>Ga0302155_10000191_pt1 | contig 51516 bp, 45 predicted proteins | sample I_Bog_N3_1_FD_193508 | JGI IMG/M metagenome (GOLD analysis project Ga0302155, IMG submission 193508) | Peat permafrost microbial communities from Stordalen Mire near Abisko, Sweden - I_Bog_N3_1 | ecosystem: Environmental > Terrestrial > Soil > Wetlands > Peat | place: Sweden: Abisko, Stordalen... | reverse complement strand
AGCGCGCAAAGAGCCAAAAAATCAGGCCGTCAAGTCAAGCGTTCGCTTTGCGCGCTGCCAGTTTTGCCTCAAGCAGACGATAGGCTCTCTTCTCATCAAGCTTCAGCAGGTTCTGTTCGTTCTGTAAAAGGTCAGCCAGCACCGGCGTCACAACATCGAACAGTGCCGGCAGTAGCGCCTCGCCGATTGCTCGCGGCTCTGCAAGGTCCTCCAGTAGTCCCGACATTTCGCCGTGAGCGAGCTTGTTGCGGCCTTCTCGATAGACCTTGTGGACTGCGACATCCACCGTGAGCACGCCCTCGGGCACGGTCTCACCCTCAGGCTTGAGCGCAGTCTCGGCGAAGCTTGTCATATCGCTCGCCTTGCCAGCTGCGCCCGACAGCCCGTCGGCGGCACAGCCATAGTTGACCACTGCCATGAAGTCGGAAGCCTCGCGACGAGCTTCACCGACCCAGTACAGTGCATTCGCCCAGCGTTCGACGAGATGCAGCGCATGTCCGCTTCGTCGTCCATCGACGTAGTGCTGCAAGATGCACCCGGCGGCATCCAGGAAGGATTGTTCGCCTGCCATCTTGGCGGCCAGTGCACCGGGGCGTCCACCAATGCCAGGCATCTGTACGCTCGATCCACGCAATATCCGTCCGTCTAGCGTGGTCGCGAACCGGTCCTCTGCAAAAAGATGCTGCCTGCCGGCTTTGGTAAAGCGTCGCGCATCCTCGACCTGGAACCTCAGTCCGATTGCGTCAATCGCAAGTCCCACCACCACCGACGCTTTGAAATGGGACCGCGCATGCTCATGCCCTTCCATCCGGATGGTCGCTACCCAGCTGTAATGGCGTAGCGTGCGCAGAACATCCAACGCATGCGATGCACGGCGGCCACTCTCGGCGACAGTTGATCGAGCGGTCAACTCCTCCATGTCCAGTTCACGGGCCTCGACCTGGTGGATGAGCTCGCGGACCTCCGAGTCCTTGACAAAGGAATCGAGCCATTCCGCTCTTGGCAGGAATCGCACTGGTCCCACGGCAAATGCCGGCACGGCCTGATCCGAGTGAAACAGATGGCAAGGGATATGCCGGTCGACATCGGGACTTGCGCTGGCGGCAAGCTGCTGCAGGCGCGCTTGGTAGTCGTCGACGAGCGCAGCGTAAAAATCGTCACCGAGCACCACGTCCTGCTCATTCTGACCGTCCGGTACTTCTGGAAGGCGCGATTGGCAGTCGCGAAGCGTGTCCCCGATTGCCTGGAACGAGAGCTTCATGAAGGCCTCTCGGTCAATTGTCTGGCGCAAGGCTTCGAGTGATTTCCAGCTTTGCTGTGACAGCATGTGAGCTGCGTCCACGCCGACTTGTGTGACCGGATACTGACCGCCTTGGGGCACCGAAATGGCAAGCGGAACCAAGGGGTTTGCGCTGAGGGCTTGCCACTGAGCAAAGGGCATCGCTTTCGCCTTGATCACGTCCTCGACGATCGTCTCCATGAGCTTTCCAGCGGGCGTCTCTTTTGCACCGCCCGAGCTTCCAAATTTGTTCTCTCTTGCCATTTCCCCTCCTACTTAGCCCAATATGGGGCTGGCGCTACACACAACCAGCTTCATTGATCCGCGGGTCATGGCCACATATAAGTGCTGTGCGCTCATGCCCTCCGTATTCAGCACGACCGCCACTTCCGCCTCCAGTCCCTTGAGCAGCAGCGTGCTGCCGACTGCACGCTTGGGTAACGGGCGGCCCAACAACCGGTTCTCTTCCCGCACGCGCCTGGCAGCCTCCGCAAGCGGGACGTTTCCTGCCGAAGCTCCACGGAGCGCCTTGAGCACGCCGTAAAGAATGGCGGGCCGATGCACACGCACATTCGGCATTTCGCGCAGCTCCGACAACAGTGTTGCGGCTGCGGCGATGGACGGGGCGCGCTGGAACGCCAAGGCACAGCTCTCCGCTGCGGACGGCGGATTCCTCGCGGTTCCTCGGGTCAATGACTCCAGACGCCTTGTCAGCTCTGCGACACCCACATTGGTCATGACGCTTTGCGCCAGCGCCAGCAACTGTCCCAATGCCCCTGCAGATGCAACGTCGAAACTGTTTCCGAAGGCGATGAGGTCTTGTAAGTCGACTGCCTCAACGGTCGAGGCCCCTGGCGTCTGGCTTGCGAAGTTCTGCTGGCTCGAACGGTTACGGCTGTCCGCAATAAGCAGTACACGCCCGTCGGCGGTGGGCGGCAGTGTCCGTGCGGCAGCTAGTCGCTGCGGGTGGTCGTTGGGCGGGACGGTCTGAACCCACGTCACATGTGCTGGTGGTCCGGTGCGAACATCCACCGACTGACCAGCCACCAACAGGCGCCGGGCCTCCAGAAGCCACTGTCCGAGTGCTTCCGCACCGGCATTGCGCCACCGCCACGGCGTGGCCAGCTCCGCCACGACCGGGAAATGCGCACACACTTGCTGCTCCCAGTTGGCCAAGGCGTTACCACCGAAGCCGAAGATGCCTTGCATCGGATCGCCAAGCACGCAGGCCGGCAGAATCAGAGAGAGAAAGTAGACGAGATAGTGCTGAGGCACCGAACAGTCCTGATACTCGTCAACGATAAGGTGCGCATAGGACGCTTTCAGGACCTCGCTGACGTGTCCGGCCTGCAACAGCTTCCAGGCGAATTCGCGGATCGCCGGGTAGTCTCGCGCTGGCGTGGCAAGCCGCAGGATGTCCGGGTCGTGACCGCTGCGACCCGGAAAGCTCGCAATCAGCCGAATGGCCCAGCCGTCGATGGTGCTCAATCGATAGGCACTGTGCGGCACACCGGCACGATCCAGCCGGCCACGAAGTGCTGCCACGCCAGCATTCGTGTGCGTGAGCACGAGGATAGGTTTGCTACCTCGGTGAGCAGCCAGAGCGTGAGCGATCAACTGCGTCTTGCCGCACCCGGCCGGTGCTGTAACGGTACCGCGGGCAATCGCGCGCAGGTCGATTTCAGCGGGGGCCATGGGCAGCCCACGCAGATACTTGGTCCACCAGTGCTTTGAAGCCTGGATCGCATAGCGGCAAGTCCGGCGCCACGATGGTCCTTGCTACGTCCTCCATCCAAGAGATGGACTTGAACCAACCGGCCTTGCGGATGCGCGCTGCCTGCCCGAGCATGGCTCGGCTTGGTACTGACAGCGCTTGCGTGTTCTGAATTTCGTCCCAGACGGCCTGAACGGTCAGCGTGTTGTTCGAGACCGTGCGTAGGTGTTCATGAATCAGGTCGCCATGCAGGTCGTGGGCATATTTGATCAAGTGCTGACACGCCACCGGCGTGAGGCTGCCAAATAGTTCGTCCTCCAATGCGCGGCCTGCGCGGTAGGCAACGACTGCGCCACCGGCCTGCAGAAATGCCTGTTCGATGGCAGGTGTGGGCTTCTTGTCGTCATCACGTACCACCATCACCCTGTAGCCTAACGACTGGAAGGCCGCCGCGCGAGCATAGGGGCGGTCCGGCTCGCCACCGCCACAGTCGACCATAGCAATGCCCTGTGCTGCCAGGGACACGCCGCCGTGTTCAACCCGGTGCAAATCCAGGCCACGCAGAAGTCCGATCTCGCTGGCTCCTTCGCACACGATCACGGAGCTAGCCAGAAAGGCCTCGGGATAAAGGCGGATGGTGCTTTGGGTGTCGTTGTCAGTACCCACCATGCGGGCTTCGTGACGGTGGATACTACGGCGCAGCACGAAGAGCTGGCCGCCCGACAACTCCCTAAGCGCTACCGGCGAATGCGTAGTGAGAAACGCCTGCAGCGGGGCCGCTTCCTTCGCTCCGAGAGAGCCGAGAAACCGAGCAATGCGGTGCGGCTCAAGGCCGTACTCCAGTTCGTCCGAAAGGACGATCGACGCTTGGCTGGCAGCCCTACGCTGCAGACCAGCCACCAACAGGCGCGTGGACCCGACGCCGAGACTGCGAAGCGGGATGCCGCCCTCGTTGTGCAGGGAGATGGTCCCGCCTCCGAACGACACGGAATGCGAGTCGAGCAGTGCTCTCGCCTTCGCGCCGATGTGGACGCCGAGTTCCTGAGCGGTCGCAGCGACGATCCCCAGCGCTTCTCTCAATTGCTGCTCGGCCTGATCGCCAAAGGTGCCGCGCGCATCTCGCGCAGCCTTCACAAGTGCCGCCGAGGCATCAGCGCGCTCCTCCGAGATGCGGTTCAGGACCGAGCCTCGTTGCCAGCCCAAGTTGTAGTCAGCGAGCGCACCGATGCGTGTCGGCGCCAGGGCCAGACGGTCCTTCCACGCGAGTGCCTTCACCAGACCTTGCTGGGAGGCTCGGTCGGAGATGAGAGTCCAGGATGGCTCCAGGTCGCTGGCGACTGTCAGATTCAGGCAGAGAACCACTTCTGCACCAGCGGACGGCTCGTCTTCGACGACGCCCGTGGCGGCGTGATAGCCGCGCAGAAACGCACCGAAGCTCTCCAGGGCACTCATGCTGTCATCTAACGCACCCAGCGTCAGCGTGATGCTGATGGGAGCGGTGATGTCCAGGCCGAAAAAGTCAGCGTCGGAAATCTGAACATTGCGCCTAGCGCCCAAGCACAGGTCGATCGCATCCAACACCGTGGATTTTCCGCTGTCGCCCGTGCCGATTAGACAATTGATGCCAGGCGATGGACACCACACCAGTTGCTGGATGCCACGGAAGTTGGAGATCTCGATCTTTCTTATTCTTGCCATTGGGTGCCCCTGTGATGATGTGCGGCCTGTTCTGCTTAGAAAGCCCTGGTGCAGAAGCACATTGAGAAGTGTTCGATTCTTTGCGCTGCCTGCGGTCTTCCGCAGGACATCGCCTGAGTTCCAATAGCCGGCGGTCATATCGAGAACCACCGATGCAACTGGCTCAACTCATGTCTTCGGCGCGTCTTTCGCTTCGTAGATCCGTCGGGCTAGAAGGCTGGCGAAGATCAGATACTGAGCGGCCTTCTCCGGGTCGAGATCATGATTTAGCGAATGAGCCTTGGGATTGCGTATGCCAAGGTAAGCACCGACTAAAATTTGCATGAAACCCTTCTGATCATTTCTGCCCGACTCCGTGTCAAGTTCGCTGAGGATCAGGTGCGGCTTCTCCAAACTCAATGCTTGTGTCGCAAGAGCCGCACCGTCGAGGTCCAGGCCGGTGCGCTCTCGTATCAGATCAAAGATTGCAACGATTGAGTTCAGAACGGCATCGCGGTAGTGTCCGTTCACATAGTGCTGAAAGGCATGAGCGAAGATGACCGGATGTAGCAGTTCTTCGAAACCAATGCTTGGTTGCGTACCTGCTCCGCTGCGCGCATGCGTTTCTGCCCTGGACTCTACCTGTGGTAGATCACGTGCAAGGATGTCGTCATAATCGTTGACGTCTCCAAACCCAATATGCCTTCCGAGGTTTCCCATGTCTTGCTCCGGGAAACCCGCATCCGTCCAAAGTTTGCGAAGCGATTGGTAGTCTGTTTTCAAATAACCATTCACCAATTTTGCACCGGCTTTATCGTCATCCGCGAGCAAGCCCTGAGCGTCGATTGCTTTCTGGCGCATCGCACGAAACACAGCATTTACTTTTAAATACCATTCAAGCATCGAGGCTCCCCATATTCAATTTTCATCCGAACCAGCTGAGGCATCGGCGATACCAGGAAGGGCGCTGGCCGCAGATGCTGCCTGTATTGCCAAGTCGGGCACCTTCTTTCGCTTTGGCTGCTTCTTCGGTGATTTTGCAGTAGTACCTGAAAGGTGCGCATTTTTACTGATGTCGCTTGGCAAGTACCGGCGACCCGGTACTTTGACAATAACGACGTGTCTCGGCTCACTTTCACCTAATCGCCGTATGGTGCGACATTCCATCAAAGATCGGATGTGTGGTGTACCTTCAAGTTTCGGCGCGGTTAGATCAAGGACAAGCAGGAACCCCAATCGAATACTCACATTCTGGTAGTCAGTAGTTTGTCCCGCGTAATGACTCGCCAGCGAATTAAATGACCCATCGTCGATTTCACGCTTGATTTCGATCACCATGCGTTCTCCCGTGGCCTTCAGGGCCACGTCGGCGCGGCCCCCGCCAAGGTTTGTGGGCTCCATTTCACCTGATGCTGATTGAGTGCTTATCCAGCGGAAATAATCGTCTTGAAGTGCGCTCTCTGGTGGCAGGGTGCCATCAGACTTCTCAAACAGATAGGCGACCGATGGATCATCCTTCTTTGTAATTTCCAGACGATTTTTAAGAAATCTGGTCGTCCACAGTAAAACGGTGCCGAACAATTTGGCACCTCGAACACTATCCCTGTAGTCCGGGTGATGTTCCACCGAGGCCAAGCAATGGTCAAAGATATCGATCTCCGCCGTGCTCAATCCTTCGAGACTGAACGCATAGGCGTTCGAGACAACTTCGATTACGCGCCGCTCGGTTTCTTTACTGCAACGGGCTTGTGACAGTACGGCAGCGACCGGCGCCCAAACGGTGGCTGCCTCAGTGGGGTTTCGCTGAGCCTCTGCATCAGCGGCCATAAACCGATCAATGCCGCTCAGGATCGCATCGGCCTCGGGGACCTGCTCGTGCTCGCGGTTTTGTTTGAGCCAGCATTTCAAAAGATATGCTTGCCCTTCGCGCTGCGCGATCGAAGACACGATCCTGGGACGCAGCAAAGTCTCCAGATATCCATTTCGGCTGCGTTTCAAGATCGTTCGCCCCGCGCTGTAAGCAGCCAGCACCTGACATTCGATCACAACCCTAGGTTCCCACCAGCTAATCTGCTGCAAACTGTCGGCAAGCGACGCAAGCGTTCCTGCAAGATCGTTCCAGCATGCAGCCTGTATATGCCGTGCGCCCAACCATGTTGGCGAATTTTCGTCGGCATGCCAGGCAAGGAGTTCGAAGGCTGATTTCTGAATCGTCGCGCTGCGCGCTCTCAACTCAATGTTGGTCTTGTGGGCATCGAAGTCCGTCAATAATGTGAGACATTCCCCATACAGCGCTGCCTCCGGTGCCGCTTCCTTCAATGATTCAGCTTTCTTGAACCACTGCAGGGAATCCAGAAAGATGGCATTTGCCATCTCTCTCTTCGGTTCGTCGAGCGCAGCTGCGAGACCTGCCATCCCCAACTCAAAGCTAGCTTCATAGGCTGCGTCTTCGCACTCGGAGAAGATGCGTAGCTTTTCCACCAACTCCGTTTCGTGCCAATGCGAGTGGGCGATTCCCATAATCTTGGCGGCATGACGAAGAAAATGCGGTTCGTCGGAAATTTGAATGCCCAACAAGGCATCCAGCAGGCGAAGCTGCATCCGACGATCAGACGCAGCCAGCCGGAAAGCTCCCTCAAGTGCTACAGCTCGGGCATAGCCTGTGATCGCACCGGAAACATCAACCGCTTTCTGCAAGAAAGCCATGAATACGTCATTTGCAGTACCGTCCGGCAATTGGCAAGAATTCAGCGCGTCGACCATTTCGATCAACACAACATCACTTATGGCGGCTCGTACCAAACAATCGATCAGGTCTTTCCATGGATGTACATCCTTGACCAATGCGTCGCTCGCATCTCGGAGAACCGCAGACAAAATTTCGCCAGCAAAAGGGGATGCCCCCAGCGCTGGCGTAGCCTCAACAATTACTTCGAATCCGCCCAGATTGTCGACGCTCGGCAGTTCCCCTTGGCTCAACAACGTATGCAGCGTAACTTCCACCGGATGCAGTTGAGCCCCCAGTGCGGTCATTACCACAGGTAGCCTCCATTTGTGGCTTCTCTGCGATGGCTTTCAGGGACGTGATCGATCATCGCTTTCGAGGTTACGCCCGCAACGAAAATCTGGAGATGGGGAAGTTCGTCACGAATGTCTTTCAACCCCGAGAGCAATTCACGAAGATCTTCTGGCGCGATTTCCTGCGCAGCGGGCGAATCGATCATGATCAAGCCAGGGTGTCGTCCGACGCCCCTTCGTTCACCGACCTGAATCATGGCGAGAACTGTGGCGACCTTCAGCCTCAGGCGCTCACCTTTCGTCACTTTGCTGAACGATGTCTCGGCGCCACCCTTCGTCAGGATCAGATTCGCATTTCCACGCAGTTGAGCCTTCGACAAGCTGTGCATGCCAAAGCGCTGGGCGAAGTGAAGAAGACTGGCGGAAACCTCGCCTAGGAACTCGTCGCGGACGGCTTTGGACCGTGTTTCCGTCTCGCTGACAATGGCTTTGAGCACGGCAGCTTCGTCATCCGTAACATCATCGCTACCAGGATCAAAGCCTGCTTCTTCAAGGCGACCTTCAAGTACAGCGATCTCGTTGGCAAGTAGCTTTCGAGCCTCGAACGACCCAAGCTGAAGTGTCAACGCTTCACTCTTGGTCTGGATGTTCTCTAGATCCGTTTGCAAGGCCTGGAGACTTTCATCGGCCAAATTGCGATTCTTTTGGGCTTTTTCGAATGCCGCTTTTGACGCTTTGACGCTCGCCTCAAGTTCTTTCCTCAGAACATCCGCGTCCTCGCTGCTCGAAATATTCTCTCCGCACACAGAGCATGAATGGCTAGTCGCCTCATTTTTCTTCCGCGCCTGATCGATTTCATGATCACAACGCGGGCAGCAACTCGGGTCGAGCAAACGAAAGACTGAACCCGCCGCCGTCGAATCTTGGTGGGCCTGTAATTCACGGCGATCTTGCAGATAGGCAGCGCTTGCCTGCTGCTCTGCGAGCGTCTCTCGATCAAACCGTTCTTGCATTGCCTTCTCTCGACGTTTGGTTTCCGAGTACCTGCTGCTAAGAACAGATAGCTCAGCCTGGATTGCCTCATCCGACGGTTGCGAATTCAATGCTTCTCGTTTCTCTGCAAGCGTTGCTTCGATCTCCTTGACGCGGGCTTGCTTGGCACGTGTACCCTGATTGCGACGGCGGGCCTCCAGCTCATTTCCAGACTCGACGAGTTTCAGTGCCGCTGCTGCTGTGGCCAGCGTCGAAACCCATGGAACGCCGAGGTACATTTGCATTAAACGCGCTTGAGTTCCTGTCGTGGCGGGCAGATCACCGAGCACTACGTCATAGTTTGTGCCGATGAACATCGCGCCTGACAATGCAGGCCAGCCATGAACGACTGCATGGCCGGTCTTTTCTTCGGAGTCACTTTCACGCCATGTCGCAAGTCCCTCCATGGAGAACGCACGCAGAAAGAAGTCCGACATGACCATCTCGAACTGCTTATCACTATTGAAGGACGCGAGTACCGTAGGGTTTGCTGTTGCCGATGACCGTCGGCTTAGCGTGCCAGAAGCTCCGCTTTGACAATCGAGTTGCACCTCATGCTCAAGTCCATCAAGATCGAATCGCAGGCAAGCGTTGTGTATCCAGCTCTTGACGTCATCTTGAAGATTCGGAGATGGCTTGCCGCGCATCAGCCATCGCACGACTTCGATGATCGACGACTTCCCGCGCAGGTTGCGATCCGTCATCATTCCCCATAGTCCTTCATTCAGGTCTGGCCATTCAAAGGTGTAGAGTCCGTCGTCCTCAACGCCTTGCTTAGTTCCACCGAAAGCTATACTCAAGAGCTTCATCCTGCGTGGAGCGGGTAGCACCGGGGTTGGCACGATATGCCGTGCGGTCAAAACTGACTCCACGCGACTCGTATCGACCTTGGCTCGGCTTGCGATGGCGTCCAGCCATTCCATGCTCTCTTTTGCCATATCTTCCCCTTCAGACGGTTTGTTTGAGTTGATTTAGTCTTCGTTGTACATCCGTACCAATCGGAGGAATGATCCCGCCAAGTTGGGTTTGAGCATACGTCGCCTGCTCGTACTGCTTATCCTTCAGAGCACCGCCGCCTCGTGTGCCAGCGATTTCCGCAACCAAGGCCGCCCGTTGGGCATACCATTCAAGAATTGGCTCCTGTACGACAGCGTTCGAGCAGACCTCTACTCCGCGAACCGTCAAGATGAAATCGGTTTCGTGGACCTTCACCTTTCCTTTGATGCCCGTAATACGGACTAAGTCACGTGATCTAAGCAAGGAAAGCGCATCGTCGAGTCGTTCATAGGCACCAAACAGATAGCGAATCATTGGAATACGTCGCAAGTCAGGTTCATCGCTTTCGAAGATTGCTTCCGCAGCTTGACGATAGTCCGCGTTGCCCGTTGCTTCGTAGCCGTCCAACAGTTCGCTAGCCAGATAGTCTGGGTTGCGCATCCAGAAGTCGAAGGCATGCAATCGTGCCTCGCCTTTGAAAATCTTGGCGACTGTCTGATCGTTTGGGTCTACCAAGGGCATGCCACCGGCGTTCAGAATGAAAAGTATTCGGATTGCATCACGGTGAGGCGTCCGAGCATTCATGCGTTCCCCTTTCTTCTGAGCATCAGTTGAATCATCGCGAACAGGCGATGAAACAGATAATCAACATGATCCACGTCGATGACAGCGACTTGGTTGACTTCCGAGTGTCGGATGAGATGGCTATTGCCGATCGCCGTCAGTTCGACCGCTTCCGTTTCCAACCGTGACCGCAAAGATGGTTCTGCTGCCGTGGCATCAAGGATGATCTTGATCGACTGCTTCTTATCACGAGGGTCCGCCAACGACTTGAGTCGTTCCCATGCATCCCACAAGCGTTCCAGTGCTTCACGGCGTACAAGCGGATTGCGATCAGAAAATTTGTTCCGGCATTCCTCCAGCATGTTGTCCAGCGTGCGATCTCCGCTACGAAACGTTGTTCGCTTGAGATCGTCGCCAAGCACAGGAGGAAGAACACGCACGATGCGGCCTGTCGATAGCATCTCGAACGCCACACCATTGCGCGCGAAAATTCGGTTGACGGTCTTTCGAAATTCTTCCTGCCCGGCCGCTTGATCGAATGTCAAATGATGGTGGTTGAAATAATCGTGGTGCTTGCCTGGGATCGGTTGCGCCACAGCGGCATAAACGAATTCCAAAAAGTCCAAAACCAGTAATGTGTCAGGCGCATACGGCTGTCGCCGTGAGAAAAATCCGTCTTCCTCAACGCGCGTCGTTTCTAACGGCCAAGTCAAGCCAGGCATCTCTGCAATCACGGATGCGGCAAGTGCATCCGAGTCGCAGTCGCAGACCGCTTGGCCATCCGGGCATCGCTCCGGAAATCGCAGGCCAAAAGCTCCGCTATTCACCAATGCCTGCACTGTCCCCACCAAGCCTGTCCACACTACCGGCGAGATCACCTGATGGGTGCGGGCGCGCGCGCCATTTTCTCGATCACTGAAGTAGTCGCTCATGGTCGCTACGTTCCTTTTGTGGTGAGTGCGGCCATTGCAGCGCCATTGACGATCTGCTCGAAGTGTTCTGCGCTGCGCAGCACCGCGTCGAGTGGAGGAACGTCGCCGAAGACCATGCCAGCCATTGCTTCATAGTCTTTTTCAAGTGCTTCTCGCATCGCCGGACTTGGCGTTAGCGTAAACGTACCGGGTACTGCAATATCAAGCCCCAGATCGGCGCTACCGAAGAACAACCTCGCATGGTGAGCACAGTCGATCGCCAACTCGTGATCGACTTGCCACGCGGCTGCAGATGGCGCCTGCATCAGTTGATGCACGTCATAGTAGTGGCGTGAGACGCGTTGCCCGCCGTGTCGCAGCTCCCCGCGATGATCATGCCATTGGCGCAGGCCGTGCAAGATCATTACCTTGTCCCAGAAGGTGCGTTCGGGTTTTACGGTGACAACGTTTGCCACGGTCAGGTTTAGGTCGGGCAAATCCTGTATGACATACGGCGTGACAGTGGCCGCGACATGCGGATCAAGTGCCGATTTGGCACCGGCCTCAATCTTGACCGCTGAGCGGATGTAGTCGCCGGTGGTGGCTGTGACGGAGGGATACCAGAACAGCAAACTCTGACCATCCTTGTCGTCGGGGTCGAGTTCCAGCCGAAAGCGGTTCTCGGGAATGACCGATGCCGCGAGGTGAGTGAACTGCGTGGTCAATGGACCCGCGATATAGGCCTGGCACGCATTGCGGATGGCTTCGAGACGTGCGCGGCGCTTCTTGCCGCTCAGCGCATCCAGATCGGCAACCTCGGCTCTTTGTCCCAAGTCATCACGGAACACCGTGATGTCAATGTCTTCGGAAAAGCGGGAGATCAGGCCGAAGGCCTTGGAGAGTGAGGTGCCGTCCTTGAACAACAGGCGGGGCCCACCGACCTCCTGACCGTTGAACAGTGCATCCAGTGTCCAGCAGACCCAGAAATCCTTTTCGATGTTCTGGACCGCTGTACCGAGGCGGGTCGCAGCACCGAGAAATAAGTCTCGCCGTTCGGCATCGCTGGCGGCAATGACAGGTTGGAATGCTGGATTCAACTGACCTCCACGTGTTTGGCCGAGCGGCGACGTACGGACGGTGGCTTGTCGGCACCGGGAGATTGCCGTGTTGCGGTCGATGCAGCCTGCGGGTCGCATCCGGGTAGTTCTCGAACCAAGCTTTGCATCCACGCCGGCAACACGTTGAAGCCATCGAGCAGATCCAGGCGGATCGCGGCGCCATGTACAGGGTCGGCCAGCACCTTGGTCAGCTTGCTCTGAATAGGAGCGCGCTCCGAAGTCAATGTGTCTTTCAACCAATGCAGTGCCTGTACGACGCGCATGGCTGGACGCCCCGCCCAGTAGAGACGGCTGGGTGCTGTCTGTTTGAACTCGATGGTGAGCTTGTCTAGCTGAATTGCTCGGCGGCGGGTATCGGTATGGATGGTGACGCGAGCGGGTACCGCATCAGTCAGGCCGAGGTCATTGGCGGCAGTCATGCCATCTATCAGCAGGCGCAGGTGATCCCGGCGCGCAATGGCCTCGGTTACAGCGCGGTAGTCCGGGGTAGTAGGACGCTTGGTCAGGTTGTTGAGCGAGGGCCTGTCATAGAGGCCCCTGTCGATGCGACGCAACTCTCCCGCCTGCACCATGCGCTGCAGAGTTTTGTCGATGGCATCACGACTGCCCAACTGCGCAAAGTCGGTCGGTACCCAAACTTGTCCGGGTTCGGCTGCTTCGATCAGGGCTGAGATGTGGAATTTGAGTGCGGGCATTACTCCTCCTGTCCGATATTTATATATGTTTTTCGGACACATGACAAGAGACTGTCCGAAATTTGTAGGTTTATTTCGGACGCCATGAACACCGATCCCGCCTCGGTACTGGTTCACCACTATGGTTTTAACCGTCTGTTTAGCAAAACCCATTAGTGGGGCATCCCGGCGTGCCGCCGTCAGGCTCGCGGACTACGCCCCGCGCCTCGTGCCGAGTCGCGGCCATCCGGCTTTGATCCCTGATGCCTCCTGCCCAGTGGGCCTGCGTGCCGCGCTAGCCAATCCGTCGTCTCTGCGGGCGGGGTAGGGGCGGTCTTGCTGTTTCCTGCACCGTGCTGAAGCCGGTTCCGGGCAATTTCGCCCGAGCAACCGGAGCACGATCATGTCGCAACTTTCTCTGTCTCTCGATTCCTCGCTGCTGGTGCGTGACGACCAGGGGCGTTATCTGCCGGCCACAGCCGACCAAATTCTGGAAGTTGCGCGCTACGTCATCGACCAGAAGATTCCGCGCGGGACGCTGTTTACTTCGCCGGCGCTGGTCAAGGGCTACCTGCGCACCAAGCTGGCCAGCTTCGAGCACGAAGTTTTTGCGGCCTTGTTCCTTGACAGCCAGAACCGTTTGATCGAATACGTGGAGATGTTCCGCGGCACCATCGACCAAGCATCGGTCTATCCGCGCGAAGTCGTAAAAACCGCACTGCATCACAACGCAGCGGCCGTGATCTTTTCGCACAATCATCCGAGCGGTAATTCCGGGCCGAGCCAGGCGGACAAGCTGCTGACCCAGCGCCTCAAGGAAGCCTTGGCGCTGGCGGAGTCGCTTCATGTACGCGTCGTCGACCAGATCGTCTGGTCCCAAGTCCAAGGCGCAGTTTGCCAACGAGGCCAGCGTCCGGTCGGTGAGCTTGAAGCCCCTCGGTAATTGGCCATAGCTCTTCGCACTGTTTTCTTCAATGGAGACAAACAGCGCCTTGAAGAAGTCTGCCTTGGACGGACGCGTCGCCGCTGTGGCCGCGGCCGTCAAGGGGGCCGTGGCCTCCGTGACAGCTTTTTCGGCGTCGGAGGCGAGTTCCTGCAAGAACTCGCCCAGGGAGGGCCAGTATTTCAGATCAAACTGGCAGCAAAGGGCGTCCAGCTTTTCTTGGACGTAAGACTTGAATAGATAGTTGTGCTGCGACGCCGCTTCGATGACGTTGCAAACGTGGTAGTGGGTGTCGCTGCTGAAGCCGGATGTGTCGTGGAGATCGGAGCGCTGCTCCAGCAGCGTCGCCAGTTCGGCCGCTTTCCTTGCAATCTGCTGATTGACGTTGGCGAGATCGCTGCGCGCGGCCCGCGCCTCCTGCATCTTCTCCGGATTCCAGAACGCAGCCGTACTCAACACCAGGCCGAGAAAAACCTGGAGCGCCGGCGGATGCGCATGGAGTTTGTCGTGCAGTTCTTCGTAGGCATCGCGCAGCTCAATTCCACGCCTCAACGGTCGATCTGCAACGGCGTTTTCGCTGGGCAGGATGTGGTGTTCGCTGTTGTAGCGCTTCCCCTCCAGAAGAAAGTTTTCAATTGCCAGTTTTGTTTTTTAGACGCTATATTTGATGTCAAATAAGGGGTTTATTTTACTTGCGGGTTTAGTGAGAAGTACGGAGATGGACTTGGTTTTGACCAATGTTACCGTCAGTGTGACGGAACTTAAGCGTGATTTTGCCCGGGTGCTGCACGAAACCGAGCAAGGTCCGGTCGCCGTGCTCAATCACAACTGGCCCGCGGCCTACTTGGTGTCTTCCAGCCAATACGAAAGCCTGATGTGCCGTGCAAAATGAGTGCCATTCTTGCGTTGGCGCGCAAGTATAATCTTAGAATTGTCGAAGACGCATCGCATGCGCAAGGCGCGACTTGGCGTGGTCAACGCTGTGGGTCGCTGGGTGACGTCTCGGTGTTTAGCCTGCAGGGCGGCAAGCTGGCGCCGGCGGGCGAGGGCGGAATGTTGTTCTGCCGCGATTGCGCGCAATCAACTGGCTCGGCTGCCGGCTAATAATCAGCGGCGCAACCAGAATTTACGCTATTTGTCCTCGCGGCTGGAAGCACTGGGCATCAACCCCCGTTTTTTACCGAGGGCGCGTTTTGGGATGTGATGCGCGCGCAGCATATCGAGGCGCCTGACTACGCGGCGCTATCGTTGCCGCTGACTGAAAAAATTAATGGCGAGATGTTGAAGTGCCCCTCGTTTCCTTTGGCATCGACCGACTTGCTTGACCAGTACGTACTGGCGTTTGAAAAGGGGATTGAGCATGCGTCGGCGATCAGAAGATATTGCGCTTGATGGGCCTAACCCGCCATTTCCTCTACTGTCATCTCTGCGCACCCCTTGTCGTCATCTTCACGCGTAGCGTGGAGATTCAGGGTGTTTGCATAGAAAGGCCTGGATTCCCGCTCTTCGAGCGAGAATGACGACGTTGGGCGCTAGTGAGAGTGACGATGTTGGGCGCTAGTGAGAGTGACGACTTTGGCGCCTTGACGACGGGGTCAGGCCTTGTTTAATCGCGAATGGACATTGAATTGCACAAGAGCCGAGTGTTTTATCTGATGGCCAACGGGCTGTTTCATGCCCTTCATCTGTCCATCATTTTGTTTGTGATGGTCGGCTGGATGTTCAGCGCGCTGCTTGAGCTGCATTTGGTTTTAATGTTATTGACCTTGGCGTCCTGGTTTATCTTGGGACGTTGGCTGGGTTTCGGCTATTGTCCGATCTCCGATGGGCACTGGACACTCAAGCAAACCCTGGGTGAAGGTCGGCCGCGCGGGTCGTATATCCACTACGTCATGCAAAAGGCGAGTGGTCGAGCACTCGACGAGTCGCTGGTGAATAAAGGGGTTCTGATCGGGACCGTTTTGATTTTTGCCCTCTCCTTGGTGCTCAATCTTCAAACTTGGCGGTGAGTGCAATGTAGGACAATTGCCGCATGATCGACATTTTCAGCATTATTTCATGGCAGTGCTTCACAAATAAGTTTCAGATTTCGCCTAAGCAAAATCTGAAATTTTTGTGAGTGATCAAATCGGATACTGGCGGCGTTAACCAACCAGGAGTCCAACATGTCTCTCATTACCCGTACTGCCCCATCGATTCACGCGTCCACTTTTAACGCGCCGTCAGATCAAGAGTCGCTGGCGCAATCCGCGCCGGCAAACTCTCTGTTACGGTCCGCTGCTGTTGAACCATCCGCCGCGCGTGCGCTGGAACTGACCCTACTGCATCCCTCTAGCGCCGCCTTGGAAACCGAGGTCCAGTCGTCTTCAGTCAATACCCGTGCCGCCAGCAGCACCCCGGCGCCGGCCATGCCGAAAATCAACCCCGCCGAATTAGTGGGTCGCTTGAGTCTGTTCGCCAGCAGCAATGGCTTTGGATTCCTCCAGGGCCAGCGGGCCGACACCAAGGATATGGTGATGCGCTACGCCGTAAAATATGGCTCTCTGGATTTCAGTCTCAATGACGACTTGATGAACGACTTCGCAAAACGATTCAAGATCCCGGGCGCCGACGGCGAAGGCGCTGCGCCGCAGAACTGGAAACAGCCATTGAGCACGCAACTCTTGCGCGCCCTGGTCGGCGAGGACAGCTTGAAACAGCTGGAACAAACCATGGCGCTGCGGCCGATGGCTTACCTGAGCGGCGCTTCAATTAAAGAGACGCGCGCCCAGGTGATCGCCGACTTGGCGCAACAGTTGAAGTCTGACTTCCCGGTCGCCAGCGAATATTCTCGCTATCTGCCGGCCTTGGCCGAGCAATTGGCGCCGATCGTGCGCCCTGACCCAATTATTTACCGTCAGGACCTGTCGTCCGAAGTCGCCAACGGCGCGCGCCAATGGATCGAATTGACGACCGGCATGCAGTTGGCTCGCGATTACGGCGTCGATCCGCAACGTTTGTCATCGGCGCAGTTGTTGGAACTGGTGCAAGCCGCGCAAACTGAAGAGGCTCAGAGCGCACTGGCGGGCACCGATGCCGATACGGTGGAGTCCATGCCGATTGCGCAATATAAGCTGGCCATGCTGGCGCGCGCGCACGGCATTGATATGAGCCAGGAAGGGAGCGCTGACAAGCTGAAAACGGTGATTGAGCAAGCCTACGCCGACGAGATCCAGACCGTCGCCGCATTGGAACAGCTAGGGGATCAACCCCCGAGCCGCAAACAGATGGCGATCGATTTTATGCGCGCGGCCGGCAAGGATCCTTACGGGGAGGCGCCACGACTGGGCGCCGGCAAACATGAGGCCAGCGCGCCCAAAAAGTATTGGTATGAAGTCTATATGTCCGGGGGGTTTTTGAATAAGGTTACGCCGTATCTCGCGGGTCTCCCTAGCCTTAATGATGAGTTTGACCAGCGCTTTGACGCCTTCACCAGCAAGGCCAGCAGTGGGGTGCAACAATTGCTGCAGGCTCAGCTCTCCCGGCGCTTCGGCAACACCGCGCTCAGCAACGATGCGCGCTTCAAGATTCATGCGCCAACATTGAACTACAATATTTCGAACCCAGCGCAGGGCAGTTCGTCGATCGAAGGCGGCTATGGAGATTCAGGCGCCACCACATTCGAAACCGTCTCCATCGATTCGTCGTTGGGCTACATCGTAGAAGACACCACGGCCGGCGCCAACGATCCACGTTTTTACTGGTATTCGATCGAAACCCCGTTGCAAGGCTTGCAGCCAGTCGATCTCCAGGGGCAATCGCTGAATCAGTGGATCCGCGCCAGCAAAGACAAATTGTTTAATCGCGAGCTGCAGGATATTACCGTAAAAAATGCGCGCCAACGCGGTACTGTCGGGCTAGGCGCGGCATCCTTCACGACTTTGGGCGACGGCGGCCTGAAGAGCGCCCTGCAGAAGGCGGGGGCGATTCACGCCACGGAACTGTCAAAATCACGTGACGAGGCTTACGCGGCCACCGGCGATGAACAGTTTTTGGATACGCTGGCGGATAAATACATCCCAGGCTACGGCACTTACAAGAAGGCCAAGCAAGGCAAGATCCTTGAAGCGATCCTCAGTGGCGTCGGCGACCTGTGCACGGTACTGCCGTATGTCGGTAAAGGTGTCAAGGCCGCTCTACTCGCCGGGAAATTGGCTAGCGCGGCCGCGGCGGTCGGGAAAGCGACAGCCACCATGAAAAAGGGTATCGACTTAACCGAGAAAGCCAAAGGCGCAGTCGGAAAAGTGCTGACCGCACTCCAGCTGATCGAGATGGCGCAAGCGGTTGGCGACACCGAATACAAGCCCGCGCCGATTCAAGCGCCGAAGGGCGGGTGGCAACCCTGGAACCAAGCCCAGAGCCATTGAACTGGACTAAACCACCCGCGCCGGAGGCACTTCGGCGCGGATCTGCAAATAGCGCGGCGCCCCACTTGGGGCGCTGTTCGTTTTGCGCTCGGTAAATAAGCCCAAGCCCCACACGATCTTCTGGGTTGTTAAATCTAGTTTTATTACAGAACATTGTTTGATCTTAAGTAAGATTACTACGGCATTTCTCCAAGATACTGAGAGGACGAAATCTTTCATCCTCTAGGAGTCTCACCATGGCAGCTTCGGTTTTTTACATTCCGTCGACGAATTTGATTGGGGCCGGTTGCTTGGCCGATGCACTGGAACGTCTGCGCGGTTATGGTTTTAAGCGCGCGTTACTGGTGACGGGGCATCATGCTCATCTGGACGCCTTGCGCGCGCGGATGGTCGAGCGCTTGGGCGCTCTGGGCATGAGTTGTGTGGTGTATTCCGGGGTCAAGCCCAACCCCGACACGCAAAACGTGGAGCAGGGCCTGGCGCTGTTGCGCGAGCATGATTGCGATGTGGTGATTTCGCTCGGCGGCGGCTCTCCGCACGACTGCGCCAAGGGCATTGCGCTGGTGGCGACTAATGGCGGGCGAATTCAGGATTACGAGGGTCTGGATCGCTCGGCCAAGCCGCAGTTGCCGTTGGTGGCGATTAATACCACCGCCGGCACCGCGAGCGAAATGACCCGTTTCTGCATTATTACCGACGAAAGCCGGCATGTGAAAATGGCGATTGTCGATCAACACACCACCCCGATTTTTTCGGTCAACGACCCGGAATTGATGCTGGATATGCCGGCTGACCTGACCGCAGCCACCGGCATGGATGCGCTGACGCATGCGATCGAGGCTTATGTTTCCATCGCCGCCACGCCGATTACCGACGCTTGCGCGCTCAAGGCGGTGAGCTTGATTGGCCAATATCTGCGCCGCGCGGTGGCGGATGGTCATGATTTGGAAGCGCGCGAGCAGATGGTGTATGCGCAGTTTCTGGCCGGCATGGCGTTTAACAACGCTTCGCTCGGTTATGTGCATGCGATGGCGCACCAGTTAGGCGGGATGTACGATTTGCCGCACGGGGTGTGCAACGCGGTGTTGTTGCCGCATGTGCAAGCGTTTAACGCTTCGGTGGCGTCGGCGCGTCTGGCGGATGTTGCGCTGGCGCTTGGGGCGTCAGTGGCCGATGCCGCCAGCGCCTTGACGGCAATTCGTGTGTTGGCCGCCGATGTCGGCATTCCCGCTGGGCTGGCCCAACTGGGCGTGAAGGTTGAGGATATTCCGTTGTTGGCGCAAAACGCGCTGAAAGACGCCTGTGGTCTGACTAATCCGCTGGCGGCGAATCAAGATCAGATTATGGCGATTTTCCGCGCGGCGATGTAAGCCCGACAGGCCCCCTGCGCCAGCGAGATTTGCTCGCTGGCGCAGGGGGTGCGAAAGGCCTGTTTGATCGGTGATTTGGCCGATAGGCGCTCAGCGATGTAATCCAGTTGCGCCAAGTCGGCCGAGCCACCGGCGTTAGCGCTATCGATTAGAAGGCTTGAATCACCGAATACACCACCATGCCGAGCGCCACCATCAGGTAAATCCGCAATACGCCCATCCATATTTTGTTGCGCGTCGATAGCACCATCGGTTTTTTGCGCAAGATATCCAGACTGGGCATGCGCCATTCGACCATGGTTTTCTGGCTGGGCTTGCGTTCCACCTGACTGATGCCGCGGTCGGCTTCTTCACGCGCATGCAGCACATTTACCGCTATCGCGATCACCAGTCCCACCAGGCAGCCACCGATCAAAATTCCGGTAATGGTTTCGCCCGAAATGTTGGGGAAGGTCACTGCCGAGGTCAGGATGATCGACAGCACCACCAGCACCGCGACAATGGCCGCGGCCAGCAGGTTGGTGACGCGGTTGTTGACCCAGGGGCCCAACACATCTTTGTCGTTGCACAGAATCAGCAAGAACACCACCGCGCTCGGCAACAGGACACCGGCCAGGGTTTGCACCGCGTTGGTCAACAGGCCGAGCGGCACGCCCGGAATCAGCACCAGTGCCGCCGCAATCACGATCAGACCGCAATACATGGTATAGAAGCCCGGGGCATCGGTCGGTTTGCGGTGCAGCGAGTGCTTGAGGCTGAGTACGTCGCCCAGCGCATAGGCGGTGGACAGCGACACCGCCATGGCGCCGATGATCGCCGCGTCAATCAGGGCCAGGGCAAACAGCACGCCTGGCAGGCGGCCGTAGTACTTGGCAAAACCGGCGCAGATCGCGCCCGCGTCCTGAAAGTGACCGAACTCGGCGTGACCCCAGAAGATCTTGGCGGTGAAGGAAATCATCGCTACCGCGCCGACGACCACCATAATGATTCCCAGCCACAGATCGGCGCGCTCGTACTTAATGAAGCGCGGGGTAATGCGTTTGTCGATGATGTAGCTTTGTTGGAAAAATAGTTGCCACGGCGCCACGGTGGTGCCGACGATGCCGATGATCAATAGCATCACGTCCGACATTTTGGCGCCAGCCGGCATCTGTGGAACGATAAAGTCGTGCGCGACTTGAGTGATGGGCGGATGGACCATCAGGAAGATCGGGACCAGCAGCAGGCTGCCGAACACCAAAAACAGCGAGAACCGTTCAAAGCGACGAAAGTCGCCAGTACTGGCCGACAGCATGATGAACACGGCGGCCAAGCAGACGCCCACAATTCTTGGCACCCCGAGAAAGTCCATCCCCAGACTGATGCCGATAAATTCGGTGACGATGGTCAATGCGTTCAATAGCAGCAGGTCGATGGCGCTGAACGCGCCCCAGAATTTGCCGAAGCGCTCCAGAATCAGGCGCGCGTGGCCGACGCCGGTGACCGCGCCGAGACGCAGTACCATTTCCTGGCAGATATACAGTACCGGAATCAGCATCGCCAGCGTCCAGAGTAGCGCGGTGCCGTAGTTTTGGCCGGCCTGGCCATAGGTGCTGAAGGCGCCGGCGTCGTTGTCGCCGACCATGACGATCAGGCCGGGGCCGAGAATCGCCAGCAAGGTTTTGAACCGCGCTAGCCAGCCGGTGCGCGCGGCGGTGTCATTATGACGAATGGTGCCGAAGGCGCCGCGGATGTCGCCGACGTGAGCGCTGTCCAGCACGGCGGTTGGGTTTTTGTTTTCTGACATGGGACTTCCCTAATCACGATGGTTCTAATGTCGGTCGGTTTGCAGTCGTGCCTAAGGCGCTTGGATTTCGGTTCTCGGTTCCGCGTCGTGGCGGGAGAATGGAGATCTAGGCATCTTGCTGGCCTGAACTGAAACAACTGAATCAAATGTGTTGGTTTTGCCGCGTTAAGCGCGCAATTCCAGGGGAGGTCACGCAGAAGGAGTGGGATGTGACTGGGCGGGCGGGGCAGGGTGCTACAAGGGTTTATCTGCCTGGCGGTGCCTCTCCGGTCTGCGTGACCGAGCTACTGGGCCATGGGTCCATGACGGTTCCTTTATCTACGGTTTGTGACGGTTGGCGATGAGCGCGGCGAATCCCCGCATGGTTTGGCGATAGGCGCGGCTCATCCGCGCCAGAAAACTGTGCGGCGTGCTCGGCGTATCGTTATGTGGGTCTGGCCGGGTGGTGCGAGTAACGGGTAGATCGGATAGCAGCATAGCGTAGCGCATGGTATTGACTCCTCACGGGTGCGGTGGGCGGCTGACCACGCGAGAAGCGCGATCAGCCGCGAATCGGTAACAGTAACGGTTTGCCGTCGGGGGGCATGACCACTCCTTTCCGTGCCTTGGGCACGCAAATATCAAACAGATATCGTTGTGGCTGTCGCTTGGCGGTGGGTCGGCTGAGGCGCGGTGAGCGACATGGGCTCGGCGAATCCAAGACGGTACGCAATACGTGCTTCAGTACTGACGGGACGGACTTGCGGGGTACGGGCGGGATACTACTGATGCGCGCACCGCTTGCTCTATGCAAGACGGCGGCTAATGCGGGTCTTGTTTAGGGCTAGGCAATAAATCTGTCTGGTCGACTACTCTGACTGTCCAAGGCGATAGCCCTATAACGAATAATGTGGCGATTCTATGTCTTGCAAATATTAAATGTCAACTACCATCGCTAATATTCTTGCTGAGAGCGGCTGAACTTCAATATAGTATAGTCCCCTATCCTATATTGAGGCCGCCATGAGTCATACCGTACGCGACAAGCAGAAGCTGTTAAATCGGGTGCGCCGCATTCGCGGCCAGGTCGAGGCGATTGAGCGCGCGCTGGAGCAGGAGAGCGGCTGTGGCGTGGTGTTGCAGCAAATTTCAGGCTGCCGCGGCGCGATGAACGGTTTGCTGGCGGTGGTGATGGAAGAGCATATCCGCACCCATCTGGTGGATGTAGAAACGCACGATCACGCGGAAGAGGATGCCTGCGAGCAACTGATTTCCGTGGTTCATAGTTATTTTAAGTGAGCCGGCAATGAACCAATTTTATGATGAACCATTTACCTCGGGTCACAGCCATGTGTTTCTCGGCGCCGGCCACGAAAAGAACGAGCGCAAGACTTGGGCGGTGATTGCGCTGTGCAGTGCGATGATGATCGCCGAGATTGCCGGGGGTAGCCTGTTTGGCTCGCTGGCTCTGGTGGCCGATGGTTTGCACATGTCGACCCATGCCGGCGCAATGCTGATTGCGGCCATGGCCTATACCTATGCGCGCCAGCATGCCAATGATAACCGCTTTGTGTTTGGTACCGGAAAATTGGGCGATCTGGCCGGATTCACCAGTGCGATTATTCTGGCGTTTATCGCCTTGCTGATTGGCTATGAGGCGGTGCTACGTTTTATGTCGCCGGTGGCGATTCATTTTAATCAGGCGATTCCGATTGCGGTGGTCGGGCTCGGCGTTAATGTCGCCAGCGCCTGGCTGTTGAGTGGTGGCGAGCATCATGGTCACAGCCATGGACACGGCCATGCCCATGCTCACCCGCACCCGCTGGTGAGTCAGCCGCGCGCCGGCTACACCCAGGTGGCGTCGGCGGGCAATACGCTGCGCGTGGCCACGTCCGCGCACACGCACGTCGATACGGCGCATGGCATGGATGCGCGCGACCACAACCTGCGCGCGGCCTATGTGCATGTGATCGCCGATGCGGCGGTGTCGGTGCTGGCGATTGTCGGGCTGCTGTTGGCGCGCGCGTTTGGCTGGTTGTGGATGGATCCGCTGGCGGGGCTGGTGGGAGCGCTGGTGATTGCCAACTGGGCGTATGGCCTGCTGCGCGATACCGGGGCGATTTTGCTCGATGTGGCGCCCGCCGGGCCGCTGAAGCAGCAGTTGCGGCGCGCGGTGAGCGGCGCGGGCGACCAGTTGCTCGACCTGCATGTCTGGCGCCTGGGGCCGGGGCACTATGGCGCGGTGCTGTCGGTGCGGAGCAGTCTGGCCGAGCACAGCGCGGCGTTCTACCACGCGCGCCTGGCCGCGCTCAAGGGTTTGTCGCATTTGACGGTTGAGGTGTTGCCGTAGCCGCCCCTGTGAAGCGACCCGGGGTGGGCCTGGCGGAGCGGTTAGGGAGCAGATCAATGCGCCTCGGGCGTTTTTCCTTTGTGGAAGGCTTTTTTGACGGCGATCTCTATCGCGTCAAATATTTCCTGGCTATAGAGGTGACCCAGCTGCGTTCGCCGCTTTCTAGATACCTGCCCATGAGTTTGCTCGCACCACATGATGAGGTTGGTGAGGTCGTTATTGCGTAGATCATAGGCCTCATTGATCATGCGATACGCGGTATCGAAAGCCACTAAATACTGAGTCTCCGCCGCGAGGTCACGTTCAAGTGCGCTCAACGCCATCTGATAGATGAAATGGACGCAATCGGTGGCATCCCAGTACCTGTACATTGTGTCGTCAGCCTCTGTCTCGCACTCATAGGTTTCCGCATCGAGCATATTGACGCGCCAGAGGGCTCGTGTTGGACGTGAGAAGCCTTGCAATGCAGCCAGGTAGTCTTGTTGGCTGCGTTTCATGGCGACTGAAATGGGAAGCATCAGGCCTTTTTTTAGCAGGCCGGACTGGCATAAGGCGTAATGCATGAGAAAACGACTGAGTCTGCCGTTGCCATCCATGAATGGGTGAATAAAGACAAATCCAAATGAAACGACGGCACCCAGCATGATGGGGTCAATGTCTTCCAGCTGGCTGTTGAGTAGCGCCAGTAAGTGGTCCATCATCCGCGCCGCGTCATTGGGTTTGGGGGGGATGTAACTCACCCCGGCCGGGCCGCGAATGCCGCCGCTACGCAACCAGTTTTGTTCGGTTCGGTACTGCGTTGCCTGATCATACGGGTTGGTTACAGCGCTATTCCGCAGTTCAACCAGATAGTCCTCGCTCATTTTCCTGGGGTGATGTGCTTGTCGCAATAGGCCGATAAAGATGGTTTTTTTATCTTCCTGCGGCACTTCTCGTTCAAGGGCAAAAGAGCCTTCCGTTTCCGAAAGATATGCCCAAGAAAGTGCTCGATCCAAGATGATGGGGTCACTGTTGTCGTAAAACGCGGCGACTTTCTCCAAAATGTTTTGCGATTTAAGCGCTGAAATTTCCATGGTTCTACGCACAACAGGACAATACTCAAGGGATCCAATTCCATTGAAGTTCACGCGCCAGCGGGTGTTTTTGACAGCTTTGCCAGTGAAGTATTGATGAGGGTTGAAGATGTCCACATAGCCACCGCCTATTTCAGGAATATTAGCGAGAGGTGTCTGGGTAAATTCCTCGTAAAGATAGCCGGCTATTCGCAGATACCCACTGTTGGGGGAGTCTCGCAAGGCTTGCTGAAGTTCTTCGAGGTCCATCCGGGGCACGGCAAGTCGTAGCACGGCCAGGTTGGTGCCTTCGTGTTTTAGCGCGAATTGAATGTGAGCCAGAATGGATTCAGTGTTGGGCGCCACGCTGGTGGGGATCAGCAGGCCATCCGTCGTGGTCGTTATAGCGGTTACGGGGCTAATCCGGGCTTCGAGGGGCAGTGCGGGGAGTAATAGTCCCAGATGTGACATTAGGAATGCATAGCCAACCGCATCGCCACGCTTCAAAGAGCCCATTTTTTTTTCACCAGGCAAAGATAATTTTAACTTTTGCCTATATTAGCCGGATTTTTCTACCCACGGAAGGGCTGGCCGAATCCCTCCACGCTATTCATCCGAAGGGGCGCTGTCGTGGGTTTGATGGCTCTGATTGAGCCAGCGGATGACGCGGGAGAAAATCCAGGCCATGAGTAGCGCCGCCAGCGAGCCGCTGATGATTTCGCTGGTGCGCAGCCAGGCAAGCAGTAGCGCCTCTTTCTGGCTGTTGTCGCCGACGGCGGCACCCATCAGAATCGCTACGGTGATTGGCGCCAGGCGCCAGTTGGAGGGGTAGTGCTCGATCGAGGTGACCAGGAGGACTGATAGCATCAGCGCGCCGATCATCGAGGCCAGGGTGGCGCCGAACAGCACTACACACAGTATCGCAATGACGCAGCCGGCCAGGGTGTTGGTTACGCGTGTCTTGACCAGTTGCTGTGCCGCGGACAGGTCGGGGTCGCTGACCGCGGCAATGGTCACAATCGCCCAGGTCGGGTGTGGAATGCCCACCGCCGCCAGGGCGGGCCAGACCAGCAGGGTGGCCAGGGCGATTTTCAGCGCATAGGCCACTGAACGCGGTTTAAAGCTGCAGCGCGGTAAAGTGATGCGCGGTTCGGGGGTCATGGGTGAGTGTTTCCGTTGTCAGTCGTATGGCCAAGCGGTGTTCCGCGTTGGGTCGCAGTGTAGGGCAAGGCGCGGCCCGACTCAATCCTGTGTCACTTCAAGCGGTCATTGTGGGTCGCTTCTACGATGTTTTTCGCCGAGCCTTAATATCCACGGACTAAATCGACGCTAGGCGGAATCTCGCCGCTAGCCCGATAGGCGGCAATATGCCGCGCCACGATCTCCACCGCGCTTGCCTGGTCGGTCGGCGCCGAGCAGTGCGGCAAAACCGTAACGCGCGGATGGCGCCACTGCCATTGGTCCTCGGCCAGCGGTTCCAAGGCAAATACATCCAGTACCGCGTGCTTGAGGTGCCCGCTATCCAGTGCCGCGCATAGCGCCTGGTCGTCGATGATGGCGCCTCGGGAAAAGTTGATCAGTTCGGCGCCCGCGGGCAAGCGGGCCAGGGTGCGCGCGTTCAGTATGCCGGTGGTTTGCTCGGTGAGTGGCAGCAGGCTAATGAGGATATCCGTTTGGGCCAGCATGGCGTCCAGTTCCGAGTTGCCGGCGAAGCATTCAACCTCTGGCAATGACTTGCGCGTTTGGCTCCAGCCGCGAACCTTGAATCCGGTTGCTGTCAGCTGTCGCGCGGCGGCCAGGCCGAGCGCGCCCAGTCCAAGCAAACTCACGCTGCGGTTTTGTGGCCGGATATAGGGCCGCGGCTGCCATCGCGCTTGCGCTTGCTGCTCTGCGTAGGCTGGCATATCGCGGTGCAAGTACAGGGTCCAGGCGAGAACGGCTTCGGCCATGGTGGCGGCGAGTTGCGGATCGATCAGGCGCACGATTTTTAACTCGCTGTGGCCTGGTGGTCTGTCGGACTGACAGGCTTCCAGATCGGCGACCAGGCGCTCAACGCCGGCCCAAACACTGTGTACCCAGCGCAGATTGCTTAGCTGTCGCAGTGCAGAGGGTTCGGGGTTGGCGACAATCGCGACCGTGCATTGGGTCTTGGCGGCCGGGTCTAATGAGGAAAAAGCCACGACCCGTTCATCGGGCATGGCTTGTTGTAATGCGTTCACCCAGGCCGCGCTGGAGGTGTCGTCGGCGTTGGCGATAAAGGGAATCGGACTATTCATGCGGTATGGGCGTGCTCTGGATGTGCAATCTCCTTAATTTCGGTGGAATTACCCTGGGGGTCAAGCAAAAACCGTGCGGCCGATTATCGGTTATCGGTTATCGGTTATCGATGGTCGGTGGTTTCCCTGCGTGGTTCATTCGATGCGACAAATATCAGTACCAGTAGAAAGGTAATGAAGATTCTGAAGGCGGAATGCGCGGTGTCGGTCCATTGCGCAGATTGCCACATGACAAACCACTCTCCAATCGACATGAAGATCACCTGCCAGGCGAGAAAGCCCAAGGTTAAACCGATGATGGCGCACGATTTGGCTGATCTGAAAGTGTGTTCCGCTTGATTGAGCTTGGTGAGCATGATGGCGGCGCCGATCCAGCACAGCAGCGCGGTCAGGCTTTCCAGCGCAATGATGACGATGAAGCAGCCCGTGGCAATCACCGGGTTTTCAATCGAGCGCCAACTGAGTTGGCTGTGTTCAAAAATGCCATCCATGGCGAGTGCGTGTTTGACTGCGGCAAAATTGACCGCTGGGTCCGTGATGTTGTTGAACGCCGCCATGCTGGCGAACAAGGCCATGGCGCATACTGTCGCGCTCTTGGCAAGGCGTAACACAATGTGACTGTCTATAGCCATGGGGTTGGGCCTCCAGGTTGGTGAGTGAAGGCCGGCTTACTCGATGGCGGGAACCACGCCGCAAACCATTCGCTGCCCGCCGCCGCCCAGGGGTGGGGTGTCGGTGTAGTTGTCCGCGCCGTTGTGCACCATCAGACTATGCCCGGCCAGGTCCTTGACGTGTAATCTCGGCGCCAGTATCGGCAGGTTAGCGCTACCGTCTGGGTTGATTTCCAGCGCGGGTAAATCACCGAGGTGCCCTGCGGGATTGTAGGGGCCAAGGTGGCGCTGGCTATGTAGCGGATCCAGGTGTCCGCCGGCGGCCATGCCATTTTGGGCGCAGGAAGGGTTTGCATGCACGTGAAAACCATGGGTTCCTGGGGCCATTTCCGGTGTCAGTCCGCTCAGGTGCGGGCTTAATAGCAGGCCATAGGGGCTGTCGGCGGCGCTGATATAGCCGACACTGGTTTGCGCCGGGTTGGTGAGCGCCATTGGAATGTCAATGCTTTGGGCATAACACAAGCTGGTCAGTAGGGCTAGCAGTGGGGTGTAGGTCACGGTACGCATTGTTGGTTTTCCTTTGCGGAGGTTTGCTGCGACGGTGGATCATAAAATCGAGAGGTTCGGCTTGATTGATGAGGATTCTCGTTTGTCGCGCTTGATGCGCGCAATGGCCGGTGGTTCAGGTCAGCGGTGGGGCACTTGTATATTTAGATGACATACTAAAATCTTGCTGGTATTCTTGTTAGAGTCTCGGCTCTAAACGATCGTTTGTATTGAGTCGCTGAGCGAATGAATCAAGGAGCATAGATGGATAGTCGGCAGCCGGTGGCGATCGAAGGGACGGACTTTGGATTGCGCCAAGCATTCGATGCGTTGACTCTGGCCTATCGCCAGGAACCCTATCCTGATTGGCAGACCCGGCAACGGCGTTTGCGGCGGATGACGGCTGCTTTGCGCGCGCAACAAGCACCGCTGGCGGCGGCGATCAACCAGGATTTTGGTCAGCGTAGCCCGGTGGAAACGCAGTTTGCCGAGTTGTTTCCGGCGCTGGAAGGGCTGCGCCATGCGCGTCACCAGTTGAAGTCGTGGATGAAGCCGCAGCGCCGTGGGGTTTCGCGCTGGTTTTTCCCCGCGCGAAATTGCGTGGTGCCGCAGCCGCTGGGCGTGGTGGGCATTATTGTGCCGTGGAACTATCCGCTTTATCTGGCACTGGGGCCGCTGACCGCCGCCGTGGCAGCGGGCAACCGTGTGATGATCAAGATGTCGGAGTTAACTCCGCGTTTTGGCGCTTTGCTGGCAGCCTTGCTGCACGAGGCTCTGGGTCAGGATCTGGTGCGCGTGTTCAATGGGCCGGTGGCGCTGGCCGAGGCGTTTGGCCGGCTTCCATTCGACCATTTACTGTTTACCGGCTCGACGCCAGTGGGGCGGCAGGTGATGCGGGTCGCGGCCGAGAATTTAACGCCGGTTACCCTGGAGCTTGGTGGTAAATCGCCGGTGATTGTGGCACCGGATGCCGACCTGGCGCGCGCCGCGGCCTCGATTGTCGCGGGCAAGATGCTTAACGCGGGCCAAACCTGTGTGGCGCCGGATTATGTGCTGGTGCCGCGCGCGCGCCGCGCTGAGTTAGTCCAAGCCTTGATTGCCGAGGCGACGCGAGCGTATCCGACGCTAGCTAGCAATCCCGACTTGAGCGCGATCATTAATCAGCGCCATTACGCGCGTTTGTGTGCGTGGTTGGAGCAGGCGCGCGCGCGGGGCGCGCAACTGGCCTCGGCTAATTCGGGCGCGGAGGATCTGGCGGCGGTGCGCAAGATGCCACTGACGGTGGTGTGGCAGTGTCCGGATGAGTGCGAACTGATGCGCCAAGAAATTTTCGGCCCGATTTTACCTCTGGTGGAATACGACAGCGTCGATCAGGCGCTGGACTATATCAATGCGCGGCCGCGCCCCTTGGCGCTGTATCTGTTTAGCCTTGACGCGGCGCTAGAGCGGCGCGTGTTGCATGGCACCGTGTCGGGCGGTGTGGTACTGAACGACACCATCATGCATGTCGCTCAGGATGACCTGCCGTTTGGCGGCGTCGGCGCTTCGGGCATGGGGCGCTACCATGCGCGCGAAGGATTTGCGACGTTCTCGCAAATGAAGCCGGTGATGCGTCAGCACAGGTTCAATGGTGGCTTCTTATTGCGCCCGCCTTACGGTAAGCGCATCGCCTATCTGCTGCGGTTGATGCTAAGGAGCTGAAATGTTGACTCGGCGTCAATTGATCAAGACCGGGGTGTGCGGCGGGGTGTTGTTGGCCGGCGCCGCCTATTTCGGCGCTCCCGCGCGCGAGTTGGGTTCGGCGAGCAATGCGCATTTTGGTTTTCTTGCCGCGCATGATGCCGCGTTGTTTGCTGCGCTGGCGCCGGTGATGCTGGCGGTGACGCCATTGGATCTGCCTGCGGTGCTCTGTGGGGTGGATCGCGCGATTCAGGCTTTGCCGCTGTCCTTGCAGGCGGAGTTGCGTCAGTTGCTCGACTTGTTGACCAACCCCTGGGGGCGACGTTGGCTGGCGGGAGTGTCCAACCCTTGGGCGTGGGCAACGCCGGATGAAGTCGCCACTTTTTTACATGCCTGGCAGTTCAGCCGCTTTATGCTGTTGAAAAGTGGCTATCAGGCTTTGCATGCCTTGGTGATGGCCGCCTGGTATGGCAATCCCGCCAGTTGGCCGGCGCTGGGCTACCAGCGTCCAGAATCGATAGTGAGGTTGTTGTCATGAGCGCGCGCGCACAGATTCCCGATCCATGGCAGCAGGGCCTGGCGCACGGCTGGAAGGTGACCGATGGCGCGAGCCTGACGCGCGACGAGGCGCTCTACGCCGATGTGGTGGTGCTGGGCAGCGGCGCGGGCGGCGGCATTAGCGCCGAGGTGCTGGCCGCGCATGGCCTGACGGTGATTCTGGTTGAAGAGGGGGCGCTTAAAAGCTCGCGCGATTTCCATTTGATGGAAAGCCAGGCGTATGCCGAGCTGTATCAAGAGGCCGCGGCGCGTAAGACGCGCGATCACGGGATCAGCATTCTGCAGGGGCGCACGGTCGGTGGCAGCACCACGGTCAATTGGACCAGTTCATTTCGCACGCCGCCCACGACTTTGGCCTGGTGGCGCGAGCAGCATGGCTTAGTCAGTTTGACCGGGGCGGAAATGGACCCCTGGTTCGAGCGCGCGGAGCAGCGAGTCGGGGTCGGTCCCTGGTTAACCGCGCCCAACGCCAATAATCAAGTATTGGCGCGCGGCGCGCGCGCCTTGGGAATTCCGGTGGGCGAGGTGCGGCGCAATGTGCGTGGCTGCTGGAATCTCGGCTATTGCGGCATGGGCTGCGCCACCAATGCCAAGCAGTCGATGCTGGTGACCACGATCCCGGCGGCGCTGGATCGCGGCGCGCGCTTGCTGACGCGCATGCGGGTTGCGGCCTTGAATTTCAATCCGGCCGGTGACCGGGTAGAGTCGGTCGAGTGTCAGGCGCTGGCGGCGGATGGCCTGCGTCCCAACGGGCGCCGTGTGCGCATTGTGGCGCGTCAGGTGGTGCTGTCCGCCGGCGCTATCGGCACGCCTGGCGTGCTGTTGGCCAGTCACGCGCCCGATCCCTATGGGGTGTTGGGGCGGCGCACCTTTTTGCATCCGGTGGCCCTGTCCGGCGCGCGGTTTGCCGAGCCGATCGAGGCGTTTGATGGCGCGCCGCAAACCGTGTACTCGGACCACTTTATGCATGGCGGGCCGATTGACGGCGCCTTGGGCTACAAGCTGGAGGTGCCGCCGGTACACCCGTTGCTGATGGCCTCGATGTTGTCGGGCTTTGGCGCGCCGCATGCGGCGCTGATGCATGATCTGCCACATCTGCAGGTGATGCTGGCGCTGGTGCGTGACGGTTTCCATCCCGATAGCCAAGGCGGAAGCGTTGGGTTGAATCGCGATGGCCGTCCGGTGCTCGACTATCCGCTCAACGATGTGGTGTGGGACGCCTTGGCGCGTAGTTGGCTCACCATGGCCGAGATTCAGTTTGCCGCCGGCGCGCGCTCGGTGTTGACCGTGCATGAGTCGGCGCATGAGGTCGGCAGTTGGGGCGCGGCCCAGCGCTTGATTCGGGATTTACCTCTGACCAGTGGTTTGGCGCGGGTGGTGAGCGCGCATGTGATGGGCGGGGCGGCAATGGGGAGTGATGAGCGTAGCGGGGTGGTGGATCATCAGGGACGACATTGGCAGTTGTCGAATCTGACGCTGATTGATGGTTCGGTGTTTCCGACCAGCATCGGGGCTAACCCGCAGATTTCGGTTTACAGTTTTTCATTGCGCGCCGCCGAGGCGCTGGCGCGGCGCATGCGCTAAAGCCGCGCCATTGCCGCCATCCTCCCCTTTGTCGTCATCCTCGCTCGAAGAGCGGGGATCCATTAGGGTTTTTGCTGACCACGCCGCAAGTCCTCGGATCCCCGCCGCGATTGCGGCGAGGATGACGGGGGTAGGACATGGCGAGGATGACGGTTGTGGGGTGCGAGGACGACAACCGGAGTTATACCGGATAGCGCTCGCTCAGCATCTTGAATGGCGCCATGAAGTCGGCCTGCACGTACGGTTTGAGCAAGGACATGACTTGGCGCACGCCGCGATAGCTGGAAATTTCGGTAATCGGTGACTGTGGGTGGGCGGTCTGTTCAAAGGCAAACCAGAATTTCACCACCAGCCAGATATTGACGCTGACGGCAATGATGTCGCTTTCTTCCATCTTCAACAGGCCCAGGCGGATGAATTCCTGGAAATGCTTGGCCAGCAGTTCGCGCATTTCAGTATTCACGAACTGATGGTATTCGGTCTGCAGCTGCGGATTGCGCGCCAAGAGGCCCGGCAAGTCGTAGAACATGAAACGGAATTGCCACATCGCCTGAAACGCGGTGTCCAGGTAGTTGACCAGATCGTCCACTGTCATGCTGCGATTTGACGGCGCGCTCAAGCGTTGGGTGATGAAATCGCGGTATTGCAGAAAGATCTGGTAGACGATTTCTTCTTTATTGCGGAAGTGGTAGTACAGATTTCCGGGGCTGATGCCCAAGTGCGCGGCAATATGATTGGTGGTGATGCTACGCTCGCCCTGATCGTTAAATAGCGTCAGGCTTTCCTGGATGATGCGGTCGTAGGTTTTGATGCGAGTTCGGCTCATGGCGTTCTGATGATCCCTGTTTGCGCTATTGTCGCACAGTTTGGAGCTCCGACTCTAGACTCGATATCGAACAATGTGTTGCGACTGGTCTTCTGGGCATGGTTCGCGCAAGGCGTCCCCGGGCCTGCCGGGGACGCCTTGCGTTTAGTCGTTCAGCTTGACCGCGTGCTCGCGGGTTTCGTGGAACACAATTTCCGGCCAGCGCTCTTGAGTCAGATGCAGGTTGACGCGACTGGTGGCCAGGAAGGCCATGTTGTGGCCCGCGTCGACCGACATCTGGTTCACCAGCGCTGACTCGAACTCATCGAGTTTTTTACGATCGGCGCAGCTGACCCAGCGCGCGCTCCAGATGCTGGTCGATTCAAACACCGCGTCGACGCCATACTCCGCCGCCAGGCGCGCTGCCACGACGTCAAACTGCAAAATCCCCACCGCGCCCAGAATCAGATCACCGCCATTGTGTGGCTTGAAAACCTGTACCGCGCCTTCTTCGCCCAGCTGTTGCAAGCCCTTGTGCAACTGCTTCATTTTCAGTGGGTTCTTGATGCGCACGATGCGGAATAGTTCGGGAGCGAAGAACGGAATCCCGGTGTATTGCAGTGCTTCACCCTCGGAAAAGCTGTCGCCGATCTGGATATTTCCGTGGTTGGGAATGCCGATGATGTCGCCGGCAAAGGCCTCTTCCACGGTTTCACGCGCATGGGCCATGAAGGTGACCACGCTAGAGGCGGCAATTTCACGATTCAGGCGTAAGTGCTTGATCTTCATGCCGCGTTCGAAGCGGCCGGAGCACACGCGCAAGAAGGCGATGCGGTCGCGGTGCTTGGGGTCCATGTTGGCTTGAATCTTGAACACGAAACCGGAAAACGCGGATTCGGTGGGCTCGACCGCGCGGATTGTGGCGTCGCGCAGGCTGGGTGGCGGTGCCCAGTCGATCAGAGCGTTAAGAATCTCGCGCACGCCGAAGTTGTTGATCGCCGAACCGAAGAATACCGGGGTCAGTTCGCCGGCCAGGAAGTCGTCTAGGTCGAAGGCATTGGAGGCGCCTTTGACCAGTTCAATTTCCATGCGCAACTGTTCCATCTCCAATGGAAACAGTTGGTCCAGGCGCGGGTTGTCGATGCCCTTGATGACTTCGACGTCGGCCACCAGCTTTTCGCTACCGGCGGCGAACAGAATGATTTCATCCGACAGCAGGCTGTAAACCCCGCGGAAGGTCTTGCCCATGCCAATCGGCCAGGTCACCGGCGCGCAGCGGATTTTCAGGATGTTTTCGACTTCATCCAATAACTCCAGCGAATCACGCACCTCGCGGTCGTACTTGTTCATGAAGGTGACGATGGGCGTATTGCGCAAGCGGCAGACATTCAGCAGCTTGATGGTTTGTTCTTCCACGCCCTTGGCGGCGTCGATCACCATTAGCGCGGAGTCGACCGCGGTCAGTACGCGGTAGGTATCTTCCGAGAAGTCTTGGTGACCCGGGGTGTCGAGTAGATTGACCGTGTGATCGCGGTACTCGAACTGCATGACCGATGACGCGACTGAAATGCCGCGTTGCTTTTCGATCTCCATCCAGTCGGAGGTGGCGAATTTCCCGGTTTTCTTGCCCTTGACCGTGCCGGCTTGCAAGATCGCGCCCGAAAATAGCAACAGTTTTTCCGTCAGCGTGGTTTTGCCCGCGTCAGGGTGGGAAATAATGGCAAAAGTGCGGCGGTGCGCCACTTCTTCTGCAAGTTGAAGCATTTCGGATGACATGGCTGCGGGCTGCGGACGTAAAAGGCGCGATTCTACTCTATCCGGGCGCTAAGCAAAATAGTCGCGCTGGGTTGTTGTTGGCTGCGCGGGTGCGGTTGCGTGTGAATGTTTAGGGTTTTCCGCTTAACGGAGTCGGCAGGGAGGGGGAGTTTTGGTTATGATATCCGCTCAGGTTTATTCTGGAACGGAAATAAGCAATGTTTACCGGCATCGTTCAAGGGCGCGCAAAGGTGTGCGCAATTGAAGAAAAACAAGAGTTTCGCCGTCATGTACTGCGTTTGCCCGATGAGCTATTAGCCGGTCTGGTGCCGGGGGCCTCGGTGGCGCACAACGGCTGTTGTCTCACCGTGAGCGCGATTGACGGTGCGCAAGTGGCTTTTGATCTGATGCGCGAGACGCTGCGGGTCACCAATCTTGGCGCTTTAGTGCTGGGTGACGAGGTGAACGTGGAGCGCGCGGCGCGGTTTGGCGATGAAATCGGTGGTCACGCCATGTCGGGCCATATTTTTTGTCAGGCCACTCTGGTTGAGGTGCTGGAGAGTCCGGATAACCGCACCTTGTGGTTTGAGCTGCCGAGCGCCGCGGTGAAATATGTGTTTACCAAGGGGTATATCGGCATCGATGGCGCCAGTCTGACTATCGGGGCGGTCGAGGGCGCGCGTTTCTGTGTGCATCTGATTCCCGAGACCTTGCTGCGCACCACGCTGGGTCAGCGTCGTGTCGGCGACCGGCTGAATATCGAGGTAGATCCGCAAACCCAGGCGATTGTCGACACCGTGGAACGTGTGCTGGCGCAACGCCCCATCGGCGCCTCGCGCTAACAATATAGGAACACCCATGGCTATTTCCCCGATTCAAGACATTATTGCCGACATCAAGGCTGGCAAAATGGTGGTGCTGGTGGACGCGGAAGATCGCGAAAACGAGGGTGACCTGGTGATGGCGGCCGAGTTCGTCACGCCGGAAGCGGTTAACTTCATGGCGAAATTCGGGCGCGGCCTGATTTGCCTGACCTTGAGCGCCGAACGGTGCCAGCAGCTGAGTCTGCCGTTGATGGTAAGTAATAACGGCGCGTCGCACGGCACCAATTTCACGGTTTCGATTGAAGCCGCTACTGGCGTGACCACCGGGATTTCCGCCGGGGACCGCGCGCGCACGATTCTGACCGCGGTGGCGCCGGACGCGCAGGCGGCGGATTTGGTACAACCTGGGCATATCTTTCCGCTGATGGCGCAACCCGGCGGCGTATTGGTGCGCGCCGGCCACACTGAGGCGGGTTGCGATTTGGCGCAACTGGCCGGCTTGGAGCCGGCGTCGGTGATCTGCGAGATCATGAACGACGATGGCACTATGGCGCGTTTGCCCGAGTTGCAGCAGTTCTGCGCCGAGCATGGGATTCTCATCGGCACGATCGCCGATTTGATTCACTATCGCAGCCGTACTGAAAGTCTGATTGAGCAGGTGGGGCAGCGCGCGGTCGATACCCCGTTTGGTAGCTTCAATCTGTGCGTCTTCCGTGATGTGGTGACGCATGCCACCCATCTGGCTCTGGTCAAGGGCAAGCCAACCTGCGCCCATGAAACCCTGGTTCGGGTGCACGAGCCGCTGTCGGTCATGGACTTGATCGACCCGGTGGCGCGTCCGCATTCCTGGACCGTGCCTAACGCGCTGGAACATATCGAAGAGGCGGGTTGTGGCGTGCTGATTCTGCTGCATCGCACCGAAAGCGCCGACGATTTGCTGGCGCGCGCCTTGCCCACGGGCGAGGTTGAAGCGGTGACCTGGGACAACAAGACCTTCGGTATCGGCGCGCAGATGTTGAAAATGCTGGGCGTTGGCAAGATGCGTCTGATGTCTTCCGCGCGTGATTTGCCGAGCATGGCGGGTTTTAATCTGGAAGTGACCGGGTTTTGTCAGCCGCAACACGGCGCGCTCGAAATCGATTAAAATACGCGACCCGGTACTCTGTTAAGAATAATGAGGTTAACCATGCTGGAATCTATTGGCCGCATCGAACCGAACCTGGATGGGCGCGGTTTGAAGATCGGCATCGCCATGAGCCGCTTTAATCCGGATGTCTGCGGCGGTTTGCGCGATGCCTGCGTGGCGGAGCTGGCGGCCTTGGGCGTGAGCCCCGAAGATGTGCTGTTGGTCACGGTTCCGGGGGCGCTTGAAATTCCCCTGGTGTTGCAAACCATGGCCAAAAGTGGTCGTTTCGACGCCTTAGTCGCGCTTGGCGCAGTGATTCGTGGCGAAACCTACCACTTCGAACTAGTCTCCAATGAGGCTGGTAGCGGCTTGACACGCGTTGGGCTGGATTTCTCGATTCCGGTGGCCAATGCGGTTCTGACCACGGAAACCGATGAGCAGGCGGAAGTGCGCATGATGGAAAAAGGCCGCGACGCCGCGCGCGTCGCCGTGGAAATGGCGCGCTTGCATCAGGCGCTGCGCTAAGCGCGTAAACTTCTCCCCCGCATACCAGATTGGTTTTGATGGCCGCCTATGGCGGCTTCGCTCTTTACAAGGAATTGCAACAGATGAAAACTGCCCGCCGCCGCGCGCGCGAATTCGTAGTTCAAGGGCTGTACGAATGGGTGATGAACCCAGATCGTTCAGCGGCCACGATTGAAAAGCATTTACGTGAAAATGAGTATTTTGCCAAAGCCGATGAGGCTTTGTTTCGCACCTTGTTGTACGGTGTGTTGAAAGACGCCGACAATCTTTCGGCTCAGGTTTCACGCTATTATGAGCGTGCCGCCGACGATGTCAGCCCGATTGAGCGCGCGGTATTGCTGATGGCCTCGCTGGAATTGATCCAGCATCTCGAGACGCCTTATCCGGTGATCATCAACGAAGCGATTGAAATCACCAAGACCTTTGGTGGTACCGACGGTCACAAGTTTGTTAACGGTGTGCTCGACAAGCTGGCGGCGCAAGTACGTAGCGAAGAAGTGGTCCGCCGTCCCGCCTGAGCCAGGCCTGGCGCCGATAGATAGTCCTACACCCGCGGGTTTTTCCCGGCGGGTGTTTTTGCATAAAGCCCATGAACGAATTTGAACTGATCAAGCGCTATTTTAGCGGCGCGGATGGCGATACGGTGCTCGGCGTTGGCGACGATGCCGCGATTGTACGTCCCGGCGACGGGATGGATTTGCATGTGTCGGTGGACATGTTGGTGGCGGGAAGACACTTTTTTGCTGACGTCGATCCCTTTGCGCTGGGTCATAAAACCCTGGCGGTCAATTTGTCGGATATGGCGGCCATGGGCGCGCGTCCGCGCTGGGCTTTGTTGTCTCTGGCGCTGCCCGAGGTGGATCATGCGTGGCTCGATGCCTTTGCGCGCGGTCTGTTTTCCTTGGCGCGCGAGCACGGGGTGACGCTGATCGGCGGCGATACCACGCGCGGCCCCTTGACCTTGTCGCTGACGATCATGGGGGAAACGCCGCGCGCGAGCGCGCTGTGCCGCCACGCGGCGCAAATGGGCGACGATGTGTGGGTGAGCGGCGAATTGGGTTTGGCGGCCCTGGCGCTGCGCCAGCGGGTCGCGGGCGACGTGTCGCCGCCGCCGGAAGTGCTGGCGCGCTGCCAACATAAACTGGACCGGCCCGAGCCACGGGTGGCCCTGGGGCGCGCCTTGCTTGGGGTGGCGCACGCTTGTATCGATATTTCCGATGGCTTAATGGCCGACCTGGGGCATGTGCTGGAGCGTTCCGGCGTGGGCGCCGACCTGTGGCTTGACTTTTTGCCGACCGATCCCTGGCTGGCTAGTCAGCGCTTGGCGCTGGTGGACCAGTTGGCCGCTGGCGGTGACGATTATGAATTGTGCTTTACCGCGCCGCGCGCCGCGCGCGCGCGCATTGAGGCCTTGCGCGCCCTTTGTCCGCTGACGCGGGTAGGCCAGGTTGTGCCTGGTGACTCAGCGCGACTTGTGGGCGCCGATGGCGTCGAGATTGTCTTGAGGAGAAATGGATTTGACCACCTTCAAAATTAATCCGGATTGGAAATTCATCACCAGTCGGCCTGAATATTTCATTGCATTTGGTTTTGGCAGTGGCCTGATTCCCTGGGCTCCGGGGACGTTTGGCACCTTGATGGCGTATCCGTGCTACTGGCTGTTGACGAGTCTCGGAATTCACGGCTGGTGGCTGGCGCTGCTGTGTGTTCCCTTGTTTTTCCTCGGCGTGCATGTCAGCAATATGGCGGATGAGGCTCTGGGCGTACATGACCATGGCGGGGCCAACTTCGACGAGGTGGTGGCCATGTTGCTGATCTTGTCGATGACGCACGCCAACTGGCCGGCGTGGCTGGCGGCTTTTGTCTTGTTTCGGGTGTTCGATATTCTCAAGCCTTGGCCGATCAGCTGGCTCGATCGCAATGTGCATGGCGGCTTTGGGGTGATGGTCGACGACATCGCCGCGGCGCTGCCTTGCATGCTGCTATTGTGGTTGGCGCAATATCAGCATTGGTTTTAACAGTTGTTGCTAACACCGTTTTGCACTACTTTTAAACCATACAGAGAAAAGTGTGGTTGTGAGGGTGCGCTATGACAAAAAACGAATATCAGAGCATCCCGAATTGGGTTTCGTCGTTTGATCCGCTTCCCGACGCCTGGCTGACGGTCGCGCGCGATGGCGTGGTGTGGCAGTTCAACCCCCCGGTTTGCTCGCTGTTGGGTGTTTGCGCGGCCGATCTGGCTGGCAAAAAACTTTCCAGCCTGCTTAAGCGCGCCGAACCTCCCGCGCTGGGCGGTCCGGCCAGCGGCGGGGCGCTATATACCCCGTCGGATGCACAACGCGCCGGCGCGATGATTTGCGTGGAGGAAATTCCCTGTCCGTTGCCTGGCTGGGGCGGGCGCTTGTTACATCTGGTTGATCTCAGTGATTCATTGGAGATTGAGGCGGCGCGGATTCGCAAGCTTGATCGTCTGACCGCTTTAGTCGATATCATGACCTTGGCGGAGTCCGATCGCCAGCGCTGGCTGGATCAAGCCTTGGAACTGGGCGCGCGCGCGCTGGGCCTGGAGTTGGGCGCGGCCAGTCATATCCACGATGGCGTGATTTTTATGCTGGCGCATAATTCGCCCGGCCTGCTGCGGCATGGGCAGACCTTTGCTCTGGAGCAAAGCTATTCCAGCCTGGTGGTCAACGCCAGCGATGTGGTGGCGCTGCCGTCGTTTCTCGATTCTCCCCATGCCCATCTTGCTTGCTACCAGACTTTCGGTTATCAGGCGTTCCTTGGCGCGCCGCTATGGGTGCATGGCGAACGTTATGGCGCCGTGTGCTTCTGCTCCAAGCTGCCGCGTCAAACGCCGTTTGATCGCAGCGACTTGGTTTTTGTCAAGTTACTGGCGCGCTGGGTCGGCGGCATGGTCGAGCGGATGAATGTCGAGCATCGTCTGCGCGAGTCGCATGGCGAATTGGAGGAGCAGGTTGAACTGCTGGCCATGGCGGAAAAGGTCGCGCGCCTGGGGCATTGGCGTCTGGATATGCATCTGCGCACTATGCTGCTGTCTGAAGAGGCGCACGCCTTTCTGGGCTTGCCGTTGCGTCCGGAATGGGGTCTGGGTGAATTCGAGGCGCTGATTGCCGCCGCTGATCGCGATGCCTGGCGTGAACAACTGAATGCCTGCGCGGCCGATGGTAGCCAGCTGGGCCTCGAACTGCGAATGATCAATGCCGATGGGTATACCCGCTGGCTGTCGGTGCGTGGCATGCGTCTGGAGCAGCACCAACAGCATCAGCTGTTTGGCGTGATGCTGGATATCACCGATAGCAAGCAGGCGCAAGAAACCATTCTATTTCAGGCCAGCCATGATTCCTTGACCGGGTTGATCAACCGGGTGTTGTTGTTTGATCGATTGGGGCAGGAGATTCGCCGTTGTCAGCGCGCGAGCGGTCATTTCGCTGTGCTGTTCATCGACTTGGATTATTTCAAGGCGATCAATGATAACCATGGCCATGAAGCCGGGGATCGGGTGTTGGTTCAAGTCGCCAAGCGCTTGAGCGCGGTGCTGCGTAAGTCGGATACGGTCGGCCGTTTTGGCGGTGATGAATTTATTGCCATTATTGCCGGGGCTGAAAGCCACGAATTATTGCAGTCTTTGATCAAGAAAATTCTGCGTAAACTGGAGGCGCCGATTTTGTTCGGCAAGGAAGAATTGTTTATCTCCGCCAGTATTGGCGCGGCGCTGTATCCTGGCGAGGCGACATTGCCACAAGATCTGATTCGTAAGGCGGATAGCCATATGTACTTGGTTAAGGAACAACGCAAGCACTTGATCAAATCGCCGCGCCCGGGGCGGCGCGCGTCCAAAAGCCCATCCGACTAAGCGTTACTTGGGTTCTCGCGCTGGCCGCTCTGTGCTATGCTGACGCCCCCTCATTCGGCACGCTGATTCCTTACTCTATGAAAGATCCCTGCGACCATTACACGTTCGACCTGATCGGCGGCGTGCGCAAGAAACCCGGGCGTAAGCCGCTGGGCGCGCGCGCGATGACCGCGGCCGAACGCAAGCGCCGCAGTCGTGAGCAGCGGCGCCATCGTCTGCAGGAGTTATCCGTGACGGTAGAGCTGACGCGCGATGCTCAGCATGCGTTGGGGAAAATGATTGAGTGGTGGGGCGTGAGCAAGAAAGAAGCGATCAATCGCGCGTTGCAGATCGCTTGCCAATCGCAGACCGGGCGCACTGGCCGCTTGTTCGACGAATAGCCCGCGCCGCGCCGTTTTTCGCGTTGCCGCTGCAAATCACTGATTCAGAGGTTCCCTTCCTCGGCTTACTGCAGGTTTTGCAAATAGGCCGTCACCGCGCCGATATCGCTTTTGCTCAGTGTCATGACAATGCCGTGCATCGCAACCGCCGCTGGGCGTTCATTGGTCTCAAATATTTTGAGCTGTTTGGCCAGATACTCCGCGTGTTGCCCCGCTAACCGGGGTGCAATAGCCGTTCCCTCTGCTTGCGCCCCATGGCAGGCTGCACAGGCCGGCGTCCCCGATTCCTGATGACCATTTTTAAATAATTGCTCTCCCGCCGCCAGTAATGCTGGCGACGCGGAAGAGGGATTGGCTTGCGGTTTTTGCGCGGTGAAATAGGTGGCCAGGCCATCAATACTGGCATCGTCGATGGTGGAACTCATCCCCCACATATAATCGCGCGCGCCCTGGTTCGAGCGACTCTTGGCGCGAAATGCCTGCAACTGCCCCACCAGATAATCATGCTGCTGACCCGCCAGTCGCGGGAATAGGGGTGAAGTACTATTGCCGTCAACGCCATGACAGTCGGCGCACCACTGGCGTGCCAGATCTTCGGGCAATCCGGTGGCGTGAACCTGAAATGCAACGATCAGTAGAATCACTAGCCCCATTTTTTTCGTAATCATCATGATTCCGCCCATTAAAATACAACCCAAGTGTAGAGGTAGGTTGTATTGTTATCCTTAGCATTACGCCCATTGCCATCATAATTAGTCGATGCGCCCATGAACCTTCGGTAATCAATATATTGCAAGCCGACACGCCAGTTTGGCTGGATCATATAGTTCAGTTCGGCGATAAATCCATTGGTATTGGGGCTGCCGGTGGCCGAGTATTGCGGCACCGTCGGATCGGACTGATATAAGCCAAGGTCGCTTGATCCCGTGATATTGAAGTAGCTTAAGGTTAATCCATAGGTGCGCTGATACCAGTAGCTCGCTTTGGCCTGGAAGCTATTGAGGGTGTCGCCGGCATTCTGAACCGTGCCGCTATTAACTAAGGAGCTATCCCAATAAGAATGCTCGGTAATGTAGGATAGCTGGGTGGTAAATATGTTCGGATCGGATAGGTATTGGTATTGCAAGTCCACGCCCTGATCCAGATAGCGGTTAGTGGGCGAGCCGGGGTTGTTTGGGTCGGAATAGACTTTTGCGGCTAGACCGAAAGTTCCGAATGACAGCGAGTTGACGCCCCAGTCGGTGCTATAGGCCAATCGCCAATAAGGGTTATTACCTTGCAGTCGATTGGTATACGCGACCTCATGGCTGAGGATGGAGAACGTTCCTTCCGCCGCCTGATAGCTCCCCAATTCCAGATACCAGTGTTTATTCAGAAACCCATAGGCGGAAACGCCGGCCACCTGATGCGCGAGACCGCCCGAAATCAGTGGCGCTGGGGGCGTATAGCCCCAAGAACCCGCTAAAGAGGACGACTGGAATGGGTAAGCAAAGGCGGGGGTCGAATTCCAGACATCCTGAACTGTCGGATTGTTGTTCAGGGTCAAACCATAAATCAGATCTAAATCTTGCTTGGATATATGGTCCGCGATCCGCCAGTCATTATTATCTATTGCAAACGAGGCTCTATAACTCGTTGAACCATCAGGCGCGCTCGTCGCGGTCAGGTTGTTTTCCGTCCATTGTGAAAACATGCCGATGTGATCGTTAATCTTACCGGCTAAAAACACACTCCCGCCCTCGAGTACCGGCTCGTTGTTGCGTGGGAAATTACCATTTTGACCGCCGGTATTGGCAATTTGAGTATTTGAACCTATGAGCATGGCGGCAAAAGGAATTTTTTGCGCTGTGCCCAGTGTGTAGCCGGATAGTTTGAATAGTCGGCCAAACGGCGTCAGTTCGGGGAAGCTGACGTGGCAAGCGGCGCAAGCCATGCCTGTCTGGCGCGCAAATGCCGGCAACGCTTGCGCCGAATCTATCCAAGCCATCAGTATGAAACCAAACGCCAAACAGGTGCCGCGTAGCAAGCGAAGATTACACATACCGTTCCTTATTGTTATATGGCCGATGCGCGTGGAGAGTTATCCCACATTTATATCATGGTCAATTTTTGGATGGCTGGTATGCTATTTTTATTCGAAGGATTTAATAAAGACAAATGCGGGCAAGAACTTTTGTGTTTTGGCGAGTGTGGTCTATATTTACGAAAGGCCGCGTAATGGATGGTGTTTTGTAGCGCGAATTATAGATTGTTGATGCGTTAATATCGCTATGGTGGCGACACCACCGTGATTCCGGCAGTGCGCCATCAACGAGAAGCTGGCGCTTGAACGCCACGGTTTCGTCCGCTTACAACCGTAATGCGCTCAATAGTTGTCCTTCGAGCGCAATCACTGTTTTATCCTCCGCCAGTCCCGGCCCGGTAATCAAGAACGAATCCTCGGCGCGGCTACCCAGTGTCATGATCTTGGCTGAGTGCACCTCAAGCCGATTGTCGGTCAGTACCTTGGTGATCCGCGCCAAGAGTCCGGGCCGGTCGCCGGTGACGATCGACAGGACGAAATAGTTGGCTTTGTCGTCCGGGCGAATAATCACTTGAGGTGTGATTGGGAAGTATTTGAGGTGGCGGCTGATGCGCCCCGTGCCGGGGAGTTCAATTGGCCCGGATTGCTTCAGACTGCTGGCCAGTTCGAACTCGATAAAATTGATCATGTCGCGGTAGTCGCCGACATGGTTTTCTGGAATGAAAACGTGGAAGGTATCCAGCGCGTAGCCGTGGCGCGTGGTGTAGACCTTGGCGTCGGCGATGCTGTAGTGGGTGCGGCCGAAAAAGGCGCACAGCCGCGCGAACAGTTCGGGTTGGTCCTGGGTGTAAACCAGTACCTGTATCCCTTCTTTATCATCGCTCAGGCGCGCCTTGATGATGGCTTCGCGACTATCCACGAAACGGTTCAATACGCGGGCATGCCAGGCAATTTCCCGCGCCTCGTGACGCAGGAAATACACAATATCCAGCTGTGACCATAAGTGATCTTCGGCGCCATTGGGGATGGCGAACAGCCGCAAAATCGCTCGCGCTTCTTGTTTTCTGGTTTCCAGTTCGGAGCGCGCGTCGACCGCGCCGCCATTGTGCAGGCTCTTGAGCGTGGCATGGTAGAGGTCTTCCAGCAGTTTGGCCTTCCATGCGTTCCAGACTTTTGGGCTGGTGCCGCGAATATCCGCCACGGTGAGCAAATACAAGGCGCTGAGTCGCCTCGGAGTGGAGACCCGATCGGCGAAACGCTGGATGGTCTCCGGCGCGTAGATATCCTGTTTTTGCGCAACATTGGACATGGTCAAATGTTCGCTGATCAGCCAAACCACCAATTCGGTATCGTCGTTCGTCAGCCCGTGCTTGACGCAGAATTCTCGTCCGTCGCGCATGCCTAGCTTGGAATGATCGCCACCTCGGCCTTTGGCTATATCGTGAAACAGGCCAGCGATATACAAGAGCTCTGGCCGTTCGAAGTCATTGCTCAGACGTGAAAGAAACGGGTATTCATGGTTAAAGGCGCTGATGGCGAAACGGCGTAGATTGCGCACCACCATCAAGATATGTTCGTCCACGGTATAGACGTGAAACAGATCGTGCTGCATTTGTCCGACAATGCGTCCGAACGCCGGGATATATTTGCCTAGCACGCCATACAGATTCATGCGCCGCAGGCAGCGGGTGAGTCCGGAGGTGCGCAGCATTTGCATGAATAGCGCGCGATTGGCGGGGTCGTTGCGGAACTTGGCATTGATGCGCGTGCGCGCGTGCCACAGGGCGCGCAGCATGCGCGGCGCGAAGCCGGTAAGTTCCGGGCGCTGCTGTAGAATCAAAAACGCTTCCAGGATGGCCGAGGGGTGTTCATTAAACACCTCGGGGTGACGGATGCCGAGCATGCCATTGACCGTGTAAAACCGTGGGTTGAGCACTTCGGTGATCCGCGGGGCCTGGGAATAAATCCGCGCGCGCAGATTGGGCAACAAGATCCCGTTGAGCTGTGAGATGGTGCGCGCCGCGCGATAATACAACTGCATGACTTGTTCGCTGGCGCGCTTGACGTCGCTGTCTTCCAAACCACTCGCCAAACCCAATTGTTGTTGCAGATCGAAAATCAAGCGGTCTTCGCGTCGATGCGCGAGCAGATGCAGATCGATGCGCATGCGCTGCAGTTGTCGTTCACCGTGTTTGATCAGGCGTGCTTCGGCTTGGGTCAGAATGCCGCCGCCGACCAACGGGTCCCAATTGTCACCCAGGCCAATGGCCTTGCTGATCCAGATCAGCGTCTGCAGGTCGCGCAGCCCTCCTGGACTTTCCTTGATGTTGGGTTCGAGATTGTTGGTGACGCCAAAAAAACGATTGTGCCGCTGTTGCTGCTCTAGTGTTTTTCCTTCAAAAAACGCCAGAGGGTCGCGCTGTGAATCCAGCGCCTGGCACAGCGACAGATAGGGAACGGGGTTGCCGGCAATGAGCCGGTTTTCCAGCAGGTTGGTCTCAATGGTGATATCGCCAGCGGCTTCGCTCAGACATTCGTCTATGGTGCGCACGCTATGTCCTACTTCTAGTCCAATGTCCCACATCATGCCGATCAGGCGAGTGACCTCTTCGATCAGACTGGGAGGAGACTCTGGTGGCAATAGCACCAGAACATCAATGTCGGAATAGGGGAATAGCTGGCCACGACCATAGCCGCCCACCGCGACCAGCGAAGCTTGCTGGTCGATGCCGAGTGCCTGCCACAATGTCTGGATCGCCTGATCCACCGCGGCGCAGTGCGCCTCCAGGTAGGGTAGCGGCGCGCGATCCGTCTGGTAGCTCGCGATCAGCGCCAGGCGGTTGGCTTTCAGCTGTTGGCGCCAGTGGCGCGCCAAATCGGCATCGTTGGTCATGATGGACCCTCTGAACCAGTTATTGACGACAAATTCGGGTTTTCCCCCGCGGTGAATCACGGATTCAACGGTCCTTAACGGCTCTCTTGTCTGGCGATCAGCAATACCCCGGCGAGAAAGAACAGCAAGGTCGGCAAGGTGGCGGACAGGATTGGATTCCAGTCATGCAGCAAGCCCAGGTAGCCAAACAGCCGGTTGATAAAGTGGAATGCAACCCCGAGACAAATCCCGGCAAACAGGCGCACGCCCAGTTGTCCCTGGCGACGTTGTTTCGGGGTGAAGGCCAGCGCGACCAGTGCCATCGAAATACACGCCAACGGGTAGAATAACTTACCCCACAACGCGATTTCATAACGTTGGGTCTTTTGCTTGTTATCACGCAAATGGCGAATGTATTTGATCAGATTGGTGGCCGACATTTGCTCCGGCACCACCAGCAGCACATTCAGAATATTGGGCTCGATCACGGATTTCCAGTCGAGCGTGGCGACATTGCGCGTGGTGACGCGGTTTGGCGTCAGATTGGTTTCATCGATGTTTTCCAGATGCCAGAGCTTGCGGTCGCGGTCATAGCTGCCGCGTTCAGCCATGCGCGTTTGCACCAGGCTGTAAGACGCGTCATAGGTGTAAATGTGGATGCCGAGCAGTGTGGTGTCCGGCAGCATTTCACTAATATTGATGAAGTTGGTGTTGTCCTTGACCCAAATGCCAGAGTGGAACTCTTGCGCGACCACCGAACGCGTGGCGGCCAGCTTGATCTGTTCCGCTTTCTGTCCGGCATACGGCGCGGCGAGCTCACCGAGAAATACCGTCAGCACGGCGAAGCACAGGCCAAAGCGAAACAGCATGCCGGCGATCTGCATCAAGGTGATGCCACTGGTGCGGATCACGGTATATTCGCTATTGGTGGCTAACTGGGTCATCGCCACCAGAGCGCCGATCAACACCGCCAGCGGCATCAGTTCATAGGCGTGGCCTGGCGCCAATAGCGCCACATAGCTCAGCAGGGTCAGAACATCGTAGCTATTTTGTCCGACATGCGGCACTTCTTGAATGATGTCAAAAAAACCATACAGTCCAAGCAATGCCACCAATGTATATAGTGTGGCGGTCGATAGTTGGGAAAACACATAGCGGGAAATTAATCGCATGTTCAGTGCCTTTTTCCGATCAGCGCCAGGAGCGTGCGTGTGACGGTAGCGGCCGGACGATCACGGTACAGCAGCCCTAATAGACCCAGAATGAGTACCGCCACGTGAACCAGGGCAATGCTGTATACCGGCAATGTTTGGTTCAAAATGCCATTGCGCACAAAAGTCAGGGCGTTTTGGTAGAAAAAGTACACTAACAGGGCCGCGATCAAATTGTAGGTATTGTTGCTGCGCGGGTTCACGTAAGACAAAGGAATCGCCAGAATCGCCAGCAGTAAACAGCTGAACGGTAATGATATTCGCCAGGCCAGTTCCGAGCGCGCGCCAGGATCGTACAGCTGATGGAATAGCTTGAGCGTGCTTTGCGACTGACGCGAAGTCGGGGCGGCCACCAGCTTGTGATCGTCGCCAACGAGCACGGTGTAACGCTTGAACGTGGTGACGTCAAAATCGGCCTGGCCGGGCATGCCGACATAGCGTTGCCCGTTTTCCAGTACAAGAATGCGTTGTCCGTCGCCATCGGAACCTAAATGGCCGGAGCGGGCAAAAATCGATGCGATTTTACCGTCACTGACGTCTTGGAAAAAAATATTACTTGCGCTGCCGTGGGCTCCGGCATAATTTTCGACAAAGTACACGCGGTTTGCATCGGAGGATTCTTTAAAAATACCTGGAGAAACCGCGGAGATATCTTCACGCTGTTTTAGCTTGTCGGCATATACCTGGCTGCGTTGATCCGCCCAGGGGGCAATGCCCAGTGCGACAACGCCGACCAAGATGGACAGCGGAATGGCAAACCGTAGAATCGGCCAGAGTAGACTTTTTTGCGACATACCGGCGGCGAGCCAGACCGCCATTTCGTTTTCGCGCCACAGGCGGGTTAATACCACCATGACGCTGATGAAAACCGTAAGAATCAGCGGGACTGGAAACAGTCCTAGCGCCCAGAATCCAATCAGGGCGGCAACCGCGTCACTGGCGATTTGTCCTTCCGCCGCGCGCCCCAAAAGATTGATCGCCTGAGTGGAGACTAAAATGGCCAGTAAAACGACAAAAACACCGATGGCCGTCAAAGTCAGTTCACGAGTCAGGCTTTTGAAAAAAACCATGGATGTTGTGCCTTTTTTGACTTTTTGTAATAAGCGTAGTGATAATTCAATTCAGAAAACTCTGATGTGTCATCTTTGATGATAATTTGGGGTAGATAATACCCGCCTCCACTCGCGATTTAACCGATGAATCTGCCGAGGCCGAGAGGACTGACTGATACGCGTATCAACGGGAGTACACGATGGAATTTAACATAAAAAGCGGGAGCCCGGAAAAACAGCGCGTAGCTTGCGTGATTGTCGGGGTTTACGAAACACGTAAATTGACCCTGGCAGCGGATCTTCTTGACCGCATTTCCAATGGCTTTGTCAGCGATGTCATCCGTCGCGGCGATATGGAAGGCAAGCTGGGAAGTACGTTGATTTTACATTCGGTGCCGCATGCGCTGTGCGACCGCGTGATGTTGGTTGGTCTGGGCAAAGAACGTGAATTTCGCGCCAAGGAGTACCGCGAAGCGATTCGCGCTTCGATCAAGGCGCTGGCGCAAACGTCGGCCAACGAAGCCGTAAGCTACTTGTCCGAACTCCCGGTCAAGAAGCATGAGGTCGAGTGGATGGTCGAGCAGGCGACGGTGGTGACCCTGGATGCGCTCTACCGTTTCGATCGTTTCAAGAGTCGTATGGATGAACCGCTGCGCGGATTACGCAAGCTGACACTGGCGGTGCCGCGGCGCAGCGATCTGGCGGATGGTGAAAAAGGCCTGGCGCGCGGATTGGCGATCAGTTCGGGTATGAAGCTGGCCAAGGATCTGGGAAATCTCCCGGGTAATGTGTGCACCCCTGATTATCTGGCTGAGCAGGCGCGTAGCGTGGCCGAGACACTGGGTGCGACGGCCGAGATTCTGGCTCGGCCCGAGATCGAGGCTTTGGGCATGGGATCGTTCCTGGCCGTGGCCAAGGGCAGCGTTGAAGCACCGCGCTTGATTGTGCTCAAACATTGGGGCGCCAAGGATAAGACGGATGCGCCTGTGGTCTTGGTGGGTAAGGGCATTACCTTCGATTCCGGCGGGATTTCGCTCAAGCCGGGCGAAGCCATGGACGAAATGAAATACGACATGTGCGGCGCCGCCAGTGTGTTGGGCGCGTTTCAAGCCGCAGTCGAAATGAAATTGCCGCTAAACCTGATTGTGGTGGTGCCAAGCTGCGAAAATATGCCTTCGGCCGGAGCGCTAAAGCCGGGTGATATTGTCACCTCCATGTCGGGCCAAACCATTGAAGTCTTGAATACCGACGCCGAAGGCCGGCTGATTCTGTGCGATGCGTTGACGTATGTCGAACGCTTTAAGCCGAGTTGCGTGGTGGATGTGGCGACCCTGACGGGCGCGTGCGTGGTCGCGCTCGGTCATGTCGCGACGGGTTTGTTCAGTAATCAGGATGTCCTGGCGCGCGAACTCTCCGCCGCTGGCGAGGAAGTCGGCGACCGCGCCTGGCACCTGCCGCTGTGGGAGGAGTATCAGGAGTTGATCAAGAGTCCGTTTGCCGACATGGCTAATATTGGCGGCAGGCCTGGCGGTAGCATTACCGCCGCGTGCTTTTTATCGCGTTTCGCCAAGTCGTATGATTGGGCGCATCTGGATATTGCCGGGACCGCTTGGAAAAGTGGCAAGGAAAAAGGCGCGACCGGTCGTCCCGTGCCGCTGTTAGTGCAGTTTCTGCAAGATAGGGCGGATATTGCCTTGGGCAATGTTGTTCGACGTGGACGTCCGCGGCGCGAAGCGCCTGAAACGGTTGAAGATGACGCGGATTGATTTTTATACCCAAGTGAATGATTCGGGCTTGTTTGCCTGCCGCCTGGCGCAGACCGTCTACGCGAAAGGCGAGCGCCTGTTGGTGGCCCTGGATGACGAAGCGGCGTTGGCGGCATTTAGTGTTCGGCTGTGGAGTTTTGATGACATTGCCTTTGTGCCTCATTGCCGCATGGATGACGCCAATTGCCGTGAAACGCCGGTTTGGTTGACTGCCAAACCGGCGGAGGGTGAGTTGCCGAATGTCTTGCTCAACCTTGCCACGTCAGTGCCCGAACAGGCCGAGCGTTATTCGCGTATCCTTGAAATCGTTGGATGTGACGAAGACTCGCTTGCCATTGCTCGCGAGCGCTTCAAAGCGTATCGGTCGCTGGGCTTTACCATCGACCATCACGATATGAGCCATAGGTGAGTATGACTAAGTCGCCGCAGTCTGATCCGCAGTCGTGGTCCGAAGCCAATTTACCGGTCCTAACCGAAATTGCCGATGATTCCGGCCCTTCTACTGGAGGGATGGACATTCCTGACTTCGATTTTTCCGCGGAGATGGACTCGATTAGCGCCAAGTTGGACGCGCGCGCCGAGCCCGACCTGGAATTCCCTCCCGAATTGCTGCTGGACGGCTTGTCGGTTGAGCCGAGTACGCAGGAGCCCGGGCTGGACTTTAATCGACTGCCGTCGCTTGACCTGTCCGATGGCGATGCCGACCCTAAGGTGGACACCGGCTTTGAGTTTGAATTTGAACCGGAACCCGAGGGGTTGGACGCACTCATGGCGCGCGCCACCTTGGAGCCTGTCGCCAATCCGGCGCCGGTGTCTCTGGCGGATAGGCTTTCGAGCGCGCTTAAGATCGAAGCCAGCCACAATGCGCGTCCCGTGGCCGAGGTGATCATTCCCGAGCTGGTCGACGAGGTTGAAGAACGCGCGCCCGAGCCCGTGGCCGAGGTGACTATTCCCGAACTGGTCGACGAGGTTGAAGAACGCGCGCCCGAGCCCGTGGCCGAGGTGATCATTCCCGAACTGGTCGACGAGGTTGAAGAACGCGCGCCCGAGCCCGTGGCCGAGGTGACCATTCCCGAACTGGTCGACGTGGTTGAAGAACGCGCGCCCGAGCCCGTGGCCGAGGTGATCATTCCCGAGCTGGTCGACGAGGTTGAAGAACGCGCGCCCGAGCCCGTGGCC
>Ga0302155_10000187_pt1 | contig 52141 bp, 42 predicted proteins | sample I_Bog_N3_1_FD_193508 | JGI IMG/M metagenome (GOLD analysis project Ga0302155, IMG submission 193508) | Peat permafrost microbial communities from Stordalen Mire near Abisko, Sweden - I_Bog_N3_1 | ecosystem: Environmental > Terrestrial > Soil > Wetlands > Peat | place: Sweden: Abisko, Stordalen... | reverse complement strand
GAAGCACTCAATGCAGCGCCGGCTACTGCCTGCAGTACCTGCGCCAGTACGCGCGCTGTCGCATCATCTGCATCGCAATCAATCACCAGTCTTTGTGGCATGCTGCGTAGCCAGGTCAGTTGTCGTTTGGCTAATTGACGTGTGGCAATAATGCCGCGTTCGCGCATTTCGGTGTAATCGTATTGGCCGTCGAGATATTCCCAGACCTGGCGGTAGCCGACGCAGCGCATCGATGGCAGACCCAGATGGAGGTCGCCGCGCTGGCGCAGGCGGCATACTTCTTCGAGCAAACCATCATCTTGCAACATCAGATCAAAACGGCGCGCAATGCGGGCATGCAGTACGGCTCGGTCAGATGGCTCCAGGGCCAGTGGCAAGAGTGTGAAGGGGAGTTCTGCAGCGCTCTTTTGTGTCAGTAGCGCCGACATGGGTTGTCCCGTCAACTCGATGATTTCCAGCGCTCGCTGTATGCGCTGGCTGTCGCTGGGTTTGAGACGGGCGGCGGTGATCGGGTCCAGCGTGCCCAAGCGGGCATGCTGCGCGGGGACGCCGTCGCGTGCGGCTTCTTCATCGAGCCGGGCGCGTACGTCCGGATCGGCTTGTGGCAACTCGTCGAGACCGTCGCGCAAGACCTTGAAGTACAGCATGGTGCCGCCGACCAGCAGCGGCAACTTGCCGCGCGCGTAAATTTCTTGGGTCAGGCGCAAGGCATCCTGGCGGAATTGCATGGCCGAATATGAAGCGCTCGGATCAAGAATGTCGATCAGGTGGTGCGGTACGCTGGCCAGTTCATCGGCAGTCGGCTTGGCGGTGCCGATGTCCATCTCACGGTAGACCAGGGCGGAATCGACGGAGATGATTTCGCATGGGATTTGTTTGGCAATGGCCAGGGCGGCGGCAGTTTTGCCGGAGGCCGTGGGGCCCATGATGGCCACCGCCAATGGTGCATTGTTCATGTTATTGGCCGCGCAGGAAGAGTTTGTCCAGATCGGACAGCGCCAGCAGGCTCCAGGTGGGGCGGCCGTGGTTGCATTGGTCGGCGCGTTCGGTGGCTTCCATCTGGCGCAACAGGGCATTCATTTCCGGAATTGTCAGGCTGCGGTTGGCGCGCACGGCGGTGTGGCAGGCCAGGGTGCCGAGCAGTTCATTGCGGCGTTCTAGCAGCACGCGTGAGCCGCCGAATTCACGTACCTCACGCAGCACGTCGCGCGCCAGGGTCTGGGCATCGGCATTTTTGAGCAGGGCGGGTACGGCGCGTACAGCCAGCGTGGTCGGCGACATGGCGGCAATGTCGAAACCGAGTGCGCTGAGTGTTTCCTGGTGTTCTTCGACGGTGCCGACTTCAACGGCGTCCGCAAAGAAGGTGACGGGAATGAGCAACGGTTGCACGAACATGGCGTTGTCGTCGAGCGCATTCTTGAGTTGTTCGTAGAGAATGCGTTCGTGGGCGGCGTGCATGTCGACCACGATCAGACCTTTGCTGTTTTGCGCGAGCACGTAAATGCCGTGCAATTGTGCTAGCGCGAAGCCGAGCGGGAAGTCGTCTGGGGGCAAACTTTGTGTGCCGCTCAGTGTGCTTGCAAGTGCAGGATTGGCATATTCTGCGGCGGCGCCGTCGCGCATTTCCAGGCTGGTTTGTACGCCGGGCCGGAATAAGGCGCCGTAAGTGGCGGTGTCCTGAGCTACACCGAACTGATTGTTGCCAACCGGGAAAGCGGGGCGCAGCGGTGCTCCAAAACTGCTCTGTTGTTGTTCGCGCTGCCACGGTAGCGGTCCGGCTGCTTGTGGCGCCGGTGCGGCGCCGTAGGCGGTAGCGGAGGTGGTGGCCAGCGCGCGACTGACTGCATGGAAGACAAATTGATGCACGCTGCGGCTGTCGCGAAAGCGCACCTCGATCTTGGAGGGGTGGACGTTGACGTCGACCAAAGCGGGATCGAGGTCGAGCGACAGCGCATAGGAGGGGTAGCGGTCGCCATGCAGCACGTCTTGATAGGCGGCGCGCACGGCGTGGACCAGCAGTTTGTCGCGCACGAAACGGCCGTTGACGTAGAAATACTGAGCGTCAGCGCGCGCCTTGGAAGCCGTTGGCAAACCGACAAAACCGTGCAGGCGCAATGCTCCGGCACTTTCATCGAGCGGCAGACGGGCTGCTGCGAATTCGTCGCCGAGGATGTGCGCGCTGCGTTTGGCGAATTCGCCAACGTTCCAGTGATCGACGGTTTTGCCGTTGTGACTGAGCGAGAAACTGACATCGGGACGCGCCAAGGCGATACGCCGTACCACTTCTGCGCAGTGACCATATTCGGTCTGTTCCGACTTCAGGAATTTGCGTCGCGCCGGCGTATTGAAATACAGATCCTGGACATCGATGGTCGTACCTTGGGCACCTGAGGCCGGCACCACGGTGCCGTCTTGCGAGCCAGAAATTTCCCAGGCGTGAGCGGCGTCGGTGGTGCGCGTGGTCAGCGTCAGTTGGGCTACGGAGGCAATCGAGGCCAGCGCTTCGCCACGGAAACCGAGTGTGCCGACGTTTTCCAGGTCGCTCAACGAGGCTATCTTGGAGGTGGCGTGACGGGCCAGTGCCAGTGGCATTTGCTCGGGGGCAATGCCGCGGCCGTTGTCGGTGATGGCGATGCGTTTGACGCCGCCTTGTTCCAGGCGCACGGTGATTTGGGTGGCACCAGCATCGAGCGCGTTTTCGAGTAGTTCCTTGACGACGGCCGATGGACGTTCAATTACCTCGCCTGCCGCGATCTGGGAAATCAATTGGTCAGGCAGAGCCTGGATGGGCCGGTGCGGGCGGCTGCTAAAGTCTGGGGCATTCATGCCGCGATTATACCCGCCTGTTACTGCGCCTGAGGTTCTCGGAAAACGAGCGGCATTTGTCCGGGAGGACGTAGGGGAACCTGTTGCAGGACCGTGCAATCAGGTGTCTATCGAGGTGTTTTGCATTTCCTTATTGCAATAAAAATTGTTGGGAGTTTTAATCTCAGAAAAAATTTTCAATGCGGAAATTGGCGAGCCATGGTTCAAATTCGTCTGGTGGCGCTGGCCGTGCAAACAGATAACCTTGCACGACGTCGCAGCCCTGTTGGCGCAGCAGTTGGTATTGTTGCCGGTCTTCCACGCCCTCGGCCACGACAGTCAGATCCAGACTTTCACCAATGCGGATGACTGCCTCGGTGAGCGCGCGCACGGTATCGTCATGGGTCATGTCGCGTACAAAGCTTTGATCCAGTTTTAATTCCGACACTGGTAAGTTGCGCAGGTAACCAAGACTGGAGTAGCCGGTGCCAAAATCATCCATCGCCAAACGGATGCCTTGGGCATGAATGGCGTGGATGGTACGGGTGGTGCTGGGATTGGTATCCATCATCACGGTCTCGGTAATTTCCAATGTCAGGTCACTCGGGCTCAGGGCATAGCGTGCCATGAGGGTTGCGATGAAATTGGGCAGTTCCAGATCATGAAAATTGGTCGAGGACAGATTGACAGAGATGGACGGTATCGTCGTGCCGTGCTCACGCCAGGTGTGGAGTTGGCAACAAGCTTCTTCCAGCGCCCATTTCCCAAGCTCACCGATGAGTCCACATTCTTCGGCAATCGGGATAAAGCGGGCCGGTGAGACATTGCCTAGTTGCGGATGGTGCCAGCGTGCCAGGGCTTCGACACCATGCAGCAGGCCGCTACGAATGTTGATCTGAGGTTGATAGTGCAGTTCGAAATCACCTTTTAGCAGTGCATCGCGCAGGGCACCTTCCAGCGACAGACGTTCTTGTGCCTTGACGTTCATCTCATCACTGAAGAAGCTGAATCTCCCGCGGTTTTTCCCCTTGGTCTGGTACATCGCCATGTCAGCGCGATGCAGCAGAACTTCGATGCTCTCACCATTCTCAGGAAACAAGCTGATACCGATACTGGCGCTCGGTGTGATTGCGACACCGGCAATATGGCAAGGGGTCGCCAGGCTTTGCTGAATGCGTTTGACCACATCGGTGACACAATGCAAATTGCATTGTGTGAGCACAATGACGAACTCATCGCCGGACAGGCGCCCGACGATATCGGCCTTGCGCGCTTCGGTTTGCAGGCGTGCGGCGACGATGCGTAGCAGTTCATCGCCGGCCTGGTGACTCAATGAATCGTTGATTTGCTTGAAGCGGTCGAGGTCAATGAAGAGCACCGCCAATGGTATGTCGGTGCGCGCGGCGTTGGCAATGGCTTGGTTGGCCTTGACCAGAAGAAGACTGCGATTGGGCAGGCCGGTCAGTGAATCGTAGAAGGCCAGTTGATGAATGCGCGAACGCGCTTCTTCGCGTTCCAGTGCGAGCGCGCACAGACGCAGGCTGAGTTCTACCAACTGCCGCTGGAAGGCGTTGGGGTGGCGTTTTTCACGAAAATAAAGGGCGAAGGTGCCAACCACACGGTCATCTGCGGACATGATGGGGATGGACCAACATGATTGCAGGCCAAACGGCTGCACCAGATGGCGGTAGTCGTCCCATAAGGGGTCGCTGCCAATGTCGAGCACTTCGACCGGTTCGGCGCGAAAGGCTGCCGTGCCACAGGAGCCAACTTTTGGGCCAATGGCAATGCCGTCAAGCGCACGCGTATAGACGTCAGGCAGACTGGGGCCTGCGATCGGATGCAGCTTGCCGTAGTCGTCGACTTGCAATATCGAGGCCACGACATCGGGTGCGATGCGTTCGAGTTCCAGGCAAATCATGTTCATCACTTCGGCCAGGCCGGCTTCACGCGCCATGGCATTGAGGGCCTTGTATTGCAGCACTTCATGCATCTTGGTGTTGGTGATGTCGGTGAGGATGCAGACCGCATTGACGAGCTTATCGGCCGGGTCGAAGATAGGATTGACCACGACCGACACCCAGAGCGGTTGCCCGGATTTGTCGGCCATCATTTCTTCGCCGTGAAAGCTCTGCCCATTACCGATGATGGCGTAGCACTCTGCGATCAATTTCAGGATTGGCGCCTGGCCGACAAACAGCTCACGCGGCTGGCGGCCGATGACTTCATCGGCGGCAAAACCGAGCATGCGGGTAAAGCCGGTATTGTGAAAGACGATTAAATTGGCCTCATTGGTAATGAAGACGGCGTTATCGGTTTCATTCATGCCCAGCGAGAGTAGATGCTGGTATTCGCGGTCGCGTTGTTCCCGTACCACGCGATAGGAGACGTCGGCGCCGATACAGATGATCTTGACCGTCAGGCCTTGCAGATCGAATACGGAGGTATAGGTGGCTTCCCACCAGACCGGCCGGCCATCACGGGCGATGCGTTTGAAGCGCCCGGAAAAATGACGTCCCTGGCTGAGGTCGTGCCAGAAATTTGCATAGTCCTGACTGCCGACATAGTCCGCTTCGCACAGCATCTGGTGATGTTGGCCGATAAGTTCCTGCTGCAGGTAGCCCATCGTCTTGAGGTAGCTGTCGTTGGCACCGACGATAGTGCCGGTGGCGCTGAATTCAATCACACCGAGCGAACGGTTCAGGGCCAGGAGTACACTGTTTTTTTCTTCAGAATCGTCAATGTATGGCGTGATATCAGCGGCAACGGAAACTACCTTCAGCAATTTTCCCTGAGCATCGATGATGGGATTGCAGGTCGCTTGTAGCCATAACTGGCTGCCATCGCTGCGCAGACGTTGCAGAGTTCCGGTGACAACTTCAGCTTGATGCAGGCGGCGCCAGAACTCTTCATACTCAGGTGATTTGACATACTGCGGGTTGCACAGCGCACGATGATTGCTCCCGAGAATGTCGGCCGGCCGGTAGGCCATCAAGCTCAAAAATCTGTCGTTGACATTGATGATAGTGCCATCGGGTGACATTTCCAAGATCGCCATCGAACGGCTCAAAACCTCCAGCATGGCATCTTTGTCATCATGCCAGGTGCGGTATTGGTCCGGCTGCGGCGGTAAATGTTCGCAATCCTTCTTCATGTGCGGTTCCCTCGCATTGCGTGATGGCTTTGCCGAATATCTTTTCGTTATTGGGCAGCTAGCATCTGCCGCATCTCACCGGCGGTCATTTTATGTATTAATGTATTGCGCAGCAAAGAAACCGGCAAGCAGTCAACGGCACCGGTATCAAAGCAGTCACTTTCGAACCACAGGTTGTATTTTTTAGTCAGGCCGTCTTTTTTTGTGGACTGGGCCAATCTATTTTGTTTTGGCAACGTGGCCCGGCACGGGGTGTCGATCAGCAGGAGGAGTCGAATAAGAAGTCCCTGCAGTGAACAGACTGCGATGTTCAGGTTGGCAAAGCGCATGGAATCCTCTTTGTTATGCCTATTTTATCCAGCAGCAGCAATCAAAATCACAGGGCTTATCGGATTTGAGTTGTTGTTCTTTTGAAGAATAGCAGAATATCTCTCTTGCATCTTTTCATTTGTACTCCGTATCCTGGACGGGACGTCACTCTCGCGGAATTGGCGGTCCAGTAGTGTATGATTCCCGCGCAACGTTGATGAAATACATCAACGTCATGCGTTCCGGATATGAACCCCTCGTCTTGGCGGGGATCAATGAAATGGGTTTATGGATTACTTGCAGTTACTGGCTGTATTGTTGCACGTCGACAAGTCTCTTGGCATCCTGATTGAACAGTACGGCACGATGATTTATGTGGTGTTGTTCCTGATTATTTTTTGCGAAACAGGTTTAGTGGTGCTGCCTTTTCTCCCCGGTGATTCGCTGTTGTTCATTGCAGGCACTTTTTGCGCAATCGGTGCGATGCAGATCTGGCTGTTGATCTTTCTGCTGGTGATTGCCGCCGTTGCTGGTAATACCCTCAATTACTGGATCGGCAGTGCCGTCGGACATAAGGTGCTCAGCCATCATTCCCGCTGGCTCAATCCCGAGGCGCTGGCCAAAACCCATGCCTTCTACGAAAAACACGGCGGCAAAACCATTATCCTGGCGCGCTTCACACCGTTTGTCCGTTCATTTGCCCCTTTTATCGCCGGCGTCTCGAAAATGACGGTGCTCAAGTTTCAGATTTTCAATATCATCGGCGCCGTTTTGTGGGTAGTAGGCTTGTTAATGTTCGGCTATCTGTTCGGTAACATGCCCCTGGTGCGCGATCATCTCAATACCTTGGTGCTGCTCGGCTTTGTGCTGGCAATTCTGCCGATTGTATTGGGAGCAATCTGGCAGTTCTACCGTCGTTTTCTACGTCAGCGTAAATGAAACCGGTAAGTAGCTAGCCCCGCTTATCCGAATAGACCGTCAGAATTGCTGCCAACTGACATTGCTGTCGGTCACACCAACTCCTCCTCGTTTTGCCAATTGGGACGCGGTCGCCGCCACCGCTGGTCGTAGCGCGTCCTTGCGTGGCGTCTGGAGCGACATTTGACTGTCGTGCTGGTCATTGACCTTGAATACACTGATCACTTCCAAGAGCCGTCGCGTCTGATCCTGCAGTGACTGTGCCGCCGCCGCCGCTTGCTCCACCAGTGCCGCATTTTGTTGCGTGGTTTGATCCATTTGCGTGATGGCAAGGTTGATCTGTTCGATGCCGTCGCTTTGTTCCTGACCTGCCGCGGTGATATCGCTGACGATGTCGGTGACACGTTTGACACTGGAAACCACTTCTTCCATGGTGGCACCGGCCTGCACGACCAATTTGCTGCCGTTGTCGACTTTTTCTACGGAATCGTTGATCAGTAACTTGATTTCTTTGGCGGCACTGGCGCTGCGTTGCGCCAGGCTGCGCACTTCCGATGCGACTACCGCGAAACCGCGTCCTTGTTCCCCAGCCCGGGCTGCTTCGACAGCGGCATTCAAGGCCAGAATATTGGTTTGAAAAGCGATGCCGTCAATGACGCTGATGATCTCTACAATCTTTTTCGACGATGCGCTGATCGACTCCATGGTATCGACCACCTGGCCCACCACATTGCCGCCTTGCCGCGCTACTGTAGAGGCCGATGCCGCCAGCTGATTGGCTTGACGTGCATTGTCGGCATTTTGCTTGACGGTGGAGGTCAGTTCTTCCATGGCCGAAGCTGTTTCTTCCAGCGAACCGGCTTGCTCTTCGGTACGCGAGGATAGATCGAGGTTGCCGGTGGCGATTTCCGCAGTGGCAGTGGCAATCGTGTCGGTGCCGCGCTGTACTTTTTGCACGATCGTTTGCAGGTTGTCGTTCATGGTTTTCAAGGCGCTGAGCAATTGTCCGGTTTCATCCTTGCCGCTGGCGTCGATGTGTGAGGTCAGATCCCCGGCCGCTACCGTCTGCGCCACCAGCACGGCACGATTGAGCGGTACCGTGATGCTGCGAGTAATGAGGTAGGCAATCGCGGCGGCCAGCAGCAGGCCGGTGCCGGCCATGCCGAACAGGATGTTGCTGGCACTCTGGTAACTTTCTTCCACCACTGCGCCGGAGCGCAGCATCATGAGATGCTGTTTGTGGATCATTTTTTCCGCAGCGTCCATGTAGGCATTCTGTACCGGACGTACCTCGTTGATGAGCATGTCGATGGCTTTCTCCTTATTGTCGGTGGCGACCAGTTGGAAGAGCTTATCTATTTTTTCCTGGTAATTCTTTTGCGCGGTGAGCAAGTTGCCAAGCAGCATCCTGCTTTCCACATCGACGAGCTGCTTGTCGAGTTGTGCAATCTGCGTCTGAATCGCTTTTTCAGCACCGGAGATGCGTGCATTTTCATTTTCTATTTGCTGCTTGTCCTTGAGCAGCAGGATATTGCGTACGGAGCGTGCAATCAGATTGAGCTGGTCGATAATGTCGCCAGCCATAACGGTTTTGGGATATTTATCGTTGATGACATCGTTCATCTGCGTGTCCAGATGCGCTAGACGATTGATGCCGATTACCGCCATAGCGGCAATGAGCAGCATGAGCAAGCCAAAGCCCATGAACAGGCGGCGGCTGATCGTGATATTGGCGATTTTCATGTTTTCCCCTGATCCCTGAAACAGACAATGATGACCTTGCTGAGTATTGACGGGTAGTGCAGTGGTGCAAACCAAATGCAAAAATCAAGAGCGGAAGCGAAGACGATGGACAAGCAATCTTCGCATTGATGATTAATCATTAATCATCAATGACAAAGATGCAAACTAAATCGGATTTCCTTGTTTCACTGCGTGGTTGTGTGTAGACAAGGATGCACTGACTGCCGGAGTGTAGGGATGGGAAGTTCGGAAAAGAGTCGCTCCCGGGTGAGCGGGAGTCGCAGGATCAGGTCAGCTTGTTTTTGGCCAGCGGCGGATTTTTGGCAAAATATTTCTTGATGCCGGTCATGATGGCATCGGCCATATCATCCTGGTAACTGTTATCAGTCAGTTTCGCTTCTTCTTCGGGATTGGAGATGAAGGCTGTTTCGATCAGAATGCTGGGGATGTCCGGTGCTTTCAATACAGCGAAACCGGCTTGTTCCACGGCGCCGCGATGGAGCTTGTTGATGCCGCCGATTTCTTTGAGAACGGCATTGCCTACGCGCAGGCTGTCATTGATCTGGGCCGTCGTCGACAGGTCTAGCAAGACACTGGCAAGCTGCTTGTCGTGGGTTTTGATATTGACCCCGCCGATCATGTCGGCCGAATTTTCGCGATTGGCCATCCAGCGCGCAGCGGTGGAGCTGGCGCCTTTCTCGGATAAGGCGAACACCGAGGAGCCGCGTGCGGTGCGTTGGACGAAGGCATCGGCATGGATCGACACGAACAGGTCGGCCTGTACCTTGCGCGCCTTTTGCACGCGCATGCCGAGCGGGACAAAGAAGTCGGCATCGCGCGTGAGCATGACGCGCATATTGGGCTGCTCTTCGATTTTTTTCTTGAGGCGCTTGGCAATCGACAGCACGATGTCCTTTTCGCGGTTGCCGCGACTGCCGATTGCGCCAGGATCTTCGCCGCCATGACCAGGGTCGAGTGCGATCGTGATCATGCGTGTCAATTCCAGCTTGGTATCGTTGGACGGTGCGGCCTTGGCCAGTGGCGCATCCTCAGTGGCAGCTGGTGCAGGCGCACTCTCGGGTTTATTGTCGGTTAGCGGCGGTTTGGCTTCGGCTTGTTGGTCTCTGGACCAATTACCCTTTTGAATCAGACTGGCAATCGGATCCGGTGGCGTGGTCGGATAGAGATCGATCACGAAGCGGTATTTGTAATCTCCTACCGGTTCAAGCGTAAATACCTGCGGCTTGATCTCATCCTTGAGGTCGAATACCAGGCGCACCACGTTGGGGCGGTTTTGGGCCACGCGCACTTGCTTGATGTAGGGATCGTTTGGCTGGATCTTGGCGACCAGGTCTTTTAAGGTCGAATTGAGGTCAATACCTTCAATGTCGACCACCAGCCGGTCCGGATTCTTGACGATGAAATTGGTGATCTTGAGGTTGCTGTCGTTTTCCAGCGTCACGCGGGTATAGTCTTCCGACGGCCAGACACGTACAGCCAGTATTTGCGAGGCGCGGGCAGGCAGCGGTGTGAGCACGGCCACGAGGAGCGTTCCGCCGGCCTTGAGAATGGTGCGACGGGTCCTGGATTTCAGAGATTTGGAGCGAATTTCAGACGAGCTAGACATTGATGACCCTTGTCAGACAACGCCCGTAATTCTACATCACGTCCGTGTCCAGCAACTGTTAGATGAATGTGGATGTCGGGGGCTGGCAACACGGCCTCGCCCTTTTCCGGCCACTCGATGATGCAGACGTTGTTTTCGTTGAAATGTTCACGGAAACCGGCTTCTAGAAACTCTTCCGGACTGACCATACGGTAGAGGTCGAAGTGGATAACGGTTACCATGCGCTCTGCGAGCATGACGACATAGGGCTCGGCCAGGGTGTACGTGGGGCTTTTGACGCGTCCTTGGTAGCCGGCGGCATGCAAGAGCGCGCGCGTCAAGGCGGTTTTGCCAGCGCCCAGGTCGCCGTGCAGGTAGATCGCCAGGCCTGGCACCAGGGCGGTGGCCAGCGCAGCCCCCAGGGCAGCGGTGCCGGCTTCGTCCTGCAAGTGAATATGGTGGAGCTGCATAATTTTTACAAAATGATTCAATGACTGACTTAGTGGCACTTGCCGATACCATCAAGACTTGGGGCCGTGAACTCGGGTTCGCCGACCTGCGCATTGCCGATGTCGATCTGTCACAGCGAGAGTCTGGTTTTCAGGCCTGGCTGGACAAGGGATATCACGGCGAGATGGATTATATGGCAAGCCATGGAATGAAGCGCGCTCGTCCAGCAGAACTGGTGCCGGGCACGGTACGCATCATCAGTGTGCGCATGCCTTATCTGCCGCGTGCACAGGCGCCGTTGGCACCCGATTGGCGTAGCCAGGAACAGGCCCGCGCGGCCGACGGCAGCGCTGCCGTGATTTCGGTTTATGCCCGCGGACGTGACTATCACAAGGTCTTGCGCGCACGTTTGCAGCAGCTTGCCAGCCGTATCGAGCAGCATATCGGCCCATTTGGCTACCGGGTGTTTACCGACTCGGCCCCGGTCATGGAGGTGGCGTTGGCGGAAAAAGCCGGGCTGGGCTGGCGCGGCAAGCATACCTTGCTACTCAATCGTGACGCCGGCTCGATGTTTTTCCTCGGTGAGTTGTTCACCGATCTGGCCTTGCCGGTAGATGCACCCGCCAGTGCGCATTGCGGTCAGTGCAGTGCCTGCATCGATGTCTGTCCGACGGCGGCCATCGTTGCGCCCTACGAGCTCGATGCACGGCGTTGCATTTCTTATCTGACAATCGAACTCAAGGGCAGTATTCCGCTGGAACTGCGCAGCTTGATCGGCAACCGCGTCTATGGCTGCGATGATTGTCAGGTATTTTGCCCCTGGAACAAATTCGCCCAGCGTTCGATCTTGCCCGATTTTGATGTGCGCCACGGTCTCGACAGTGCCAGTTTGGTGACGCTGCTGAACTGGAATGAAGAGGATTTCAATCGCAATACCGAAGGCAGCGCCATCCGTCGTATCGGCCATGAGCGTTGGCTGCGCAATATGGCAGTCGGTCTCGGTAATGCTGCTACTTCGTATAAAGGCGATGTGCAGATTATTGCGGCCTTGCAGGGGCGCTTGTCACATCCGTCGGCATTGGTGCGTGAGCATGTGTTGTGGGCGCTGGAGCAGCACGGGTTCTAATGCAGCAGCGCCAGCCAGAACGGCAGCGTTATGGCTGACACCAGCGTACCCAGTGAAATCAGAAAGGCCGTCACCGGGCCGTTGCCGCCCATGCGTGCGGCCAGGATGTAGCAACTTGACGCCGTCGGCATGGCACAGAAAAGCACCACAATTTCCAGTTGCAGCGTCGGCAGGCCGAACCAGCGACCCAGTCCGTAGGCTGCTGCCGGCACTGCTACCAGCTTGATCGTGGTGAAATAGGCTGACATCAGTTTGTTGTCGCTGATGCTCGACAGGCGCAAACCAGCCCCGACCATGAGCAGCCCCAGCGCAATCGAGGCACTGCCCAGACGTGACAAGACCGCGCTGGCTACTTCCGGCAGGTGCAGGCCGGCGGCACTGAACAACAGGCCGCTGGCAGTGGCAATGAGTAAAGGATTCTTGCTTAGCTCTTTGAACAGATTGCCGTTGCGATGGGCCAGCGCATGTACTGCAGCCATATTGCACAGTGGTACGCCAAAGCCCAGCAACAGGGCCATCAGTCCGACTCCGTCATCGCCGGCCAGGCGTGAAGCCAGTGCCAGCGCGATGTACGAGTTGAAGCGGAATGCCGTCTGCATGCCTGACTCATAGACCATCGGCGCGGTTTTGATGAAGGGTTTGCCCAGCCAGGTCAGTGCAATTCCAGCGACGGTGGCCAGCATGCCCACCTGTAGCAGGCGGCCGGTCGTGTCCAGATGTAATTGCAGGCGTGCGGTGGAATGAAACAGCAGGGCCGGAAACAGCAGGTAATACACCAGCTTTTCCATGCCGCTCCAGAACTCGTCGCCCCAGCGGGTGATGCGATAGAGCACAGCGCCCAGCGCAATGAGTGAGAAGTCAGGCAGCAGCAGTGAAACGATTTGCATAGAGGTTTATTTCAATAGACGCGCCAGTTCGACGGCTGTTTTGACATTCATTTTGTCGAAAATATGGGCACGGTGGACTTCCACGGTGCGCATGCTGATGCCAAGTGCATCGGCGATGACCTTGTTCATCTTGCCGTCCAGAATCAGATCCAATACCTCGCGCTCACGGCTGGACAAGGCTTGCAGGCGATTATGCACGGCCTCTTGCTTGCCTGCTTCACGGGAGGCTTGCAGGGCTTCTAGCACGCGGTCCATCAACTGGTTGTCGTTGAACGGTTTTTCAAAGAAATCGAAGGCACCGTTCTTGAGCATGTCGACCGCCATCGGTACATCGCCATGGCCGGTCAGAAAAATCACCGGTCGCTGGCGCGTGATGCCGCGCTGTACCAGTTGATCAAATAAAGCCACGCCGCTCAGCTCCGGCATGCGTACGTCGAGCAAAATGCATTCACCTTGCGTATCGACCGCGTCGGCCCGCTCCATCGCGCTCAGCAATGCCGCGCCGCTGGCATAGGCCGTGGCTGTGATGGCGCGCGATTGCGCCAGCCAGGTGAGTGAATCACGAATGATTTCTTCGTCGTCAACAATGTGCAGCATTGCTTGATCTGATCATGGTTAGTGAGGCACGGCGGTTGAGTTTTAAGCCTTGGTCACAGGCCTGCGCTTTCGCTGTCGATGTTGCCGTCGGCCAGTGCTGGCAGGCAGAAGCGAAAGATTGTACCTCCAGTGGGATTATTGGCATAGCTTAGGGTGCCGCCGTGAAATTCGATGGTGGTGCGGCAGATGTTGAGCCCCATGCCCATGCCGTCAGCCTTGGTCGAGAAAAATGGCGAAAACAGACCCGCAGCGACTTCCGGTGCAATGCCATGGCCCTGGTCAATCACCGCCACCATGACCGACCCTGGTGTCGTCGTAGCGGCCTGCAGGGTGGCGGCAATGCGCAAAATACGCCGTTCCGGCGAAATCGCAGCCATGGCTTGAATCGCATTGCGGGTCAGGTTCAGCAAGACCTGCTCGAGCAACACAGCGTCCCCCAGCACGTTGGGAAGATTGGCAGGTATCGCAGTTTGCAGTACCACCAGGAATTGCTGCGCCTGCAATTCGATGAGCGGGGTAACATTGTCGACGATGCTTTTGATTGATACCGGCAGCCGGGTCGGTTCCCGTTTTTTGACAAACTGATGCACGCTGCGAATGACGTGGCCGGCGCGCTGCGCCTGCGAATTGATTTTTTCCAGTGCCGGCTGCAGCGAGGCCGGGTCCAGCGTGCCGTTGTGCATCATATTGAGGGCGCCGGTGGTGTAGCTGGAGATGGCCGCCAGCGGCTGATTCAGTTCATGCGCCAAGGTTGATGCGATTTCGCCCATGCTAGCCAGACGTGCGCTGGCCTGGAGTTTTTCTTCCTGTTTGCGATTGAGGTCTTCTACGCGTTTGCGGTCGGTGACGTCAAGGATGGAACCCATCCAACCGGTTTGCTTGCCGTTCAGATCCACCAACGGTGATTCGAAGATCAGTACCGGGAAACGTTGGCCGTCTTTGCGTTGGAAGATGGTTTCGAACTGCGGTGTGACGCGTCCTGCCAGTACATTGGAAAACCGTTCCTGGTATTCATCCATGGCTTCCGGCACCCAATACGGCATAGGAGGAATTTTGCCGACCAGATCGCTTGCGCTGATACCAACCATCTTGCAAAAAGCGGGGTTGACGTAGGTGATGCGGCCTTGCAGATCGCGTGCGCGCATGCCGGTGACCAGTGAATTTTCCATGGCGCTGCGAAATGCCACCTCATTGACGAGCGCATCTTCGGCGGTCATGCGGCGATTGATGTCTCGCCACAGTGCCCACAAACTCCACAGCAGCCCTAACGACAAGACGATGACAGAACCCACCAGTAAATTGGGCAACAGTTTGGGGGCGCTCTTGGTGCTGTTGGTGCGTAGCCGCAGCGTCAGGCCCGGTAACTCGAGCTCGCGCTGGTGGGTGTAGACATTCAGACCTGGACCGCCGGCAGTGCGGCGCGCCATCACTTTGTCGTCGGTGTCGGTGATCATGATTTCATTGTCCTGGGCAAACCACCAGGGCACCATTTCATTGAGTACGCGTGCCAGCGAATAGCTTGCTACCAGACTGCCCAGATAGTGGTGTTCGCGAAACAGAGGGATGTGATAGTCCATTAATTGCTGTTCGGCAATTCCTGGTGGCACGGCCGGCGCGCTATACATGGGGCGGCCGATGGTGCGCGAATTTTGTTCGGCCTGCTGTGAAGGCAGGGACAAATCATGGCGCGAGATCGGTGAATCATCGGTTGAGGCGATTGGTTTGCCGTCAGCACTGAACCAGGTAACGCGATAAAACTCGCGGTTATTACGCAGCAGGGCATTAAGGCGGCTACGGAATTGCTCTTGCTTGAGATGCTCGTTGACGATTTCACGACCGATCAGGCGCATGCTTTCATCATCACGGTTGAGCTGAAAGCGGATCGCCTGTTCCACCCACAGCGAATCGGCGATCAACTGTTCTTGACGTTCGTTGGACTCCATCTGCTGGGCTTGTCTTGGTAGCCAGATCAGTGTCGTCAGAAACAGCAGCATGAGCAGAATCGGCAATGTCCAGCGCAGGAGTCGCCGGCGTTCTGGCATGAAGGCCTGAGCAGGTGCTGAAGATGAGGGATGCGACCGGGTCATGGATAGGCAGAATGTAAAGTCAATATCGGTGCCGCTGGCAAGCACCGCAGAGGGGGTAGTGTAACGTGCTGCCCTCGTGTCCTGTCTCGTAAATAATTCCATATCCCATTTATTCACGGGGCAGGCCTTCGCACTGCGCCAGATATTGCAATGCGTCATGGAGAAATGTGGTTTTCCACACTTGTGTCGCATCGCTTGCGTGGCAAAATGCCGCACTGACCGCAGGTTGTGCTTCTTTAGACGCCATATGACGGCTGATTATTTATATTAAAAAAACAGGGACATCATGAAACGCAGGTTGTGGGTATTGGCCTTGTTCGCTGCCACATTGGCGCTGGCCGGACTCGGCAGCGTACTCAGTGCAGCCAATGCCACCGACAATCTGGAGCAGACGCCCATCGTCATCAAGTTCAGTCACGTCGTGGCCAACAATACGCCCAAGGGAAAAGGCGCGCTACGCTTCAAGGAGCTTGCCGAAAAGGCCACCAAGGGACGTGTCAGAGTGGAAGTCTATCCCAACAGTACACTGTATAAAGACAAGGAAGAACTGGAGGCATTGCAACTGGGGGCGGTACAAATGCTGGCGCCGTCGCTGGCCAAGTTCGGCCCATTTGGTGTCAAGGAGTTCGAAGCTTTTGACTTGCCGTATATTTTTCCCAACAAGCAAGTGTTGTATCGGGTCACGCAAGGACCGATCGGACGCGAATTGTTCAAGAAGCTCGAGCCCAAGGGCATTACCGGGCTGGCTTATTGGGACAATGGTTTCAAGGTAATGTCAGCCAACCGGCCGCTGCATGTGCCGTCTGACATGCGAGGCCTGAGAATGCGCATTCAGTCCTCCAAGGTGCTCGATGCACAAATGCGCGCACTGGGCGCAGAGCCGCAGGTGCTGGCGTTTTCCGAAGTCTATCAGGCACTCAAGACAGGCCTGGTTGATGGCACCGAAAATCCGCCTTCGAATCTGTATACGCAAAAGATGGATGAAGTGCAGAAGTACGTGACCATTTCCGATCATGGCTATCTGGGTTATGCGGTGATCGTCAACAAGAAATTTTGGGACGGTCTGCCTGCGGACATTCGTACTGCATTGGAAGGGGCGATGCAAGAGGCCACTAAATACGCCAATGCAATTGCACAGCAAGAAAACGATGCTGCATTGGCGGCCGTGCAAAAGACCGGGAAAACCATCATCTATCACCTCAGCGATAAGGAAAAGGCCGAATGGCGCGCCGCCCTGTTACCTGTACAAAAGCAGATGGCAGAACGGGTTGGCAAGGATTTGGTTGCGGCGCTCATTCGCGAGGGAAGTATTTCCGAAGAGAAATAGATCGGATCTCGGTATCACATATCTGGACGTGAGACTGTCACCAAATTGCTTGCTGCCTGACGTCGTTTTTCCTGTGTTCGGGACACTAAATTATTTTTGCAATGTTGTTATTTTGCACCCTTTTTATTTGCGCAAAAAGTACTTTTAATGCGCTTGGAGTACTGTTAAAGTGCGTCCTTCGTGAACAACGATATAAAGAATTTTTTATCCAGAATATTTCTTTTGGGTAATATTTAAACTGAATTTCAAAGTGGGTGATGCATAACAAACGGTATCAATACCGAGGGCAATGAGGAGACGTGAGCTTTAGAAGCTGTCTGAACGGCCGGGCACACAAGATACATTTGAGGCGCATCGCAAGATGCGCCTTTTTTATTTCCGGCTGTCGGTGTGCCGGGTAGATGGTGCGAGGCGGGGCGGCCTTATGGTTAAATAGCGCTTACTTTTTTGCTTATCGAGTGATGCCATGACCTCAGCGCAAGCCGCTATTTTCTCTGCGATCGTTCCTGCGCCTTTCGGTGCGGTTGGTATTCGCACTGCTGCCGGCGTGTTGCTGGAACTGGTCTATCTGCCCAAACATTTTTCTGAAAAAGACGCTACCGATGTGCTCGCTGACACCGTAGCGCAGCAGGTGCAACAGTATCTGGTGCAAGCCGATTATCGTTTCAAGCTGCCCCTGCCGGCGATCGGCTCGGATTTTCAACGGCGCGTGTGGGCTGCCATCGCTACCATTCCACGCGGTGAAGTGCGCACTTATGGACAAGTTGCCAAGCTGATCAAGTCAGCACCGCGTGCGGTGGGGCAAGCTTGTGGCGCCAACTGGTTTCCCTTGATTATTCCTTGTCACCGTGTCACGGCCGCTACCGGCTTGGGAGGCTTTGCCCATCACGATACCGAAGACGGTTTTCATCTCGGTGTCAAACGTTGGTTGCTGGCCCATGAAGGTGTCAATGGCTACTGAGAAACCCGTAGCCAGCGGCGCCAGTCTGAGCGCCATCGATGAATTTTGCGATGCCCTGTGGCTAGAAGACGGTCTGGCCAAGAACACACTGGAGGCTTATCGGCGCGACATGACGCTGTTCGCCTATTGGCTGCAGAGTCAGCGCCACAAAGATGTGCTGGCCGCCACCGCCGATGATCTCAACGCCTATTTCGCAGCACGACACGCTGACACCAAGGCCAGTTCCGCCAATCGCCGATTGGCAGTGCTCAAGCGTTTTTTTCAAATGGCGCTGCGCCACAACCGCATCAGCATCGATCCTTGTCTGCGTCTGAAGTCGGCCAAACAACCGCCACGTTTTCCCAAGGTTTTGTCAGAAGCGCAAATTGAGGCCTTACTGGCTGCGCCCGACGTGAGCACGCCGTTGGGCCTGCGCGACCGCACCATGCTGGAACTGATGTACGCCAGCGGCTTGCGAGTATCCGAGCTGGTCTTGCTCAAGTCGCTGGAAGTCGGCATGAACGAAGGTGTTTTGCGGGTGACCGGCAAAGGTAACAAGACCCGTCTGGTGCCGTTTGGCGAAGAGGCGCGCAGCTGGATCGAGCGCTACCTGCGCGAGGCTCGCTTGTTGATTCTGGCTGGGCAAATCGATGACGCCTTGTTCGTGACCGCGCGCGGCGCTGCCATGACGCGTCAGATGTTCTGGACGCTGATCAAGAAGTATGCGCTGCAAGCCGATATCCGCGCACCGCTTTCACCCCATACCTTACGGCATGCCTTTGCAACTCATTTGCTCAATCACGGCGCCGATTTGCGGGTAGTCCAGATGCTGCTCGGTCATGCCGATATTTCAACCACCCAGATTTATACCCATGTGGCACGCGAGCGCTTGAAAAAATTGCATGCAGAACATCACCCACGCGGTTGATGTCGTATTTCGACGCCTTCAGCAGAGGTGCCAAAGTCAAACTCTTACGGCATAATGTGCGCCCAATGCGCTCAAAAAAAGATCACGTTTCAGAAACCCCGGCGACGCAATTCCTGCGCAAGCACGGCATCGCCTTCACGGAACATCCCTATGCTTATGAAGAGCACGGCGGCACCAGTGTGTCGGCGCGCGCGCTGGGTGTCCAAGAGCATCATGTGGTGAAGACCTTGGTGATGCAGGATGAGGCTGCCAAGCCCTTGCTGGTGCTGATGCACGGCGACCGCAAGGTGTCCACCAAGAGTCTGGCGCGACAAATCGGCTGCAAGTCGGTAGAGCCTTGCAAGCCAGAAGTGGCCAATCGCCATTCCGGTTTTCTGATCGGTGGTACATCGCCGTTTGGCACCCGCAAGGCGATGCCGGTCTATGTCGAGGAAAGCATTCTCAGTTTGCCAAAAATATATATCAACGGTGGTCAGCGCGGATTCCTGGTGGGCATTGCGCCGACCGTGATCAGTGCCGTTTTGCCCAGCAAACCGGTACACTGCGCGCTGGAAGAATAAAGCGCGTCATCAGCGTAGCTGCAGAAAATACCAATCAATCGCAGCATCAACAAAGAGGAACTCATGAATACAGTGTTGTTTGCCATTGCCGCCTACCTGATCGGCTCTATTTCGTTTGCGGTGGTCGTGAGCAAGTTCATGGGATTGTCCGATCCGCGCACCTACGGCTCCAAGAATCCCGGTGCCACCAATGTGCTGCGTAGCGGTAACAAGAAGGCTGCCGCGCTGACCTTGTTGGGCGACGGTTTCAAGGGCTGGCTGGCGGTCTGGCTGGCACAGAAGTACGGCGCGCAATACGGCGTTGAGGATGGCGGTATTGCACTGGTCGTCATTGGCGTATTTTTGGGACACTTGTGGCCGGTATTTTTTCGTTTTATTGGCGGCAAGGGCGTCGCTACGGCGTTGGGAATCGTGTTGGCGCTGAACGTCTGGCTCGGTCTGGCGACCTTGCTCACCTGGCTGGTGATTGCCTATGCATTTCGTTATTCTTCACTGGCAGCCTTGGTGGCGGCAGTGTTTGTACCGTTTTACTACGGGCTGCTGTTTGGCAGCACCGATCCGATCTTGCTGGCGCTGTTGGCAATGAGTGTGCTGCTGATTTACCGGCATAGCAAAAATATTGGTAATTTGCTGGCCGGCAAGGAAAGTAAAATCGGCGCCAAGAAAAAATAAAACAACCCGGCTCAGGCTGGGTTTGTTGTTTCAGCAGCGAGTGCGTTGAGTTCGTCAAGCGGCCAGCGCGGTCGCACGCTGAAACCATAGTTGCGTGTCGCAGCACCAGGATGGGTTTGCAGTCGCATGGCGCCGGCAAAGGCAATCATGGCGCCATTGTCGGTGCAAAATTCCAGTTCCGGGTAAAACACCTGATAGCGCCGTTTGGCCGCCGCGGCATTCAAGCCTGCGCGCAATTGTTGATTGGCGCCGACGCCGCCGGCGATCACCAGACGTTGCATGCCGGTATGCTTCAAGGCATTCATGCATTTGGCGACCAGCACATCGACGATGGCATCGACAAATGCACGCGCAATATTGGCCTTGTCCTGTTCACAGATATTACTTTGTTGATTCTTGACGACCGTCAAGACGGCCGTCTTGAGACCGGAAAAGCTGAAATCGAAAGTTTTGGAATGCAGCATCGGGCGTGGTAACTGGTAGACCCCCGGAATGCCAAATTCAGCCATGCGTGAAATCGCCGGACCGCCTGGGTAGCCCAGGCCAAGCAGTTTGGCCGATTTGTCGAAGGCTTCGCCGGCGGCATCGTCAAGGGTTTCGCCCAGCAGGGTGTAACGGCCCACGCCATCGACACGCATCAGTTGTGTATGTCCGCCAGAGACTAGCAAGGCAACAAACGGGAACTGCGGTGGATTGGCGGCGAGCAAGGGTGACAGCAGATGCCCTTCCAGGTGATGTACCCCCAGCATCGGCTTGTCCAGTGCCAAGCCCAGGCCGCAGGCCACTGAAGCGCCGACCAGCAAAGCCCCGGCCAGGCCAGGGCCCTGGGTGTAGGCAATGGCATCGATGTCGTGGTGGGCGATGCCGCTGTGGTCGAATACTTCTCGCAGCAAAGGCAAGGCACGGCGAATGTGGTCGCGCGAAGCCAGTTCCGGCACTACGCCGCCATACTCTTCATGCATGGCAATTTGTGAATACAAGGCATGGGCCAGCAAGCCTTTGTCCGTGTCATATAAGGCCAGACCGGTTTCATCACAGGAAGATTCGACGCCGAGAACAATCATTGCAACTTAGGAAACAGAACACCGATGGAGACGCCGTGGCGTCTGAAGCCGCTATTGTAAAGGAAAGCGTGAGCTCGCCGTAGCGCAAGCACAGGCGGGCCGGCTTGGTGTAACCTTGCGCACATGAAAAACGCGAGCAATGATATGACGGATGTAAACAAAGACATGCTGGCTGCGGCCCGCTTCATCAAGGAAATCGGACGCGGTAAAGACGGCGCACGCAGCCTCTCTCGCGACGATGCGCGCCTCTTGTACAGCGCCATGCTGGACGGCCGCGTGAGCGATCTGGAGCTTGGCGCCATTCTGCTTGCCATGCGTGTGAAGGGGGAATCGGTCGAGGAAATCGGTGGTTTCTTGGAGGCTGCGGAAGCGTCCTTTGTACCACTGCAGGCACCAGCAGGCCAGTTTGCGCCGGTCGTGCTGCCGAGCTATAACGGTTCGCGCCATATGGCCAATCTGACACCCTTGCTGGCCTTGCTGTTGGCGCGTCAAGGGGTTCCTGTGTTGATGCACGGGGTGACGCAGGATCCGCAGCGTGTTACCAGCGCCGAAATTTTTTTGGCATTAGGCATGCCGCATGCCGTCGATATTGCACAGGCCGAAGCCGTATTGCGCAGTGGCCAGCCAGCATTTATTCCGATTCAGAATCTGGCGCCGAAGATGGCCCGTCTGTTGGCTATGCGCAGGGTTCTGGGTGTGCGCAATTCAACCCATACGCTGGTCAAGATCATGCAGCCTTTCGCAGGACCTGCGTTGCGTCTGAGCTCCTACACGCACCCGGAATATCTTGAGATGCTCGGTCAGTATTTCACCACGGCGGCGCCGGCGGTTCGCGGCGATGCATTCCTGATGCGCGGCACGGAAGGCGAGACGGTAGCCAATGCCCGTCGTGCGCAACAAATCGACTGGTTTCATGGTGGTCAACGTACGCTGTTGGTGGAAAAGCAAAGCGTTGCAGAGGAACTTGCCGATCTACCTGAAGGCCGTGATGCTGCGGCTACGGCACGCTGGATTGAGGCTGTGCTGGCAGGGCAGCGACAAGCGCCGGCAGCGATTATGGAACAGATTGAACATTGTGTTGCGGCAAGTGCGGAAATTGCCGGTCGCTAAGTAATGCCTAGCTTTTCACTTTGCTCTCTGGTTTGGCTGGTGGATTTGTCGATACTTGTGCGAAGGCAAAAATGACTTCTTTGACAATCTTGCGTTGTGGTGCAGGCAGATTGATGAAGGCCTCAAATGCCTCCCGTTCACGATAACCAATGGCTTCTTCCCAACGGGCGCGGCGTTTATCGATACGTTTGCCAATTTCTTCACCAAAACGTAAGTGCTGAGGGGTAACGATGAGCCATTCAGCCAGCGTCTCTAGTTTGTCTTGATTGGGCATCGATTCCCCGAGCAGCCAGCGACGTACGCCGTGCAAAGTCATCGGTTTGCCCCAATAGCGCAAGTTAAACTCGCGTTCCAATACAGCAGGTTTGGGCTGATATCCAGCTTGCTCCATTGAATCGCGCAGTCTTTTGGCAAATTTTTCGTTCGCGTTTTCCATTGCTGGAAGTTACTGCCTCGTTGCTCAAAAAAGGGTACGTTTTTGTTTCTTTATAATTACTTGAAAAAGTGACTAGCAGTTAAGTGCGCCAATTCGCTTTCAATATAACGAGTATCTTGTTCCATTTTCAACACCCCTGAAAGCGAACTTTTGTAAGCTGTAGGAATTCGCCAACACTTCCTTGTCATACGACACTATCGAGCTCGATCTATTGTTATAAAAACAGTTTTTACGAGTATGAAAAAACATCCATTGCGAAGCTGATCTATTGCCTATAAACCGGCTAGAATAGGCGCGGGAAAAGGGATTGAGTAGTTCATTCAATTGAAGTTTGATCAATGATAGTTACGTAAAAACGTAATAGTTGAGCAGAGCAATTGCGTTAAGGCAGATACGCTTCTCCCATTGTTTCTCTACCCCGATTTTTCTTCAAGCAAGGACGCGATGCGCTCATGCGCTTTCGGTATCAGGCGGCGCCGTTTGTGTTGACTTGAGGTGATTTGACTCGCGGTTTAAACGGCAGATGCAGACGGATTTTTTTTAAATCATGGCTAGCACCTACAATTTTTTGCTGACTTGTTTTTCATTATCTGTTGCGACCTTGGCTTCGTACACAGTATTGGAAATCACCGAGCGTATTTCCTCCCAGGAAAATGTGCGTTATCGCCGCTGGTGGTTGGGAACGGGGGCTTTGGTCCTTGGTTTGGGCATCTGGTCCAGCCACTTCATCGGCATGCTGGCATTCGAATTGCCGATTGCCGTCTCTTATGATGTTGTGATCACCGCCAGCTGTCTGTTGTTGTCTCTTCTATCGGCGTTATACCTGCTTGATCGTGCCACCCATCGATATGTGCATTGGCGGCGTACGCTGACCGATGGCGTTGTACTTGGACTCGGTCTGGTGCTGGTGCAATATCTTGGCATCGCGTCCATGCAGATCGTCCCGGCAGTGGGCTTTGCCACTTGGCTGACGGTGTCGGCGGTGATGTTGGCGATGTTGACGGCATTTTTCCAGATCTGCATCATTTTTACATTTAATGCGGGCAGAAAAGATGGCCTGTACAAACGCATTTTTCTGTCGATGATATTAGGATTGAGCATCTTCGGTTTGCATTGTTTGAGCATGGCCGTGCTCACTTTATCGTCCGACAGCAAGGCCGCTGTAGTAGCAGGCTTGAACAGTGATCAATTGATGCGAACGGTGTTGGGGACATTGTTCATTCTCATCCTGGCACTTATTTTCAGTAGCGCACAAAAAACAAAATTTCTCAGAAAAATCGTCGGAAGTACCAACGACAAACTGTTGTACTTCGCCACGCATGATGTCCTCACAGGTCTCCCCAATCGTGTCTTGCTCCTTGAGCGTATCCAGCATGCAATTTATGTCTCCAGGCGTAGCGGCATATCGTTTGCTGTGCTGTTCATGGATCTGGACGGCTTCAAGACCATTAACGATTCACTGGGACATGCGGTCGGTGATGCCCTGCTAGTTGCTGTCGGTCAGCGCATTCGTGCTTGCATTCGTGGCGAAGATATGGTCTCTCGTGTGGGTGGTGACGAGTTTGTGGTGGTGATGAGCAATCTGACTTCAGCGGAGCTAGTGGAAATTTTTTCAGAAAATATTTTGAGCGTACTGCGACAGGATTTTTGCATCGACGAAACCATCTTGCGAGTGACTGCCAGCATTGGCGTAGCCGTGTACAAAAATAGCGGAGAGAGCGTCGATACCCTGATGAAAAATTCCGATGCAGCAATGTATGAAGCCAAGCAGAACGGTCGCAATACCTATCGTTTTTTTGAGCCTGCCATGCATACCAGCGCCATGCGTCACCTGACAATTCGCTTGGCTCTGCAACAGGCGATTGAACAGCAGCAGTTGTCCTTGTTTTTTCAGCCAAAATTCGAAGGTCAGCAAGGAAAGCTGACGGGCTTTGAAGCGCTGCTGCGTTGGGATCACCCTGAACTGGGCTGCGTGAGTCCGGTCGAGTTCATTTCAGTTGCCGAGCGTTCCGGGCAGATTATTCCTATCGGCGACTGGGTATTGCGCGAGGTCTGTGAGCAAATGGCCCGCTGGGATGCACAAGGAATGCCACCGGTGAAGGTCGCGTTGAATTTGTCGCCCTTGCAAATGGGCTCGACGTTCGTTGATAACGTGATTGCCATCGTTGTTCGGGCGGGAATTGCACCGCAGCGGCTGATGTTTGAAATTACCGAAACTGCAGCGATGAAGAACGTTGAAAAAAGCGCTCGCATCATCGCCGATTTGCAGCGCCTAGGTTTCGATATCGCCATCGATGATTTTGGTGCCGGCTATTCCAGTCTGGCTTATTTGCAGCAATTCAGTTGTCGGCAAATCAAAATCGATCGGTTTTTTGTCGCACGCCTGGATCAGGGCGACGACGCTGGTCGGGCGATCGTCTCAGCCATCATTGCGTTGGCGCATGCGCTGAACATGGAAGTCGTCGCCGAGGGAGTGGAAACGAAGGCGCAGCTGGATGTCTTGCAAAAACTCAATTGTGATCAGGTACAGGGTTTCTTGCTAGCACGTCCAGCTGGCGCTCTCGACATGGATGTTTTTCTCAGTCCAAAATTAATGTGTTGATTCGGACCTTACGTGATAAGGGGTATCTCCTACCGTGATGGGAGCAGTGGTGTTTTATTTATTGAAAATAAAATTCTTGGGAAGCTAAAAAAACTTGGATATTGTTCCATACCTAGCTATCGCGGCCGAAAGGAGGGCTGCTTCAATGTTGCGACAGGCGCCGCTGGATGACGTGCAGATAGCCAAGTAGTGAAAGCGCGACGACAGCAAGACTGATGCTATTGCCAAGCCAGAAGCCGGCGGCGCCATGCAGCCAGGAAGGTGACCAGCCGAACGGATTCAGTCCGAGGACATAACCGCCTCCCAGGCCGACACCCCATAGCGCCACGGCATAAATGACGGTGGGAATGACGGCCACTTTGTAAGCACGCAAGACGAATGCGGTCGTAATTTGCACGGCGTCGAACAATTGATAAAACGCAATGAACAGAAACAGCGGCAGCGCCGAGGCAATGATCACGGTGTCCGGCGTGTAGGCGCGAATGATGGCGCCACGCGCGAACCACACCAGCACGCCAATGAGCATCGACATCAGGGCCGCCAAGCGAATCCCTGCGTGACCAATGCGTTTGGCTGTAGTCCAATCGCCAGCGCCGATTGCCTGCGCCACCAGGGTGCCGGTGGCGTTGGCCAAAGATAGCGGCAACATGTACAGTACGGCGCCGGCGTTGGCCGTAATCTGGTGGCCAGCCACCGCCACGGCACCCAGGCGCGCGATAAAAATCGCCATCAAGGTAAAGGCTGTGACTTCGATGAAATAACTCATGCCCATGGGGATGCCGAGTTTGAGCAAGTTACGTTGCGCGCTCCATTGCGGCTTGCCCAGGCCCTGGCCGAACAACTGTAGGGGGCGATAGAGTGGGGCGTGGCGCACCAGTAGCCAGCCGGTCAGTAGCATCAGCCAGGAAATCAAATTGGTGGCCATGGCACAGCCAGGACCGCCGAAGGCGGGTAAGCCGAAGCCGCCGAAGATGAACCAGGCATTGAGCGGAATTTTCAGCAGCAGAGAGCCGATCTGGATTGCCATGACCATCTTGGGTCGGGCAATGGCGTTATTGAGTGCGGCATAGACTCGGAAGCCCAACGTTGCCGGTAGTGCCAGTGCTTCGATACGCAGGTACAGCGTGGCTTTTTCCGCCAGTTCCGGCGATGCTTGGGCCAAACTCAGAATCAACGGTGAAAACAGTAGCACCAGACAGCCAACACAACTGAGAAAGAAGGCCAGCCACAATCCTTGCCTGACTTCGGCGCCGATCTCTTGCAGTCGACGCGCACCATACAACTGGCCGATGATGGGCAGCAGCGCCTGTAGCACACCCGACAAGCCGACGAAGACGCTGATGTAGATCGACATGCCCAGCGCCAATGCTGCCAGATCCATCGCCGAAAAACGCGACACCATGGCCGTATCGATAACGCCATTGCCGATGATGGCCAACTGACCAATCAGAATCGGCCAGGTCAGCGAAGCAATGCGCAAGGTATGAAAGCGTAAATTCATGCAGCTCAAAATACACATCGGCCGTTGCCGGCCGATGTCGTGGAGTTTGTGTGGCCTGGAAGGCGGCTCACCGATTGTAAAGTCTAAGGACCGATGCGACGATAGAGGCGGAAGCGTTCGTCGCGGTCGGAGGGGCGGCGACCTTCCCACAGCAATTGCCAATTACCTTCGTACTGACGCAACATCAATTCAGCGTTTTGATTGTAGACATTGTCCTGCAGCAGGAGGAAGTCACAGCGCATGTCGGGACGGTCTTCAAAGTGCACATTGCCAAAATAAGCAAACGAAGCACGTTGAGCCGGCCCTACGTTCGATTCTACGCATTGCTTGACGGCCACCATGCGGGCGTCAATCTGTTCGGCCACACCGGCATAGCTCTTGCCATAATTGATCCAGGGTAACCACAAGGTCATGAGCAGTACCCAGCATAGAATCACGCCGCCGGACGACAGCACTACGGCGCGCCAGAGTACAGAAGGCCGCCGTGAAATACGCCAATGCACTAGTAGTATCCAAAAAATGCTGGCTGCTATGGCGATGGCTAGTGAAATCATGCTGAAACCGGGTTTGTAGCCCGGCGCCAGTTTGTAGGCATTTTTGGCAATCTGCGCGGGCCAGCCGGTTTCCTTGGCGATCCAGCCTATCCAGATGAAGGCTGCGCAGGTACTCAGCGTCATGACCGAGAACCAGTCAACGGCATTGATGGCGCCACGCTTCATGGTCGGCAGGCCAAATGCTGCCAGAATGGCCAGCGCTGGCAACAACGGCAGCAGCATGCTTTGCTCGCTATGCACATTGATGAGCACCACTAGCGCCGGTGCGATGACAAAGCTCAGTGGTAGTGCGATATGCAATGAGTACGGTTGCCGGCGCCAGGCGTAGATCGCCCAGCCTGCAAATGGCCAGGCCGGCCAGGCAAACCAGATGCCGTATTTGACAAAGAATTTCAGCGATGCCAAGGTCGGCCAGTTCACCTGATAGTTGTTCCAGCTCACCCAGATGTCGAACTGCGAGGCTGCGTCCGGCAGCAATGCTCGGGTAATCAGCACCCAGGCCGCACAGATGAGCAGCGCACTGGGCAGCGTGACGGCGAGTAATGCAAGTAAGGTCGTGCGGTAATGCAGACTGGCCAGCACCACCAAACCGATCAATAAACCTGCTGGCAGCAGCCAGCCGTGGGTTAATACCAGCAACCCCAGGACGATACCCAGCCCAAACGCATGTTGCAGCTTATTACCGTCAAATAACCGTACCGCCCTATACATGGCATACGCTAACAGTGCGATTTGCAAGGTTTTGGGAGTGGTCTCATGACTGTGCAGCAGCAAGCCAAGGAAGCCGAGATAAATCAGAAATGCACCATCGGCCAGTGTGCGACCATAATCGCGCGATTCTGGCTGGCCGCCAAAAGCCAACTTGAGCGGTTGCGCTTCGGAACGACGGCCCAGCAGATAGGTGGTATACCAGATCGACAGCGAACCGATCAGGAAGCAAGCGATGGTGGAAATGCGCGCCGCCAATGGATCGCCGAACAGGCCGCCGAACAACTTGATGCAAATCGCACCAAGCCAGTAGGCCAACGGACTCTCGGCCGGCATAGCCATGCCGGCGATATTCGGTGCCAGCCAATCTTGCAATACGCCATGCGCCATGGTCCACATGATGCCGAAACCGGCCGCATCATCGTTTTTCCAAGGGTCGCGGCCGATCAGGCCTGGCAGGATATAGAGCAAACCGAGCGCAATCAGAGCCCAGCGAGGCAGAGCATGGGTCGCGGCGGCAGCGAGACGGACGGGCTTCATCAAAGTGATCTTGCTCTTCTAGGACCTTGCTCACGACATTGCGTGGCAGATTCCGGTTTTAAGGGTATTGGGCAATTCAGCAAAATCATGGCAGACTGCATCATTGTGGTGCAATGACTGGATTATGTAGGCGCAGGCGTTATTGTGCAGCAAAATCCGGTTAAAAGTTGTATTTGTAGACATCCAGATATCCTGACGCCTACTTGTGCAAACTTGATTGATGCAGATGAGACAGATCGGTGTAGCACATTGCTAAAAAACAAAAAAGGCAGCCTCGGCTGCCTTTTTTGACGTCGAACGCAAATTACTCTGCAGCGACTTGAGTCTTGGAGCCGACGGTACCGAATTTTTGGCGGAATTTTTCAACGCGGCCAGCGGTGTCGACAATCTTGTGCTTACCGGTGTAGAACGGATGCGATTCGGAAGAAACTTCAATCTTCACGAGTGGGTATTGCTTACCTTCGAATTCAATTTTTTCGCGTGTGTTGATAGTCGAGCGAGTGATAAATTTGAAGTCGTTCGAAACGTCGTGGAACAGAACTTCACGGTAATCAGGATGGATGCCAGCTTTCATTTTTGCCTCAAAAATTAATGGTAGCCAATCGCCACTTCGTCGGTCGCCTTGCTTCTTGACCCGATTGTCGATCACTTGCCGGTGTGAAAAGTCCAGGATTATACAATGGAATCATGTATTTGCGTCAAATGTACCAATGCATGACTTGGTCGGCTAACAACACAGGCGTTGTAGTAAGGATTTCGGGTCCAGGCATAAAAAATCCGACATGTCGCCATGCCGGATCAATTTTTACGCAATTTATTGTTGTAATGGCAATAAATCAGTTGCCGCGTCGCATCATGTCAAAGAACTCGGCATTGTTTTTGGTGGATTTCATCTTGTCGAGAATGAATTCCATTGCCTCGATTTCGTCCATGTCATACATCAGCTTGCGCAGCACCCAGATTTTTTGCAGCTGGTCTGGCTTGATTAGTAACTCTTCGCGCCGGGTGCCGGACTTGGAGAGATTGATGGATGGGTAGACGCGCTTTTCTGCCAGGCGACGGTCCAGATGTACTTCCATGTTGCCGGTACCCTTGAATTCTTCAAAGATGACGTCATCCATGCGGCTACCGGTTTCAATCAGGGCGGTGGCGATGATGGTGAGCGAGCCGCCTTCTTCAATGTTGCGAGCAGCGCCGAAGAAGCGCTTCGGACGTTGCAGTGCATTGGCATCGACACCACCGGTCAAGACCTTGCCGGAAGCAGGGATCACGGTATTGTAGGCGCGCGCCAGACGGGTGATCGAGTCCAGCAGGATGACCACGTCTTTTTTCATCTCGACCAGACGTTTGGCTTTTTCCAGCACCATTTCTGCAACCTGGACGTGGCGTGTAGCCGGTTCGTCGAAGGTTGATGCAACCACTTCGCCGCGCACCGAGCGCTGCATTTCGGTCACTTCTTCCGGACGTTCGTCGATCAGCAGCACAATCATCACGGCTTCCGGATGGTTGGTAGTGATGGCGTGCGCGATATGTTGCAACATGACCGATTTGCCCGATTTAGGCGACGCTACCAGCAGGCCGCGCTGGCCCTTACCGATTGGTGCGATCAAGTCAATGATACGACCTGTGATGTTTTCCTCGCCGCGCATGTCGCGTTCGAGTTGCAGTACTTTGTTCGGGTGCAGCGGAGTCAGGTTTTCAAACAGGATGCGGTGTTTGGAGGCTTCCGGCGCTTCGCCGTTGACCTTGTCGACCTTGACCAGCGCGAAGTAGCGCTCGCCGTCTTTGGGAGTACGTACTTCGCCTTCGATAGAGTCGCCGGTATGCAGATTGAAGCGGCGGATTTGCGAAGGCGAGATATAAATGTCGTCGGTTGACGCCATATAGCTGGCGTCGGGTGAGCGCAGAAAGCCGAAGCCGTCAGGCAACACTTCCAGGGCGCCATCGCCGAAAATCTGTTCTCCTGATTTCGCGCGTTTTTTGAGAATGGCGAACATCAGTTCTTGTTTGCGCAGGCGCGCTGCGTTATCAATGTCCAGGCTGATTGCCATTTCGAGCAATGCGGAGACGTGTAACGCCTTTAATTCTGATAAATGCATATGAGTGTCCCGGGATGGGAATGTAAAAGGTGGGGGAGGGTATTACGTGGTGAGTTAAAAAGGAAAGAATCAGTCTGTTTGTCGAACTTGCCAATCAGGCTGACGATGCCAAAGCGTCAATAGTGTCATAGGCAGAGGCGGAGTTGCGAGCGCAGCGCCGCCTCTGGCTATTTAGATATTGCTGTCGATAAACGAAGTCAGTTGGCCCTTGGCCAGCGAGCCGACTTTTTGCGCTGCAGCAACACCGTTCTTGAACAGGATCAGCGTCGGAATGCCGCGGATGCCGAACTTACCTGGAGTGATCTGATTGCTGTCCACGTCCAGCTTGGCGATTTGCAGCTTGCCGTCGTATTCCTTGGCGATTTCTTCCAGAATCGGCGCGATCGCTTTGCAAGGTCCGCACCATTCGGCCCAGAAGTCCACCAGGACTGGCTTGTCGGATTTCAAAACGTCGGCTTCAAAAGATGCGTCGGAGATGTGTTTAATGTTTTCGCTCATGGTCAATCCTCGGTATGAGGGAGTATAGGAATATTAGTAGTCAAATAGCGCCGGAGGAACATACCACATGCTTGGCGTATGCCATCAACGCTCGCGGAAGTGCATTAGTGCTGAATGCAGATGGAGTCGTTGCGCCTTGATTCAAGTTATTTTGAAGTGCGGCAGCGGGTAATCGGCGGGGTACGGAGGCAATCATACCTGATTTTTGGGAAAAGTGCGTTTGCGTTGCGGTCAGCCTTGTACTTGGCTGTCAGGCCCATGTGCGGCGTGATGCCGGATTGCCACAAATCGCTACGGCTCTCGCATACAATGCCCCGGGAAGAAGGTGCCGATAGATTTTGGCAATGCATATGATTCATTTTATTTTTCTTTTTGGGCGCCATGCTGCATTCACCCCTGCTGATTAGTCCCTCCGCTGATTTTTGGCGGCAAACCGCTACTGCCTTGCTGGAAGGCGATTATGTGCTGGCGCAAGCTGTGCGCAGTGGTTCACGGGATTTTTCGGGTTTGCAAGTGGTGGTCCCGGCTTTTTCCCATGCCGGACATTGGCGTGCTGGCTTGACGCAAGCGTTGGCTGCTGCGGCTCCGGGCGCTTTCATTGCGCCACGCATTAACACCATGGCGGGTTGGTTGGCCATGCAGGCGCCTGCGCCGGCGCTCGATGACAGTCAACGCCTGATGTTGCTGTATGCGCAACTGCGTCAGCACGGCTGGCTCAAAAAAATGTTCTCGGCGCGTCGCAATACCGATTTGCTGCCTTTGGCGCAAACCTTGTTGTCACTCTCGGACGAGTTGACGCAGGCACTGCTGCCGGCAATGGAAGCGACGCCGGGAGATGCCGATGAGCGCTGGCGCGTGGCGCTGGAGCAACTGGCGCCAGCGGCGCGCAGCATGCTCTCGGATGAAGCGCAATTGGTCTGGTCGATCTGGAAAAGTCAGCTGGACGGCGATGACAAAAGCGCGCGTCGCTATGCCAGCATGCGGGCACTGGCGCAACCTGGGTCGGATGGCCGACCGCTGGCGCCGTTGATCTGGATCAGTCCGGTGGCGCCGGAGCCGATGGAGCAGGCTTTCCTGGCCGCCTACGGCGCTCATGCGTCGGTGCAGCCGGTGCAGCTCGATTGGCGCGGGCCGGATATCGCTTTGTTGTATCAGACAGCGTGGCCGGAACTATGCGATACGGCGTTACCGCCGGCGCCCGATGATCTGTTCGCCCCGGCGATGCAGGTGCCGACGCTGGCATTGTGTCCGGCGGCCAGTCTCGAAGAGGCGTCTGTGCAAAACGCTCAGATCGTGCTCGCCTGGTTGCGTCAGGGTAAACAAGACATCGCCGTGGTGGCGCAGGACCGGGTCAGTGCGCGGCGTTTGCGGGCCTTGCTGGAACGCGCGCAGGTCGCTGTGGCCGACGAAACCGGCTGGAAGCTGTCGACCACTCGCGCAGCCGCTGTTCTGGCCGCCTGGTGCGAGGTTGTCAGCGCGCGAGGCGAAACTTCTGCGTTGCTGGACTTGATCAAATCGCCCTTTATTTTTGCCTGCATGGCAGATAAAGCTGCGGCAGTGATGCAGATTGAATGGCAATTGCGGCGTCAGAACATCCTGGGCGAATGGCGCAGCATTCTGACGGCATTTGACAATACCTCGGCAGCATCCGATTGCCTGCAGGCGATTGCTCGTCAGGCCGCAGTGTTTGAGGGACGCAGAACTTTGCAAGGCTGGCGCGACTGCGCGCAGCAATTGCTCGACATCCTTGACATGCGTAGCGCTTTCCAAGAAGACACGGCCGGTCAGCAGGTGATGATGCTGCTTGAAACCTTGGGCGACAGCACCGATGGAAATGACGGCGACGCCGCAGAGCTATTTTCGTTTGCTGAATGGCGCGCTTTGCTGAACCTGCAATTGGATGCGGTCACCTTCATGCCGCCGATCAGCGACCGCCGGGTGGTCATGCTGCCGCTCAATGGCGCCCGGCTACGGCATTTTGATGCGGTACTGGTGATCGGCGCTGATGCGCAACATTTGCCATCGCAGCCGCAGGAAACCTTGTTTTTTTCCAATGCCGTGCGTCACGAACTCGGTTTGCCCACACGTCAGAGCCGACAACGTCAACAATTACGTGATCTGGCCGAATTGTTGTGTAATAACCGAGAGGTGGTCTTGAGTTGGCAGACTCATCAGGATGGCGAGCCCAATCCCATGAGTCCTTGGCTGGAACGCCTGCAACTGTGTCTGGTCCGTGCGGGGATGGCGCCATTGCGCGAAGTGCAGTTGCCGCTGCCGTTGCAGCAGTTGCACTCGCTGCCGGCCAGCATGCCTGCGCCGGCAGCGCCAGAACTGCTGCCGGCACGTTTGTCGGCCAGCGCTTACAACAGTTTCGTGGCCTGTCCTTATCAATTTTTTGCACTGCGCATGTTGCGCGTGGCTGTCATGGATGAACTCTCTGACATGCCCGAGAAGCGTGATTATGGTGGTTGGCTGCATGCCATCCTGAACACCTATCACGAGACCGTGCGGGACCATAAGACGCCGCAAGCCGAGCGCGCAGCCTTGCTGGCGACGATTTCGGCGCAGGTGTTCGGTGCGGCCATCGATCAACATCCGGTGGCGCTCGGTTATGCCGCACGATGGCAAAAGGTGATGCCGGCCTATCTGCTCTGGGCCAATGAACGCGAAGCGCAAGGATGGCATTTTGTGGTCGGTGAAGAACCGATGCAGCAGATGCTCACATGGCCGGGGGGGGCAATCGAATTGCATGGCCGTCTGGATCGGCTTGATCAGAACAGCGATGGCGCCCGTGCCGTGCTTGACTACAAGACGCGTCCCTTGCCCGCGCTGGCGGCCAAGCTCAAAGATGCGGAAGACCATCAATTGCCGTTTTATGGTTTGCTGTGCGCTCAGCATCTGTCTGCAGCCCATTATGTCGCGCTGGAGACTTTCAAGGAGCAGACCGGCGATGTCGCGGCACCGGATTTTGAACGCCGTCAGCAAGACTTGCAGCAACAGATCGTTGGTCTTATGCAGTCGGTGCAGCAAGGCGCATTCTTGCCGGCCAACGGCATCGCATCGGTATGTCAGTATTGTGAAGTGCGCGGTTTGTGCCGCAAGGGAGTATGGCAATGAACGCTGCGCAAGAGAACGAAGAAATGAACGCCTCCGTACCGATTTCTGCCTATGAAATCAATGGCAGTCCTGCTTCGGCGATGGCGTTTACGTCAGCGGCTTGCGATCCGCATCATTCTGTTGTGGTGGAAGCATGTGCCGGCAGCGGCAAGACCTGGCTGCTGGTAGCGCGCATGTTGCGCTTGCTGCTGGCCGGCGCCAAACCGGCTGAATTGCTGGCCATTACCTTTACCCGTAAGGCTGCGCAGGAAATGCGCGAACGCTTGATGGAGCTATTGCATGAGTTGACGCTGGCGCCGGCCGAAGACGCGCGCAATCTGTTACGCGAACGTGGTGTGACTGAAGCGGAATTGGTACGTGTCATGCCGTTGGCGCGTAGTTTGTACGAACAGATCTTGTCGGGGCAGCAAAGCTTGTCGATCGACACCTTTCACAGCTGGTTTGCACGTTTGTTGCAGATTGCCCCGCTGGCTTCCGGTGTGCCGCATGGCTATGCACTGACCGAAAAAAATGGCGAGCTGATCAACGAGGCCTACCGGCGCTTCATGCAATCGGTACAAAAACCGGCGCACAACGACGTTAAACAGGCATTGCTGTGTCTGTACGAGCTGGCCGGTGATAGTGGCGCCAAGCGCTTGCTGGACGTTTTTTTGGACAAGCGGGCCGAATGGTGGGCGGCGACCATGCCGCCGCTGTCTTCGGAGCAGGCACCATTGCAATGGCTGCAGGAACTGTGCGGCGAGGATGCGCTACGGGATGCGCGCATGCAAGTGTGGTCCGACCCACAATTGCAAGCACGACTATATGAGGTGGCCGCCATCCTGGGTAAGGGGGCCAGCGCCAACCAGAAACGTGCGGTGACAATGGAGACCCTGGTCAGCGGTCCGGCATCGCCGGAAAATTTCATCGCCCTGGCCTCCCAGTTCTACGACGACAACGACAAGCCACGTGGTAACAATGCCCGTACCAAAGCGCTGAAGGCGGCGCTGGTAGCGCATTATGGAGGCGATGAAGAGGATGCAGTGGCGCAATTCGAAGCTGCCTTCGAGGAGCTCGGTAATGCATTGAAGGAGCTGCAACAGCGCAGTGCTGAAACGATCGTTCTCAAGCTCAATGAGGCCTTGTTTGTCGCTGGACGCAATTATATCGAGGCCTATCAGGAAGTGAAAGCCGAGCAGCGCGTGTTCGACTTCGCTGATCTGGAATGGCAGGCCTATCGTCTGTTGACCAATGAAGCCACGGCAGCTTACCTGCACAGTCGGCTCGACGCCCGCTATAAGCATATCTTGCTCGATGAGTTTCAAGATACCAATCCGCTACAGTGGAGCATTGTGCGCGCCTGGTTACGTGCTTACGGTGACGATGCGGCGCAGCCCAGCGTGTTTGTGGTGGGCGATCCGAAGCAATCGATTTATCGTTTCCGTCGCGCCGAGCCGCGGGTCTTTCAGGCGGCACGCAGGCTGCTCGAACAGCAAGGCGCAGTAGTGTTGCGCGCCAATCAGACGCGCCGCAATGCCAGTGCCATTGTGGACATGCTCAATGCCAGCTTCGTCGGGCGCAATCCCTTGTTCGCCGCGCAGACTACTTTGGGTATGCAGGGCGGCGCAGTTTGGCGGCTGCCATTAGTGCAGGCCCCACAGCAGGCTGTCGATACGCCGGAAAATGACGATGCATCGGCGGCCACGCTGGTGATGCCGTTGCGCAATCCATTGACCACGCCGCGAGACGAAGAGGACGATGCGCGCCGTCGCGACGAAGGACATTTGATTGCGCAGGCGATTTTGCAGGCACGCCAACAAGTGCGTGTCAAGGCTGAGCAAGGTGAGCGTGCGCTCAAGTGGGGCGACGTGATGTTGCTGGTCAAGAAGCGCCGCCATCTGATGGCATATGAAAGCGCTTTGCGCGAGGCCGGCATTCCATTCGTCTCGGATAAGCGCGGCGGCTTGCTCGATGCGCTGGAAATTGCCGATCTGATTGCACTGCTGACTTTTTTGATGACACCCAACGATACGCGCGCGCTGACGCACGTATTGAAAAGCCCCATCATCGGTGCCAGCGATACCGACCTGATCACGCTGGCACAGCAGCCCGAACCCGACTGGTGGCAGCGGGTGCTGGCGCAGCAGAAGAGCACGACGGCATCGCCGGCCATAGCGCGGGCGGCGCAATTGCTGACGCAATGGCTGCAGGCGGCACCGCATCATCCGGTGCATGACTTGCTTGACATGATCTTGCATCAAGGTCAACTGGTAGCGCGCTACGCGCAGTCAGTGGCACCTTCGATGCGTACACAGACGCTTGGCAATATCGACGCCTTCGTCGAACTTGCACTCAATCTTGATGCCGGACGTTACCCTAGTCTGCCCAAGTTCATCGATGCCTTGCGCAGCTTGCAACGTCATGCCGACAGTGATGCGCCGGACGAGGCCAGTGTCGATGCCGGCGCCGATGCGGTACGTATTCTGACGGTGCATAGTGCCAAGGGTTTGGAGGCGCCAGTGGTGATCATGCTCGACACCAATCACAGCGATCCTGCCAATGACAATGTCGGCATTTTGTGTGATTGGCCGCAAGATGAAGATGCGCCGACCCATTTTTCCGCGTTTGGCCGCAAGGGCGAACGCGGCCGTGCGCGTGCACGCTGGTTCGATGCTGAGGAGGGCTTTCGTCAGCAGGAAGATTGGAATTTGCTGTACGTCGCCGTCACCCGTGCCAAGCAATTGCTGATCGTCAGCGGAGTGGCGGGTACGCGTGGCGCGCTTGTCGGCGGTGTGCAGGAAGGCAGTTGGTATCACCGCCTGTTTGACCGTGGCAGCGAGGAGGATGATCAACACATCGAACTGCAAACGGCCAAGCAGATCGCTGCAGATACTGTCGATACGGTTTTTTCGCTGCCGATATTTAACCCCGATCCGCTACCGTTGACGTTCGCGCAGGAGCTTGACAGTGCCGCGATTGCCGAAGGTATTGCTTTGCACGGCTTGCTGGAACGGGTCACGCATACGCAAGCGGCCTGGCCGCCGCAGTTGCCTGATGCGGCCACAATCGCACGCTGGTTGCCTTGTTCGCGGGCCCTGGCAGATGTCGTGCGCGCCCAGGCCGAGGCCATATTGGGGCAGACGGCGCTGGCGCGTTTTTTCAATCCGGCGCTGCATTGTTATGCCCGCAATGAAATGGAAATCGTCAGTGCCACCGGCGCATTGCGGTGCGACCGGGTCGTGGTATTTGACGACGAAGTCTGGATCCTCGACTATAAGCGTAAGCTGCTCGACAGTGAACGTAGCGCTTATCAGGCACAATTGGCCGAGTACTGCGCGGCGCTGGTGCCGGTGTTTTCTGAAAAACGAATCAGATCAGCGTTGATCACGGCAGATGGTATGTTGTGGGAACAATAGCGGGATGGCCATAATCAAAGCGTGGCAATGACAATACGGGAGAGTATGTAGTCTGAAATAAGACTGACTTGTCGTGACGATAAGTTGTGCCAGCTGGCGTCAACGCACGATCTTCATCATTTGCGCCTCTGTAGCACTATTCGGAAGGCGTGCCAAATCAATCTATTCTCGGGAGGAATTTATGCAGTGGACTCTTCCGTCCTTCGTCCTCGCGCAACCGATTCAATGGAACGCGTTGTTGCTGTTCGGCAGTTTGCTTCTGTTCGGTTTGATCGCCGGTCATGTTGTCTCAAAGTCACCCTGGGTACCGCGTATTACAGGCTATCTGCTGGTTGGTTTCGTGCTCGGCGGCGGTGGGCTGAACTGGCTCTCCGGCGATGTGCTCAGCGTGACCAATATTTTTGCCGATATTGCGATGGCTCTGGTGGTGTATCAGCTTGGTCGCTATGTTGATCTCGGCTGGCTGCGGCGCGAAAAATGGTTATTGGCCACCGTAGTAGTGTCTGCCATTTTATGTTTTAGTTTCGTCAGCCTGGCCTTGCTGTGGTTTGGTACTGCGCAAGCGCCAGCTTTGCTGGGTGGTGTCTGGGCTATTGCCACTGCGCCCGCCGTGGTGCTGGTGGTGCTGCGCGACCTCAAGGCCGAAGGGCAGGTGACACGTCGCTTGGCAACCATGACGGCGCTCAATAATTTTGTCGCCATTCTCGCCGCCTATGCCTTGTTGCCTGTGATTGCGCATGAATCTGTCGCACCCTTGCTCAAGCTGGTCGAAAATACACTGTACTCGCTGATCGGCTCCTTGCTGCTGGCATATCTGACCTATTGGCTGATGATGCCGTTGGCGCGCTGGCTTGGACGTCAGGGCAGCCGTCAGTTCGTGCTGGTGATCGCAGTCATCGCGCTGGCCATCGGTGTGGCGCATGCCTTGCACCTGCCGGTGATGTTGACCATGCTGATTTTCGCCATTATGTCGAAGAATCTGGATCGTCAATATGATCTGATGGAGTTGGAATTTGGTGTCGCCAATGAACTGTTCGTGGTGATGCTGTTCGTCACCGTCGGCGCTTCGATGCGGCTGGCGGATTTATCGATGGTTGGTCTGTCGGTGCTGATTCTGGTGGCAGCGCGTTTTGTTGCGATGGGCTGCGGAGTGTTCTTATTTGCGCGGTTTGCGCGCATGAACTGGAAGCAGGCCGGGTTACTGACGCTGGGTACCTTGCCGATGACTGAGGCCGGGCTTGGCCTGATGCAAACGGTTTCTTCCTTGTACCCGCAGACCACGGCCGATGTGGTGCCGTTGTTAGCGGGTTGTCTGATCGTGCTGGAATTATTTGGCCCGGTCGCTACGCAATTCGCGTTGATCAAATCTGGTGAAAGCGGACGAGAATGACTAGCTCCTTACCTCCTGACCCGGTTCAGAATGATGTTGGTAGCCGTGCCATTTTACCTTTTACTGTCTCGGCACCTTTTACCATGGGCATCGAGCTTGAACTGCAACTGGTCAATCGACGCAACTACAATCTTGCCAGTGATGCGGTTGACTTACTGACCTGGATTGCGCCGCGAGAGTTGCAGCAGCAGATCAAGCTGGAAATGACACAGGGCATGATAGAGCTCAATTCCGGCGTGCATACGCGCGTGGACGAGTTGATAGAGGAACTCAAAGGCTTGCGCGCAGCGCTCAACCGTGGTGCCCAGCACTTGAATATCGACGTCTCCGGCGGTGGTGCGCATCCGTTCCAACATTGGAACGAACAGCGCATCACGCCGAGCGAACGCTTTTATTATCTGCACGAAAAATACGGCTACCTGGCCAAGACCTTCACGGTGTTTGGTCAGCACATCCATATCGGCGTACCCAATGGTGACGATGCGCTCTACCTGACGCATGCATTTTCACGCTTCGTGCCGCATTTCATCGCCCTGTCGGCGGCGTCGCCTTTTTATCAGGGGGCCGATACCAGGTTTGATTCTTCGCGCAGCAATGTGGTGCGCGCTTTTCCCTTGTCGGGGACGGCGCCAGTGCTGACCAAATGGACTCAGTTCGAAAATTATTACGCTGAACTCATGCAGATGGGCATTGTTGGCAGCATGAAGGATTTCTATTGGGATATTCGTCCCAAGCCGGAGTACGGTACCGTCGAAATTCGTGTCTGCGATACACCACTGACGATTGAGCATGCTGCTCATCTAGGCGCTTATGCGCAGTTGCTGGCACGCTGGATTTTGACTGAGCGGCCCTTTGTTATTCGCGATGATTTTTACCTGCTGTATCAATACAATCGTTTCGAAGCCAGTCGTTTCGGTCTCAGTGGCATGTTGGCATTACATGGCGAGACACCGGCGACTTCGAGTAAACTGCCAATCTTCGAGCATTTGCTGATGCAGTTGTCACTGTTGCAGCCCTATGTACAAAACCAGGTTGAACAACTCACGCTCGAACGTCTGCGCAACATGGCGCACCATCGCCTGAGCGATGCTGGCTGGCTGCGGCAGACATTTGCCCAGCGCGGATCGCTCAACGATATGATGCGTCTGTCGTCCGAGTTGTGGATGGATCAATCGCCGCCTTCTTATTTCCAATGATGCCGCTTGCTTGCGCCCTGAGAGCCTGCAGGGGTGAAAGCAAAACATGACAAAACAATATGATGTAGCTGTAATCGGCGCTGGCGCCGCCGGCATGATGTGTGCGGCGGTAGCCGGCCAGCGTGGCAAGTCGGTAGTCCTGATCGATCATGCCGCCAAGCTGGCGGAGAAAATCCGTATCTCAGGTGGCGGACGCTGTAACTTCACCAATGTCGGCGCCACCCCGCAAAATTTTCTTTCGCAAAATCCACATTTTTGCAAAAGCGCCTTGTCGCGCTATACCCCCCAGGATTTTCTGGCGCTGGTTAAGCGCTACCGCATCGGTTATCACGAAAAGCACAAGGGGCAGTTGTTTTGCGACGAAAGTGCCGAAGACATCATTGCCATGCTCAAAGCCGAGTGTGAGCTTGGTCATGTTGATTGGCGTATGCCCTGTGGCGTTGCGGCGATCAGCAAAGAAGGCGACTGTTTTCGGCTCGATACCGATGCTGGCGTGATTCTGGCGCGTCAGGTGGTTGTGGCCACCGGTGGCCTGTCGATCGCCAAGATCGGCGCGACCGATTTTGCGTATCGTATTGCCAAGCAATTCGGTTTGAACATGATCGAACCCCGTCCAGGTCTTGTGCCACTCACCTTTGATGGCGTCGGCTGGCAAGCCTTTGTCGATCTGGCTGGTATTTCGCTGGAAGTGGAAGTGGCGACCGGCAACAAAAAGGAGCGCGGCCATTTTCTGGAAGACCTATTGTTTACACATCGGGGATTGTCCGGACCAGCGATTTTGCAGATTTCCAGTTTTTGGCAGGCTGGCGCATCACTAAGTCTGAATTTACTGCCGCAGATTGACGTTGCCGCTACCTTCATCGAAGGCAAAACCACGTTCAAGAAAAATCTTGGCAACCTGCTGGGGCAATGGTTGCCGGCGCGTCTGGCTGACGGGTTGCTCAAGGCCAATGGTTTTGATGGTGCGGCGCGCATTGCCGATATGCCTGACAAGCAGTTGCGCCAGTTGGGGCAGGCGCTCAACAATTGGACCATCACGCCAACCGGATCGGAAGGCTATCGCAAGGCGGAAGTCACGCTTGGTGGTGTCGATACGCGCGAACTGTCACAGCAAAGCATGATGGCGACCAAAGTGCCGGGTTTGCATTTCATCGGCGAAGCGGTCGATGTGACTGGCTGGCTAGGCGGGTATAACTTCCAATGGGCCTGGGCGTCAGGCGTGGCGGCGGGTAATGCCGTTGATTGACATGGCTTGCGGCGAGTAAAACTTGCCGTGCATCAGCTTGATGCTTGATTTTTAAGTATTTTTTCTATGTCGGTTGGAAAAAATGCGACGATTGTCCTTCCATTTGCTGCGTCAGCCTGCTACAATCGCGTTCTTTCCATATCCAACCTAACCTTCTTTGGTTTGAATTTACATGACCACTATTCGTCTTAAAGAAAACGAGCCGTTCGAAGTCGCCATGCGCCGCTTCAAGCGCACCATCGAAAAAACCGGCCTGTTGACCGAGTTGCGCGCACGCGAGTTTTACGAAAAGCCGACAGCGGAACGCAAGCGCAAGCTGGCAGCTGCAGTGAAGCGTCATTACAAGCGCATTCGCAGCCAGCAATTGCCTAAGAAGCTGTACTAAGAATTTTCGTCGCACTAGCTGGTGCGACCAAGCTGAACCCGCTCCGGATACAAATTTCCGCAGCGGGTTTTCGCTTTTACACATTCTCCTGGAGCACGCAATGAGTCTGAAAGAGCAAATCACTGAAGATATGAAGGCCGCAATGCGTGCCAAGGATGCAGTCAAGCTTGGTACGATCCGTTTGTTGACGGCGGCGATGAAGCAAAAAGAAGTCGATGAGCGCATTGAGCTCACTGATGCACTGGTGCTGGCCATCATCGACAAGATGGTGAAGCAGCGCAAAGATTCAATCAGCCAATTCGAAGCTGGCGGACGTCAGGATCTGGCAGATATCGAAAAGGCCGAGTTGGCGATTCTGGCAACGTATATGCCGGCGGGTCTGTCGGATGATGAAATCAAGATGGAAGTGCAGGCAGCCGTCGTCGCCACTGGCGCTGCCGGTCCGCAGGACATGGGCAAGGTCATGGGCGTACTCAAGCCCAAGCTGGCAGGGCGCGCCGACATGACGGCAGTTTCGGCGCTGGTCAAGGCAGCCCTGAGTGGCGCCTGATCGTCTTTGATGTTAATTTCCCTGTGATTCCACAGTCGTTTATTCAAGACTTGCTCAACCGTGTCGATATTGTCGACGTGGTGGAGCGTTACGTGCAATTGAAAAAAGGCGGGGCCAATTTGATGGGCCTGTGTCCTTTCCACAACGAAAAATCGCCCAGTTTCACGGTCAGCCCCACCAAGCAGTTCTATCACTGCTTCGGCTGTGGTGCGCACGGCACGGCAATCAACTTTTTGATTGAATACTCCGGCGTGGGTTTTGTTGAGGCGGTCAAGGATCTGGCGCAAGGTGTTGGCATGGTGGTGCCGGACAGTGATGACCGCATTCCACCTGCGCAACGTGCCGAGCAGCAGGCGCGCAGCGTGGTACTGACGGATGCAATGACGGCAGCATCTGATTTTTATCGTCAGCAATTGCGTGGCGCGCAGCATGCGGTAAGCTATTTGAAGGGGCGAGGCGTGAGCGGCGAAGTTGCGGCTCGTTTTGCCCTCGGTTACTCGCCGGATGGTTGGGATGCTTTGCGCGCAGTGTTTTCCGACTATGACATGGCCGCTTTGGTCGAAGCCGGCTTGGTGATCGACAAGGGTGATGAAGAGGCCGGTCAACGTATCGGGCGCAAGCGCTACGATCGGTTCCGGGACCGAGTCATGTTTCCCATCCGCAATATTAAAGGGCAGGTTATCGGTTTTGGTGGTCGCGTCATGGATGGCGGCGAGCCGAAGTACTTGAACTCACCGGAAACACCACTATTTCAGAAGGGTAATGAGTTGTACGGTCTGTTTGAGGCGCGCCAGGCAATTCGCGAAGCTGGTTACGTGCTGGTGACCGAAGGCTATATGGATGTGGTGGCGCTGGCGCAATTGGGTTTTCCGCAGGCAGTGGCAACGCTGGGCACGGCATGTACACCGATTCACGTGCAAAAACTATTGCGCCAGACTGATCGGGTGGTATTTAGTTTTGACGGCGACTCAGCTGGCCGCCGTGCCGCACGACGTGCGCTTGACGCCTGCCTAGTGCACGCATCAGATAACAAGATCATCAAGTTCCTGTTTTTGCCAACTGAGCATGACCCGGACAGTTATGTGCGAGAAATGGGCGCAGATGCTTTTGCTCAGCAGATACAAGAAGCCATGCCCCTGTCGCAGTTTTTGATCAAGGAAGTGATCGGCGATAACGACATGAGTACCTCGGAAGGGCGTGCGCGTGCGCAATTTGATGCCAAGCCGATGTTGCAGGCCATGCCGCCGTCGTCGTTGCGTTTGCAGATCGTACGTAGTCTGGCGCAAGTCACGCAGACCACGCCGTCAGAAATTGAGGCATTGTTTGAATTAGCTAAACCAATGGCGCAGCAGCTAAGGCGTGCGCCGCCGCCCAGGAGCAAGCGCATGGCGCCGGTTGGTCTAGAGCGGCAAGTGGTGCGATTGCTGGTGGCGCACCCGGCGCTGGCAGCCGATCTTGATGATGCCGCCTTGCAGGCGATTGGCCGGCATGCGCCTGATCATGCGCAAATGTTGACGCAGTTAGTGGGGGCTAGTCGCAGCATGGGTGAGCAAGCCAATTTTGCCAGTTTAGTTGAGCACTTGCGTGATGCCGGACCGGATTTTGATGTATTGATTGCTGAAATTGCCGCCGAGACCGAATCAGAGTTTGAGGTGGTCAGGCAAGAGCTGGCCGGTGCTGTACGTCAGACCAAGATGCGACAGGTTGAGGAGGAAATGGAGCAATTGGCCGGCGGTGGCATGCGTGACGACGCGGCACGGCAGCGCTACCGAGAGTTGATGCAGAAAAAAGAACATCTGAAGCGACTCAGTGGTGCTGAATTTGGTTAAAAAATACGAAAATGGTGTCGTAAAAGAGTGGAAGCAGACTAGTGTTGTAGCGATGCAGCTTGAACTGGAGGGAAATTGCTCTATATATGGTACTATGTAGGGCTTTGAATTCGGGGCGAATTAATTTCGTTGCCGTCAAAAAAGATTCACTGAGCCATCGCTCTTAGGCAATCATCAGCGAATACGCGATTGCATGGGCAAAGTAAAGGTAAAGCAAGGGACGAAAGATTTAGGAACGTTGCGCGGGTGACTTATGTCTAGTGGATACCCAGTGGATATCTAGAAGCCATAAGTTGCAAAAAAGCATGGTTTGATTGGCGCAATGAGTGAAACTCACTTGGCAGTTAATTCTATGGCAAATGCAATGAATAAACCCGCAAAAACTCCAACACCTTCCGTAAAGAGCGTTAAAACGAACTCCAAGTCGACAAATGCCAAGCTGGCAGATAAATCGACTCCTGCTGAAACACGATCGGTCCCGAAGAAAATAACTGTTGCCAAGCCTTCTGGTAAGGTAGTAGCAACAGCAGTGAAGGCGCTAAAGTCGCCAGTAAAAGCTGCAACGGCGGCGCCGGCGAAACAATCCAGTGCCAAAACTGCTCCCAAGGCGGTTCGCGCTGCAGCGCCGGAAGTAACTAAAGCGACTGTAACGCCAACGAAGAAGAACTTATCTGATGCCAACGTAAAGTTGGCTTCTGTGCAATCGAAAGCTTCTGTGACAATCAAGAAACCTGAATCGAAAATCGCCAAACCTGCTGTTAAGGCAGTCAAAGACGTCAGCGTCATGATCGCGCCTGGTGTAAGCCAAACGACTGACGCCGCAACGTTGGCAGCCATTGACACGTCCGGCTATATTCTGCCTTCCATAAAGGTGCCGGGCCGTCGTGGCCGCAAGCCGAAAGAGTTTCAGCCTGAGAACGACGAAATCGCCGCACTCAATGCGGTCGAACGCGCTGAACTGAAAGCGGTTGATAAAGCCAAGGCCAAGGATCGTAAAGCCAAGGAAAAGGCTTTGCTCAAAGACGCTTTTTCGTCTGATACCGAAGCGACCGAAGAAGAGCTAGAGCGCCGTCGGCAAAAACTCAAGACGCTGATCAAGCAAGGTAAAGAGCGCGGTTTCCTGACTTTCTCTGAAATCAACGACCATTTGCCTGAGAATATTGTTGATCCAGAAGCCATTGAAGGCATCATCGGTACCTTCAATGATATGGGCATCTCCGTGTACGAGCATGCGCCCGACGCTGAAACCCTGTTGCTGTCAGACAATGTCGCTAATGTGGCCAGTGATGATGATGCTGAAGCAGCGGCTGAAGCGGCGTTGTCGACGGTCGACTCTGATTTTGGACGGACCACCGATCCGGTGCGCATGTACATGCGTGAAATGGGTTCGGTCGAGCTGCTCACGCGCGAAGGCGAAATTGAAATCGCCAAGCGTATTGAAGACGGCCTCAAAGACATGATTCAAGCCATTTCAGCATGTCCCACCACCATTGCTGAAATTTTGGTCGCTGCAGATAAAATCGCCAAGGATGAAATCAAGGTTGATGAAATCGTTGACGGATTGGTTGATCTGAGCGAAGGCGTAGATCCAGTTGTCCCCGTCGCATCCGAAGAAGAGGATGAAGACGAGGAAGAAGAAGACGAAGACGAGGACGAGGAAGAAGGCGAAACCAACAGCTCCGGCGCAGCAGGATTCTCGGCCGAGCAGTTGGAACAGTTGAAGCGTGATGCGCTTGGCAAGTTCGCCACCATCTCGACACAATTCGACAACATGCGCAAGGCCTTCGAAAAAGAAGGCTACAACTCCAAGCCTTACGTCAAGGCGCAGGAAATCATTTCCAATGAATTGCTAGGCATCCGCTTTACCGCCAAAGTTGTTGAAAAGCTGTGCGACACATTGCGTGCGCAAGTCGATCAGGTGCGCCAGATCGAGCGTCAGATTCTCGATGTCGCAGTCAATAAATGCAACATGCCGCGTACGCACTTCATCAAGGTATTTCCAGGCAATGAAGTGAACCTCGACTGGGTCGATGGTGAAGTCAGTGGCAATCATGATTACAGCGTAGTGCTCAGCCGTAACGTGCCTGCCATCAAGGAACTGCAGCAAAAATTGATCGATTTGCAAGCGCGCGTTGTGCTGCCGCTGCCGGATCTGCGCGGCATCAACAAGAAGATGGGTGCTGGCGAGAAAAAAGCGCGGATGGCCAAGCGCGAAATGACCGAGGCCAATTTGCGCCTAGTGATTTCGATTGCCAAAAAATACACCAATCGTGGTCTGCAATTCCTCGACTTGATTCAAGAAGGCAATATCGGCCTGATGAAGGCGGTGGATAAGTTTGAATATCGTCGCGGCTACAAGTTTTCGACCTACGCCACATGGTGGATCCGACAAGCGATTACTCGCTCTATCGCCGACCAGGCACGCACCATCCGTATTCCGGTGCACATGATTGAAACGATCAACAAGATGAACCGTATTTCGCGTCAAATCTTGCAGGAAACTGGTGCTGAGCCTGATCCAGCTACGCTGGCGATCAAGATGGAAATGCCGGAAGACAAGATCCGCAAGATCATGAAGATTGCCAAAGAACCGATCTCGATGGAAACACCGATCGGTGATGACGATGATTCTCATCTGGGAGATTTCATCGAAGACAACAACACATTGGCTCCTGCCGATGCAGCGTTGCATGCTTCGATGCGCGGTGTGGTCAAGGACATTCTGGATTCATTGACGCCGCGTGAAGCCAAAGTATTGCGCATGCGTTTCGGTATTGAAATGTCGACTGACCATACGCTGGAAGAAGTTGGCAAGCAGTTTGACGTCACGCGCGAGCGCATTCGTCAAATAGAGGCGAAAGCGCTGCGTAAGCTGCGTCATCCGTCCCGCTCCGACAAGCTCAAGAGCTTCCTGGAAGGCAATTAAGTTTTGTTGAGGGCTTAGCCCCTCGACATCAGGCCCCCTAGCTCATGCTTGGTTAGAGCAGCGGACTCATAATCCGTTGGTGCCGTGTTCGACTCACGGGGGGGCCACCAGTAAAATCAAGGACTTAGGCGCAAGCCTAAGTCCTTTTTTTATATGCGCAGCACGCCTCGGTACAATTTCGGTACAGTAAGCACAATTCGAGAGTACTGGAGAGTGCATGGCAACCATCGTCAAGACCCCATCGGGCACCTGGAAAGCGGTCATCCGCAAGGCAGGATGGCCGACCAATATAAAAACCTTTCGGTTGAAAAAGGACGCAGAGGATTGGTCGCGTCGAACTGAAGATGAGATGGTGCGCGGTGTCTTTATTCAGCGAGCACCGGCTGAACGCATGACCTTTGAAATTGCGATGAAGCAATACCTATCTGAGGTGACGCCAACGAAACGCCCGTTGACGCAGAATGCTGAGAGGAAACGGTCTACGCCCCTGCTAGCATTTTTTGGTAAATACTCCTTAGCTGCGGTCACCACCGAGTTGATTGCAGAATATCGGGACACCAGACTTGCTGGTACGGATCGAATGAAAAATGGCAAGCCTCAGCCGCGAGCTGCTAACACGGTCCGTCTTGAGCTTGCTTTGCTCGGCCATCTTTTTACTATTGCCTTGAAAGAGTGGGGGCTAGGTCTCTCGTTTAATCCTGTGCTGAATATTCGCCGGCCAGCACCTGGGCCAGGTCGCAACAGGCGGCTGACTTCTGAAGAGGAAAAGCGCCTCTTTGCAGCGATTGATAAACATTCCAATCCCATGCTCGCCTGGATCGTTCGCATTGCCGTTGAAACAGGCATGAGATCCTCCGAAATAGTCACCTTGCGTTGTTCTCAGGTTGTACTCGATAGACGTATTGTGCGGCTGATTGAAACGAAAAATACTTTGCCACGCACGGTTCCTCTTTCGCTGAGTGCTACGGAAAGCTTTCAACAGGCACTGAATAATCCAACCCGGCCACCTAATACGGATTTGGTCTTTTTCGGCGAACCAGGAAGGGATGGGAAGCGCAGACCATATAACTTTAATAAGGTATGGATTGATATTAAGAAGGCTGTGGCAGTTACTGATTTCAAATTTCACGATCTTCGGCACGAGGCAGTCAGTCGACTAGTTGAATCAGGACTGAGCGATCAAGAAGTGGCATCGATCAGCGGTCACAAATCTATGCAGATGCTCAAGCGGTATACACATTTACGGGCTGAGGATTTGGTCTCCAAACTTGACGGTCTTAAGAACTCTAGATGAAGGTTTTTACTCTATGCAATTCACAGGTGCAGAAGATGAGTGGCGCTTCAAGCGTCATTTAAATTGGTATCTTCTGGAACTGGAAGCCACCGCCGATGAAGAGGTTAACCTGGCCGGATGATCGCAATCGGCAAGAAGCGGACTTCCGAGAGCGATTGAAGGAGAAAATATAGTGAGTTGCCTCGGTCTGATATTTAGAGAAAAACGAGAACGGAGCACGTCGCCGAAAGGCAGAGTATTCATTGAGTGGCGCTTTTTGGTCAAACCGCAATAGGACGTGGCTCTCGATAAGCATATCTGATTGCTTGCGCATCATATAGAGCATGATGTTCAGGTAATTTTTTCACTTGATGATAGTCATAGCGAAGCAATTCGTTTATTTCTCGCGAACTAATTAAGCGTGGTTGACACCACGGTGGGATGCTCCCCTTTAATACGATGGAAAAAAGATCCCAGTCAGTTTGAAAGTCGTAGCAAATATCGATGATGCCACCTGTCGGGTTCACAAGGCGTAGCCAATTACTTAATCGGCTAAAAATTTCGGCATTGCTCATATAGGCGTCTGGAATCCGCCCCAGCAGGGGGATGACAGTGGACCGTACAAAGTCACTGCAAGCTGCAGCGGGGTAGTTGAGCTCTGCGTAAAATTCCTCGCCTGAGTTAGCGGCCAGACCGATACTAATTAATCGAGGGGTAGAAAAATCTGTGAACTCGGTATCGATGAATATTTTTGGCGGGATCATGGCAACCGAATCAGCTTATAAATAATCGTTATAGTTATGCCGTTTTGTAGCTTTTGCGCGGTCTACTTTGCTCATGCTAAAGGCTTGAACGAACATACGGATAACCGCGACACCAATAATGCCTGCACCAATAACCGTGCCGACTAATGCACCAATGATGGTGCCAATAAAGGGAGCAAGTCCGACTATCACCAAAATAAAAATCAACATTTTTTATCCCTATTTCCGTTGTTAAAACTGTGATGTCTGGTGTTTTTTGGGGCGGGCAGAAAATTTTTCCGAGTCACAGGGTTAGTTGCAGTCGCCATGCTGATACCGTGCAGGGTCTACGTCATTCATTTGGCTGTTCGCGTACATCTGTGCGAAACCGCGTTTGAGAATGGTTTTAAATTTATACATAGTCACGCCTCGAATAGGCGTTTCATCGGTTAGCTGCGTGATCGATAATTCTTTTGGGGGCCAGACTTGCATGGATATTCCTTTTACGTGAATGCCAGCATGAATATTTTTATCTATCCTTGGCCGAAGCCTTCGGTATGCATTTCAGTTCAATAATAAAAATTGCTAAAGGGCTGTTATTGCAATGCGCTAATCGTTGCAGAATCTAATTTACCTGAGACGGGAAGTCCGCGATCTTTTTGGAATGATTTCAATCCCTCGATTGATTTTTTGCCAAATATGCCATCGGGTGAGCCGACCGGGTATCCCAGTTGATTCAACCTCGCTTGCACTTGCGCGGGAGTCATCGTAGCCACTACTGATGTATTGCTAAGAGCCGAGGGCAATGCTGCTGGGAGCTGACTGGCCGAGCTCTTGGTCGCGGACAAATCATCTTGTACTCCGGCCTGAGTGCAAGTTACTTGACCATAATAAATTGAGCAGTTATAAATCTTGCCGGCATACGTGGCTTTGTAGGACGTCGCAAGCGCCCCTTTGTCTATCGAAGAAATCGTAATCTTCTCGCGGCTCGAACCAAAATACTTGGCAGTTTTCTCGATTACTGCATTTTCATCAAGTGTGGCGTTCATTGCTCCCGATATTATTGGAGCACATCCGGATAGTACAAAGGATGCGATCAGGACTATTGCACCTGCCATTTTTTCCACATTGCCCGTCATTATAAAAACTCTCCTCAAATTCGCTGTAGCTCAACAGAAATGTGTATTTGTTTTGTCGATAGTTAAAAAGTAAACCTTGTACGTCTACTTTTGTAAATTATAAACTCCGTAGGAAGTTTTAAGAAGCCTCTGATGTTGATTTACTGGAAGTAATCAACTTTGGAGGTTTACATGGAGGATGTTCGGCACCTAGTCGGCGAGCGGGTTCAATTTCTGCGCAAGCAGAAAGGTCTCTCGCAAGAGGAGCTGGCTAGCCGAATTGGTATCGATACAAAGTCGCTAAGCAGATTGGAGCGCGGTCAGCATTACCCCTCGCTTGAAACATTGGAGCGAATTCGTGCTGAGCTCCATGTCGAATTGAAGGATTTTTTTGATTTCGACGGCAAGCCTTCTGCTGAGGAAATGAGAAGTTTTCTGATGCGTACCGCAACCAAGGCTGATTACTCTGCGTTGGTCAAAATGGTCGATGCAGTAAAAACGGCATTACTACAGGAAACGCCGTAGAGATTTTCTAGGCATGTGGTATCTGTACTAGTGCAGGCTTGGCTCGAGATGTAACGTCAGAGCAACTCTAGGCTGCCCCATCTTGCTTACAGCTAGATCAAATCTGTATTTGTCAGGAACTGATGACAATGCTTTACTAACGGATTGCCTACTCTTTGCGCCAACGGCATCGGCAATCGCCGACAGTGGCAAGCCGGAAGCGCGCAGCATTACCATACGTTTTTTTCTATCATCGATCGGGGAATCGACTAGCTGGCGGGCCTCGTTTCGCAAGATTGATTCTTCATCAGGATAGGTTGCACGTTTCGCAATTAAATTCAAATAAAATAAATCAAGAGCAGGATCGCCTGTATTTGCCAGGGGCTCGCTAATCGATACACTTTGCTGCCGTAGCCGTGTCAACTGGATATTAAATTCTCTTTTTCCTCTTAGCGCCTTCAGATATTCTGAATTTCTTGTCTGATCCAAGAATTTCGGGCGATGTCCCCAACAGTATTTGGCACTCAATCTCGCAGCGCCTCCATCAATGTCACGATCGTACCCTGCTCGTGTCTCCCTCCTCGCATGAGCTTCGAGCTCGGTGAATGAGCCACAGTATTCACAGAATTTTTGAAAACGACGATTGCTTGCTCCAAATGAGGGTGTCCTCGGTTGCTTGTTTTGGCACCTGCGGGCAACTTCGCGCATAGTAGCCATAGTCACTTCAAATTCGAGGTCGCTATTGATGTATCTCAGCGCAAGGTGTTCTAGACATAGTGCAATGGGATCTTCTCGTAAACGCATTGTTGGCATCGCTAAGAGGAATTTTTTATCTGCACTCATCTCATCTGCGCAGTACTCAAAAATTCTGTCTCGCAGCAAATTTTCAACCGTATGAAATCCGAAAGTACGTGCCGTTTGCGTCAATGTCAGATCAGCACATAGCTTGCGTCCGCGATGATCGGATGGCAGTTCATTGATGTACGTGCACCATGCAGGTTCGATAACTTGACTAAATAAAGTGAAGATTGCGCGAGTGTGCGATTTTGTCGAATATGGCCCCCAGCGATTGCAGAACGTATCAATTGCTGCTGCGATGACTGGCGCGCAACCTTTCCAGACCTGAATTCGAGGGGGCAAAGTCATGTCTGCGTATTCTGGTCAACGTGACCGCTCATTCTGGTCTATCGTGACCGCTGCGCATGGGATGATGTTACGCGGTTAAATTGTAATGTCAGTGGTCACGAT
>Ga0302155_10000184_pt1 | contig 52324 bp, 52 predicted proteins | sample I_Bog_N3_1_FD_193508 | JGI IMG/M metagenome (GOLD analysis project Ga0302155, IMG submission 193508) | Peat permafrost microbial communities from Stordalen Mire near Abisko, Sweden - I_Bog_N3_1 | ecosystem: Environmental > Terrestrial > Soil > Wetlands > Peat | place: Sweden: Abisko, Stordalen... | reverse complement strand
TATCACGCGGAGATGCAGACGAGTGTAACGTATCTCGTTACAATGAAAAAGGATGGTTCACTGTGGCTCGAAGATAAAGAAATAGATGAAAAGACTTTGCTTGTACAAGCAAAAAAAGAAAATAAAAAAAATCCAAAGTTTGCACTTGTGCTGCGGGCAGACCAACAACTTGATTATGGTAAAATTGTCGTTTTTCTTGATCATTTAAAGGCACAAGGAATCCTGCACTTTGGTTTGGCAGCAGATTCCGGGAGGTAAGAATGATGCAGGATAATTGTAAAAATGAGCGGATTGCCGTAAGTGTATCACTTTTACTACATAGTATTGTGTTTATACTTATTGCTTCAACGGGTTTCTTTGTGTATGAAAGGCAGCCACAAAAGCAGGTGATGGATGTCGCAATCTATGATGCCGAAGAAAAAAGTGGATCATCAGGGCGCGGATCGTCGGAACCAGCGGTCTCTGTAGCGACCTCAAATTCGGGAATTGTAATGAAAGCAGATATGAAGAAGCCAGCCATTTCAGAACATTATGCGGAAGAAGCACAACAAGAGGAACAACAAAAGGAGAAAGCAGAAAAGCAACAAACAGGTAAATCTCAAGTAGTGCCAAACCACAATACTGTCGGAAATGGTTCTTCTGATAAGGTGGGCGGGGAAGGTATTGGAAAAGGTGGGGATAACGGAATAGAGAAAGGGAATAAGGGTACAGGAACTGGGAACGGAGCAGAAAATGGTGATGATAATGCAAATGCTTTGCGACCAAAGATTCCACCGCATATTATTACTGCCGCAGCGGTATCCTATCCTGAGAAATTACGTAGTGATGGTATTGAAGGGCAGGTTGTGCTCAAAATGCTTGTTGGTGCAGATGGAAGAGTTGAGCGTGTGTTACTTGTAGGTTCTTCGGGATACGATGAGATGGATCGTGCTGCCGAATCCGCGGCGTATCAGTATTATTTTTCTCCGGCAGAAAACAGTGCTGGTGATCCGGTACGCTGCGGTGTACAACGTACATTCCAATTTAGATTGAATTGAAAATTATTTATTTAGAAGTACAAGAGTGGTAAAACTGGTGAATATATCAAATGCAGCAAGTGAGATTACACTTAGAATTGATAACGTTCTGAATCGTGACGATAATCTTTCGCATTTAAGTTCTGCTTATTATAGTGCTCCAATCAACTATATATTGGAATATACATATAAATTCTAAAAAATAAGGCGGAAGATGGCAAACTGAATTTTTGTCATGATCTAAACAATATATCGAGCATAATAAAAATTTGCTAGTTAAGGTTATTGACAATAATTTAGTGAAGTGGTAGGATAGATCTGAGTTATGGAACAATAAGTTCAGAAATTAACAATTGAATAATGTTGAAATAGGTGTCCGAAAGGACTTAATAGGGAAGTTGGAGAAATGCCAACGCGGTCCCGCCACTGTATTAGGGAGTGAATCCACAAAATGTCACTGAAGCGTAAGCTTTGGGAAGGCGTGGAGGAACAATGATCTAGAGCCAGGAGAACTGCCTGTTTAGCAATCACCGTTAGACCCGCGAGCGATGGGGAGGGGATTTATAGAAATACTTATTTTAGTACCTATGAGTCTCGACAATTGTCGAGATTTTTTTATTTAAGTGTTTTTGTTTATTGAAAAATAAGACCTCTTTTTTGCGTATGTGAAAAAGAGGTCTTTTGTTTGTGGTAATAGCAATGAAGTTAGTTTAAAAATTAGGGGGAATCATATTTATGGTGAATAAAGGGAAAATCGTTATTATTGGAACAAGTAATGTAAGCTCAGCAGTGCTGAATAAATTGATTGATTTTCAATTAGCTTCAGAGATTGTCTTGATTGATTTAAATGAAGAAAAAGCAAAGGGTGAAGCGTTGGATGCCAGTCATTCTACCTCTTGCATATATAGTACAAATATCAATATTCATGCCGGTTCTTATGCCGAATGTAAGGGTGCGGGTATCATTATTATTACAGCTGGTCCGAGTATTCGTCCGGGTGAAGAACCAGATCGGCTTCGACTTGCTTATGTTAATACAAAAATAATGAGTAGTGTTATGACGGAAGTCGTAAAATATACCAAAGACGCAATGCTGCTGATTATTACAAATCCATTGGATGTTGCTACGTATCATATTTCAACAACGTTTGACTATCCCCGGGAAAAAATAATTGGAACTGGTACATTGTTGGAAACGTTTCGGTTTAGAAGGATTTTAGCGAATAAATATCATGTGGATACGAAAAATATTCACGGGTATGTGCTTGGTGAACATGGAAATTCTGCTTTTCCGGCTTGGAGTACAGTCGATGTTGCTGGTCTTGGTCTGGAACATTTGGATGAATATTTCAACCTTACAGAAAAATTGGATCGTAAGCAGGTTGAAAGGGACATCGTTCAAGTTGCTTACGATGTAATCAATTGGAAAGGGTTTACGAATACAGGGATTGCGATGGCAGCTTGTCGTTTTGTGAAAGCAATGATTTATGATGAACATACGATTTTACCAATGTCAGCTGTTTTGGAAGGTGAATATGGTATAAAAAATGTGGCTCTCAGTATACCACGCATGCTTTGTTCGAGTGGAATTGTTCGTTCTTTTGAAATTCATTTGACCAATACGGAATTACAGCTTTTACATGCTTCAGCGAAAAGTGTTCGTTTGGCTCTTGATAGCTGTAAAAGTTTCGATTCATAAAAGAAGGAAAAGTTAAGGCGGAAAGGATTGTAGAAAATGACAGCAGAAAAAAATAAAATAGAAAATCCCGAAGTTCTGTTTGATGAATTTGATCCACCAACTTATGAAAGCTGGAAAGAAGAGGCTACGGCACTGCTTAAAGGTGGCAGTTTTGAGAAAAAACTTTTTACAAAAACATATGAGGGAATTACATTAACACCCATTTATACAATGGAAATGGCACCAAATCCAGAAGATATAGCGAATTTCCCGGGAACTGGCAATTATTTACGTGGTACAAATGTTGGTGGTTACATAACAAAGCCATGGAAAATTTCGCAACAAAGTGATGAGGTTTTGCCAAATAAACTAAAATGAATTATTGAAACATGAATTAGATAAAGGATCAAATGTAATTCACATTGCCCTAGATGAAACTACGCGCTGGGGGAAAAACGCGGAACCCATTACGGAAGAATCGTTAAAAAAAGGAGGAGTATCCTTAACCACGCTGCAAGATATTTATGAGGCTTTAACCGGAATGGATATTGGTGCTCATTCTATTTATATTCATACAGGAGAATCCAGTGTTAGCCTAGTTGCTATGGTTTGTGCGATGCTGCAGGCAAACGGTGAAAAAAAGAATAAGCTTCATGGAATCATCGGTGCAGATCCGATTGGTGTATTGGTCGAAGAAGGTCGCTTGTCAATCTCATGGGATACACTATATTCTGAAATGGCAGAGCTTATAGAAAGCGAACATGGAGAAAAGTTAAAAGTTTTCTTATGTAATATGGACCATATCCCGCAACATAAACCAAGGGCTGAATTTAGTACAGGATTTTTTGAAGTCGGTGGTTTTGAAGTTTTGAAAAACGATGGTTTTATGACAACACAGGAAGCTGCCAAGGCAGCAGTGGATTCAGGAGCTTTTGCTGCAATCATCTGCTCAACCGATGATACATACCCTGAACTTGTGCCACCAACGGTAAAACAAATTAAGGCTGCAAAACCAGATATGATTGTTATGGTTGCGGGAATGCCTGCACCAGAGTTTGAACAGTTATACAAAGATTCTGGAGTAGAGGAATTTATTCATGTACGAGCAAATTGTTTGCAAGTTTTGACCTGGATGCAAACGAAAGGGGGCATTAAATAATGCAGAGAAATCCTGATTTTACACAAATTTCTTTGAATCAGAAAGTTGAAAAGGAAAGTTTTGCCGAATGGAAAGATCGTTTGGAGGCACAAACCGGCAAAAGTTTTAAAGAATTGTATCGTAATACATATATTTATCCGCCAATTCCATCCATGCGTATTATTGCGGACATTTTCGCTTACACATCACAGAATATGCCGAAATTTAATAGTATTAGTATTTCTGGATACCATATGCAAGAAGCAGGTGCTACAGCTGATATTGAACTCGGTTATACGCTCGCCGACGGTCTGGAATATATTCGAACTGGAGTGAATTCCGGTCTTGATGTTGATGCGTTTGCCCCACGTCTTTCCTTTTTTTGGGCTATGGGTAAAAATTATTTTATGGAAGTTGCCAAAATGAGGGCGGGTCGGCTGCTATGGGCTAAAATTATCAAACAATTTAATCCGCAAAAAGCTAAGTCAATGGCTCTTCGTACACATTGTCAGACTTCAGGCTGGAGTCTTACGGAGCAAGATCCTTATAATAATATTGTAAGAACTTGTGTAGAAGCTATGGCTGCTGCTTTAGGGCATACGCAGTCTTTACATACCAATGCATTAGGTGAAGCGATTGCACTGCCAACGGGTTTTTCCGCACGTATTGCTCGAAATACACAGCTTTATTTGCAATATGAAACGAAAATATGTAAGGTTGTTGATCCATGGGGGGGGGATCTTATTATGTGGAAGCTTTAACCCAAGAACTTGTTAGAAGTGCCTGGGCACATATTCAGGAAGTCGAAAAATTAGGTGGCATGGCGAAAGCGATTGAAACTGGTTTGCCCAAAATGCGTATTGAAGAGGCGGCAGCTCGTCGGCAGGCACATATTGATTCGCGTGATGAAATGATTGTTGGTATTAATAAATATCGTTTAGAACATGAAAATCCACTTGATATTTTGGCGGTTGACAATGTAGCTGTACGATTGTCACAAATTAAACGTCTCGAAAAGCTCAGAGCAAACCGGGACAATGATACAGTACAGTCTTGTTTAGAAGCTATCACAAATTCAATGGAAACTGGTCGGGGAAATCTTTTGGAATTGGCTGTGGAGGCTGCTAGAGCTAGAGCCAGTTTGGGCGAAATTTCGGATGCAATTGAAAAAGTCAGTGGAAGGCATAAAGCAGTTATTCGATCTATATCAGGTGTATACAGCAGCGAGTTTGCTGATAGTAATGAATTTCAAAGAGTTCGCAAAATGACGGATGAATTTGAAGAGCATGAGGGGCGTCGGCCACGTATTATGATTGCTAAAATGGGACAAGACGGACATGATCGAGGCGCAAAAGTAATCTCCACGGCATTTGCTGACTTAGGATTTGATGTTGATATTGGTCCTTTATTTCAGACACCAGAGGAAACAGCACAGGATGCTGTTGATAATGATGTCCATGTAGTGGGAATGAGTTCCTTAGCTGCTGGGCACAAAACCTTGTTGCCACAGCTCATTGAAGAATTAAAAAAACGTGGACGTGAAGACATCATGGTTTGTATTGGTGGTGTTATTCCGGCACAGGATTATGAGTTTTTATACAAAAGTGGAGCCGCCGCAATTTTTGGTCCAGGTACAGTGCTTCCGATCGCAGCCGGAAATATTCTTGAAAAATTAAAGGAACAGCTGTATTGGGATGAATGATGGATATAAGCCGGACTGGACTCCAGCCAATGCAGGCAAAGAATTTGCTTGTGATGTTATGAAGGGGGTTCAAAGTAGTCACGATGGAATGACAAATTTTGCTGCGACAACGGTAAGGAAATCTGTTTCTGTAACCAAGCGTGACAAACTTACGGTAGACGATTATGTACAAGGCATTTTAGCGGGAGATCGGATGCTTTTAGCTAGAGCAATCACTTTGATTGAAAGTAATTCACCGAAACACATGGAGTTGGCACAAGCTGTATTACAGAGAATTTTACCTTATTCGGGAAATTCCATTCGAGTCGGAATTACGGGCGTTCCCGGTGCTGGAAAAAGTACCTTTATTGAGGCTGTAGGTTGCAGCCTCTGTCAAAAGGGGCATAAATTAGCTGTTTTAGCGGTTGATCCGAGCAGTAGTATTACTCGGGGCAGTATCTTAGGTGATAAAACGCGTATGGAGAATTTATCGCGTGAGAAAAATGCTTTTATCCGACCATCGCCCTCGGGTGGTACTCTGGGAGGTGTAACTCGGAAAAGTCGTGAAACCCTGCTTTTATGTGAGGCCGCCGGGTATGATATCATTTTAGTGGAAACTGTTGGTGTAGGACAAAGTGAAATTACCGTGCGTTCCATGGTGGATTTCTTTTTACTGGTTGTTTTAACGGGTGCTGGTGATGAACTGCAAGGTATGAAAAAAGGCGTTATGGAAATTGCCGATGCAATTTTAGTCAATAAAGCCGATGGGGATAATAAGCAAAAAGCAGAGATGGTAAAAGTAGATTATGACCGAATGCTCCATTATCTGAGACCGGCAACGGAAGGGTGGCAGACCAAAGCATATACCTGCTCGGCGATAACAGGGGCAGGTATACCAGAGCTTTGGCAGGTGATTCATACATTTCGGGAGAAAATGATGGAAAATCATGTTTTTTTAACCGCCGGAAGATTCAAACGTTGGAATGGGTTTATGCCATGGTTGAAGATCATCTACGTAGTGTTTTTTATCAGAATGCGAATGTTAAAGCGAATCGCCTCTTTATCGAAAACCAGGTTGCCGCAGATCAGCTTTCGGCAACGATGGCCGCACAGAAACTTATTGACGCGTTTGAAAAATCTTAAAAATACAATTAATTAAAACAAGTGCTGGTGATGTAAAAGGAGAATTACATCACTGGTTTGTTTTAGGTATTTCATTTAAAAACAAAGTAAAGGGAGATTTTGTAGCGATGCGATCAAACATAAAAAGACATAAAAAACAATATCATATAGCAGTGCTTGGAATAACGTTGCTTCTGGGGACATCTTTTAGTACGGCGAATGCCGAGGAACAAGCAGACAGTACCCCGGATACGGTTTTTGATACCGTTGTGGTGACGGCCAGTCGGATACCAACCAAACTTTCCGATACCGCAGCCAATGTTACAGTGATTACCGCTGCCCAAATTGAAGCGAATCATTATGCATCGCTTGCTGAGGCATTACGGCAGGTAAATGGTATTGTAGTGACAGATGCTTCGATGACAAGGCAGGATTTAGTGAGAATTGACGGGGATGACCGCGTTTTGGTAATGATAGATGGTCGTCGCATGAATATGGATAAAGGTGCATCGAGTAATCGTGCCAGTATTGATTTAAAGACAATCGCCAGCATGAAAAATATCGAGCAAATTGAAATCGTAAAAGGGGCTGGATCGGCCTTATACGGTTCCGATGCAGTTGGTGGTGTAATTAACATCATAACGAAAAAAGGGAAAGCTGTTAAGGCGGAATCAACCCTGGATATGAGTGTCGGGTCTTGGGGAACGCGAAATTATGATTTGACCAACCAAGGCAGTCAAGGCGATTGGAGCTGGTTTGTTACAGCTGGATGGCAAAATCAAGACTATATGAAATATAACAATTGGAAAAATGATGCGACTACTCGAATGAGAAACAGTGATTATACAAAAGAAAATGGGACGATACGTCTCGATAAAAAAATTAATGATGCTTCTTCTTTGACGTTTAATTATGAACATATGACAGATGATGCTGGGCAATGGAATGAAGCTGCAGGGTATACTAAATATGGTTTATCAGCGAATTACTTAAACGATCGCATGGCTAAATTAGTCAATAATGCTGCTTTTACATATCATTATAAGGAAAATACAGTTGCTCCAAGTTATCTTCGCTATTATCAAAATTATACAACACAAGGCTTTAATGATATCGATGGTGGTGCTGGTTATTCCCGCTATAGCAATAAGATGACAGGACTTGACTGGCAGGACAATTGGTTGATTGGTCAAAATCATTTGGTTGCTGGTACGGAATGGCATCAAACAAAAATTGATAATGGCGCGTTGTCTGGTGGGGACTATTCAGATAAACAAATAACAAATAAAGCGGTTTATTTAGAAGATACTGTCCAATTTACAGATCGTTTAACGTTTGTGCCAGGTATTCGGTATGATAATCATAGTATGTTTGGTGGTCATACTACGCCAAAAGCTGCCTTGAATTATAAAATTGATCCTAAAACGAATATGTATGTCTCTTGGGGCAGAATTTTTAATGCACCAAATGCGGATGATTTGTTTTGGCATGATCCGTATGGATATATGCTTGGTAATCCTAATTTACGGCCGGAAACTGGTTATAAAACCACGATTGGAATAAACAGGCAGTTTGATAAAAAAACGGCAGTTTCGTTGAGTGCTTTTGAAAGTAAAATTCATAATGCCATTGGCTGGGTAGAGACTGATCCGACCAATTATATTTACGAAGCCCTCAATGCCGATGAACAAAAAAAACGCGGCATTGAACTTACCGTCAATCATAAATGGAGTGATAAATGGAGTATAGATGCAGCTTACTCTTACATAAAAACAGAAACAAAATCTTCCGATAACTACAACTGGGATCAAAATAACAGCAGTCCGAATGGCTATAATTTTGGGGTACATTATCATGATGCAAAATGGGATAATACAGTCAATGTAAGTGGTGGTAGTGGTCGAAGTTTACAATACTTTACTGCCAACAATTACTGGATTTGGAATGCCAACGCAAACTATAAAATTACGGATGCTATGACAGCGTATATCAAGGTCGATAATCTTACGAATAAAGCGTATGAAATGACAGGAAATAAAGATGTTGGTGCTTATCCAATGCCAGGTCGCTTTTTCGAAGTTGGGGTTAAATACACTTTTTAAAAATGGTATTACAGAATCGGTGAGACAGCAAAAGCACAGGTCTCACCTTTTTCTTTTAGAAAATAGTGCTTTTCAATTGTGGGAATTGAATAGTATAAGGGAGGGTGTCTTATTTTAGAATTAGTAAATTTATCCAATTATTCCAGCGATACGAAAGACTTGCTTATGAATCAAGCAGGCTGCTTGGAACATTTTTTAAATACATATCATTTGGATGGCATTGAACTGATGCTTTGTGAGCCATGGCAGGAAAATTTGCACAGACCGGAGTGGATTAAGGGGATACATCTGCGCTTTTGGTTTAATTGGCTTGATTTTTGGCGGCAGGATTATACGATTTTACATAAAGAAATAGGAAATGCCGATTCGATTTCGGCATGTTATGGTGGCTTAACACGTCAAGCTTGGCTGGATGTATACCGGGAAAATATTGTGCAAGCAGCAGCTACACCCGCCGAATACGTGGTTTTTCATGTAGCACAAGTTCGTTCAAGCGAAGTTTTTAAGTATTGCTTTTCCGCCACGAGCCGTGAAGTTGTGACGGCTGCAGTCGAGGTGATTAATGAAATTACGCGCGAATTACCTGCTGATCGATTGTTGTTATTTGAAAATTTATGGTGGCCTGGTTTGACGCTTTTAGATAAAGATTTGGTCGAATATCTTTTTCGGAATATCGAGCATAAAAATAGTGGCATCATGCTCGATACGGGGCATCTGATGAATACAAATTTAAATTTGACCACGCAGGCGGAGGCTGTTTCTTATGTTTTAAAAACGGTGGAAGGTTTAGGTGAATATAAAAAGAAAATTCATGGTATTCACTTGCATTATTCTTTATCGGGAGAGTATGTAAAACAGAAAAAAATTTTTTGTGTGGATGATCCTGCTGATCCAATTCAGTTGATGAATCATATTTTGCAAATTGATCAGCATTTGCCGTTTACGGATTCATCGGTCCAAAAAATTGTTCAAATGGTGCATCCTGATTATTTAATTCATGAATTTGTTCAACGTTCCAGAGTGGATTGGCAGCAAAAAATAACCATACAAAAATCTACGATGGCAGGTGTATAATAATGAAGTGTAAGATTATAATAGTGCTGTTATTGAGCCTTGTTGGGCTGATTTTTAGTGGTTGTGGCAATGAAGTTCATCTTGAACAAAATGATGGTTATAAAGTAGTCGATTCAAATGGTCAAGTTTTGGAACTGCTGCATAAGCCGCAGCATATTGTTTCTTTGACTTTAGGCAGTGATGAAATCTTACTTTCCTTAGTGGATAAAAGCCGTTTAGCCTCCGTGTCGTCACTCGCGACAAATCCGTCTATTTCAAATGTTGCTGTGGAGGCAGAGGGGATTCCTATGCTGCAAAATAAAAGTATTGAGGCGATTTTGGCTAAAAATCCAGATTTGATTATTGTGGGTGATTGGCTGCCGGACGATTTTATTGTGAGTCTGCGTGAATTAAAGTTGCCTGTATATGTATACAAAACGCCGCAAACGATTGCTGAGGCTAGAACTTTGGTTTTAGATATGGGAAGCATTGTTGGTGAAATTGAAAAAAGTAAAAAAATTGTTGCAGACATGGACGGTGTATTAGCTCAAATAACAAATAAAGTTAAATTGATTCCTGAAAATCAAAAAAAAATGGTAATGGCCTTGTCTTTTATGGGGTGTTATGGCGGAAAAGGTAGTATGCTGGATGATATTTATAAAAATGCTGGTGTCATCAATGGAGCGGCTTTGGCGGGACTAGAGAAAAATGATACGTTAGCGAAAGAACAGTTAGTGGCAATGAAGCCAGATATTTTAATGATACCGACATGGGATTATGAAGGAAAAGATATTAGAAAATTTAAAAATGATATATTGACAGATCCGGCACTGCAAACCGTTCCGGCTGTTCAAAATCATAACTTAATTCAGATTGATGATAAATATACCTATTCGACATCACAATATGTAGTTTATGCAGTAAAAAATATTTTTGAAGCAGTCTATAGAAAATGATAAAATAATACAATTAAACATGGTAAAATGAAAAGACTTGGAGAGGAAATTATGTCAAATTTTACAAGTATACCCTTTACGCCGCTTCGTGAGCGGATTGCAACAGATCATCCAGAGTTATTGGCTGGGTTGGATCAGGTAAAGGAACGAATTGGTGAAGCGGATTTTGACAAATACATCAGTTCATTGATTAGTTTAAAAAAGAGTGGTGATCTTGTGTTGCTTATCACAGGGAAAACGATGTATTATTCAATTATTGAGCAAAAATTCATCCCCGTCTTAAAAGATTGTTTTAATGTGAGTAAAGTGCGCGTCATCAGTCAGGGGTAAAGCGATTTATAGAAAAAGCGAGGTAACGTGGTTGATCAAAATAGAAGGGTTGGTAAAGAAATACCAGCATAAAAATGCCGAAAATAAAAATGAATGGAAAACAGTCGTAAATGATTTGAATTTACATATCGAATCAGGGGAAATATTCGGTCTTTTGGGACCGAATGGTGCAGGAAAAACAACGACAATTCGTATGCTTACGATGCTTACGCAGGCGACATCAGGCGAGATTGAGTACAATGGTCTCAATGTGAAACATGATCAGGAAGCGATGAAAGCCCTTATCGGAGTTGTGCCGCAGCAGATTAATTTTGATCAGGATCTGACGGTTGGTGAAAATATGGAACTACATGCCCGGTTGCATCACATGGGAAAAGAAAGCAGAAGACAGAGGATTGCTGAGCTTTTAGAGTATGTTGAACTTTCAGATCGTGTGAATGATAATGTGCGTTCATTGTCGGGCGGAATGAAACGTCGACTTTTGATTGCTAGAGCGCTCATACATAATCCTAAAATTTTATTTTTGGATGAACCAACGGTGGCACTTGATCCTCAGGTGCGGCGCCGCATTTGGGATTTGATCCGCCGGATGCATCGTGAAGATGTTACGGTTTTATTAACAACGCATTATATTGAGGAAGCAGAAAATCTTTGCAATCGCGTGGCAATCTTAAATAAAGGCAAGTTGATTGCTTTGGATACACCGAAAGCTTTGTGTGAACGGGTAGGTCGCTATGTTGTGGAATGGGATGCATTGGATGAGCGTGATTTCCGCTTCTTTATGACAAGGGAAGTTGCTGCTGAATTTGCGGCAACGGTGGATGCAGCCACAACGATTCGTCGCTCGAATTTAGAAGACGTTTTTGTTGAACTTACCGGCAGGAAGGTGAATGTTTGATGCTATATGATATTTGGACTGTGTTTTGGCGGGATTGGGTCGTTTTGAAGCATCGGATGATCAAATTCATTTTAAGTCGTATGGTAGCACCGATGCTCTATCTTGTTGCTTTTGGCTGGGGCCTTGGTCGCAGTATGTCACCGGTTGGCGGTGGTTCGTATATTGATTTTTTGGTACCAGGGATTTTGGCGCTGAATTCGATGAATATCAGTTTCAATAGTATTACACCTATACATTCAGAACGTATTTATCATAAAAGTTTAGAGGAATATTTAATAGCACCGATTCGTCCGCTTGCGTTTATTATTGGAAAGATTTTGGCAACGGTTCTGCGTGGAATAATTTCTTCTGTTATTATTGTTGTGCTGGCATATCTCTTTGGAGCAAATTTTATAATTACGCCACTTTTTGTGCTTGTTTTAATCATCAATTGTGTTATTTTTGCTGAAATTGGATTTGGGGCTGCGATGATGATTCATTCTTATGAGGATATGGGGCGCTTTAATACGTATATTCTGCTTCCAATGTCTTTTTTATGTGGTACGTTTTTTGCAACAGATAAACTGCCACTTGCAGCTAAATATTTTGTGGAGTTGCTGCCACTCACGCATACAAGTTATTTATTACGCAATATTGGCGCAGCTCGTGATTTTTCACTGTTATCAGTAGTGGTGTTGGTTCTGTATATGTGTTTATTTTTATTGATTTGTATTTGGTCTATGCGTAAAAATAAAGAATAAAAAAACGGCTGGGTAAAGATGTGCATCTTTACCCAGCCGTTTTTTATGAATTGGTTGTCATAACTCGTTGTTGTTTGGCTAATGGATCATTGCCAAAGCGGTTTTCCCCTTTTGTTCCTTTGATTGACAGTAAGCAAAGGGAAAAAATAATTGGAATTGGGAAAATGAGGATAAGCCCGATTAGCATCCACCAACCTTTAACGTTGAAATCATGTAATCGTCTGATATAAAGAGAGGCGATAAAAGGCAAACTAAGTATGGCTAGAAATGTCATGCACACTTCATTTAAATTGCTTAGGCTGCTATTATCGCCAGTAGCGGATAGATAAGTACCAACAACAAAAGATAAAAGTGCCGCAGCAAAGCCAAATACTACACCGAATGCAAAGATTTGCATAAAGTATTTCTTTCGGTTTAAACGTCCGCTAAATGTTAAATAATTTTTTTTAAAACTTTCTGACATGAATAAAGCAACTCCTTTAGTTAATCAATAAAATCTTTTCTATCGTTTCGCGTATATTCACTTAAATTATAGATAAAATTAGCAGAATATGCAATGATTAATATGTCTTGAAATATTTAATAAAAGCGTTAGTGCAAATTATCTTAACAGAGATCACTATATATGTTACAATACTATATACAAAAATTACGATTTAGGAAGTGTGAAAATGGAAAAAAAGCTTTCTATCCTGCGAGAAAAAGGTTATAAAATCACCCCACAGCGTAGGGCTGTTATTACGGCATTAGAAGAGTATGGAAAGTTTCCTACTGCCCAGAATATTCTGGAATTTGTCAAAAAAACACAGCCCGATGTGTCATTGGATACGATTTATCGAAATTTGACGTTGTTGACGGAAGTGGGAATTGTGCATGAAATCCATCGACATACTGGTAATATTTATGAAATAGTAAACCAGGGGCATCATCACCATCATTTAGTCTGTACTGAATGCGGCAAAACGGAATGTCTTGATATTTGTCCAGTGAGTGATGTTTATGTACGTGAGGCAGAAAAAAAAGGTTTTCAGATTACTGGACATACTTTTGAATTTTATGGGATTTGTCGCGACTGTAGTGTGAGAAATAAGCAATAGTAGAGAGGTTGTTGTTTGTGTTCAATAAAATGATACATCATAACGCGCCATCTGATGAGGATTGTACGAAATTATGTTGTACGAAAATAGAGAATTTTGGTGTGAAAATCGGTAAAACCGATATTTTTAGTGAAGTGAACATTCATATTCATTGTGGGCAGTTGACTGCATTGATAGGACCAAATGGTGCTGGGAAGAGTACTCTACTTAAGGCAATTTTAGGTGAGGTCGGACATACGGGAGATCTGCATTATGTGGATGCCAAAGGGCAGCATACTGGTCATCCTGTTATTGGTTATGTGCCACAATACTTGAATTTTGATGTGAGTTCACCAACGAGCGTTATGGATATCTTTATGGCTTGTTTGACGAGTCACCCTGTGTGGTTATGCAGTTCAAAAAAGCTGCGGCCGCGTGTCTTAGCGGGTCTCAAACGGGTGAAAGCGGAACACCTAATTGATCGGCGTTTGGGGGCTTTATCTGGAGGAGAACTGCAACGTGTTCTTTTAGCACTGTCCTTGGATCCTATTCCAGATTTATTGCTTTTAGATGAACCTGTTTCTGGCGTCGATCAAAACGGGTTAGAACTTTTTTATGAAATTGTTGCAGATCTACGCGAAAAGGAAGATATGGCAATCATTTTGATTTCACATGATTTGAATTTGGTAGCGAAACATGCTAACCAGGTGGTTTTGCTCAATAAAAAAGTGGTTTGCCAAGGAACACCGCATCAGGTTTTTAAAGATGAACGAGCTAAAAAGATTTTTGGGATGTTGATTGCTCCGTCAGAAGAAAAAGGAGTGGATGCATAATGTTAGATACAATTTATACACTGCTAAATTCGTTGTTTCCGTTTCAGTGGATGGATCATATCTTTATGAAAAATGCCTTTTTAGCAGTTGTTATGATTACACCGCTGTTTGGTCTTTTGAGTACTATGGTAGTCAGTAATCGAATGGCTTTTTTTTCGGATTCACTAGGGCATGGTGCATTTACAGGAATTGCTATTGGTGTGCTGCTGGGCGGCGTGGAGCCATTAGTGTCACTGGTTATTTTTTCTATTCTGTTTTCCTTGCTCATTACGTATATCAAAAGTAAAAGCAGTGCCTCGACGGATACGATTATTGGTGTTTTTTCTTCGACCGCTATTGCTATGGGATTAATGATGATGTCATATGGCGGCGGATTTAATAAATTCTCATCGTATTTGATTGGTGATTTATTGAGTATCAAACCAGAAGAACTTTTGGCATTGTTTTTTGTATTTGTGTTGGTGGTTTTTGTGTGGGTCCTAATCTTCAATCGATTTTTAATGATCAGCATCAATTCATCGTTTGCGGCGAGCCGTGGTATTAAAACGATGTGGATTGAAATGGGATTTGCTGCTGTTTTGGCAGTGGTTGTGGCGGTAAGCATTCAATGGGTCGGCCTTTTGATTATTAATTCGATGCTGGTTTTACCAGCCGCTGCAGCTCGGAACATTACGAATAATGTAAAACAATATCATCTGGTGTCGGTCCTTTTTGCTCTACTTGCCGGTCTAGTGGGACTTGTTTCCTCGTATTATGCTAATACTGCAACCGGTGCCACGATTGTGGTTGTTTCAGCGGGACTCTTTTTTATTACCTTAGCGCTAAAACCGTATTTTATTCGTTGAAGCATGAGGTAAAAAACAGAATATTTTCAATTGATTTTTTTTGCCAGATAGTATACGCTTAATATGGATTATATCTTACTCGATAATAATAAATTCTTGTTGGAATCAAGATGATTTTGTATAAAATAGTAGGGGAGATATGGGCTATGAAAATCAAAAACAGTATGGAAAATTTTGTTTTTGCCAAAATAAACGGAATACTAGATGAGTATGGCGATGTCTGTAAATGTGAGCAATGCAAGACTGATATTGCTTTGCTTGCCTTAAATCACCTGCCACCGCGTTATGTTTGCAGTGATAAGGGAGATACCCTTACTCGTTTGAATTTATACCAACCGGAAAATGAAGTGGATATGATTCGTGAAATTGCTAAAGCCGTTGAGATTGTTAGTGCTAATCCACACCATTTATAAACAAAAAAGTATCGCTCGAAATTAAAAATTTTGAGCGATACTTTTTTTAAACGGGAATTTCTGATTCGGTTTTTTCAGTTGATGGTTCTTTATCAGTGTCTTCTTTAATGACCATGATTTTATCTATACGGGCTCTATCCATATCAAGAATTTCAAACGTAAAATTATTCCACGTGAATTTCTCGGCTTCTTTTGGAATATAACCTAAATAAGAAGTAATGAATCCCCCCATGGTCTGATAATGATCCGGGTCTTCATCGGGTAATTCATCCAATTCAAATTTTTCCTTGAAATCGTCAATCGAATATAAACCATCCACTAGCCAGGACTGATTATCTCGACGAATAATCTGAATTGGTTCTGGTTCATTATTCAATGAGATATCACCAATAATTCCGGAGATGATATCTTTTATCGTAATAAAACCGACGACGCCGCCATATTCATCAAGCACAATCGCTTCATGTGTACCTGTTTCTTTAAATTTTTCTAAAACGCGAAAAGATTCCATAGACCGGGGAATAAACATAGGTTTGCGAAGATATTTTGCCAAGTTTAAATCTTGTTTATTAATGGCAGCATTTAATAAATCCTTTGCATAAAGCACACCAGCAAAATCATCGAGATTATCTTTGCCAACGGGAAAAATCGTATCAGGGTTTTCTTTAATCAGTTTTAAATTATGGTCGAGTGAATCGGCAAGATCCAGCCAAAACATCTGCGTGCGTGGTCTCATTAAAGCATAAGCCGTTTGGTCACTCATATGGAAAATCCGATCAACCATATCCTGTTCCGTTTTTTCAAAAGTGCCATCTTCCGTGCCTTGTTCAATGAGGTTCTTTACTTCATCTTCGGTTACGGCATCTTCAACGTGGGGATTAATGCCAAAAATGGCAAGTACCATATTGGTAGAGGTGGATAGAAAATGTACAAATGGTCTGGTGGATAATTCCATCTGATTCAATAATTTAGCAAAATGAAGCAGAATGGTTTCAGGGCTGTTGCCAGCGATCTTTTTCGGTACTAGTTCACCGATGATAAGATTTAAATAGGTGATAAATACAACGCTGCAGATAAAAGCAATCAGATCAGCATAGAAATCAGTAATAAAAATAGTTGATAACAATCCTGATAAGATTGGCGCCAGTTCAGCGCCGGCTAAAGTACCAATTAAAATGCTCATTAAGGTTATGCCAATTTGCATGGCCGAAAGGAATCGTTCTGGATTATCCATGATTTTGATAGCCAGCTCTAGTTTTCGATCATCGTTGTTCGATAGCTTTTCAAGCTTGCTTTTATGGGTTTCTAGTATCGCGGTTTCGGTCAGAACAAAAAAGCCATTTGCAATAATACAACATAAAGTTAATGCGAGTTTAATACTCGTCTCGGGGCTGTCCAAGAAAAAGCCACATCCTTTTTTTATTTAAAAATTATATACTTAACATTAGAGGAAATTTTTAATTTTTGATATTAAGTTTTATTATACCATATTTTCAAGATATAGTTTAGATATAATTTTAAATGAATTAATGCAACGTTTTATTTTACCAGCGGTTTCGAGCAGCAGCTTCTAGCATTTACTATATGTATGCAATTTACTTGTTTTTGGCTAATAATTATGATATGATGCACTATATGGCGTATTGTGCTTTAGGCTATAATTGGTAGTTCGGCAAAGTTTACGTAAGCCAGAGAAAATAATGAGTTGTATGAAAAACAGGAGGTCATTGTATATAATGAAAGTTACTGCAGAAAAAATAGACAATCATCAAGTTGTTTTAGAGATGGAAGTACCACAAGCGGAATTGAGCAAAGCAATTGAAAAAGCTTATATTAAGCTTGCAAATAGAGTGAATGTCCCAGGTTTCCGTAAGGGTAAGGCACCACGTAAAATTTTGGAACAGCGCATTGGTAAAGAAGCCATTTTGGATGAAGCATTTGAATTGCTTGCTCCTAAAGCATTTAATGATGCACTTACTCAGGAAAATATTGAACCGGTAAGCCGTCCTAAAATTGATGTTGTGACTTTGGAAGAAGGTAAAGATGTTGTGTTTAAAGCAACTATTACTGCAAAACCAGAAGTTACACTTGGTGAATATAAAGGTTTAACTGTAGCAAAACAAGCTGTAGAAGTTAAGGATGAACAAGTAGAAGAACAAATCAAACAAATGCTGGATCATCATGCGAAAATGGTGACCGTTGAAGATACGATTGTTGCGAAAGATGATTTCACAACGATTAATTTCAAAGGCTTTGTGGATGACGTTGCTTTTGATGGTGGTGAAGGCAAAGACTATCCGCTCCAAATTGGTTCGGGAAGCTTCATCCCTGGTTTTGAAGAACAGTTGATTGGTGCTAAAGTGGGTGAAGAACTTAATGTAACTGTAACCTTCCCTGCAGAATATCATGCAGCAAATTTAGCTGGTAAGCCAGCTGTGTTTAAATGCACAGTAAATAATATTAAACGTAAAGAATTACCAGAACTTGATGATGCATTTGCTAAAAAAACAAGTTCATTTGAAACAGTGTCTGAACTTAAAGCCGATATGAAAGATAAATTGGAAAAGAGTGCAATAGTAAAAGCTGAAAATGATAGAAAAGCAGAGGCTCTTAAAATTGCAACTGAAAATATGACAGTTGATATTCCAGATGAAATGATTGATAATCGTATTAGCCATATGCTGGAAGAACTTTCAATCAGCCTTGAAAATCGCGGGATGAAATTAGACCAGTATTTACAATATGCAAACACGGATATTGCAAAATTACGTGAAACGTATCGTGAAACGGCAGTCGTTAATGTAAAAACAGATTTGATGCTGGAAGCAGTAGCAAAAGTAGAAGAAATTAAAATTGAAGCAACTGATATGCAGGTAGAAGTGGAAGCGATGGCGAAAGCTTATGGTGCAACAGCTGCGCAAGTACAAAAAATTATTAGCGAACAAGGGCGTATTGGCGATTTAATGGCAACGATTATGCGCAAAAAAGCTGCACAGTTTATTGTTGATCAAATCGCAGAATAAGTTTTGCCGCTAAGAGATAACTGGGGTGATCTTATGAATTATGTACCAATGGTAGTCGAACAATCAAGCCGAGGTGAACGAGCATATGATATTTATTCTCGATTACTTAAAGATCGTATCGTTTTTATCGGTGGACCAATTGATGATAATGTAGCAAATGTTGTTATTGCACAATTGCTGTTTTTGGAGTCAGAAGATCCGGATAAGGATATTCATTTATATATTAATAGTCCAGGTGGTGTTGTAACGGCTGGTCTTGCAATCTATGATACGATGCAATATATTAAACCGGATGTTTCTACGATTTGTTTAGGTCAAGCCGCAAGTATGGGATCATTGCTTTTAACAGCAGGTGCCAAAGGCAAACGCTATGCACTTCCATACGCGCGTATTATGATTCACCAACCGTCAGGCGGAGCACAAGGTCAGTCTACGGATATTCAGATTCAAGCAAGGGAAATTCTTCGCTTACGAGAAGTTGGTAATGATATTTTAGTTCGTCATACAGGTCAGACGCGTGATAAAGTCGTATTGGATACGGAGCGTGACAGTTTTATGTCAGCTGCGGAAGCACAAATTTATGGTCTGATTGATGAAGTAATTGCTCGTCCGGTAAAAAAAACCGAAAGCCCTGAATAGAGAGGTGATAACATGTTAAAGTTTGGGGATGAAAAAGGTCAACTGAAGTGCTCGTTTTGTGGTAAATCACAGGAACAGGTAAGAAAGTTGGTTGCAGGTCCTGGTGTATACATTTGTGATGAATGTATTGAACTTTGCAATGAGATAATCGAGGAAGAATTCAGTGATGACGTAGAAGTCGAACTGAAGGATGTTCCAAAACCGAAAGAAATCAGGGGCATTTTAGATCAGTATGTAATTGGTCAAGATGAAGCAAAGAAATCTTTAGCGGTAGCTGTATACAATCATTATAAGAGAATCAACATGGGACCTAAAATTGATGATGTTGATTTGCAAAAATCAAATATTCTGATGCTCGGTCCGACCGGAAGCGGTAAGACTTTACTGGCACAGACCTTAGCGAAAATTTTGAATGTGCCATTTGCCATAGCCGATGCTACTTCTTTAACAGAAGCTGGGTATGTTGGTGAAGATGTTGAAAATATCTTATTGAAACTGATTCAAGCAGCTGATTATGATGTTGAAAAAGCAGAAAAAGGGATTATCTATATTGATGAAATCGATAAGATTGCCCGAAAATCAGAAAATCCTTCGATTACACGCGATGTTTCAGGCGAAGGAGTACAACAGGCTTTATTAAAGATTCTTGAAGGTACGGTTGCAAGTGTTCCACCGCAAGGCGGACGCAAACATCCACATCAAGAACTTATACAGATTGATACGACGAATATCTTATTTATCTGCGGCGGTGCATTTGATGGTATTGAAAAAATCATTGATTCTCGTACAGGTAAAAAGAATTTGGGCTTTGGTGCCGAGATTAAGAGTAAAGAAGAACGCAAAGTCGGCGAGATTTTGAAATTTGTTCTTCCAGAAGATTTACTTAAGATAGGCTTGATTCCTGAATTTGTTGGGCGTTTACCAGTGGTTGTTACATTGGAAGCACTTGACGAGGACGTCCTAGTCAGCATATTGACAAAACCGAAAAATGCCTTGGTGAAACAGTATCAAAAATTCCTGGATATGGATAATGTGAAATTGGAATTTGAAGAAGATGCGCTTAGAGTTATTGCAAAAGAAGCTTTAAAACGCAATACTGGTGCCCGTGGTTTACGTTCAATTATTGAATCGGTTATGCGCAATGTGATGTATGAAGTTCCATCACGTGATGATGTGGCGAAATGCACCGTGACGAAGGAAGTTGTTACAGATAAGAAAGATCCTATATTGACATTAGACGAGAAAAAGGCAAAAAAGCCTTTAACCACTGAAGAATCGGCTTAGTCAAAAGGTTTTTAAGAGGGACGTTGTATATTTACAGCGTCTCTTTTTGGTTTATTTTATCTGAATTAATATTATAGAGGATTTTCCCTTTGGGGTTAGAATACAAATTATTAGGTATCAACAAAACCTATATTTATAGTCTATATTTTATACACAATAAACTGTTCGATTTGCAATAAATAAAGTGTGCATTACATAAAAAATTATAATAAGGAGGTTTTTATATGGATACGAATCGCAAAATGCCTTTATTACCTTTACGAGGAATCATGGTTTTTCCGTATATGATCATCCATTTAGATGTTGGTAGAGAAAAGTCGATTGCAGCGCTAGAAGAGGCTATGGTACATGATCGAATTATCATGTTGAGTGCACAGAAAGATGCAGCGGTTGAACAACCAGGGCAAGATGATATATTTGAAATTGGGACGATTGCAGAAGTAAAACAGCTTTTAAAATTACCGGGTGGCACAATTCGTGTTTTGGTCGAAGGATTACATAGAGCTAAAATTTTAAAGCGTAATGAATTAGAAAAATATTATGAAGTTGAAATAGAAGAGTTTGATGAAACAGTGGAGCCATCTTTGGAATTAGAGGCTTTGACCCGAGCTGTTGTGCACGAATTTGAACAGTGGGTAAAGTTAAGTAAGAAAATTCCGCCTGAAACATTGGTATCTGTTGTGATAGTGGAAGATGCCGGCAGGCTTTGTGATTTGATTGCTAGTCATTTGAATCTTAAATTAGATGATAAACAAGAACTTCTTACGGCAACGGATGTTAAAGTTCGCCTGGAAAAGTTATATGAGATATTAGCCAGAGAAATGGAAGTTCTTGAAATTGAACGCAAGATAAGCGGGCGCGTCAGAAAACAAATGGAAAAAATTCAAAAAGATTATTATCTGCGCGAACAGATGAAGGCCATTCAAAAAGAGCTGGGTGATAAAGATGATAAATCAGCTGAAATAGAGGAATATCAGAAAAAACTCGCAGCAGGAACGTATCCGGACGATGTTGTTGAACGCATAAATAAAGAACTTATTCGTTTAGAAAAAATGTCGTCTTTATCTTCTGAAACTGGCGTGATTCGTACGTATTTAGATTGGTTATTTTCTTTGCCGTGGGATAATGCAACCAAGGAACAGCTGAATATAAAAGAAGCAGAAAAAATCCTCAATAAAGATCATTATGGTTTAGAAAAAGTGAAAGAGCGGATTTTAGAATATTTGGCAATTCGAAAATTATCAGATTCACTTAAGGGACCGATTCTGTGTTTAGTTGGTCCGCCGGGAGTTGGTAAAACATCTTTAGCACGTTCGATTGCTCGGGCGCTTGGTCGTACTTTTGTCAGGGCATCTTTGGGAGGAGTTCGTGATGAGGCGGAAATTCGTGGTCATCGCCGTACCTATGTTGGTGCACTCCCAGGGCGGATTATTCAAGGTCTTAAAACAGCAGGATCACAAAATCCAGTATTTTTATTGGATGAAATTGATAAAATGAACTCAGATTTTAAGGGTGATCCATCGGCAGCTCTGCTGGAGGTTCTTGATCCCGAACAGAATAATACGTTTAGTGATCACTACATTGAATTGCCATTTGATCTTTCAAAGGTAATCTGGGTTGTTACAGCAAATGCAATACATACAATTCCTCGTCCGCTTCGTGATCGCATGGAAATCATTCATTTGCCAAGTTATACCGAAGAAGAAAAATTGCAGATTGCTCAACGGTATTTAGTGAAAAAACAAATCAAAGAAAATGGCTTAAAAGCTGCACAAATTCAATTTTCGGAAGGAACTCTGCAGAAAATGATTGCAGGTTTTACGCGAGAATCGGGTGTGCGTGAATTGGAACGCATTATTGCAAAAGTCTGCCGTAAAGTTGCTTTGCAAATTGTCCAAAAGGACAAAAAATCGGTAAAAGTAACGGCTCAGAATTTGCATGCTTTTTTAGGGCGTACTAAATTTATGCACAGCAAAGCGGAAAAAGAGGCCGAAGTTGGTGTATGCACCGGTATGGCCTGGACTGAAGTTGGTGGTGATATTTTGCCGACGGAAGTTACTGTTATCAAAGGTAAAGGAAAATTGATTTTGACTGGTCAGCTAGGTGATGTAATGCAAGAATCAGCGCAGGCTGGACTTAGTTATATTCGCAGTCGTACGCAGGAACTTAATATTGATGCTGAATTTTATGAAAAACAAGATATTCATATTCATTTGCCCGAAGGAGCGATTCCAAAAGACGGTCCATCGGCGGGAATTACAATGGCAACGGCTATGGTATCTGCTTTAACGGATCAAAAAGTTCGTGCTGATGTTGCAATGACGGGAGAAATTACCTTGCGTGGAAGAGTCTTGCCAATCGGTGGTTTAAAAGAAAAAGTAATAGCGGCATATCGTGAAGGTATCAAAACGATTATTTTACCAAAAGAAAATGAACGAGATATTGAGGATATTCCCAAAAATATAAGGCGCGAATTAGAATTTGTTCCAGTTGAACATATGGATCAAGTCTTAGCGTGTGCAATGGTGAAAGAACATGAGTGAAAAAGATAAAGTAATTATAACGCAGGGCAAATATATTGCTTCGGCGGTACAAGTGGAGCAGTATCCGGAAGAAAAAATGAAAGAAATTGTTTTTATGGGTCGCTCCAATGTAGGTAAGTCATCGCTGATCAATTCGCTTACCCGAGTTAAAGGCTTAGCTAGAGTGAGTGGAAATCCGGGCAAGACACAGACGATTAACTTTTATGAATTAGGTGCTAAGTTAGAAGGTCAGGAAGATAGAATTGATTTTTATCTGGTTGATTTGCCGGGATATGGCTATGCAAAAACAGGGCAGGAAAATCGTAAACGCTGGGCAAAATTTATTGATGAGTATTTGTTGAAATCTCAACAGTTGCAATTTGTTTGCCAATTAATTGATAGCCGTCATGCACCAATGCCATCGGATGTGGACATGTTTAATTGGCTAGTCAAGCATAATCTTCCGGTTTTGGTTATTGCGACGAAAGCAGATAAATTGGGAAAAAATGCTCTACAAAAAAATTTGGCCGTTATCAGAAAATCATTAGGTGTACCAGATTTGGCTGTGTTACCATATTCTGCAGTTAAAAGTGAAGGACGTTCAGAATTACTTGACGTTATAGGTGATGTTTTGGTACAATAAAAGAAAAAGTATATAAGAAGAATTTATGGTAAAGAGTTTAGGCGTAAATTCTTATTATATAAGAGGAGCGCAAATGATAAAAAAGGAACCGGTCCGTTTGACAGCGTTTGATAAAAAGTTATTGAACGTCTTACAGACTCAGCTGCCAATCAGTAAACGGCCATTTGCTGATTTAGCAGATATGTTAGATACAGAAGAAGCGATTGTGATCAATCGTATTAAAGATTTAAAAGAAGCAGGCTATGTACGTCGTATAGGACCTTTTTTTGATTCGAATAAGCTAGGTTATCAGGGAACATTAATTGCAGTAAAGGTCGATCCAGCGTATATGGAACGTGTTGCAACGACGATTAATTGTTACCCGGGGGCTACCCATAATTATGAACGGGAAGGTTTATATAACTTGTGGTTTACGCTCTTAACTCCCGACACCAAACTACGTGATCATATTCTTGACGAGGTTCGGAGCTTGCCAGGTGTAGAAAAACTCATTAGTTTAATTGCGAGAAAAAAATATAAAATTAACGTTCAGTTTAATTTGAAGTAGGTGAAAACATGGATGCATTAGATAAAAAAATTATTCAAGCCATGCAAGATGAATTTCCAGTTGTTGAAAAACCTTACGAAGAAATTGCTGGACGGATTGGTATTACCGAAGTTGAGCTGCTGGATCGGTTAAAGATGTTTAAACACGATGGACAAATTCGTAAAATGGGGGCTGTACTTCGCCATCGCGAAGTTGGTTTTTCATCGAATGTACTTTGCGCTTGGGCGGTTCCAGCTGAGCAGATTGAACTTGTAGCTGAGCAGATGTCGGAAAGTACGGCTGTTTCTCATTGCTATGACCGTAATACGATGCCGGATTGGCCCTATAGTGTTTATACAATGATTCATGGACACAGCCGTGAGGAATGCAATGCGATCGCTGAGCAGCTGGCTGAAAAAACGCATATAGTGGATCGGGTGATGCTGTTTAGTGTGAAAGAGTGGAAAAAAACAAGTATGCGTTATTTTTCTGAAGATGAAATATAAAATTATTTATAAAGCAGTTTGCCGTGTAAAAAAGAGATCATGCGTGATCTCTTTTTTGTATGCAGGAGATGTGAGTTGAGTGCTTGCCTGCAAGTGTTTATAAATGTTACTATGTAAAGGTATATGATACATAATATTAAAAAGTGTAAAGGATGATGGAAATGATAGCAGAGAAAATGTATGAATTAGGTAGTAAAAAGTCAACGATTCGTACGATTTTTGAATATGGTCAAGAAAGAGCTGCCGTTGTAGGTGCTGAAAATATTTTTGACTTTAGTTTAGGCAATCCGAATGTACCAGCTCCTGATTTTATTAAAGAAGCAATCTTGGATATTTTAAATGAAGAAGAACCTTGTGCAATTCATGGTTATACGATAGCACCTGGCAATCCACAAGTTCGAGAAATTTTAGCGCAGAGCATTAATGAAAGATTTGATACAACCTTCAAGGGAAAAAATTTATTTATGACAGCCGGTGCTGCCGCTGCCATTACGGTTGTATTTAAAGCTCTGAGCGAAACTGCAGATGAGTTTATTGCATTTGCCCCATTTTTTCCTGAATATGAATGTTTTGTGGAATCTACCGGAGCTAAATTAGTTGTTATTCCTGCCCAGATTGAAGACTTTCAAATCAATTTCGCTGAATTTGAAAAAAGAATCAACAGTCATACGAAAGCTGTTATTGTCAATTCTCCGAACAATCCAAGTGGTGCTGTATATTCCGAATCTACGATACAAAAACTGGTGGCAATCCTAGAAGAAAAATCTTTACAGTATGGGCAGCCGATTTTCTTAATTTCGGATGAGCCTTATCGTGAAATTGCTTATGATAACATAGAAGTTCCTTATCTAACGAAATATTATAAAAATACGTTGGTTTGTTATTCCTACAGCAAATCTTTTTCCTTGCCAGGCGAAAGAATTGGTTATGTAGTCGTTCCAGACGAAATCGTTGATTTTAGCAGAATTTATGCTGCTATCGCCGGGGCTGGCCGTGTTTTGACTCATGTTAATGCGCCTTCCTTGTTTCAGAAAGTGGTAGCACGCTGTGCGGGGAAACCTTCTGATATAAGCACGTATGAAAAAAATGGTGCCTTGCTTTATAACGGTTTAATTGAAGCTGGGTTTCATTGTGTAAAACCACAGGGGGCTTTTTATCTATTCCCCCAATCGCTCGAAGCGGATGACGTTGCTTTTTGTGAACGAGCTAAAAAATATGATTTATTATTGGTACCCGGCCGTGATTTTGGGTGTCCAGGACATTTTCGGGCATCTTATTGTATAAATACCGATACAATTCGTCGTTCCTTGCCTTTGTTTAAAAAATTAGCGGCAGAATACAATAAATAAAACCAACGACTTTAATAAATAAGGTATATAGTACTGAAGTTGAAATAAATAAAAGATTAGGCTTAAAATACCTAATCTTTTATTTATTATTAATACTTTCACCTTATAAAACATTGAACTTTATAAAATGATGTAGTATACTATTCATGCTGATGATTTAAATAGTAATTTACTGAATTGCAGTATAAATTTAGGTATTATGAATGGTGGGGGTTATTATGTCAAGTTTAACGAAAAGTTTAAATGTATATCAAGGCGTGGGGATTTTAGTTTCGACTCTGCTGGGGTCTAGTATTTTTATCGTGCCAGCGATGGCAGCTTCCTTAGCAGGCGAGAAATCAATTATAGCATGGCTTTTAACGCTGCTTTGTATCTTGCCAGTAGCTTTTACTTTTAGTAATTTAGCGGCACTTTATCCAAGTGAAGGTGGAACTGCGTTTTTTATTCGTCAGGCATTTAATGGTCAGTTTGAGCGTTTTACGTCGTGGCTTTTTTTGGCAGCGATGCCGATTGCACCGCCCATCATTTTAATTACCGGTATTTCTTATTTAGGGGCATTATGGAATTTAAATGAGTTCCAGCTTTTTTTAGCAGAGAGTTTTTCTCTCGCAGTTCTGTTTGCAATCAATCGTTATGGAATTCAGTTTATGAGTAAACTAAACACCGTTATCACACTGGCGACACTAGCTGTTTTAGCTTGCTTAATTGGCAAGGCGGGGCTTGCTGGTGCTTTTGCACGCCCCGTAGATCTTTCACTGTCTTGGTCTGATTTAGGAATAGTCGTTCCAGCAGTCAGTTTGATTTTTTGGTGTTTTGTCGGTATCGAAGCAGTCGTTCATTTGGCGGGGAGTTTCAAAAATGTTAAGCGGGATTTTCCTTTGACAATTTTGATTAGTATTGGCATTGTGGGTGGGCTGTGTATTTTGTTGGGGTTGATTGTCTTGAAATATCATGCCTACGGAAATCCTGTATTAAATGCTAACTATATGGTCTTTTTATTTAATATATTATTTGGGGCAACTGGTAAAATATTTGTTGCTGTAATGGCTTTTTGCACTTGTTTAGCTGCTGTTAATTTATATTTGGTTAGTTTTTCGAAAATGCTTTATGCTATGAGTATGACTGGCGCTTTACCGGAATGCTTCCAGAAATTGAATAAAATGAGTGTTCCCATACCGGCAATGCTGCTATGTTATAGTATTGTTTTTCTTACACTGCTGGGCAGGCAATTAATTGGTTTTCCACTTGAAGAACTTATTTTATATGCCAATGTTATTTTTATGGCGGTCTATCTGTTGGCTTCTTTAGCAGGGGTAGTTTTATTACCGGGGCTTAAACGTGGGATGGCTTGTTTGTCGACTCTTTTATGTTCTTGTTTATTTATATCATTAGGGATTAAATGCATCTATGTGTTGCTTTTATGCATAGGCGTGCTGCTATTAGATTATATTTGGTATCATCACCAACGAATTATTCAAATTTAACAAGCCGGTCATATTTTAAGAGCTGCTGCTTTTTCAGAGAAATTATCGGACGGGTTGCTTAAAAAATTTTGATCACATTTCTTTTTTGAATATTATTGTTTTAAATATTTAGTACGGTTTATATATCTTATGATAAGCATAAATTATTAATGAAAAAAATAAGTTTCTAAAAAGAGAATTGTATTCGTAAATTCAGCGAATGTAGTTTGCCAAATCTTTGGTGTTGTAGTAAACTTATTAAGTTAAGATATCTAACTTGTAGGTGATAAATTTGTCCAGTAACAAGATGTTCGATGTGGTGAAAGAGGATTTGGCGAAATTAGAAAAAGAAATGCTTGCCGTAGTTCAGTCACCGATAGAGTTAATCACGGAAATCGGAACACATTTAGTGAATTCGGGCGGGAAGCGCTTGCGACCAGCTCTTTATTTTTTAGCTGTACGATGTGGAAGTTCGGTTGACGAAAAAAATATTATGCCACTGGCAGCGGCGATTGAAATGATTCATATGGCTTCACTGGTGCATGATGATGTAATCGATAGTGCAGATATGCGTCGTGGTACGCCGACGGCAAATTCAAAATGGGGTAATCAAATTTCTATTTTGAGTGGGGATTATTTATTTGCGAAAGCTTTTTCTTTGATAGCAAAACAAAATTACAGTTCAAGGGTGACTATGATTTTGTCGCAGCTTATTTGTGATTTGAGTGAGGGCGAAATCATTCAAAACAAAGAAACTTTTCATGCTGCAAAAGATAAAGCTGAATATTACGCGCGTATTGCAAAAAAAACAGCGAATTTTATTGCTGCCAGCTGTGAACTTGGTGCGATTGTAGCGAAACTGACGGAACAAGAAATTGATGCACTACGGCAATATGGCGAGGCCATTGGGATGGCTTTTCAGATTACCGATGATTTGCTTGATTTAACAGCAACGCAAGAAGAAATCGGCAAACCAGCAGGCAACGATATTTTGCAGGGGATTGTGACTCTGCCAGTAATTCATGCGATTGAAGTGAGTCCAAATTCAGAAGAACTTCAGGCTATATTGAAAACACGCGATATGAGTAAGGACTTGCTATCTCGTGCCTTAGATATTGTTCAGGCAACGGATGCTGTAGAATATGCACGGGGAAAAGTCGATGAATATATTACTAAAGCATGTAATGTATTACCATCATCAATTCCAGCTGCGGTTTTGGAGGCATATCAATTGGCTGCAGATTCAATTCGCACTCGTACATACTAAATGCAGCATGATATTGCGATGAAAGATTTTTGGGTGTCTATTAAATTGGCGTTGACGCCATGAAGTAAATAAAGTACATTAAAATTGAATGGAGGAATGAACTATGTTTGGAATTGGTGTACCAGAATTAATTTTGATTTTAATTATCGGTTTAGTCGTATTTGGACCCGGTAAATTGCCGGAAGTCGGCAGAGCGATTGGGAAAAGTTTAAATGAATTTAAAAAAGCAACAGCTGGTTTGTCAGAAAGTATCTCAACGCCGGTCGTGAAGGCAGAAACTAAAATTGAACCGAAACCAGAAGAAGCAACGGTGAAGGCTGAAACTGTATCGGATAAAAAAACGGAAGTAAAATAATTTCTGGCCCCAAATCGTCTTTGTTTATGCAAGGACGATTTTTTTATAAGTAATATATATTGCTTTCGTTGTATTTTTTTTCATGTAATTGTATAATTACAGTACGAGTTATAGATTCGTTTACAAAAATGAAATGAAAGTTGGAGGAATGACATTATGTTTGGAATAGGTGTACCGGAATTAGGTTTGATTTTAGTGATTGGTTTGGTCGTGTTTGGCCCAGGGAAATTACCGGAAATTGGACGTGCTGTCGGAAAAAGTTTAAATGAATTTAAAAATGCATCGAATGAACCTACCGAAGAAAAAAAAGAGGAGCCTGTCGTCAAAGCAGTCGAAAACAATGAAGAACCTCAAAAAAAAGATGTAAAGTGAGGGTCTGATTGATGGCAGATGAACGGAGCTATGAAGAATATGTAGGTGAGAAAACACCTGCAGAAATTGAAGAGGCAGCGAAAGGCAATATGACATTGCTGCGCCATCTTGATGAACTTAGAAGCAGACTGATTTATTCAATCATTGCAATTGCTATTGGAAGCGGGATTTGCTATTTCTTTATTGAAGATATCATGCATTATTTAACGATCCCTGCCGGTAAATTATATTATATGCAGCCGGCGGAAGCTTTTTTTACCTATATGAAAGTCTCTTTCTTTGCGGGCTTTTTATTGGCTATGCCCATTGTTTTATATCATGTATGGCGCTTTTTTCTGCCAGCTTTGACAGGGAAAGAACGATTTTTGATTGGGATGGTTGTACCAATTTCAGCCGGTTTGTTTTTTGTCGGGCTGGCATTTGCATTCTTTTTTGTGCTGCCTGCGGGAATTAAATTTTTCTTAGGGTTTGGGAATGCAGATTTGCAGCCATTGCTATCCATTGGTAAATACCTAGATTTTGTGATTGCATTTGTTCTGCCATTTGGATTTATTTTTGAATTGCCGCTCATTATTGTAATTTTGGCTAAAATGGGGTTTGTTACATCGGCTTTTTTACGTAAAAAACGTAAAGTTGTTATTTTTTTGACATTTGTTATCGGGGCTGTTATTTCACCGACACCAGATGTATTTTCACAGTCAATGATAGCAGTTCCAATGGTTTTTTTATATGAAATCAGTGTATTTATTGTTCGCTTTGTTTTGCGAAAATAGTTGAGGGGAGTATACAATTTTGGCTTTTAAAGATTTGAGGGAATTTATCGACGCACTTGATAAGCGCGGTCTTTTAAAACGGATTACGACACCAGTAGATTGTGAATTGGAAATTACCGAAATAACAGATCGGGTATCTAAGCTGAAAGGCGCTAAGAATGTTGCTTTGCTTTTTGAAAATGTTAAAGGATATGATGTTCCTGTTTTAATGAATGCATTTGGCAGTATGGAACGAATGGCCATTGCTTTTGGTGTGGAAAAAATAGATGATATTGCGGATGAACTTAGAGAAATTTTGAAACTTCCATATGTTTCTTTGGAGCACAAACTGGATTTGATTTCGATTATTCCAACAGCGAAACGGGCTATTAACTTTCCTAAATATGTAAAAAATGGACCGTGTAAAGATGTCATCATCAAGGATCAGCCATCGCTGGATAAATTTCCAATTCTGAAGTGTTGGCCGCAAGATGGCGGTGCTTTTATTACGCTGCCGCTTGTTTTTACGAAAAATCCTAAGACGGGCAAACGCAATGTTGGCATGTATCGTTTGCAGAAGTTCGATGAGAAAACGACCGGAATGCATTGGCATATTCATAAAAATGGTGCTGAAAATTTCCGTGCACATAAAGAAATGGGAAAAGACCGTATCGAAGTTGCTGTAGCAATTGGTACGGATCCGGTTTTGACGTATGCTGCAACGGCACCGCTGCCGCGTGATATCGATGAGATGGTTTTTGCTGGTATGTTGCGCAAAAAATCGGTAGAAATGATCAAATGTGAAACCGTTGATGTTGAAGTGCCAGCACATAGTGAAATCGTGCTGGAGGGATACGTGAAAATGGATGAATTGCGTCGTGAAGGTCCATTTGGCGATCATACTGGTTATTATTCGCTGGCCGATGATTATCCGGTTTTTCATATTACCTGTATTACCCATCGTAAAAATCCGATTTATTCAGCAACAATTGTTGGCAAGCCACCGATGGAAGATTGTTATATAGCCAAAGCAACAGAACGCATTTTCTTACCGCTTCTCCAGCTGATGATGCCGGAAATTGTGGATATTAATTTACCGTTGGCAGGCGTATTTCATAATTGTGCGATGATTTCAATCAAAAAAACATATCCGCAGCAGGCTAAAAAAGTAATGCATGCGGTTTGGGGTATGGGGCAGATGATGTTTACGAAGATGATTATTATTGTGGATTCTCATGTTAATGTGCAGGATGAACAAGAGGTCTGGTGGCGAGTATTCAATAATATTGATGCCAAACAAGATATCGTGATGGTCGATGGACCGCTTGATGTACTCGATCATTCATCACCGCTGCCAAAATGGGGAACAAAAGTTGGAATCGATGCAACAAAGTCTTGGCCGGAAGAAGGTCATACGCGTGAATGGCCAGACGAAATCGTTATGAGCGATGATATCAAGACCATGGTAGATCAGAAATGGAAGGATCTTGGCTTTGAGTAAATTATCAGCACATGTAAATAATATAGCATTGCATCACTCTGTATTTGCTTTGCCATTTGCTTATATGGGAGCTTTTTTAGCTGCCGATGGAGTACCGGAACTGTCTACATTCCTTTGGATTACAGTGGCTATGGTAGGGGCTCGTAGTGCCGCTCTAGCACTCGATAATATTATTGATTTAAAGTATGATAAGTTGCATCCTCGTTTTACGAAACGCCCGATGGTGACTGGTGAAGTGAAGCCCTGGGAAAGTATTTTGCTGATTGTGGTGAGTTTAGGTGTTTTCATTACGGCGACATTACAGCTTAATCCGATTTGCGTGAAGCTGGTACCGTTGGCAATTTTCCCCTTTGTTATTTATCCGTATACGAAACGTTTTACTTGTTGTTGCCATCTTGTCTTAGGTATTGCTTTAGCTATGGCTCCCGCGGGCGGCTGGATAGCAATTCGCGGTTCACTTGATTTGCCGATTGTTTTATTGAGTTTAGCGGTGGGGCTTTGGATTGCTGGATTTGATGTAATTTATGGCTGTCAGGATGAAAAGTTTGATCAAGAGCATGGACTCCATTCTATGGCAACGCAATTTGGCGTTGCTGGTGCGTTGCGTATTGCTAAAGGCATGCATTTTTTGAGTCTAGTATGTTTTATTATGGTTGGAGTCCTTATGCATTTAGCACTGATTTATTACGGTGGTGTTTTCATTGCATTAGTGACCTTATGTTATCAGCATTCGATTGTAAGTGTTGACAATTTGAGTCAGGTGACACAAGTTTATTTTATGCGAAATGGTATCGTAGCAATTTCAATTTTTTTATTTACGTTAGTTAGTATAATATGATAATGGTTTGATCGATCGTGTTGGGGGTAAAATATGACTGCAAAATTATTAGAGGGAAAAATATTTGCTGCTGCGATAAAAGCGGAAGCTAAAAAGCAGGTTGAATCACTGCAACAGGAATTTAAAGTTACACCGGGACTTGCCGTCATTATTGTTGGTGAAAATCCGGCCTCGAAGGTCTATGTTGCCAATAAACATCGTTCTTGTGAGGAATTGGGAATTTATTCGGAAGTCATTGAAATGCCGATTGATGCAACAAAAGCAATGTTATTGGCTAAAATTGATGAACTCAATCACAACCGTAAAATTCATGGGATTTTGGTCCAGCTGCCATTGCCGCCTCATATTCAAACCGATGAGGCTGAAATTTTGGACTTTATTGATCCGGATAAAGATGTGGATGGGTTTCACCCGATTAATGTGGGAAAACTTGCGATTGGTCAGGAACATCTTGTACCATGTACGCCCATGGGGTGTATCAAAATGTTGGAATTAGCTGGTATTGAAATTGCTGGTAAAAATGCAGTAATTATTGGTCGCAGTAATATTGTCGGTAAACCGATGTTTCATCTTTTACTCGCACGTGATGCAACCGTGACGGTTTGTCATTCACGAACGAAAAATCTGGCAGCGATTACAAAACAAGCTGATATTCTAGTGGCCGCTGTGGGAAAACCGCATTTTGTTACTGCTGATATGGTCAAACCTGGAGCTGTTGTAATTGATGTTGGAATCAATCGTATTGCACCGAAAAAACTTGTTGGTGATGTTGACTTTGAGGCAGTACAAGCCGTTGCTAGTGCAATTACACCTGTACCAGGTGGTGTTGGACTTTTGACGATTGCGATGCTTATGCATAATACAGTGAAAGCAGCACGCCTGCAACTGAATAAAATGATATAAATACGGATTATATAATCATAGTTTTAAAACATTAAAGTGCTTGAAAAAAATTATTATCAGGGAGGAAAATTGATGAAAAGTGATGTGGAAATTGCACAAGCAGCGCTGCTTCAGCCAATTACAGCAATTGCAGAAAAACTGGGTATTTCAGATGATGAACTTGAATTATATGGTAAATACAAGGCAAAGCTAGCACTGGCAGCATGGGAGTCTATCAAAAATCGTTCGGATGGAAAATTGATTCTTGTTACAGCCATTAATCCTACACCTGCGGGTGAGGGGAAAACAACTACGAGTGTAGGTTTGGGCGATGCTTTACATAAATTGGGTAAAAAAGCAGCGATTGCTTTGCGGGAACCATCTTTGGGACCTTGTTTTGGTCTAAAAGGCGGTGCTGCAGGTGGTGGTTATGCACAAGTTGTGCCGATGGAAGATATTAATCTACATTTTACGGGTGATTTTCATGCAATTACGACAGCCCACAATTTATTAGCTGCTGTGATTGATAATCACTTACAGCAGGGGAATGAGCTGGATATTGATGTTCGTCGCATTACCTGGCGCCGTGTCATTGATCTTAACGATCGTGCTCTGCGTAATATTGTTTGCGGTATGGGAGGGAAACCTCACGGGGTGCCACGAGAAACTGGTTTTGATATAACGGTGGCATCTGAAATGATGGCAATTCTCTGTCTCGCTCAAGATCTTGATGATATGAAAGACCGTATAGGGAAAATTATCGTTGCTTATAATCGTAAAGGGGAGCCAATACGTGCAGCACAGCTCAATGTAACTGGAGCACTTACTCTTTTATTTAAAGATGCAATCAAACCTAATTTGGTGCAGACTTTAGAAGGTACACCGGCATTCATCCATGGTGGTCCTTTCGCCAATATTGCTCATGGGTGCAATAGTGTTATGGCGACGAAATTTGCCTTGAAACTTGCTGATGTAGTCGTTACGGAAGCTGGTTTTGGTGCTGATTTGGGAGCAGAAAAATTTCTTGATATCAAATGCCGTTTTGCAGGAATCAGTCCGGATGCTGTTGTGATTGTTGCTACGGTTCGAGCACTTAAAATGCATGGTGGAATGCTCAAAGATCAATTGACGCAGGTTGACATGCAGGCCCTTAATGCTGGCATGAGTAATCTTACGAAACATATTGAAAATATACATAAATTTGGGTTGCCAGTAGTAGTAGCCATCAATGCGTTCCCTACAGATACCAAGGCAGAACTTACTTTTGTAGAAGAAACATGTAATGCCATGGGGGCGGAGGTAGCTCTTTCTGAAGTTTGGGCAAAAGGTGGTGCCGGTGGCATTGCACTTGCGAAAAAAGTATTAGAAGCAGTAGATAAACCAAAGGCTTTTAAATTTATCTATGAAACAGAGGCAACCATTGAAAATAAAATTAATGCTATTGCCCGGGAAATTTACGGTGCAGATGGTGTTGAATTTACGGCATCATCGCGTAAGAGCATCAAAGAACTCGTGGATCTTGGTCTTGATAAAATGCCAATATGTATGGCGAAAACGCAATACTCTTTGAGTGATGATGCAAGCAAACTCGGACGTCCCTCAGGATTTACAATTACAGTCCGAGAAATTAGAATCTCTGCTGGTGCCGGGTTTATCGTAGCATTAACAGGGAATATACTGACTATGCCAGGATTACCAAAACATCCAGCTGCTGAAAAGATGGATATTACAAATGATGGGAAGATTACTGGACTTTTTTAATGAAATATAAAAACAACGGCAGGGATTGAGCTTTATTGAGCTTGATACCTGCCGTTTGCATAAGTTTAAAAAGCAAACAGTTGTAATTTGCACTTTTTTTGTATAGAATAGATAAAACAGTACATCACATTTTATGATAGGAGCTTTTATATGCCTAGAATATCGATTGAATTAGTTCCACGGGGGGAAGCCGCGATTCGTGAAGAACTGGAACTGTTAAAAAACAATTTTACTTGTATTGATCTGATTAACGTACCAGAACTTTTGCGCTATGAATTGCACAGTTGGGAAGGCGCAACGGTTGCTAAAGAATTTTATAAAGAAGCCATGCCGCATATTCGGGCAATTGATATTGATTTAGACAAACCGCTGCCAATGGCTGCATATTTGGTTGAACATAAAATCAGTGAGGTTTTGGTCATTACTGGTGATCCACCACAGGATATGGGACGGACTATTTATCCAACCGTTAGTACGGATGTAATTCGCAAATTTCGTGATGAACTGCCACATATAAAAGTTTATGCGGGACTTGACCAGTATCGCAGCAGCATGCGTCAGGAGGAATATAATATTCGCCGCAAGATTCAAGCGGGCGCAGCCGGATTTTTCACCCAGCCTTTTTTTGATTTGCGTTATTTAGCAATCTATGCGGAAATTCTTGCCGGGGTAGAGGTTTATTGGGGAGTATCACCGGTTATGTCAGAGAGATCGGTCAATTATTGGGAGAGCAAAAACAATGTGATTTTTCCAAAAGCTTTTAAACCAACGCTAGAATGGAATATTGATTTTGCTAGACAAGCTTTAGATTTTGTAAAAAAACAAGATGCCAATATTTATTTGATGCCAATTAAAACGAATTTATTGCCGTATTTAAGTGGTGCTTTTGCCAAATAAAATTAAGGCTAGTATTCTTTAGGTTCAGATGTGATATCAAAATACTCTGTGAAATAAATATTGCCTATGAGATTTTTTTGATGTACTATAAAGTCAGTATTCATGTATTTATATAGGAGAGTGAATTATGTTTAAGATTTTAAAAAAGCAGGTGTTATCACCGGGCGTACTTTTATTTGATCTTGAAGCACCGCGTATTGCAAAAAAAGCGGAGCCGGGACAGTTTGTAATTCTTCGCGTGAATGACGAAGGCGAAAGAGTTCCACTTACGATTGCTGATTTTAATCGTGATAAAGGAACAATCACGATTATTTTCCAGGAAGTTGGTGCTTCAACGCAGTTATTAGGGGCGCTCAATGAAGGTGAATCTATTTTAGATCTTGTTGGACCTTTAGGTAAAAAAACACATATTGAACCTGATATGGGAACGATTGTCTGTATCGGTGGTGGGATTGGTGTTGCACCGGTATATCCAATTGCTCGAGGCTTGAAACAAGCGGGCAATAAGGTGATTTCTATTATGGGTGCTAAATCAAAAGAAATTTTAATTTTTGAAGATGAAATGAAAGCGGTAAGTGATGAAGTTTATGTGACAACCGATGACGGTTCTTATGGAATCAAAGGGTTTGTTACAACGGCATTGCAACAGCTTATTGATAAGGGTGTAAAAATTGCTGAAGTAATCGCGATTGGTCCAGTCGTAATGATGCGCAGCGTGGCTGAAGCAACACGCCCCTATGGCATACATACGGTTGTCAGTTTGAATCCTATTATGGTTGATGGAACTGGCATGTGCGGCGGTTGCCGTGTTCAGATCGGCAATGAAAGCAAGTTTGCCTGTGTGGATGGTCCTGAATTTGATGCACATCAGGTTGATTTTAAAGGTCTTATGATGCGTCAACGTACGTATAAAACGCAGGAAGCACAAGAAAAAGATCATGTTTGTCGCTGCGAACAACAGGGCCTTGCGAAAGGAGCTGACTGTGAATGCCAATCTCATTGATGAAACATAAAATGCCAGAACAAGATCCAAAGATTCGTGCAACGAATTTTGAAGAAGTTGCTATGGGCTATGGCGAAGAGGATGCTGTTGCAGAAGCAAATCGTTGTCTGAATTGCAAAGTGCCACAGTGCCGTAAGGGCTGTCCTGTGGAAGTAGATATTCCCGGATTTATCGCAAAAATAAAGGAAAAAGATTTTGACGGTTCGATTGCTCTGGTTAAAGAGGCCAATAGTTTACCGGCGATTTGCGGCAGGGTTTGTCCGCAGGAAAACCAGTGCGAAAAATATTGTGTGCTCGCCAAACGTGGTGAATCGGTTGCAATTGGTCGTTTGGAACGTTTTGTAGCGGATCGCAGTTTGGCTCAAGGCGATCACACGCAGCCGATTGTTTATGCTGCTGATGCACAAAAAGTAGCCGTTATCGGTTCAGGTCCGGCCGGCTTGTCAGCGGCAGGGGAATTGGCGAAAAAAGGTTATAAAGTAACGATTTTTGAAGCATTACATACAGCTGGCGGCGTTTTATCTTATGGAATTCCAGAGTTTAGACTGCCGAAAGATGATATTGTAAAAGTGGAAATCGATAGTCTCAAAAAAATGGGCGTGGAAATTGAAGTTAATGCTGTAGCTGGCAAATTGTTTACAGTTGACGAACTTATGGATGAAGATGGGTTTAGTGCGGTCTTTATTTCGACCGGTGCTGGCTTGCCTCATTTTATGGGTATTGAAGGTGAAAATTTCAATGGAGTGTATTCAGCAAATGAATTTTTGACGCGTTGCAATCTAATGAAGGCTTACCAATTCCCAACGCATGCAACACCAATCCATGTCGGCAATAATGTTGCGGTAGTTGGTGGCGGCAATGTTGCGATGGATGCAGCACGAACATCACTTCGTCTTGGTGCAGAACACGTCTACATTGTTTATCGCCGCGGTGAGGAAGAACTTCCGGCTCGCCGCGAAGAAATCCATCATGCCAAAGAAGAAGGTATTGACTTTAAGCTATTGCATAATCCAGTGGCTATACTTGGTGATGACCAGGGCTGGGTTAAAAAACTTCGCTGTATCAAAATGGAATTAGGTGAACCGGATGCTTCAGGTCGTCGTCGTCCGATTGAAATTCCAGGATCTGAATTTGAAATCGATGTTGATACGGTGGTGATTGCCATTGGGCAGGGACCAAATCCACTCGTTCAATCGACAACACCGGGGATGGATACAAACAAACGCGGCAATATCGTTGCCGATGAAGAAACTGGTGCTACAACGAAAGCAGGCGTTTTTGCCGGCGGTGATATTGTAACGGGTGCCGCAACTGTCATTTTAGCTATGGGTGCTGGTAAAAAAGCTGCCGCTGCCATTGATGAGTATTTGAAAACAAAAAAACAGTAAATATATTAAAGGAAGGGCGTGGTGTAGTTACCGCGTCTTTTTTTGTCTATAAAAGTAAAAAACATCACATCTTTTCCTATATTTGGAAGATGATTTTATTATCCGCAATAAGTAAGCAGATTTGTGTTATAATTAGATGTAAATTTTCAAGAAAAGGAACGATTAGAAAGTATGATGAATTTTGTAGCAATTGATTTTGAAACAGCCAATAGCAAACGAAATAGTGCTTGCAGTGTGGCTGTTGTTGAAGTAAAAGATGGAAAAATCCATGATTCATATTATGCGCTAATTAAGCCACCTGGCATGAAGTTTGATTACTTTAATATACAAATCCATGGGATTACACCTGAGGATGTGCGTAATAAACCAACATTTGCTGAAATATGGCCGGAACTTAAGTTGCGTCTGGAAAATAAAATTGTTTTAGCCCATAACGCATCTTTTGATATGAGTGTTTTGAAATATGCAATTCAGGAATATAATTTGCCGCCAGTAAAGTTTCACCATTGTTGTACAGTAAGTATCGCTCGTAAGATTTGGCCAGAGCTTGAAAATCATAAGCTCGATACGGTTGGGGATTATTTACATATTGATTTTAATCATCATAATGCACTTGATGATGCACGTACCTGTGCTGCAATTCCACTTTTTGCAAGTGAAAAAATTCATGTGGATAATTTTGCCGAACTTGTACAGAAAATCGATGTAGCAGTTAAGCCGTTTAAATGTTAGGGGATGTATCAATGATTTTAGTTAGTGCCTGCCTTTTAGGAAATAAAACGAGATATGATGGCGGGGCAGCGCCGAATGAGCTTTTATTGCGTTATAATAGTTTGGCACAATATATTGCTGTATGTCCGGAGTGCTTTGGGCAATTGCCAATTCCGCATCCACCATCAGAAATTCAAAATGGTGATGGTGCAACGGTTCTAGCAGGCAAAGCAAAGGTAATAAGCAAGACAAATACACAAGATATCACCGCTAATTTTTGTGAAGGGGCGGACAAAGTGTTGAAGATTGCCCAAGCTTATAAAGTAAAATATGCTTTTTTAAAAGAAGATAGTCCTTCTTGTGGTGTCAATATGATTTATGATGGAAGTTTTTCTCATACAAAAGTGTGTGGTCAAGGTGTTTGTGCGGCACTTCTTGTCCAACATGGGATAAAAGTTTACTCGGAAGAAGATTTGACGGAAGACTTATTGAAAATAATCTTAGAAGAAGATAAAAAATCAGAACAAAAATGATTGACAATAAAAAAAAATTGTGCTAATATATAGAAGTTGGTTAACGAGTTAACTGAACAAATGCGGGAGTGGCGGAATTGGCAGACGCGCTAGACTTAGGATCTAGTGTCCCACGACGTGCAGGTTCAAGTCCTGTCTTCCGCACCAACTCAATAAACATAGGCATCCATGCTATCATGGATGCCTTTTTTGGTAGTCAAAATCTAATGTCTTTTGACTACTCTTTATGTATTCTTTCATGTATATCAATCGCAAACTTTGTCCGTTCATGTGTTTAGTTGTATTTTGCAAGTAAAAATGCCTCACTTTTGCAAAAGAAAACTGCATGCTTTTATAAGAGGCGGGATGCTATCGTAAAATGTCATTGTGTATCAAGGGTGACGAGTATTACTCAGAAACCAATCATAAAGCTTTTGGCTTTTATATACACCAGCAATGTTGTGTCCTTGTCCTGGTAATATTGTGAAACGAGGTGTACCGCCTTGATTACGCAGTGCATCAATAAATGCTTCATCATTTTTCAACGGAACAATGGGATCTTTTTCACCGTGAAAAGCCCAAACCGGTATAGCAAGTACTTGCTTGTTCCAACTGGTTGGAATGCTTTGGCTAGCAGCAGCCAATGGCGCTAGTGCGGCAAAGTACTCTGGATAATGCGAAGCTAGTGACCATGCACCTCTGCCACCAAGACTTACCCCAGTTAAATAAACTCTATTTTGATCGATACGATATTTTTTTAAAACATCATCAAGTAGAGCAATAAGTATGTCTGATTTATTAACCCAATCATCCCCTTCAGGGCATTGTGGTGCGAGAACGACAAATGGAAAATCGGGGCGTTGTTCAGCTATCCACGTTGGACCATATTCTTTTACTAAATCTAAATTTTCTCCACGGAGAGAACTACCATGCAAAAAGAAAATTAATGGCCATTGATTTTCAGTTTTGGTATAGTTTGCAGGGAAAATAAGCATGTACTGAATGGATTGACCATTATATACAAAAGAATCTCTTTTTTCCACAAAAATGTCTGATGGGGCAAGCGTTTCTGTAAGCGTTGATGTTGTCTCAGACGGTGTGGCTTTTTGCTCAGGATGATTAAGGCCTTTTTGAATAAAATAATAAGATGGCATAACTATTAAAATAATGATCATAGAAATGATTTTTTTCAAATCATATATCCTTCTTTACAATGATTTATTTTGTTTTACTTGTTTATAAAATATTTATCGTATTTTAATATTACAAACTTAAACGCAAAAACTGTTTGTTTCATGGCAGTACAAAAGGAGCTGCAGCAAGTGCTGCTTTATAGAAACGTGCAAGGCTAATAAAATAAACGAATACAACAATTTGAAATGTCAAAAACTTGACATTTTATGATTTACTTAGTAAAGTATATTTATAAACTAACTTTACTAAGTCGAAAGGACGTGATTTTTTATAATGAGTGGAAATATTACGCTTATGCGAGAAATGAATCTAAATGTATTACGTAATACGCTGCAGCTCTGTAAACAGGCATCTAAGCCGCACCTGGCAGCGGTAACCGGACTTAGTGTAGTTACGATCAATACATTAATTAAAATACTTTTAGAAAATGGTGAGGTCTTTGAATGTTCTACAGTAGCAGTTACTGGTGGTAGACCCGCAGCTGAATATCATTTTAATGAAAATCATCGTTTGTCACTAACGATTTATATGCGTGAAGTGGATGGGAAAGACACCGCGTTTATTTCTGTAGATAATTTATTCGGTGAAAGTGTTGAAACAGAGGAAAAAACACTAATAAATATTCAAATTGATGATTTTGACAAAATCGTTGAATTTTATTTGCAGAAATATCCTAAAATCAGTTTGCTTGTTTGTGGAATGCCTGGTAGAGAAATAAACGGAAAGCTTTCAATTTTTGATTATGCGGGATTGCGTGGTATGGCATTTACAGATCATTTCAAAGCAAAATTTCAATTGCCAGTTATTTTTGAAAATGATGTCTGTGCGGCAGTTATTGGGTATTGTTCTACCAAAAAACAATTTACGGATGAATGTGTGGTGGGAATTTATTTTCCCACAAATTATCCACCAGGAGCCGGGATTTTTATAAATGGGGAAATTTATAAAGGACGTGATGGTATTGCCGGTGAGATTAAGTATCTTCCCATTGGAATTGAGTGGAACGAGAGCGGGCCTACGGATTTTTCCATTCAGGAAGTTTCGCAGCGCATGATTCTTGCTCTTACCAGTTTATATAATCCGTCAAAGGTTATTTTATACGGAGAGGCTTTTTCAAAAGGGATGATAAAGGAGATTTCAAAGCTATGTGAACAAGTAATGAACCAATCATTTTTACCTGAATTGATTATAAATAAGAACTTTAATGAAGATTTTGCCAGAGGAATCCGTCAGCTTGCATTGGAAAATTTGACGGAAAAGGTAAAGACCATTAAAAAATAGAAAGCAGGTTGTTGTATGGAATATCGGTTAGACTTGCATATGCATTCGAACAGCAGTAATGATGGTGAGTTTTCTCCAGAACAGCTTATGGAACTCTGTTCTGAGGCGCATTTAAAGACGGTAGCGGTTACAGATCATAATTCGGTTTCGGGTGTCAGATACGCTGAAGTGGCAGCAAATAAATTCGGTATGAAGTTGATCGCTGGGGTTGAATTAGATTGTAGATATTTAGGCTGTAATTTGCATTTATTAGGGTACGGGATTGATGCTTCAGCAGAGATTTTTGCTAAAATTGAAACGACGGTTCATGCACAGGAAAAACAAGCTTCACGTCAATATATGCAGCTCATAAAAAATTTGGGGATTGTATTTGATGATAAACAAGTTATGAAACTTGCTGCTCGTGGTGTTGTTACGGCTGAAATGCTTGCGGAGGTTGCTTTAAGTGATAGAAGAAATGATGAAAATATATTATTGCAACCCTATCGGTCTGGTGGCAGCCGCAGTGATAATCCATATGTGAATTTTTATTGGGATTTTTGTGCACAAGGAAAGGCTGCACATGTACCGATGCAGTTTATGGAATTACGAGAAGCAATCAAAATCATCAATGATACCGGTGGTGCAGCGGTATGGGCTCACCCGGGAGCTAATGTCGGAGTGGATGAAAAATTAGCCGAAGGGATCATTGATGAAGGGATTGATGGCATTGAAGTGTATAGCAGTTACCATGATAAAGCAACGGTAGAGTTCTATCAAAAAAAATGTAAAGAATATGATCTTTTGGAAACAATCGGCAGTGATTTTCATGGTGCAACAAAACCAGCTATTCATTTGGGGAAAATGGGAATGGAAAAAGAATCCGAAATGTTGTCTCGTTTACTTACACTGATCCATGATAGACGAGAACATAATAAAAAAAGTGATCTCTAGTCGATTATTTTATTACGATAAAAAGAAAAAAACTGGAGATTGAAAAAAAATATATATTGGAGATTGTTATGGAAGAAATTATAGAGAATGTAAGACAATATAAGTGTGTGCCATCGAGTATCTGGCAGCAGCGTGCGACGAAAGCTTTGTTTTTTATTGCTGGGTTTGGTGTTGCAGCGTGGGCACCGCTCGTTCCTTTTGTCAAAATTCGCTTCAATTTGGCGGAAGATACGCTCGGCTTGCTGCTTTTATGTATTGGTCTGGGATCTGCGGTTACAATGCCACTAGCAGGGCTTCTGGCATCACGTTTTGGCTGTAGGTTGGTCCTGGGCTTGGCTGGTATTGTTTATGCATTGGTCTTATTTGCCATCAGTTTAATGACAAACCTGACAATGCTTATCGGAACATTATTCATTTTTGGTGCAGCCATGGGAACCTTGGATGTCGTAGTCAATCTTCATGCTGTGCTTGTTGAGAAGGCTTCAGGTAAACGGTTGATGTCGGGAATGCATGGACTTTGGAGTGTAGGTGGTTTTATGGGAGCAGCTGTCTTTAGTATGTTTATGTATATGGGGTTATCTCCAGTTACGACTATCTTGAGTATAGTGATCATTATGTTTGTTGTATTAGGTATATTTGTACCTCATTTACTGCCTTATGGTGGTGCGGGGGCTTCGTCTTCACTTGCTTTTCCAAAAGGAAGTGTGGCTGTCATAGGGGTATTGTGTTCTATTTCTTTTTTAGCGGAAGGGGCAGTTCTTGATTGGGGAGGGGTTTTTTTGACTTCAGTACGTGATTTTGATTTATCACTGTCTGGTTTTGCTTATGCAGCTTTTTCAGGGGCCATGTTGATTGTTAGGCTGACTGGCGATCGAATTGTGCAGAAATTTGGTGAAAAATATATTGTAATTGGCGGCGGTATTTTAGCCGGTTTTGGCTTTTTACTGGTGATGTTGGCACCTGGGGCAATCTTGTCGTTGACCGGATTTTTCTTTGTTGGTGCGTCAAAAAGTGATGCCGATTCCAGTCGCGGTTTCGGCGGTTACGACCATGGGATATTTGGGGATACTTATGGGGCCGGCTGTGATCGGTTTTGTCGCACAGCAGACTAGTCTGACGGCTGCATTTGGAATGCTTACCATTTTGTTTTTATTTCAGGCCACTGTGGCAAAATATGTTTTTCAGCAATTAAAAACTCAAACATGAAGGGTTTTGCGCTGGTGCGTAAACTGTTGCAAATCTTAGGGCTTGATTATTTGATCAAGATATATTAGAATATGAAACATGCGAAGGAGTACTTGTGTGCTTCTTTGTAATGTTATGATAAAATTGAATTAAATTGATCCTGTTGTTTATTTTGATGAATATGAATTGGAGGGAAAACGAGTTTACGGAAAAAGTGAAAACTTTAGCGCTAGCTCTTGCTTGTGAAGCAAGAGGACGAGGAAGAGGTTGTCGAATTATCAGCGGATGCCTCTCGGCCACGCCATAGTCGAAAAAAGCCGATAAACCTGCAAGGTGACTTGCAGAACAACACGGTTTATAAATGGCAGACAAACAGGATAAGATTGGCAAAGATGCTGAAAATGCAGCATCTCATTCAAATGTAAAAATTTACGGAAAATTATTGGAGGATATATATTATGTGTGGTATCGTTGGTTACGTAGGTACAAAACAGGCAGCGCCATTTCTTATCGAAGGTTTAACAAAATTAGAATATCGTGGGTATGATTCCGCAGGAATTGCTGTCTTTGATGGTGAAACAATTAATGTTGAAAAAACAGTGGGACGCTTAGCTGCTCTCAAAGAAAAACTTGAAGGGCACGTACCGGTAGGCTGTGTGGGTATTGGTCATACAAGATGGGCAACGCATGGTCGTCCTTCGGATCGTAATTCACATCCGCATACGGATTGTTCCGGTGATTTTGTTGTGGTTCATAATGGGATTATCGAAAATTATATGTCGCTAAAAGAACAGCTTATTAAAAAAGGTCATGAATTTAAATCAGAAACAGATACAGAAGTCATTGCTCATTTATTGGAAGATTTGTATACTGGTGATTTTGAAGCGGCCGTACGTGAAGTTTTAAAACGTATTGATGGTTCGTATTCTTTGGTATTTATGTCTAAAAATGATCCAGATAAATTGATTTGTACGAAAAAAGATAATCCATTAGTTATTGGCCTTGGCGATGGTGAAAACTTCATTGCATCCGATATCCCGGCTATTATTGCACGGACTCGTAAAACCTATATCATCAATGATGGTGAAGTTGCTGTAGTCAAAAAAGATTCAATATGGATTACAAATCGTGAAGGTCAGCCTGTAACGAAAAAAATATTTGAAGTAAATTGGAATGCGGAAGCAGCTGAAAAAGGCGGTTATGAACATTTCATGCTTAAAGAAATCCATGAGCAGCCAAAAGCAGTTCGTGAAACAATGTCAGCTCGTGTTGCGAAAGACAATACTGCCATTATTATGGATGAACTCAAATGGAATAAAGAATATTTAGATTCATTCCAGAAAATTTTTGTTGTAGCTTGTGGTACAGCTTATAATGCAGCACTGGTTGGTAAATATTATATTGAAAAATTAGTACGAGTTCCGGTTGAAGTCGACATTGCGTCGGAATTTAGATATCGTTCCCCAATCATTGATGATCGTACTTTGACAATCGTGGTTAGTCAATCTGGTGAAACAAGCGATACATTAGCTGCTCTCAAAGAATCCAAACGGTTAGGCGCAAAAACATTGGCTATTACCAATGTAGTTGGCTCCTCAATCGCTCGTGAGGCCGATCAAGTTATCTATACTTGGGCAGGTCCAGAAATTGCTGTAGCTTCGACCAAGGCATATACAACGCAGCTCATAACGATGTTCATGTTAGCAATGTATATGGCTGGCATCAAAGGTACTGTTACGCCAGAACGTACGAAACAACTGCTTATACAGCTTCACCAGATTCCAGCACAAATCAGTGAAACATTAGAAGATGTAGAACCGATCAAGACGTTTGCCAAAGAATATGGCTTTAATGAAGATGTGTTCTTTATTGGTCGTTCTTTAGATTATGCTGTAGCGTTGGAAGGTTCTTTGAAGTTGAAAGAAATATCCTATATTCATGCGGAAGCATATGCGGCAGGGGAACTCAAACATGGCACGTTAGCACTCATTATAGAAGGTGTGCCTGTTATTGCTTTGGCAACGCAGAAAAATGTTTATGAAAAAACTTTGAGCAATATCAAAGAAGTCAAAGCTCGTGATGCTGTTGTAATCGGTATTGCTTCAGCCAATGACTCAGAGCTTGAAAAATATGTGGATCATGTAATCAAAGTTCCAGAAACCGATGAACTTTTGATTCCAATCTTAACAGTCGTGCCGCTTCAATTGCTTGCTTATTATGCAGCCATTACGCGTCAGTGCGATGTAGATAAACCACGTAATCTTGCAAAATCAGTAACTGTTGAATAATTGAAAGAATTGATTTTGTTATAAAAGCACATTTGTAAAAAGTTTTAAAAACCACCTTTCGTAATACAATAATTATTACGAAAGGTGGCTTTTTAGGTTAAAAACGAAAATATTAGCCAAGAACTTTTGCTATATTTCGATCAATATGATGTATTTTAAACCTGGAGATCTGTGTCAACAGAGCATATAGCACCTTTATATGCTCTGTTGACAAGCACAAATCATATACTTTATATAAATTATATAAATCTTATAATTTTTAATATTTATATAAAGTGGTGAAAAAATATCTTATATGATTAGAATCTAATCATAGATATAAAGAAATATTTTTATATTACGACGACTATAATTTATAAAAAATAATGAATTCGTAGCAGCTTTATTGAAAAATAAGAACGAAAAACTATGCTCCTAAAGACTGCCCGACTGTCCTAATTTATATCTGGACAGTCGGGCAGTCTTTATTTATATAAAACAGAATAATAAGGAGGATTGTGCTAAAAAAAGCCTATAAATACTGATCAAACGGAGTTTATAACGGAATATTGAGAGGAATAATTTCAATATTGCAAATTATTTTTCTGGAAAATATATATGAAAAATATGGGCGGATTGGGTAAAAATTTTAATTTTGTAATGATATCGATAAAAAAATTGTATAAATTTTTTCTTCAAACTATAAAAAACGCAGGATCAACAGGGGATTGTCCCTATAGATAATTGACTTGCACCAAGAAAAAAACTGGAAATTTATAACTAATAAAATTCTTTTTTTTTTAGCAATTTTGTAGGTTTAAAAATTTTATGTAAGACAAAAGTACTGAAAAATAGAAGAAAAGGGACTATTATCCTGGATTGTAATAAAATGTAACCATTGTTATAATGTTATAAAATATATGATGTTCTTTGAGAATGATTTCACAAGGAGTATTCTTTAAAAGCGAAAGGAGAGTTTTTTTATAAGAGTTTAAGCAATTATAATAATATATTTTTTTCGTTAGCATTTCGGCTCAAAAGAAGAACGACGCGGACCAGAATAAAATCAATATATATATGCTGAAACTAATATTAAGATTAGTTATCGATTCCATATTAAAATACGATTTGCAGCTACAACGGTTTCGTAGAACTGTTTACACCATTGGCAGCGGTAACAAATGATAAAAGTACAGCGAAGTTTAATCGGAGTTTTAATTAAACTGTAGCTACCGGGTTGATTTTACTTAAAAAAAATTGCCCATAAGACAAGGTACAGCAAGTTGCATTGTGAATACTACTGAAGACTTAATGAAAGCTTTCAGTAGTATTTTTACTGTTGTATTTACATAATGCATTGTTGTTCCTATGCCTATAATTATGCAAACACGAGACACGCATGCTTCTGAAGAAAATCAGATTTTCTTGTTATCATGAGTTATGGAATAGGTTACGGTATTTGATGGATTTAAAAATATTGAGTTAGAAAGGAATATCAGAATGGAAATAATTGAGCAAACCAATCGAACAATTTTGTTTGAAGAAATTAACCCAGAAAAACTTGATCTGCTTACCATGGTAGGGGATACCAAGGGGGTAGAAAGTTTAAGCGATGAGAAGATTAAGGAAATAAATGAGGCGTTGTTGGTAAAGAGCTTTGATGAGTTTTTGGATAAATTTTCTCCAGTAATTTACTCATTCTACAATGCAGCGAATCAAAAAGTACTATACACATTAAAAAAACCAGAAAACATTATGGATAATTGTATTACTGAAATTCCGATTAACAAGCAAAATGATTTTGTCAAAATGCTTATTACTTTAATTGATGCAAAAAGTGCGCAAGGTACAGCGAATGTGGACTTCAAATTTGAAAACCTGCTTGATATGATATCACCGAAAAAAGTAATGGATGATATCCGACAGTCCAGAAAAGAAATCCGTTATGTTTATAATCAATATGAAGCAATAGAAGAGGGCGATCCTCAAAAACTGGATGTTGGTGACAAGTTAAACTACATGTTTGAAGAGGCCAGTCAAAATTACAATAATATTATGGCTATGTTACCTTTAGCTATTGAAGATATCAAAACAAGGCTTCTATTAGGTAATGGCGATCAAAAAGGTTCGAATGAACTTCTTCAAATTGGTGTGCTCAGTATGGGTGAAAATGGTGAATTGAAAATCATTGAAGCACCGAAGAGTGAGACTACGGCCTTGACTGTACTTGATGATAAGGCAAATACTGGACTGATAAGTGCTTTCGAAGAAGATTATGAAGCTGTCAGTGAAATATCATCAAGTTATGTAAAAAGCTTAGTAGTTAGAACTTTTTGTCCGCTGCCATCAACGATGCAAAGTGAAGTTGATGTTTCAACTGAAGTGCAAAACTATAATACATATCTTGAATTTTATAAAAATGCCAAAGATGACTTTGTTAAGACAGTAAAACCATTAGTGGAAAAAATTATTGGCGTCAAAATGTTTTTCGATCAATATGCCTTGAAAAACAAAGGTATGCAGCCAACTTTACTGGTGACGAATACCAAATTGGAAATGATCGTGAAAAGCAGTAACATCTCTCGTTTGGATACCTTTTTAAACACCGTGAATGCCAAAAATGATTTTACCAATACGGTATGGTTTGGTATTGTACCTGAAGTAAGTATGGAATTAGGCAGCAAAGTAAAAATAAGTCGCGAACGGTTTAAAGGGAATGAACATAGCAGTCGCAGTGACGCTAATACTATGGAGTCATTGGCTATCTTACTAAATACTGTTAAAGAATATAAGATTCAAATATTTTTCAGCTTTGAAGGTAAAGAGGAAACAACATTTAGTCATATAGCAACTGCTGGTATAGACAGATTTATTGACAAATGTTCCGCTTTAGTTCGTCAGGATTATAGTGAATACGCTATACCATGTATACCAAATTTCACTATTATTCCTAAAGATAAATCAGGCGTTATCCTTGATAACAAAATGACAATTAATGGAGTAGGTGCTGCCGAACTGTCCAAAGAGAAAGAAGATCTTATGAAACTTTGGATCGAAGGCGTTTATATTGGCAGTTCATATATTGCCGCAGGTTTGGTCGCGTCATATCAATGCCCGTATTTTTTAAAGGAGTCATTTAAAAATACAAATAAAGACTATCCTGGTGTACGTTTTGACATAGAATCTGGGGACAATGCATTAAGGGCGACCACCACGATGGCTAAAGAAATATCTGGTTTCACCAATAATATCAAAAATGCGATTAATAGGAAAAATTTTGGTTTCATCTTTTCATCGGAAAATGCACAGGTACAGGGAAAAGATATAAAAAAGATCACTGTATATAAGGCTAGAAGTTTGGCTGGCGATGGCGATGAATTTGATTCGATATACAAAACTACAGTTAGTACCTATATTGAAAGAATCCTGCGTTTTAGCAGTAATGATTTTAAACAGGATAATATTGTATGGTTTTTCAGCAAAAACCCTAGTAGTCAAAAAAGTATTTGGTTATCTACAAAAAGTTATATCAACTCCATCATCCAAGAAGGAGACGATATCAACTATGCCATTGATGATAAAAATGGACTATGTCAAATTGATATTACCTTTAATGGCAATGTGAAAAATCTGGAAGTTGCAATTACAAAAAACACTGCAGCTAGAGCATAGTTATAGCATTTAATTCAGTGATCTTTTTTTAGACAAAAAGCAAGAGGCTTTTGTTTAATATAGATAAATTAGAGACTAAATAGGAGGCAAATTTTCATGGGATTTAAACTTAAGATTGAAGGTCAGGAAAATATCGAATTAGGGGTTAAAAGTATTGTAACAGTACAATTTTTAACAGATACACCTGATGATTCTAACGCTCGCTCCACAGATCTAGGAACATCAATTATTGTTACTGGTAAAATACTGGCTGCAGTAGGTGGAGACGAAGCTGACGGAACAATGAAGATGGGCAACTGGTCATTGGTTCCAGCCGAAAAAGCGGATTGTTATAGAAAGCTTACCATTGAGGTAATAGCTGCTGATCAAGTGGTGAGAAAGTTCTATTTCCCGAATGCTTTTGTGGTTGATTACACTGAAAATTTTGGTGATGAAGAAGGTACGGGTACTTTTTCTCTGCACATGAAGCAAAAGAAAGATAAACTTTCGGATGTTACAGTTGAAGGCGGTTATTCTGCATAAGGTTGAAGCGTGTTAACAAAACATGCCTCGGATCGTATAAAAATTATATAAATGGAGCTGATATAGATGGGATTTACATTAAAAATCGAAGGTTCAGAAATGATTGATTTGAAAAAAGAAAATATTAAAACAGTAAAATTTTTAACAGATATACCAGATGACTCTAACGCTCGTTCTACAGATTTAGCGTCTAGTGTGACCATTACTGGTAAAATACTAGCAGCTGCTAATGGCGGTAGTGCTGATGATACTATGAAACTGGCTAAATGGTCACTTGTACCAGCGGAAAAAGCGGATTGCTACCGGAAAGCGACGATAGAAGTGGATGCCGCTGATCAGGTGGTAAGAAAGTTCTATTTCCCAAATGCTTTTGTGGTAGACTACACGGAATCATTTGGTGATACTGAAGGTACTGGTACGTTTGAACTGGTGATCAAGCAGAAAAAAGATAAATTGCCTGATTTGACCATTCAAGGCGGCTATCAAGGATAATAGAAACAACCTAAAGGGGCATTGCCTCTTTAGGTTGTTCTATTATGAAAAAAAATTGTACATATTTACAAAAGGGAATGGATCATGAATAACTTTTATGAAGTATTAGAAGTAAATTATGGCGCCAGTGCTGAAGAAATTAAAAAAAACTATCGCCGATTGTCGAAAAAGTATCACCCCGATTTAAACCAGGGTGATAAAATTGCGGAAAAACGTTTTAAAGAAATCAACGAAGCCTATTCCGTCCTTAGCAGCCTGGAAAAGCGACTGGAATATGACAAAAAAAATGCAGCTTCTGCCGAAAAACAACAATACAAGACTGCAGAAAAAAAGCAAAAAATACAGCCAGATTCAATGGATGGATTTGATATAGGCAATGTTCGCATGCAGTTTGGAAATTTTTTTGGCTTTGATCCGAAAAGTAAAACCAAAAATGTGAATTTTGGCGGAGAAGCTAAAAATCAATCTAAAAATCCATTAGATACATCTGATATTTTCGAAGATTTTTTTAAACCGAAAAAGAAATAATGGAGTTGATTTTTTGACACAGACAAAAGAAGAATGTTTGGCTGATTTGCCTGACGCACACGAAGTACGCAAAAAACGTTTGCAACGTATAGATATAAGCATTGTTTTCTTAGTAGCAGTTATTTGCGGATTTGTTTATGCGTATTATCCCAATCATGAATATGACTTAGAAAAAT
>Ga0302155_10000182_pt1 | contig 52511 bp, 69 predicted proteins | sample I_Bog_N3_1_FD_193508 | JGI IMG/M metagenome (GOLD analysis project Ga0302155, IMG submission 193508) | Peat permafrost microbial communities from Stordalen Mire near Abisko, Sweden - I_Bog_N3_1 | ecosystem: Environmental > Terrestrial > Soil > Wetlands > Peat | place: Sweden: Abisko, Stordalen... | reverse complement strand
TGCTTTTCGGAGTGCGCGTATCCGGCCTCCGATGAATTTCCTTGTGGGCGAGGTCATTTGCGGCGCCTGAAAATTCTGTAGTTTCAGGCGTTTAACAGGAAAAAAAAGGCTATCAATGCAAAATTTACACTAATCGTTGTTTTTGCCTCAAAAAGACCATAATATTTCGAGTGTTAAAGGTGTATTCGTAACCTAAAGCACTGTATATTTAGACAGTGCTGTACGTTCATACAGCACAGCATAGGAAAATTGCTTCACCAGCTCAGGCTCGCCCACGGCGCGTTTGTGGCGGGTTGCACCCAAAAGGGAGAGTTTTAGGGATGCAAAGCTGGCATTTGATTACCCATAATCTCCATGGTTTTCAGATAGTTACGTCAAAGCTTCAGGCGCTTGGCGTTGAAGTCTATTCGCCTACCATGACTGAGATTACAAAGCGGCAAGACTGCAAGGGCACACGCACGAAGACCAAGCAATTGTTTCCAGGTTACCTGTTCGTTCGCTTTGATATTTATGAGGTGCACACGACCACCGTAGCCGATGTGCCGGGAGTGAAAGGCTTTGTCCGGTCCGGCGCGACATTAAGCACGGCGTCTGATTCCCTTATCGAAGCGTTGAAGCAATCAGTGGTGCTAAAAGCTGATCAGACGGTGAGTAGCATTGAGTGTCGGAATCTCACGCCAGAAATGGCGGAGGCGCTTTACACAATTCCCCGCATGAGAAACCAGCTGGAGCGTCAAACAGCATTGTTCGCGCTGCTACAAAAAGAAGCGAACCTGTTAAAGATGGCAAGTCGCCCTTATTCACGCATTGTGTCTACGACTAGCAACGCCTGCTAAGCCATTCGCTGTAACCTTAAAATAATTTAACTACATATCACCGCAGGGCTTTTGCTCGGCGGTGTTTTTGTGCATCCGAGGAGATCATATATGGCCATAGACCATATGGGGACTAAAACATCTAAAGTCGCCCATGTCGGGACTGAGCGGTTTGATAAGTTAACGCAGATTGGCATTGATTTGAGTTCGCAATGCCGTAAACAAATTACGGGATCAGCGTTCTTGAAGTTCATGATTGATAACTGTTCTGAACAGGCTAAAACGCTTTTTTTGAGCCAGTCAGGACGGGATATTGATACCACTGAGGGTTAGTGACATGAGAACACGAACTGCCGTCGTCGCATTGATACTTCAATTTGTTGCGTTTGCAGTATCAGCCACCGACGTTCAAACCAAACCGGAAGCTGTACCAGTTGAAGCGCCATCGGTGCCGCCTGTGGTGCAAACAGACGCCTATAAGGATCTGTTCCCCACGCCAGGCAGCGGCGGGGCGGTTACACCAAATCCGCAAAGAATGATCCCTCAGCCACCAGCACCAACTTACGAAAGTTGGGACGTGCTGAGGCAATACCCACGACAAACACCACTGCCGCCACCGGCAGTTGTCGGGGAGACCACCGATCTACCGTAGAGGGATTTACTGTGGACGCATTATTTTCCTTGTTCGCTTCATTGCTATCAATCGCCCTGCTTTGCGTATTAGTCAACTGCGAAGTACCGGTTGGGATTTGTGCGTTGGCAGTCTCTGCCTTTTCGATAGTGCTGTTAGATAAGTCATGTAATAAACGGGTAAGGAGAAAGACGATGTTGAACATCAAAAACGTAACGAGGTTAATTGGTTTAGTCGTGTGCATCCTGCCGGTGTTCGCGATGGCTGACGGTTGGGACACAACGTTGGTGACAACCGGTCGCACCATTCGGATCGGCATGTACACCGTTGCCGGCACCTGTGGGCTCATCACCATCGTGTGGTCAGGTGGGCAGTGGATGTTCGCACGGGCAACCGGCGATCACTCTCACTCGTTTATGGACTACGTCAAACAGATTGCCGTAGTCGGATGCGTGGGTGCTGGCATCGGCCTTGGGGCTTGGGCTTGGCAAATCTTTGGTACCGGAAACCCAACCTAAGCCATCGAAAGGAGCCAACAATGTCGGAAAAAAAGGTGTTGTACGAGAGTTACAACGCAATGTCTCGGCCTGCGATGTTTGCAGAAATTCCTATCATGCCCTTGGTCGGTTTTTTGTTGGCTGGGTTAATCGCGTTTGCGCTGGGAACAGCATTCATTACCTGGGTTTGGGGGTTAGTGCTTGCAACTCCATTTTTTACGGCGTTGTTGGCTCTGCGACTCATGTCGATCAAAGACCCCCGTTATATGACACGGGTGTGGTTTGCGATTCTCCGTATACGACTCAACATGAAATATGGAAAGCACTTGCTGCTAACCTCCTATAACCCGAAGTGGAGCCAATATTATGGCAGGCGCTTTTCACAAAAACGTTATGTCTGCGGAGGAAATGGTGCCTCTAATGAAGTACCACGTTCATCCGAATATGGTGACGATGGAAGGCAATCGCCTGATTAGCGTTATCAGGCTAAAAGGAATTTCTCATGAAACTCGCAGCGAGGAAGAGCTTGAGCAGTTGTACTTGCAACTAAATCGATATTTTATTGCGCTGGGTAAGAAAGAAAGCAAGAATTTGATGTTGCAGTCTTATATTACCAAGTCGGGCGTTGAACTGAACAACGAGTACAGCCTCACTCTGCCGGTATTGCAGGACTTCGTAGATGCTTATACAGAACCTTTCCGTAATGGTACCTTTCGCCAAGTAGGCTACACGCTGGCGATTATCCTGAAGTATCGCGATCTTGATGCTGGCGAAAAGTCCATGAAGGAGTTGCTAACCATTTCTTCAACCATGCTAGCAAAGTACGATATTTCAATCATGGGGATGGAAGTAAATGCCCATGGCGCCGTCTACTCGCAAATTGGTCGCTTCTTTAGTGAGTTAATCAACGGTAAAGAAAAAGACGTTCTGTGCAGTGACACCCGGCTTGGCGATGCGGTGATAGATAGTGTCACCAATTTCGAGGCTTATGATTTTGTTGAAAATCGACCCAACCCTGGCGGTCAGCGTTTCGCTACCACTTATGATTTACGCGACTATCCCGCAGGCGGTTCAGCACCAGGCATGTGGGATGAGGCGGTAGAACAGCAGTTCGACTTCACACTGGTTCAGACGTTTATCTATGAGGACAGAACAAAGGTTAAAAAGGACTTTAAGAAACATATGGCCGACCTCAGCTCCGTTGAGGGAGAGTCGAAACAGACTCTGGAACTGGATGACGCAGTGCAGAAGATTACGCAAGGGGATATAGCGTTTGGGAGGTATCACGCTGCCCTGATCGTTTACGGAAAGTCACCAGATGAAGCCATCGACAATGGCGCTCAGATGGAGTCAATTTTCACGGTACGCGATGCGAGTTTCATTCGTTCCACAATGAGTAATATCAACACTTGGTACGCTCAGTTTCCTGCCGCGACGAAAGTGCTTTACCCCATGATTAAGTCGACTGAGAACCTCGCATGCAGCTTCTCACTGCATGCAACACCCACAGGCAAAGCCCGAGGGAATCCTATTGGTGACGGTACAGCGATGATCCCTATGCGCACCGTCAAAGATTCGCTCTTCCTGCTGAACGCACACAACAGCCCTTTGGGGCAGAACAACTTGGGCGAGATGTTGCCGGGCCACATGGCGGTGACGGGGCAAACCGGTGTGGGTAAAACGACGCTGGAAGCGATCATATTGACGTTTTTGAGCCGATGGGGGCCTGGCTTCTTCGGGATCGACTACAACCAGTCGCTGCGCAACCTGCTTGAGGCTTTGGACACGGAGTATTTCTGCCTGGCCCCTGGCACGTTTACCGGAATCAACCCTTTCCAGTTTCCAGACAGTCCGGAGCTTCGGAGCTTCCTTTTCGACCAGGTACTCACTTGCGCCGGTGGAACAGCTCTCACGAACGCCGACGAGGAGCGAGAAATTCAGCTCTCCATTGAGGCTGTCATGCAACACAGCGTCATCGGTAACCGGGGAATGTCGCTGTTACTTCAAAATATTACGCGTCGAGGTGGAAACTGCCTTTTTACCCGTCTCGCTAAATGGTGTCGAAAGGCCGGGCCAGAGGGTTATGAAGGCCATAACGCGTGGGTGCTTGATTCACCAACCAATAAATTCAACCCCGTGGACTTTTGGCGAATCGCTTTTGATTGCACAAAAATCTTGAAGCGAGAATATGCAACCAAACATCCAGACATCATGGAGGTCCTGCTAAATACACTGTTCTACATGAAGCGTCTTATGCACTCCGCAAGGCCTGGGCAGCTGCTGATTAACTTCATCGCTGAATACTGGGTACCACTCACTTTCGAAAGTACAGCGGAAGCTATCAAAGAAATCCTCAAGAGCGGCCGCACGAGGGGTGAAATTCTGGTGATGGACACTCAGTCACCAGAAGATGCGCTAGACACCAAATATGCGCCTGCGGTTATCCAACAGGTAATTACCGCTATCTGGTTGGCCAATGAAAAGGCAAACAGAGAAAAATACGCATTATTCGGTGTTGAAGGGAAGGTGTTTGATGCAATTAAAGACATACACCCATTGAGCCGGGAAATGGTTGTAGTTCAAGGTAACCAGGCCGTGAAGCTAAAGCTGGAGTTGAATGACAGTCTGAAATACTGGCTACCTTTGCTTTCCTCAACAGACAAAAACATTGCCGTTGCACAGCGAGTGCGCAAATCGCTGAACACCAAGGATCCAAAAATTTGGGTTTCTGCGTTCCTCGATGAAATGGCGCGGCTGACGGAACTAGAGAAAAAGAACGGGTGAATGATCATGAAAAACATTTTTGCTGTAACTGTGTTATCGGCAATGCTGGTAATTGTCGCGCCGACCGTCAGTGCGCTTGGTGTTCCGACGCTTGATAGTACTACTGCTGGTATTTTGGTAGTGAATGCAACTTCGCAAGCGAAACAGGCTCTCGACGCTTTGAAGCAGGCGAAAGACGGGATTGAACAAGCAAAGGCGCAATTCGACCAATACCAGGGGCTGATAACTGGGAACTCAAACTATGGGAGTTTTTTGAACAACCCGCAACTTAACCGGATTCTGCCACTGTCAGAATGGGATGGGATCTACCAGGATGCTAAGCGGTTGCCAGAACTCAGGAAACAGTACGGAATGGTGTCTGATGACCCATTAGTACAAAAGGCGTTTGATAAGCTGCTAACCGCAACAAGCGTGTTGGAGGACAACTACAACGCAAGTACAGAGCGAGTTAAGAACGCCGAGCAATTACGGGCGCAGATTAATGCTGTTGACACCCCCCAGCAAAAACAAGATCTACAAATTCGCTATCAGCAAGAGTTGCTTGAGCAGCAAAATCAAGAAACACGGATGGCTAATATGATGGCTCTGATGGATCAGAAGCAGAAGCTGGAAAGCAAGCGCCGCGCCCAACAGTTTCAGGATCATATGCGAGGGAAGGGCAATGTCGGTTCAACTGCTGAACTGAACAACGCTTACGATAACTGACATTGACTGTTCGGCTGTCGTTTCGTATCACCAGGGAATGAATTACACTGATGTTTCATTCTTCTATTCTGAGGTGCGTATGAAAAAAGCAATCTGTTTGAGCCTAGGTGCATTTGTGTTTGGTCTTGTTGCCGGTTGCGGTTCAGACAACGCAAGTGCCTTCGTTGGTCATTGGATCGAAGTTTCTAAAAGTGACGATCACCCAATGACGCTTGATATTTCCTACAGCGATAACGTATTTCATATTGACGAAAAGAAGCGGCTATTGGGGAAAGATTTCGATCGCAAGTTGGAGGGTCACGCAGACTCCTCCACGACGTTGAGCGCGATGGGCGGAGCGTTGACAATGCGACTTGAAAACAACCGCCTCTATTACAGCGGCCGTGAGTTGGTAAAATCGCCATGAAGGAGTCCAGATGGATATTCAGGTCGAAATTGCGGGGGGATTATTTAAGGCCCTCGATGCCGCGCTCAAAGGAACTTTGGGAACCGGTACAGGGAAAGTGATGATGGGGTTGGGGGCATCCTTTGGTTCTATGTGGATGCTCAACTTCACGATAAAAAGTATGTTTTGGTTACACCAGGGCTTGGACGTTATTTTTCAGGACATACTCTGGTCCATCATCAAGATGGCCATAATTGTTTCGTTGGCGTTCAACGTCGGCTGGTACATTTCCAACGTCGTGCCATTTGCAACTGGATTGCCCGACTGGATGGGTGGCGTTCTCTCTGGCCATGAGGGACCAGCAACAAACCAAGTTGATGGTCTGATCAATAGCTATATAAGCTCCCTCGACACTCTGGTCTCTTCGATGAAGTTCGGTTGGACGGAGGACTGGTCGGTAATGTTCTACGCGATATTGGTTGTTATCTTCTACTTGATGGGAGGTATACCATTTTTGAGCGTTTGCGTCGGGACCATGATCACACTCAAAGTGGCGATGACTGTAATCCTTGTTGTTGGCCCCATCTTTATTGCGTTTGCGCTTTTTGATCAAACCAAACAGTGGTTTTGGGGGTGGCTGTCGGTGATGGGGGCTTTCATGCTCACGCAGGTTTTGTTTTCTGTAGTGGTCGGATTGGAGCTGAATTACATCAATAACTTCATAGTCAAGAATGGGGAGATTGAAACGACGCTAGTAACAGCATTCACAATTCTTTTGGTATTTGGCGCGTTCACTCTCCTCGCGACTGAACTTCCTAACTATGCAGCTTCGATTATGGGCGGCGCGCCCTCCGGCGGCGTAGGCGGTGTTGGTGGCCTGTTAGGCAAGGCCACCGGTATAAACACGGCGCGCCGGCTAGCTGGTGCAGGTGCTAGAGGTATTGCAAGTCGCTTTAAATCGCGTAACCGCATCAATTAACGTTTTGCTCCCTCCGGTTTCATCTGCACTTTAATTCCGTTTCAGAAAGGTAATCACCATGAATTGCAAACTCCTTGTGAGTGAGTTGCTTTGTGCTGCCTTGCTTTTAGGTTGTAGCTCTGCACCAAAGTTAACTTTGCCTTCCGGCGATTGGGAAGAAGTTAGCCAACCAGGTGCGATACCACCTTTGAGCGCGGCTAGTCCAAGCACACCATCGCCTTACCCAACCCCGTCGCCGGCAGTGACGGTTTCTACGCCTCGGGCCCCCATGGTGTTTGGCGGGCCACCGGTGAAGCCTGGGGCACCAATCGCTCCGGCGCCGTCGGTGCCTTTGCCAGTGCCGGCAGCGGCCCCTGTGACCTCGCCAAAGCCAAGTGTCGCGGCAGTGGCGCCGGTAGTAGCGAAATCATCGGTACCGGGCCCTGTTGCGCCTCCGAGCAAGGTAGAGGGCCCAACCGTTGCACCACCGAAGACCTTTCCTGCACCCCCTGCACCCCCGGTGGCTGCTGTGTCCGCTGCTCGGCCTGTACCTGGCCCTGCGCCGGTGCCAGTTCGCCCCGTGACGCCGTTACCGACCTGGACAGCAGCAGTGGGCAGCACGCTTCACCAAACCGTTGCTGAGTGGTGCAAACGGGCAGGCGTCCGGCTGATTTGGAACCCCGAAGATTTGGATTACCCAATCGAAGCGGCTCTGAGTTTCAGGGGCACATTCCCGGACGCGATTGACCAGATATTCCCGCTCTACGACAACGCCAAACGCAGCTTCTTGGTGGATGGCAACACGTCTAGTCAGGGAATCCTTTATGTATCTGAGAGGAAGAAATGATGAAGTCGTTCTTCAAGTTCAACTGCATAGCCGTTGCTCTGCTGCTGTGCACCAGCTGCACGCTCCAGCGCGTCAGTGAGTCGGCGGCCCGGGCAGAAAAAGATGGTGCCGACGCTGCGCAGTACGCGGCGAGTTCACGCGATCAGAAGCCGGAGCAAAAACGAGCAACGGTGATTTTCAGCGATAAGCCTTGGGTATCAACTCAGCCAGTTGCCGCCAAGCGTGGTCTGCCGGCCGCGTTGGATTGTGAAAAGGCGTACCGGCCTGCAGGTGGCGTCACCATTAACGAAGTGGCGCAGTTCATCACGAACGAGTGTGGTATTTCGGTACTGGTTTCGCCCGAGGCGGTCAATCCCGGCTTAAGCGCTGTAGCACCAGGATCCGGGCCGGCCTTGCAGCAACAGGCTTCCGCAAACCCTGAAAGTCTTGTCGGGTTGTTTCCTGGATCGGCTCAAGGGCCTGGCCAGGGGCAAGGGGCAAGTGCAGCGGCGTACTCACCCCCTAGCGTGGTCAGCGGTCTCAAGTACAACGGGCGTATTTCTGGTCTGCTGGACCTCGTAACGTCCCGGCTCGGTCTCTCTTGGCATTACTCGCAAGTAGAGCGCGCTGTGCGTATTACCTACTTCGATACGAAGGTTTTCGACGTCTACGCCTTCGGTGACAAGCAAGAGATTGAAACGGTTGTTAAGTCGGGCATGACCACCACCACAGGCACCGGATCCGGTACCAACGGTGGGTCTAGCTCGGCCTCGGGTGCCACCGGTGAATCAGGTAGCAACCAAAGCACCAAGGTATTGCTCAACACTTCGATCCTCACGGACATTCAGAACAACGTTCAGTCGATGTTGAGTCAGTCGCCACCAGGGCGACTTTACATGGCGCCTTCGACCGGGACGCTCACAGTTACGGATCGGCCGGACGTGCTGGCTCGTGTGGAGACGTACCTCAACAAGACGAACTCCGAAATCACCCGCCAGGTTCTGTTCAACGTGAAGGTGTTTGAAGTCACTTTGACCGATACGGACCAGCTGGGCCTGAACTGGCAAGCGGTTTACAAATCCTTGTCGAGCAAATGGGGGTTCTCGCTCAATAACACTGTTTCAGGCATCAGCAGCAACGCGGTTGCCGGTTCAATTGGCATTGTCGATTCAGCTAACTCGCCCTGGGCAGGCTCATCAGCAATTATCAAAGCGCTGGCCGAGCAAGGGCGGGTATCCAACGTGCGATCGCCATCGGTTACAACCCTCAACTTGCAGCCTGCACCGATTCAGATCGGCAACGTGAAGGGCTATATCCCTTCCAGCTCCACAAGCAGCACAGCATCTGTTGGCACAAGCACCGCGTTGAACGCTGGCACCATCACCTCCGGCTTCAATATGACCCTGCTACCGCGGATCATCGAAAACGATGATTTGTTGGTCATGATTTCGATCAACATGAGCTCAAAACCAACGTTCACTACGTTCACCAGCGGCGGATCGAGCGCGCAAACGGCTGACTATGACACCAAAGGGTTGAGCCCCAAGGTCAAGCTACGCAGCGGTCAAACACTGATCTTGTCGGGCTTTGATGAGATGAGCGAAGACGCCACGAAAAGCGGTGTAGGTAGCCCGGGCTTCTTCGGCCTCGGCGGTTCTCAGGTTCGGACTTCGACGCACAGTGTGTTGGTTGTACTGATCACACCGATCTTGCTTAGCCAGGTCGCGAGTGATGAGACATTTGGGCGGGTCGCGTAGCTATGGCCATCAGCGCGAACCCCACGAAACAGTCAAAGGTTCAAATACTGACGTATCACGGCAACTCGTTCGTTACAGGACTGCTCTGGCATCCCTTGGACAGTCTGACCGGGTACATGCGCGAAGCACGTCAGTTCGGCCGCGCAGAGAAGATGGACATCGTGGCTATCCGGCCTACGAAGTCGATCATCCAGGCAGGATTCGTCGCTCATAACGATGGCGCAGTTAAGGGCATGTACTCTCTCGCTGCGTCCTTGGCCGGACAGTTGGGCGACTCATGGATTGCCGCCTGGCAGGTCTCTCCAGATGAAGACCGGTATGCGCTGGTGGCGGTTGACCAGGGAGCGGTCCTACCCGGATGCGATCAGGTCGGCAGCGCGGTAGAGACAACGCGGAAAGTCGCTCAGATGCTCGGCAGTTCGATTTCCTTTAAGGACATCTATCTGCCCAAGGAGTTTGGGCGCGGCGGTGAGAGCCTCGATGTCGCTGCATTGCTCCAGTCGCAGAACCTACGACGCGAATTTCGGCTACGACCACTCACATTCGGCCTGTCCAGAAGTGAATGGGTGAGGCTCTCAGTTGTCGCGCTATTGGTCGTTGTTGCGTTTGTCGGATGGCGTCAGTGGGAAGGCTATAAGGCCCGCCAGGCACTAGAGGTTGCGATGCAGCGCCAGGCAGAACTGGATGCACTGAACGCACGTGCCAACGAGCAACAGACAATGCAGGCACTGGAACATCCATGGGCGAAACAGCCTGCTGTTGTGGACTTCATTCAGGCCTGTAACGGGGCTATCGACCGTATACCGGTGAGCATTGCAGGTTGGGTTTTTGAGTCTGCTCAGTGTGACGGTGAAATGGTCTCCGTGACTATTAACCGTACAGGCAACAGCACTGCGAGCGGGTTGATTGAAGCGACCCGGGGGCACTTCGCAGACGAGCCGGCCTTTTTCAAAGGTGCCAATGGCGGCAACAGCGCGGCTCTCAAGATCAGCCTGAGCCCGGGTTTGGCCGGCGATGAGCAATTGCTCAATGCGAACGAAGCGCTACCGCTTCTGACGTCCTGGTTGAACGGGCTAGGGATAGAACCACAGCTCAGCGAAATACCCGTCGCAGTACCCGTCCCTGCAACGTTACCTGGTGGTGCTACGCCGCCACCGGTGCCTTTGCCTGAGTGGAAGCAGTTTGGTTTGACATACACCAGCGCGCTACCGCCGGCGATTGTCCTGCGCAACGTGCCAGACACCGGTTTTCGCCTACGCGAAATCAAAGTTGATTTGAAGAGTGACCAATTAACCTGGTCAGTGACTGGAGACCTTTATGCGAAATAAGTATCTGCTCCTCCCTGTGTTGTTTGCCCTCACTGGCATCAGCCGGGTAGGTCTTGCTGATGATGGTTCCTCGGGTATTACCGTTGGTGCGCTTTCCGCTGTGCAGAGCGAAACCGCTATGTACAAGGCCCAGGGCGAGCGGGCCAAGGCTCTGCGGGAAATAAACGGGCCCGGCCTACAGACAGGCCAGGCACTCCCATATGCATTTCAGGCTACACAGCAGCCGGCCGGAGCGGAGGAGCCATTGCCCGTTGTGAAGCTGGTCTCTGGATCCAGCAAAAGCTTGCGTGTGTCGCTGCTCTACAGCGGTGGGTTTGAAATTGACGCACAGGTTGGCGGCCCGGAGCTTCCAGGGGGCTACAAGCTGGAGAACATAAGCATGGACAGCGTGATTGTCAGTCGCAACGGCAAGCGCTACTCCCTCGGATTCTCTTCCAGCACGCCTGAATACAGATCGCCTGGAGTCTCGGCTCGCATGCCGGCGTCGGGGTTTCAGGGCTTACCTGGAGCGCCAATGGGGATGTCTGCACCTACTTACTCGCCAGGACAACCTTAAGGATCATTGACCATGACCACCCTTACGCAAAATCACGTCGCCCCGATCGAGAGCGTGGGCAACAACGATTCCGCACATTTGGTACTGCTGGAGCCGATCGCGCTGGAGGCTGACCAGGAGTCAGTGCCCCAGTTCGTTGCAAACGTTGGGCGCGTCCTAACGGCTGAGGGCGAAAAGTGGGAAGCCAAGCCATCGCTGCGTCAGCTTTGTGCGCTGACGGATGATGGGCAACTCTATGTGTCCTCACAACATCAGATGGACCAGCAAGTGATGTCGTTTGTGGACCGCCTGGAGCGTGCTGAGGAGCCCTTTGAGGTCAAGCTGGTGTCTATGAGCGAGATTCTGGCGATCTACCAGGAGCAGTCCCGAAACGACGATTCACCGACCTCCGCATCCACCAGCACATTGCGGCAAAAAGAAGTCATCGCTTTGATGGGGCGTGCACATAAGGCCGGTGCAAGTGACATTCACTTCGTGGTCGGTCACGACATCACACGGATCTTTTTCCGTGTTCATGGTCTGCTCACACTGGCTAGCGAGATCCCGAGTTCCAGAGGGATCGAGATGTGTTCTTCGCTTTACAACAGCATGTGCGATGTATCGAAAGAACATTACCAGCCAGAGATCAGCCAGGACGCCCGCGTTAGTCGGAAATACGTCGATCAATTGGGTCTGTTTGGCGCCCGGGTAGCGACCCGCCCGCTGGTCGATGGGCCATTGATGATCCTGCGTTTGCTCTCGGACGATAAAACCAAGCAAACGCTTGATGAGTTGGGCTTCTTGCCGGTACAGACCGGGCAGATCCGGCAGCTGTGTCGCCGCCCCTACGGAGTCACCTTCATCACCGGCCCTACAGGCTCCGGCAAATCGAAAACCTTGCAGATCAATATCAATTTGGTCGCCAAGGACACAGAAGGTACCAGACACATCCTGACGGTAGAGGATCCGCCTGAGTATCCATTGCTCGCCAACCAATCACCAAAAGGCAGCAATGAAACCTGGGAACAGGCGATCGCCAATTCGATGCGTCTGGATCCAGACATTCTGATGTACGGCGAGGTTCGTGACCTTGGCTCCTGTGAGGCGGCATTCACGGGCGGGTTGACCGGACACCTGGTGCTTACAACGTTGCACACGAACAACGCTATCGCATCGCTTCAACGTTTGGTCGATATGGGCATGGATATCACCCTTGTAACGGATCCAGCCCTGCTGACGGGAATCCTGAATCAGTCGCTTCTACCTGTCCTTTGCGAACACTGCCGAAAGCCGGCGAGAAACCATCTAAGCGAACTTGACGCTGACCTGGTAGAGCGGTTGGCAATATTGGAAATCGAGGACTGCTATCTGCTTGGCGACGGCTGCCAACACTGCGAAATGCTGGGTGTTACAACGCGAACGGCGGTAGGTGAAGTGTTGGTGACGACTCATGGGTTCATGAAAGTCTTCCGAGAGAAGGGGGCCGGTGAGGCACGCAATTACTGGGTTAAGCACATGGGGGGAATAACCAAGACGGCCCACACGATTATGAAGGTCAAGGCCGGATTGGTTGATCCGCGAATGGCCGAGACCATCGTAGGTCCTCTGGATTTCGACCAATACCTCCTGGAGCAAAATCATGTTCAAGAAGATCCGGCGCGTACTCATTGAAAATCGGAGTAGCAAAAAGCCGATAGCGCCTAGGCTGCCTCGTTTTGCAATGTTCCTTGAGATCCGGGATTTGCTTACCGAATGGTATGCAGCTCTGGCTACCCGTTGGTACAGCACGCAGTTTGGTGGAAAGGAGCGTATCCAGTTTTACGAGAGTATGACCGCGCTGTTGGAGAACGGCGTCCCACTCCAGGAAGCATTACTCGAAGTCAGCAATGTCTACAGCGACGATGGAAAACGACTGTTTCATCCCATTGCGTTAGCCGGCTCAGCGATGAGTACGACGGTTAGTAACGGCAAAACCCTGGGTTGGGCATGCCAGCCTTGGATGCCTTATCAAGAAGTGGCGATCATTGCGTCAGGCGAAAAATCAGGCAATTTGCAGCAGGCTTTTTTCGATTGTGTACGCACCATCGAGGCACGCCAGAAAATTGTATCGCTGATCCTTTCGTCTTCGCTCTACCCGGCCCTGTTGTGGTCTCTGATGGCTTATCTACTGCACGTCATTGCAACCAAGATGGTGCCGGCAATGGCTAGGCGATCGGATCCAGAATCTTGGACCGGTATCCCGTCCCTGCTTTATTCAATCTCCACATTCGTGAACAACTGGGGATTGATAACGCTGATCGGCTTTGTACTGTTTGTTGTGATTTCAATCGGGACTTTGCCGTATTTCTGTGGCCCGCTTAGGGTTCGTTTGGAGGCGTTCCCACCCTGGTCGATTTACAAAGCACTGCACGGTTCAACCTTTCTGCTCAACGTCGCTGTGATGCTGCGCTCAAACATAAATCAACTCGACGCCCTGGAAGCCCTAGAACTGAACGCTAAACCCTGGCTGCGTGAACGACTTACGGCTGCTCGCTACGGCGTTCGGATGGGGAAAAACTTCGGTGTGGCCTTGAAGCTCGCCGGCCATCAATTCCCCGACAAACAGGCTGTGCAGTTTCTCTGCGTTCTAGCGACACGTAAGGGCTTCTCAGAGGCCATTCACCGTTTCAGTAATCGCTGGCTGGCTAACTCGCTTAAGAACGTCGAGCGCTACTCCAAAAGCCTTCTCATTTTTTCATCTATGGCAATCGGCGTGCTGATGATCCTGGTGCTGATCGGGACATACAGCATGCAGGCCGACGTCACAAACACGCTCCAACATTAATCCATCGAGAGGTATTACCCATGCAATGCAAAACCAAAATGTCACACCGTCAAGGCGGTTTTATCGACTTGTCCATGCTGTTCGTTTTGATCGTTATCGCTATTGGTATTGGCTACGCGATTTACAACGGCGGTTCGCTGCTGGGAAGTTCTGATGTCAGTAACGAACAGTCGAACATCGGCCAACTGATTGCCAATACCCGCAAGCTCAAAAGCAGCAACGGCTACGGCACTAGTGGTACGAGCCTTGTTCCCCAGCTCGTAACCAGCAAAGGGCTCCCAAACATGAGCGTTTCGGGTAGCACCCTTTACAACGCCTGGAACGGTTCGGTCACGGTTGCTTCCGGTGGGATGACCTTCATCCTTACTGAAAACGGTATTCCAGGCGATGCATGCATGACTCTGGCAACCAAGATCAGCCGTGGTCAGAAAGTGTCGACCTCGATCAATGGCGGATCGAGCAGTACGGGCGAGGTCTCTTCTGCCACAGCTGCCGCCAGTTGCACCGACACCAATAACAACAGCATCGCCTGGACCGTTTTCTAAGGAGCCGGCATGAGCCGTATCACTGAGGCAAATTTTGTAGACCTCTACTTAGGTGATGGCTTCAGCGATGTGAAAGGGCTCGACGGTGCTGAGACCAAGAAGGTCTCGGCACCGCCAGAATGGGCAGAAGACCTGGTCCGATTGAAGGATCAATGCTCCGCTCTCTTCGCTGAGTTTCAAGATCCGGAGTTTTCGCTGATCGAAGATGGAGTGGTGTTGCGTGTCACACAAATCGTAGACGCGATGGGAAAAGAGGTTTTTGCGATAGCGAAAGCAAAGCCCAAGATCATGCAGTTTGATTTACTCGGCCTACCGGATGATTTGGTTCACACCCTGTTGAACGAGGCCGCGAGGGGGTTGGTGATTTTTTGCGGTGAAATGGGGGCCGGTAAAACCTCTAGCGCTGCGTCGTTGGTGCTAGCACGGTTGAAGGGCAGCGGTGGCATTGCCTTCGCGATGGAGGATCCTCAAGAAACCAACCTTAACGGCCCTCATGGCCAGGGACGCTGCATTCAGATGCAAGTCTCCAGGCGTACAGGGGGTTACGAGGAGGCTTTTCTCCGAGCGCTGCGCACTCGTGCTGATTTGCTGTTCGTCGGGGAGGTACGTGATGAACAGACCGCCGCCCTGATAGTGCGAGCATCAATCAATGGTCATTACATCATCACCACCGCGCACTCCGGCTCACCGTCACAGGCAATTGAGTACATCGCTGCCCTTGCACAATCAAAGATCAGTAATGCTCGCGAGATTCTCTCCAAGGGATTACTGGCCGTCGTTTTCCAGACGTTGGATAAAGCGCATGGTTTTCCAACGCTAAAGGTCAAGAGCCTTTTGTTTTCGGGGGAGGACGGTCCTGGTATTCGCGAAAAAATCCGCACGGGCAACACACAACAAGTTGACCAAGACGTGGAAAGCCAAGCGAGGAGAAATATATATGGCAGTGGATAAGGTGATATCGCGTACGCGAAATAATCAAGGGGGGTTTGTTTCTATTGAGCTGTTGTTTGCCATAGTCGTGTTTGTAATTCTGAGTTCGATTGCTGCCAACCAACTTGCAAGGAACATGGATTCTCAGAATTACCAGATCGCGGCTCAGCAACAACAAGCGGTCGCGGATGCTGCCGCTAAGTACCTGAAAGATAACTTCAGCGTTGTAGTTGCTTCGGCTACTCCTACGGTCCCTGTTCAGATCACGACAGCGATGCTTCGCAACACGAAGTACCTGCCCATCGGTTTCGGTGACACGAATGCGTTTGGGCAATCTTTCCTGGTCCTTGCTAGGAGCCCAGCTGCAAACCAGTTGGAGTCGATAGTGCTGACCACCGGCGGGGAAGTCATTGATGAAATCGGAACCCGGGAAATCGCTGAGAACCTCGGAGGCACCGGGGGGTTCATCCCGGTTGACAATACCGGCATTGTCCAGGGCGTGCGTGGCGGCTGGCAGATCGCTTTAAGCAACTACGGAATGAACCCAGGCGCGGGGCATACCGCGAGTGCCTTGTTCTTGATGGATGGCACGTTGACCAACGACTATCTCTATCGCAACGCCGTACCAGGTCATCCAGAAGTCAACACGATGAACACGGCGATTAACCTAAACGGCAATGACCTGAACGCTGTAAGGGCGACCAACACGGTCACGCTGAATGCCGGCACCACCAACACTACGGGAGAGACCACAACAGGTGGGTGGTTCAGGACCAAAGGCGATACCGGTTGGCTCAATGAGAAGTGGTCGGGTGGGTGGTACATGTCGGACCCCTCCTGGATACGCTCTTATGGTGACAAGGGTGTTCTTACCGGCGGGGAGGTTAAGGCAGGAAAACTCACTTCTGATGGTCGCACCAGGGTTGGGGAGTATTTGCAGCTGGACGGTGCAGCGGTAGATGGAACCGATTGCGCGCCGAACGGGCTATGGGGCCGTGATGCGAACGGACCGCTGTTCTGCGGGGAAGGCAAATGGAAGAAGCCTGGCGGGTGGGAATTTCAGCTAATCCAGGGCGTTTGCCAAGCGCCGTATAAAGGCGGTACCACCTGTTTTCTAGGCGATACCACCTGGAAGTCTTGCTCACTCACTGGGGCATTTGGTGTCGGTGATAGCGAGACCGGATCCATATTCCGAAACGCTAGTGGCTGGTATTTGGGGACATCGCGGCTTACCTGGCCGGGTGTTTTTTACTGGAGCTGCTTCAAGTAACCGATTTACTTAACAACCAATCGTTTGGTTTCTCGCGTTTTACCTCCGCAACGAATCTGTACTGCTTGAACAGATAAGAGGCATGAAAACTCAATCTAAAATGTAACTATATAGGACGGTGATCATGCCTCTATTATGGGTTTTGCTTGTTGTAACACTGACGATTACATTTTTATCTAACGCTGAGCAGCAAAGACAAGAGCGTAATACTGTGTACGCGGATGTAACCGCAGCATCTGTGAACGTGTTGGTATATCGAAACGCAGTCGCAAATTTTGCTAGTTCCAATCCTACGTTTTCCGGGACCGTCTCAGACGCGCAGTTAGTCTTGCCGAGCTGGTATGTTAAATCCGCAAGTTTGGGGAACTACATATCAGCGGGTATTAGTTATTCATTTTACACAAGCGTGTTACCAGGTCTGGTAGGGGAGTTAGCGCGCCGTACTGAATCTGTGAATGTAGGAACAAATCAGAATGGCGTCCTGCTGGCCCCGAACATGGCGAACATGGGAGTCACGCTGCCCGCTCAAATCCCCAACGGCTCGGTGGTACTCATTCAATGAAGAAGACGCTGTTTCTACTCACAATTGTTGCAAGCGCTCACGTGAATGCAGAGATACCTCCTCCGGCCTATCAGCGCGCAGCGCTCTCACAAGGCGTACCCCCTGAGGTCTTGTATTCGATCGCGAAGGTAGAAAGTAATTTCAAAATCAGAATCGGCACGTACCCGTGGCCATGGACCCTCAACATCAAGGGCAAAGGTTACTTTTTCGCAACCCGGGCCGAGGCGTGTGACGCAGCGTTAAAGGGACTGCAGCAGCACGGGAAATACGGTGTGGATATCGGTCTGACGCAGCAAAACTGGGGTTGGGTGGGATCGCAGCATTACACGCAACCCTGTGATGCACTTGCACCGAACGAAAACCTGCAGACAGCGGCCATCGAACTTCGCAAATGCTTTGAAAAGGAAGGCGACTGGGTACGCGCAGCAGGCTGCTACCACCGACCTGCAGGCGGTGAGCCCGCCCGGCGGTACAGAGAGATTTTCAGCAAGCGATATATGCAGGTGCTTGGAAGCAACTGAGTTATTAGCCCACCCGCTATTTTAATTTTCAAAATATTAATCATCGTTGGCGCGCAAATGCTGAAGCGCCTACGCATGCCCTTTTCATGAATTCGAGAAATTAAACATGTTGAAGTCTCGCAAAGATAAGCAGCAAATCATTGAGCAAGAGCAAATCATGGAGCTCGGTATCGTCGAGGATCCACGCGACCAGCAGCGAATTAGCCAGTCGGTAACAAGCTATACGAACGCTGCTAAATGGTTTGAAACTAATGTGGCAGCGGGCTACAGAAAAAGCGCAAGGAACGCAAAACTTCTGGCTACGTTTTTTGGTGTTCTTGCGTTCATGTCCGTCGGTGCCGTCCTAGTACTGACTCCCCTGAAAACCGTTACTCCGTATTTAGTGCGCGTTGATAACAGCACCGGCGCCGCCGATATTGTTCCGCAAGTGAGCGATGTGAAAACTCAAGAGCAAGTCGATGATGACTATTGGCTGAGCAATTACGTTCGATTTAGAGAAAGCTATAATTTCGCGGATAACGATGCGTACTACAACACCGTTGAAACAATGTCTTACGCCGGAACGTTTCAGGAATATAAAAACTTTCAATTATCCAAAAAGGGTTATACAGATACGTTGGGCACTAGTCGACAAATGCGTGTCGATATCAGAGGTGTAGTCCCGCTTCCTCGAAAACCTGATGACCCTTTTAAAACCGTGCAAGTACGAATCACTAAGACGGTAGTTGACCGTAACGGTGTGCCTGATCCCAGTAACAAGCCAGCAACCTTTTTAATGACGATCACGTTTGACTACAAGAATCCCCCGAAAAAGCGTGAGCAAGAACTGGTGAACCCGCGTGGGCTTGGCATCAAGAGCTACAGCAACGTTCAAGAAGTAGGGGTGAACAATGGGTAAGCAACTCTCGGTAACTGTTGCGTTGCTCTTGAGTTTTGGTGTCTTACAAGCGCACGCCGAGACCATGGGTGAAAGATCATTGTTGGATAGCAGGGTCCAAACGGCAGTTTACAACCCTGATAACGTGTACCGGGTTCAAGCCAAAATTGGTCGAACATCTTCTATACAACTGCCACCGAATGAAACTGTCATGGGTCGCGATGGTGTTATCACTTCGGGCGATCCTTCTGCATGGGAATTAGGGTTAAATCAGACAGGCAGTCTGATCACCTTAAAACCCAAGAATGACAAAGATCCCGATACAAACTTTACGATTAATAGCAACCGACACACTTACTTGTTGGAACTGAAGCTGGTCAAAAATATCAGCGATATGACCTATTTGCTTCGGTTCAAACATCCTGATCTGCCTAAGCCAGTGCCATTAGATTTGGTTGCGGATCCATGCAGTGGGTTGCGCAGCGGGCCTTATCAAAAACGCGGGGAGCGATCGCTGGCCCCTTCGGAGGCTTGGGACAACGGGACGTTCACCTGTTTCCGATTCCCTACCAATCTGCCTCGCCCGGTTGTGTACCAGGTGCTGCCAGATGGTACCGAGACACTGGCAAACGTTCGTCCTGTACGCGACATCCTAGTGGTGCATGGTGTTAGCCATTTGTTCCGACTCAGGCTAAATGGCCTTGTTATGGAATTGAAGCCTACCCAGGCGCTGGGGACGTCTTACAACTTCAATGGCACGACTACAGGTCAAGTTCGGGAGGTGAAGCGTGCAGAATAATGAACCTGCTGATTTGGCCCCTGGTAATCCTCCATCCGCTCAACAGGCGCGTGGTGACTTCGACTTGCGAAGAAAATCGAAAAAGCCGAAGCCAGTAAAAATATGGGCAGCAATGGCGTTACTCTTTCTGTTCTTTATCCTCGCAGTTGTCGGAATTTGGACCTTTGCAATCAGTGAAATGAAACAGGGAAGTACGGATATAGATGAAAGCAAAGTAGTAGCGGACGCGACGCTGAATAACCAGCCGACGACGGATAGGGGTATGAAGGAATTAAAGGAAGACAAACTTAGAGAGATCGAAGAAAACAAAAGAAAGGCAGCGGAAGAGGCAGCCAAGCTTGAAGAAAAAAAGCAGGAGCCTGAACCGTCGAAATCTAACAAGCCTAATGGCGCGCCAAACCGAGGAGCAAGCGGTAACGCGCCTGCGCCGCCCAGTGAAATGACGCCGGAACAGCGAAAGCTATCGGGTGGTGTGATGATGGCTGCCAATATCAATAACGTTGCGGGGCTTGCTCGTGGGGTAGGTGGGACTCAAGCCGACGCAAGTTCACCCGCAGCACCAGGTGCTGCAGGTGGCCCAGCCGCCTATCCACCTGGTGGCCCTGAATCCGCCGCGCTGCGTGGCAATGGCGGTGGGGGAGGCGGCTCGACCTCGCGAGGCGGATTAGACGACCTTTCCGGTGTCAGTTTTGCTCCGACAACAGCGTATTTGGCCCCATCTGGTAAGTACCTGCTTGGCCACGGCACATACGCACGGTGCGCCGTGTATACCGAAATAATCACCGAGCAGCCCGGCATTGTCGACTGCCGGCTGACAGAACCTCTGTACTCCGTTGATGGCTCTACGGTCATCGCTGAAGCCAGTGCGCGACTTACAGGGGTGCAGAAGACCGCAATGGTGGCCGGCCAGCAGAACGTGTTCACCGCTTGGACGGATCTTGATACCACTGCAGGTGTAAGGGCCCGCCTGGACAGCCTCGGCGCCGGTCCCATGGGCGCTAGCGGCACCTTGGCATGGATAGACAACCACTACATGGAGCGTTACGCCGGTGCAGTGGCGCTTTCCTTCATCCAGGACGTATTGAAGGCGGCAACTACACCCAAGCAAGGCAACGATTCGGGCGGATACACGGTGAATAACAGTGAGCAAAACGTCGAAAGCATGGCGGACAAGGCACTGAACAGCACCATCAACATTCCCCCTACCGGCTACATCCTGCCGGGAACAGTGATCACGGTGATCATCGCTCGGGATATCGACTTTTCCACTGTCTACGAGAATCGTTAAGGGGCGTTTATGCAAAGTGTTTTAGATGCGCCGGCACTGCAGGACACGACAGCCTCAAACGAGGATTCTCTGAGCAGTTCAACGCTTCTGCAGGACTTTTTGATGCAGGCGCGCATCACCGAACGACTCAGCAGACCAGACGTGACTGAAGTGCTGATTAACAGGCCTTTCGAGATGTTTTTGGCAACGGGTGAACATCCAAGCGGCCTTCGGGAGAACGCCCCCTGGTTGGACTTTTCACTGTGTTGGAGGGTCGCAAAGAGCTTGGCAGCGTACAACAACGTTGTGTTGTCGCCGGAAGAGCCAATTCACACGTTGAAATTTCCTGATGTGTTCGCGGAGGGGATCCGTGCCCAGTTGGTGATTCCACCGGCTTGTGAGGCGGGCACTATCTCATTCTCGATCCGAAACCCTTCGCTGGACCGGTTCGCGTTACCTGATTACATCAACAGCGGTCGTTTCAAGCATGCGAAAGCCATCAAGGCATCCCATGTCGAATTAGCCGACTGGCAGCGGGCGATACAGGCTGCCCATGAGGCCAGCGACTGGAATACGTTTTTCAACCTGGCGGTACAGCATAAGCAGAACATCATCATCTTCGGCGGGCCAGGCTCCGGCAAAACGACTTTCGCCAAGGCTCTGACAGACCTGTTCCCCCGCGATCGGCGGATGATCACCATCGAGGCGATCAACGAATTGCTGTTACCCCTTCACCCCAACCACGTACACCTGTTGTACGGGCCCACAGTGACGCCCAAGAAGCTTGTGGCCAGCACCATGAGGATGAAGCCAGACCACTTGTTTCTGGCCGAACTGACCGGCGACGAGGCCTGGCACTACATCGAGATTCTTAACACCGGCGTACCGGGCACTGTGACTACTGCGCACGCCAACGATTGTGTTTCTGGCATTGCGCGTGTGTGTGGCCTGGTCAAGCAGTCCGACGTTGGCAAAAGTCTGGATTACGGCTACATCGAACGCCTGGTGACAACGGCATTCGATGTGGTGGTGTACATGGAGAAGACGCAAATTCTTGAAGTGCATTACGAGCCTGAAATGAAACTCAAAATGATCAATACACGGGCTGTTTAGGAGGCTTTATGGGTTGGTGGATCGCTATTTTTGTAGCCATTGTGGTTTTGACCGCTCTGTTCTTTGTCGGTGGGGTTTACGCCGGTGGTTGGCTGTTCCTGACACTCAATCAGGAGGATTACACCAGCGTGTCTTGGCACACGCTCTTGGACGCATCCAAGTTGGCTCTGGATGACGACAGGCTGTTGTACCTGCCGTGGGCCTGGTGCGTGACAGCTGCGGTCACGTTCCTGCCGATCGGCATCACGCTACTGGCCTTCCTGATGCGCTTTAAGCGTGTGTCCTCGCTACATGGTGATGCACGCTTTGCCACGAACCGAGAGTTGAAGCAGTTTGAGTACAAAGGTGATTACCAGTAACCGGATTTGTTGTGTGATGCCGTAACCCTCCTCGTTTCAATCCTCGAACTTTTTCTTATCGCAACCGGAGGCCTCAGGCCTATTCGGATCGAGCGTCTGTGCGCCTACCAGCGAACAGACTTCTGGAGAACTGTATGCGTTTACCTTTTGAGTTAGACCCACAAATTATTCACCACATCATCTACAGCCAAGCCGGTTCGATCGGTAAGGCCATCATCGAATTGATCATGAATTCTGTTGATGCCGGAGCTACAACCGTTCGTCTCACCATGACGAAAGTGGGATTTGAATGTGTGGACGATGGGACCGGTTTCGCCAGCCGCGATGATGTTCTTCGTTATTTCGGCCGGTTTGGTACCCCGCACCAGGAGGGTGACGCAACCTACGGGCGTTTTCGCCTCGGTCGAGGACAAATCATGGCTCATGCAATCACCCGTTGGGTTTCCAACTGTTGGAGCATGGCAGTGGACACCCGCTCCATGGGTTACAACTATGATCTGGAAGATCTTGTTGAAGGCGCCGCCGGCTGCTCGATCACGGGTACCTGGTATGAACCACTTAATGATCTTGAGTTGATGTCAGCGGTCCAGGAAATACGCGACCTTGTACGTTACACGCCGATCAGCGTTGAGTTAAATGGTCGAGTGATCACCCGTGATCCGGCCAACGAAAAGTGGGACTTTGAGGACGAATGGGCTTACTACCGCGCCAAGGAAGACGGACCGGTATCTATCTACAATCAAGGCGTATTGGTGCGCAACGACTCCTCCCATGTATGGGGGGCGGGTGGGTTAATCGTCTCTAAAAAAGCTATCGGCCTTAACGTCTCCCGCACCGAAATTCTGCGCAAGACATGCCCGGTCTGGAAGGTCATAGCAAAAGAGTTTGGCAAACTGGCTGACAGCGTATCCGCCAAACTGGGGGACAACCGCAAGACCGAAGCGCGCCGCGAAAAGGCGGCCAGATCCTTACTCAGTGGCGATGCAAATATTTGCACCGTATACGATCGCGAAGAGGTCATCACCTTGCTCCCCGGCAAGCGTCACATAACGCTCAGAGAGTTCCACGGCCGGGCCCACACCTCACGGGCCTCCGGTAGAGGCACCTACACGCTTGTGGAGGACGGCAGCGATGTCCCAAAAGGTGAAGCGATCGCCCGGGAGCAGATCATCCAAATTGTTCATCCCAAAACCCTTGAACGGTTTGGGTGCCACAACTTTATTGATTTCGAGGAAGCACTTGAGCGCGCATTTGCAAACGTCAGTGCCGATGCCCAGGCAATCATAGATCGTGGTGAGCGTGCGCCCTGGTTTTGGAGGGGAAAGCCAATCGAAAACCTGGAACTGGTAGCTTTTTCCACGTTTAGAGACGCTTTCATTGACAGGACGCAGATCGTGGACGAGCGCAAGGCGCTGGACAAGGAAACGCGCCGCGCCTGGACCGCATTGCGATGGTGCTTACAGCACTACGCAGGCGGATGTGTCGGGGCGAACCGCTACAGAGACGGCAGGCTTCGTTACGATGAAAAGCGTTTACAGGTCTTGCTCGGGGAGTCGAACACCGCCGATGCCTGGACCGATGGCGAAACCTATTTGGCCATTGACTGCGAAGTCGTGAAGCGGATCAGCAGTAAACCGCTGGAAACAGTGGCCTACATATTCGGGTTGGTAGAACACGAAGTAGCTCACCAGGGTGACAGCATCGACTGCGGCCACGACGAGGCTTTCTATCAGCGCTACCACGATATTTCCTTACGCATGGCCCCTGAGCGTCAGAGGTTCATGCACAAATGGCTGATGAAATACACCATGAGTATGGAGAACGAGGGCAAAAAAGCGCGGGGCCACGCCTGGAATGAACGCTGGCTGGTGGCCCGCGTTGGTAGTGGCCGTATGAAGCGCGGCCTTACCCCGGTAATTGAGGACGTTTCTACTCACCCTTTGGTGAATGAGCCTGTTCCAGAGCAAAACATGGCCCTTTTGTCGTATCTCAATGCGCGGTTGGTGGAGTCAGGCGCATGCCCCGAGCCGCCGAATTGGGATTTGGTGCGGGAGCAGGCGCGTATTGATCAGCAGGCTATTACCAAGGAGCTGCAAGCCGACCACGATGCTCAGAAAGCCCTGGAGAAAGCCCAGGACGCTGAGTTTCAACGACACATTGATCAGATGTTTGAAGATGCCGAACCGGTAATCGCAGAGGCTCTCGACCTGGAGCTATCTGCCATACCTCCCGAGGCATTGGCTTACCTACTCGACTGCGTTGTTTGTCGGGGTTACACGCCCGACAACATCCGGAGGGCTTGGGAGTACAAAGAATGGGTCCACGACGAACACACTGATAATTACGATTACGACGACCATGAAGTAGATCCCGAACTGTACGCGGATATAGAAACGGGAAATGCGGAGTCCAGCGACGCCCTGTGGCGAGTGGATGAGGACTGCCGCCAGTACGTCAAGGAAGGCGAAGCCTGGTGGATGCTGGAACGTAACTCCGCTGCCGCCGGATTTTTCCGTGTTGAGGACTACTTAAAGTGGCGTCATGCGCAACAAATTGATGACGGCGCAAATGATCGGAAATAGGTAAGACACACACAATCCACCTCCGCGCTCAGAGAGAAGCAACTCTTAAAAGAGCGCTTCCGCAAAGTGTGATTAAACAACCAATGAAAAACTGCTACCGCGCCATATATGGCTTGGTGGCCTCTCTATGCCTGAGCGACAAGTCACTAAGGCATAGAGAGACTCTTAATAGGAATAGACATGAACCAACAACACGATATACGCCAGTTGAACCGCGATAAAAAAATAGCACGCATTGCACTAGTAGTGATTCCACTGCTATTGGGGTTGGTAGTAGGGGTTGTGCTTCTAGCTGTAAACGATCGACTTGCGGCAATGGATAGAACCGTAAGCCTCGCGACAATTAGCGTGGGGTTTAATGAAACGGCGCAGAATCAAATGAAAGTCATCCAGGCTTTGAACACGCTGACGGTGTTGCAGCAAGAAAGTAACAATTATCAAAAGTTAATGTATCAAGAGCTTTTGAAGCGCAAATAACAGTCCTTGCTAACGGAGTGGACTTATGAAATCAGAAGCCCAGTTATCTCGCGATGCTGATTTGTACTTAGCGCGCCAGTTTGGTCAAGCGTTTGTCAGAGAACAAAATTCACACCAGGTGCGAACTGACTTCAACAGGGTTTTCAAGGACGACCGTGAAGCCTTGGAGCAGTTCGAACATGGGGTGGTCGAGGAAGACCAGAAGCGCCTCGCCCTGGGCATGACGCCCGAGCAATTCCATCGCCATCACCTTGATAAGAAAACCGCGCACAGCGCGAAAAGGAGCGCAAATGGCCGCAGTCGCGTATAGCCCGAGCAACCCCCAAAAGCGGATTGATCAATATCCTGCATTGCTGATTGGCAAGCATCCAAAAAAGGATTCGTTCCTGGCGTCATACGGGCAAACTTTCCTGATGCTGGCTGCACCACCCGGCACGGGTAAAGGCGTCGGTATCGTGATCCCGAACCTGTTGAGCTACCCCGACTCTGTGGTGGTGAACGATCCAAAGTTTGAGAACTGGGACACTACCGCCGGGTTCCGCGCAGCCATGGGCCACAAGGTTTTGCGTTTCTCACCTGAGCGGATGGAGACTCATCGCTGGAATCCGCTAGCCCGGGTTAGCCGCGATCCTCTTTACCGGCTCGGTGAAATCCGCACCTTGGCCAGTGTGCTGTTTGTGTCGGAAAACCCTAAAAACCAAGAGTGGTACAACAAAGCAGCTAATGTCTTTGGCGCGATTATCTTGTACCTCATGGAAACACCCGGGATGCCTTGCACCCTGCCCCAGGTGTACGAAATCGCTGCGCTGGGTAGCGCAATGGGGGTATGGGCACAGCAGATCATCGAGACCAGAAGCAGCGGCGACAACGCCCTGTCGGTGGAATGTTTGCGTGAGCTCAACGGTGTCTTTGAGGCATCGAAGAACAAGAGCAGCGGTTGGTCCACCACGGCGGATATCGTGCGTGACACGCTGGCCATGTACGGTGAAAAAACAGTGGCTTGGGCGGTGTCTGGTGATGACATCGATTTTTCCAAGTTGCGCGAGGAAAAAATCAGCATCTATTTCTGCGTCAACAGCGACTCGCTCAAAAAGTACGGGCCGTTGATGAACCTGTTCTTCACCCAGGCGATTCAGCAAAACTCCAAAATATTGCCGGAGCAGGGCGGGCATTGTGCGGACGGATCGCTTCGGCTCAAGTACCAGGTACTTTTCCTGATTGACGAAATCGCAATCATGGGACGGATGGAAATCATGGAGACGGCACCAGCGCTGACCCGAGGTGCTGGTTTGCGATATCTCATCATCTTTCAGGGTAAGGACCAGATGCGGGCCGAGCGCACTTACGGGGAGCAGGCCGGTAACGGGATCATGAAAGCGTTCCACATCGAGGTGGTTTACAGCACGGGCGATATCAAACTGGCGGAGGAGTACAGCAATCGTCTTGGTAAAAAGACGGTCCCTGTCAAAAACACCTCCATCACTCGCGGCACGAAAGGCCAGGCCACCGACAGCTACAGAGAAGAGCCAAGGCCACTGATGCTGCCCCAAGAAGTGAATGAAATGCCTTATGACCAGGAGCTGATCTTTGTCCAGGGCACGAAATCTAATGAGCCGATCAAGATTAAGGCACGCAAGATTTTCTGGTACGAAGAAGATGTGTTTAAGGAGCGGGCACATATGAAGCCTCCCGCAATCCCGGTAGGGGACGCTTCGATTATTGATGGCCTAACCGTGCCTGTGCGTACTACTGAGGCAAAAGCCGCTATGGCCGCGCCGCACGACCAGGTGCTGCGCGCCGAGCATGAGAAACGCACGAACCCACCGGCGTAACCGTCGCTACGAACACCACGCACCAAACTCAACAAAGGAAATTGACATGAACTGCGCCATTACGGCAGCGGCCCAGTTGTGCCCGCCTGTCAAACAAACTACGCCTTCCAAGTTGCGCAAATTTGCAACTATTGGAGTTCTGGCAATAGCAATGCTTGGCACTGGTCCGGCATTCGCAAAAGATCCATGTAAAACCGCGCTGTGCATGTTCGGCTTATTCACGGGGACTAATGATAGTGAGTGCAACGACGCGATAGCGGATCACTTCAATATCATTGTCTTCAAGAAGAAAAAGAAAATCGACTGGAATAAAACAGCTAAAGAGCGACTCGGTTTCACCAACAGTTGCCCAGGTGCGGATCCAGTGACCAACAAGCTGATTAACGACAAGTTCGGCAAATCTTTCGGTTGATGCGCCGCGTCGATTCTTTCTAACTCATTTTTGAGGCTATTTCGTATGCGTGTTTTTATTGCTGAAAAACCAGCGCTGGCCAAAGTAATTGCCGAGGCGCTGGGTAATCCTCGCAGCAAAGGCGGTTACATCGAATGCGGTCCTGACATCGTGACCTGGTGCATCGGCCATTTGCTGGCCCTGGCCCCGCCAGAGGCGCACAACCCGGCTTATGCCAAGTGGAACGCCGACGACCTGCCTTTGAAGCTCCGGCCGGAGAAGTATTTGCCGATCCCGGCAACAGCCGAACAGCTCAAAACAGTAGGCGAGTGGATCGGGAAGGCATCTGAAATCGTCCACGCCGGCGATCCTGACGACGAGGGGCAGCTTTTGGTCGATGAGGTGTTGTTGTACTTCTCCAACAAAAGCCCGGTGAAACGGCTCCTTATCAGCGACATGAACGCCAACGCGGCACGCAAGGCGCTAGGCAATATCAGGGACAACAGCGAGTTTTACGGGTTATCGCAAAAAGCCTTGGCGCGGAGCATCGGGGACCAGCTTTACGGTTTCAACATGACCAGGGCGTACACGCTGGCCGCCAAAGCGAAAGGGATCAAAGGCGTTTTGTCTGTTGGTCGCGTGCAAACCGTTGTCCTGGGCCTGATCGTGAATCGGTACCTGGCCAACAGAAGTCACTCAGCGGCCTACTTCTACAGCCTGAGTGCCAACCTGGCATTCGGTGAAAACACGCTCGGCGCCCGGTTTGTGGTTCCGCCGGCAGCGCCGGTCGATGAGAAAAATCGGATCGTTGACGAGGCCTATGCCAACGAGGTGGCCAGCGCGTGCCGCCAGTCGCCGGCGACGGTTGTTTCGGTGAGCGTGCCGGAGAAAACTACCTCGGCGCCGCTCCCGTTTGCCCTCTTGGACTTGCAGGTACACATCAGCAAGGAACACGGGCTCGATGCTGAAAAAACCCTCGCGATCACCCAGGCATTGCGCGAGAAATACAAGGCCATCACGTACAACCGGTCTGATTGCAGCTATCTGACTGATGAGCAGTTTGCGGAAGCGCCGGTGACCCTTGAAGCGTTGGCCCAGGCACTGCCGGAGTTGAGCAACGCATTCGCTAATGTCGATCCAGGCCGTAAGAGCCGAGCCTTCAATGACTCCAAGGTATCGGCCCATACAGCGATCATTCCTACTGCATCGAAGTTCGATATCACGCAACTGACCGGCGACGAACTCAAGGTATACATGGCAATTGTGAAACGTTATTTGGCGCAGTTTCTGCCGGAGAAACGCTACCTGGCCGCCGAAGTCCGTTTTGACGTTATGGGTAACGCCTTCATTGCCAAAGCAACCAAGACCACAGCGGCCGGGTGGACTTCGCTCATCTCTGACGACATCGAGGACGGCGAAGGCGGTGATGAAGATGGTGACCAGGTTGAAAGTCGTTTTGACGTGCTGTCGGTCCTCACGCCTTCTGCAACCGGGCTATGCGCCGATGTGAAGGTCGCCAAGGAAAAAACCAAGCCGCTGCCGCTCTATACCGAAGCGATGTTGCTTAAGGATCTACAGCGCGTTTCCAAGTACGTCCAGGATCCGCGCATCAAGCAACTGTTGCTGGAGCGTGACCAGGGCAAAGCGGCAGGAGAGAACGGCGGAATTGGCACGCCGGCAACCCGGGGTTCGATGCTGGCAAAACTGCGCGATCGGAATTTCTACACGGTCGATAAGAAAAAGCTGATCCCGACACCGCTGGGCCTGGAGTTCGTCGCCGCGTTGCCCACTATTGCTACCACCCCGGACATGACCGCCTTGTGGCATGAGCAGCAGCAGCGGATCGAGAGCGGTGAAATGAGTGTGGATGCGTTCCTGGACGAACTGGAGCTGTTCATCGCTGACCAGGTGCGAAACGTCGACGTGGGAAATATCCAGATCCAACCCCAGGCGGCGGCCTTTCAGATCACCGCGCCGTGCCCCATGTGTGGGGGCGAACTGGCAGTGACTTCAAAGGTGATCGGTTGCAAGGGCTGCATCTTCAAGATTTGGCCACAGATCAGTGGCAAAACACTGACCTCGGCGCAGTTGGAGACGTTGTTGACGAAAGGCAAAACGGCCACGTTGAAAGGCTTCAAATCACAAGGCGGCAAGGGCAAAGCATTCGACGCGGCCTTGCGCCTCGACGCCCAAGGCAAGGTGCAGATGGTCTTCGCACGATAACTTTGATAAACAAACATCTATGAGGATTTACCTATGCGCGGAGTAAACAAAGTCATCCTGGTAGGCACCTGTGGACAGGATCCTGAAACGCGGTACCTGCCGAACGGTACCGCCGTGACCAATCTCAGTCTGGTGACCAGCGAACAGTGGACCGACAAGCAAACCGGCCAGAAGGTCGAGAAAACCGAGTGGCACCGTGTGTCGATGTTTGGCAAGGTCGCAGAAATCGCCGGCGAATACCTTGGCAAAGGTTCCCAGGTTTACATCGAGGGTAAGTTGCAGACCCGCGAATGGGAGAAGGACGGGATCAAGCGCTACACCACTGAAATCGTCGTGGACGTGCAAGGTGTGATGCAGCTGCTCGGTGGACGGCCTCAGAACGATCAGCAGGGGCAGGGCGGCACCAACGCTCGCCCGCAGCAGCAACGGTCGCAGCAACGCCCTCAGTCCCCCCAGCCGGGCCCAGTGCCAGGCGCTGATGACGGGCTGGATCCAGACATTCCGTTTTGAGCAGCACCGCCGTCTACCGCACAGTCAGGTGCCGCGCTCCCGGCTCGTCGGAACAGCTCCACCGTTCCGGCGAACGGAAGCACGGGCGAAGCGGACACTTGACGGCCCCCCCAAAAAACAAGGCTCACCGCAGGAGTGTGGGGTTGCTTCACCCCCCACGCTCCTGAGGTCCACGCGGCCGTCGGCGGGATTACAAGGGCAGCGCCCTTGGTGTTTCGATAGTTGGCATACCGAATTCCTAAGTTATGACGCGGGCTTTTATATGCCCGATAGTTTTCCATTTATTGTGAGTTGAAGAAAATGAGCAAAGTACGTACACCAGACCTCGCACTAACTCCCCTTAACTTTCTTTTGAATACCACACACTGGACCCTTCAGGGGAAAGGTGGGGTTGGTAAGTCATTCGTTTCAGCAGTCTTAGGACAATATGCAGAAGAGCGCGGTCTGGTGCCGGTATGCGGTGACACTGACCCTGTAAATAGCACCTTCCACCGCATTACTGCCTTGAATGTTCAATTGGTTCCCATCACGGAAGGTGGAACTGTAATTCAACGGTTGTTTGATCCGTTGTTCGAAGCAATTTTAAGCACTGAACAAGTTTCTATTGTCGATAACGGAGCGTCGACTTTCCTGCCGATTGCAAAATTCATTAGTTCCAATCATATTCTGGAAGCCATGCAGGAGTTCGGGAAACAGGTTTACATCCATTCGGTTGTAACCGGTGGGCAAGCGAAGGACGACACTGTTACTGGTTTGCTTTCACTTATTGACTTGGTTAAGAAATCAAAAACAAATACGAAGATCGTTGTTTGGGAAAACGAATTTTGGGGCATCCCTGAATTCGAAGGGAAACCACTTTCTCAAATGCCATGGATCAAGGACAACAGCGATGTTATCCAGGGCATTGTAAAAATCGAAGACCGCAACAGTGACGCATACAGCACCGATATTCGCTTGCTCACAGAACATCACTTAACTTGCCGCGAGTTTAAAGAGTCGGATAAGTTCGGTTTTATCGCTAAGTCGCGAGTTAATCGCGTGTTTGAGTCGCTATATGCTGAACTGGATCGTGTTTTTGGATATGCACCAGGAGCGTAATCCATGGATAGTAATAACGAGCTTTTTGAACAGATCAAGATGGACGTCTTTTCCCATTTGGGAATAAAGCTTTCCAACCAAGATCCTATATTCGCCATGGTGATGGCGAATCAAGCGGCGATGCAAACCTTTTCCGCTCCGTTCGTTGAAGCGATCGAGAGTATTCCGCATTTGCTTGAAGGTAGTTTGAACATCATCGCGGATGCTGTAGAAGAAGCCGAAAAAAGCGTGGGGCAACTCACTATCGAAACAAAGGCTCTGTTAGCCGCGCTAACAAAGGTTGAGTTAGATTCGGCGCATCGACGGATTACAGACGCGGTCGAACGTAGTGCAGACAGTGCGGTTAATGCATCATTACAGCGCGTGCAAGGCGAGGTAGTGAAACTAGAGGCTAATCTGCGAACGATTGGTGCTAACCCGCAAGGTAAAAAAACCTTTGCCGCTAACCTGATCTTAGCGGGGGCTGTCTTTAGCCTGGTGGTATTTTTCTCTGCCGCGTCTTATGTTCTTTACGACATCGGCGTCGACAACCGGAAGGCTGCTAACTTTTGGCGCTCGCAATACGGCGATCAACAAGATGTTATAGGAACGTTGCCGCCAACTTACAAAAAGCTGTTCGGCAGCCAAGGCAAAAATTGACTATCTAGATGTTGAGCTAACGCCGCTTAGCAGCGGCGTTAATCTTCCGCGCTACTTGGTGTCCCGTAGATTTTTGTTCGGTCAGGTACGGGGTTGTGAAACTCCTTATCACTGTTCCTTCGGCGGTCACCGTTACCGGTTTCCCCGCTCGGGAAACTGAATGGGTGCTGGAGTGGAGCTGGCCCAGGCGATTGACTCGGTAACCGAGTGCTGATGCTCGGAGCAGGGCTTTTAGGTGCTGCTGTCGAGTCCGCTTTTAAATGCTGCCGGATGTACCTGGAGAATTGGTCATAGCTAATTTTGACCAACTCTCTGCTGGCCAGGTCATTGTGAATCTGGCGGTTTGTCTCCCCCATTGCTAAGCGGGCCCGGATCTCATGCATGAGGGGGAAGAACTGGCTTTTGCCTGTCCGAGGTTTTGGCTGTGCGGCAGTCATCCTGAAAATCTCCACGTAACGCAATTCAGTGCAAATTAATGCAAATCCTGGGGGCTCTCAAGGCTCCAATGCAACTTAATGCAAATCTACGCAAATCTATGCCAATCACAGCAAGGGCTTTGAAAAGAGAGGCACGTTACCGATTGTTTACAAAATAGCTTCGCATTTTGAAAACAATCGTCCGCGCCAAAGGGGAAACCCCTTTGAAACCCCGCAAAGCGGGAAGCCTGCAAGGCCTGTTGTCTATCTCGTTGGTTGATCCGTTGGGGTGTTTGCCATGTCAAAAAACAAAACCCGCGTGGTCTCCTTTCGGCTGCGCGAGGAGGATATTGCGCCATATGAAGAGAAGCTCCGTAACAGTGGAGTTAAACAGTCTGACTTTCTAAGGGAGATATTATTTAACTCCAATGCAGTATTTGAAGCACCGACAATCTCGAAAGATAATGATCGGCTTCTTTTTCTGTTTAATAAGTCAAGTAATAACTTGAACCAATTAGCATATCGGTTTAATAGCGCTTACCGAAAATCAGAGATTATATCTGAGACATTATACATTAAGGCGATCAACGAACTTGTACTAATACGAGAGCTTATGCTTGCGGGGGTGAAGCATGCTGATTAGGTGCAAGGGCTACAATACCGGCGCGAAGGAATATCTTGAGGAGGGCAAAAAAGAAGGGCGCGAGTTTTCGCGTAATGAGCTTGATGAGCGCGTCATTTTGGACGGCGATCTAGACTTAACAAAAATGGTCTATGAAAGCATTCCAGATAACGGGCAGAACCGTTATCTATCTTTCACTATGGCCTTTCGTGAAGATAACGTATCCCATGAAACACTGACAGCAGTCACTGCTGAGTTTAAACAGTTCTTGATGTACGCATATAAGGATGATGAGTTCAATTTTTACGCGGAAGCTCACCTACCTAAAATAAAACAGATCAAGGACAGAAAGACTGGGGATATGATCGACCGCAAGCCGCATATCCATATCATTATTCCACGCAAGAATTTGCTCAACGGAAACGAGGCTAATCCTGTTGGGATGTACTCAACTAACGAACGGTATTTTGAGGCGTTCCAGGAGTACATCAATCAAAAGTACAACCTTGCGTCGCCACGGGAACATGTTCGTGTTGATCCGAAGGATGCAGCAAGCGTTTTGTCTCGATATAAGGGTGACGACTTTTACGGGAAAAATCGTGAGTTCAAGCAAGAGCTTGTAAAGCAGATTATTGAAACGGGGGTTTCGACTCGCCAGGCGTTTTACGACTTGGTGGCGACTCACGGTGAAATTAAAATCCGCAACCAGGGCAAGGAAAACGAATACGTTGCTGTGAAGCTGCCTGATGATGCGAAGTTCACAAACCTTAAAGACACGATATTCCAAGATGATTTCGTTGTCAGGCGCGAGTTAAAGAAGCCGCCTCTTGAAAAACAGATCATTCAAGAGCGGCTTACCGAATGGCCCCAGCGGGCCAGAGAGCTCAAATACGTTAGTAAGGCCACACCATCTTTTCGCAAACTTTATAAAGACGCATCCCCAGCCGAAAGAACCGCGTTGTTGAATCAGCGCGAACAAGCATTTTATGCAGACTATGGAGACTCTCATGACGTCAGCCCAAGAAACACCAAGCCAGCGAATCGTGGTAAGCGAAGTGCTGTTGAAACTGGAACCACGCGACCTGCAGAAACTGCCTCTGGCCTGCAAAACGTGCCCGTCAGCGATGTGGCAATTGACGGGCAAGCCGGATCAACCCAAGAGCTTAGTAGTACGAAATTACTGCAGGGCCATGCACACGTTCACTTGGGACAGCAGGACGCAGGAGGAGATATTGGATTGCGATCACCTCTACGAGGAGGAGGAGGATCCGGACGAACCGCCAGTGGACGACCCGGACGACGTGCCGGCGTTCCTTCGCCAGCAGCAGACGGGGGCACAGCCGACGCAATCGCCGGCGCCGGCCGGCAACAGCGAATTCGAGAACGTAGAACTGGAGACGTAATCCCACCCTATGCACGGGACCCGCGTAGAAGGGCGACGGTCGGTGACATCGAGCAGCGTGGCCGGCGGCTTTTCGATCCGTTGAAACAGCCCGTTGAGTCGGCCCTGGAAATAGGCCTGGCTGCTGTAGTCGATCCAGGCGGGGGAGCATCGCGGGATCCACCTGGTGTTGATCCAGGATCCGGTCAACCCAGGAAGCAACGAAGGACAAGAAGCAGTACCAGCAACAAACGCAACATCCCGCCTTACGCACTGAATCCTCATCGTGTTGCAACCATCACTGATATCGAATCCCGCACTCGGCGTCTGTTCGCGCCATTGAAGGTGCCGGTCGATTCAGCGTTGGTGATGAAGTTAGCAACTATTAAACCGGTTGCTGTTAACCGCAACGCTTCAACTGTAGCCGCTTACTTTAATCGGCAGATAGAACAGAGCCAGCTACTACCCGCTCAGCGCAAGGCTGTTCAACGGGTTAATAAGCAGTTCTTTGAAATACGACGCTCAATTTTCTCAGACGACCGTTTAACCAAACGAGATAAAGCACAACTTGTTTCGGTTCTGACGTTTGAGCGAATGAAAGCACGCGAGGCAATACAAAACCCGAGTCTTTATAAAGAGGATACTTATATGGGCAGTGCTGAAATTCGTGGGTTTGTTAATAACGAACCACAAGAAGAGTTAGCTGATTTCTCAATCAGCGGGCCAGGTCCTAATGCACCTGCGCGCGATCGTGTAAAAGCTTTGATCGCTCGCCTGACGCTCCAGACCAACGACCAGGTGAGCAAGGAGCGCGAACGCGAGTTGAGCGCAAAGGACATCTACACCAAAAAGTCCCGCTTTGGTCAGAACGTCCATTACCTCAGCAAAACCACTGACAAAACGCTGTTCGTCGATACGGGTACCGCAATCGCTATGCGTCGGACCGGCATCACCGAAGCCGGCGTTGGTGTTGCGCTGCAACTCGCAACACAGCGCTTTGGCAGCACGTTGACCATCAACGGTTCTGCGGAGTTCAAGCGCCTGGTAGTGGAAGCTGCAGCAAAGGGCGGCATGGATATTCACTTCACCGACAAGAAAATGAACGAAGCGCTCACGCTGCGCCGTGCAGAGCTGGATATCGACAAAGAAGGTCAGCAGATCCAGTCCCCTGAGGCTGCTGGTGCAAATGCAGCTGGTCAGGAAGCGATTACCCCGGGCGAAGAAGCGGCGCCGGTGGTTGTCGATCCCTCGATCGTGACTGGTGAGCTGGTGGCCCATGGTCCAGCGGATTACAAGGGAGACCCTAACAACGGCCCAAGCTACTTCGTCACGCTCATCACCGACGGAGGGGAAGAGAAAACTGTTTGGGGTGTTGCGCTTGCTGACGCGATGGCTGAACACGAGTTCGCCCAGGGCGATCGTATCAAGCTGAAAGACCTCGGCCGCGAACCCGTGACCATTCAGAAGAAACAAGAAGACGGGAGCTTCAAGGCGATCCCAGGTTTCCGTCGTGCCTGGTCGGCCAATCCAGAGACAACGGCACAAGCGTCACCAGCTGCTGCTGCGCCGACACAAGCGTCACCGGCTGCTGCTGCGCCGGCACAAGCGTCACCGGCTGCTGCTGCGCCGGCACAAGCGTCACCGGCTGCTGCTGCGCCGGCACAAGCGTCACCAGCTGCTGCTGCGCCGGCACAAGCGTCACCAGCTGCAGCTGCGCCGACACAACCATCACCAGCTGCTGTTGCGGCCGCAGCTCTAGCCGTAGCCGATTTCTTGAGTCCAAGCGAGTTGGTACGACGCGAAGCGGCCTGGCGCCAACAAATGCAGATGAGCGGGGACGCAGTACTAACCGAGGCAGAGGTACTTGCCACGGATACCATCATGGGGCATCGCGGGGAGGACCATGCGATATGGCTTGTAGCAACCAGCGACCACACGAAAGAAGGTGTGGCGATGATCACCAAATACTTGGAGAACGACGAGTACCGCGAACACTTCAAAGACACGCTCGAGGAGCTTTATTCCCAGCACGAGGACACTCCCGAAATCATTGCGGCCATGGACGATGCGACAGGGTTTGTTGTGCCAATCGTGCAAGAGATCGAGCAACGGCGAAGGTTCGAAGAAGCTGCCACGAGACGGGGCCCAGCGGCGCAGGCAGCACCAGGCGTTGAGCCAATTGCGGCATCGCCCCGGGCTGAGTCGCCGGCGCCGCTGACGTTTACTCACAACGGTGAAGCCGCCTCACTGGGCTTGCGTGAGGTCTCTGCGCCGGCAGTACCAGGCGTTGAGCCGATCGCAGCATCGCCCCGGGCTGAGTCGCCGGCGCCGCTGACGTTTACTCACAACGGTGAAGCCGCGTCACTGGGCTTGCGTGAGGTCTCTGCGCCGGCAGTACCAGGCGTTGAGCCGATCGCGGCATCGCCCCGGGTTGAGTCGCCGGCGCCGCTGACGTTCACCCATATGGGCCAGGCAGCAAGCCTTGGATTGACCGCAGCAGGCTCCGCAGTCGCGCAACTGTTGAGGGAACATATACAGATTGAGGCCCATGAGGAGCCAGATGGCGCGGGACACGGGGAATACGCCGCTTCGCTCAATGGTCAGCCGATAGGGCAAACCACGATCTTTGCTAGTGATGCCGGCAAGGCCCTCGAAAAAGCTGTTGATATGGCGCTTTCGCTGTACGACGGCGAGGAGTTAAGCGAGGTATTGGGGGGGTTGGAAAGCTCGAAAAAAGTGGAACCTGTAACGGTAGAAACAGAGGAGTACCAAGGGCCAGAAATGGATTGACGCCCGATCCTCCCCCTTTTTAAGGGGGAGGTTTTCTGACTCGCAAAGGAGCTGAAACATGAAACCCGAAGACCTACAGGTTAAAAACGCGTTGGCCGAGGCTGGTTACGAGAGTTGGCCAGCGAGTAGCCGAGGGGAACTACTGGATACCTTGGCGCAGATCCTCAAAGAGGATCCCGAAGCGAACGCTGATTTTGTTGATCAGCAGCGCCAGATCCTGGACAAGGTTACGCACCAGGAAAGTACTGCTGAATTTGAGCTACTCAGGGCTCACCATCCCTTTGTTTGGGGCTGTCCTGAGTGCGGATGCAAGCCAGATGTCGAACCTGGCTACAGCACCGCGAATGGCGTCGTCCTGGTGGTTTGCATGAATCACACAGGCACCGCCGTTACACAGGGTGGCCCCTCGCTGCGGGCAGCACTGGAGCGCTGGAACGCTGATGATTGGTTCCCACCAGGCGTTTCCCGGGAGCAATTTCCGCTTTAATGATCACCTGCATGAAATCCCCAAATCCTGCAAATACATCCCCGGAAACATTGGACATCATCACTTTCGGCCTGCATGAATTTGCTTTTTCATGCAGCGACGCTTAGGCTTGACTCGTTATTACCACAACGATTCGAGGGGCGTGATGGCCGTGGATCTCTCAGCGATGCGCAAATTGTTCCAGGAAGGGGGGCTTAGGTCCGCCATGGTTGTTCCTGTTCCTATGCAGTTAAACGCATGGGAGCTCATCGCCGTTTGTAAGGATGGGTCCAAGGAGCACATGACAATTGCCCGGTCGGATCGGCGTAAGGTCTACAAAAGCCTTGAGTCGGTTTATGCCGACGCAGCACGAGTGGGGTTTCCGCAGGTGGTCATTCAAGTGGAGAATTTGCAAGTGGCGTAACGAAATCGCAGAAACCAAAAAGCCCGGCTGGTAACCGGGCTTTTTGGAAAATCTAGAACAGGTCTTTCTCTTTCGACGGTGGAAGACCTGCTCAACACATCAATTGGTGAGCTGATTATGGCTGGCACTACGGGTTCTTGCAACCCGCAAAATGTCAACCGAATTAGCTTCCCGCCGAACGGCGTATAAAAATGGAATTCGTATTCGCAGCGGCTGTGTTCGTCATATTTGGCAACGGCCAGCAACACCACGTAGATAACGCCCTTTCCCCTATCGGTCACTGCGACCTTGGGGGGCAGGCGTAATGGCAAAGCTCAAAGTCGTTCGACTTGACCCCTCTAATCCCCACTCCGCTTTGCGGCGCCCGGCGCGTGCTATGCCGCAGTCCTACGCCGCGCCACGGCATTTGTCCGAACAGCAACTTAAAAACCCCCTGATTCGCTCTGCATACGAGCGCCTGAGCAATATGGTCCAAAACCGCGGCCGCTATCTGCGCCGTTTGGATCGTGTAAATGGCGATCGGCGTACCCGCATAGAGAAGTTTGTGGCGATCGAGAAATCCGCTGAGCAGATGCTGTTACGCCTTGACCTGGCCACCGGTGTCTTGGGCTTTCTCGATGAAGACAAAGGGCGATTTGTCCTCAATACACAGCGCCGTATAGCTGAGGACTCGCCTATTTCGGCACCGGTACTGTGCCGGCTGTTCCAGACGCTTGATGCGGCCGGGTATGTGTACCGCCGGATCGAGCGCGTGCGTCTCGATGAAAAGGACGAAAATGGGCTCCACCTGGTGCGTACCCGCGTGCTGATCCGCTTCACGAAACTGTTCTGGAAAGACCTTGGACTGTTGCATGTGTTTGAGCGTGTGCAGAACTCAGCGCGCAAGCGCCGCCAGGTTCAGTTGAATGTGATTGGCCAGCGCCGGCTCTCCGACATGGAGAGTTTTTCTAAAGACGCATTACGCCGCGAGGTTTCGCGTGCCCGCTGGGTAGCCAAGGAAAGTCGTGAGCGTGGCGACAGCGCTCCAGACAAGTCGCCACCATCGGCACAGCCGAATGATGGTCCTTCAAGGCCGCGAGCGGTGACAGGAGACATCGTCTCTGACCGACTGAGTCGGTTGTTGGCCAACGTCGCCAAGGCGTCCAAATAGCCCCTCAAAACCCCTCAACTTTGCATTTTTGTATCTGCTCACGCGGAGGATTTGTCGTGCCTGCGATTTGTGTGACTTGTTTTCGGGAGCGCTGGCCATGTCCAGGGCCAGCCCAAAAGAGCGATTTTTCTGCGCTGAGCAGCCGGATCCTGTGTGCCGCCCCGGGTGGAGCTTAAGGTTTAGAAATAAATGGAATTTTATACCCCACTCAGTATTCCCCCTACGGGAAAAACAGGGACTTTCGAGGTGTGAACACCTCTTTGATAGTGCCCGTGCAGAGTCGTGCCTACGGCACGGCACGGAACAAAGCATGGGGCCCGCCCCAAACCCGGGCAGAGGCCTGCGGCCCCTGCACCCGAGCCATCAAACCAAACCCGACTACCGCGTGAAAGCCTGTCTAAGCGGCCCAGGGCGATGAAGCTGCCCTGCCCTGGCCTCCGGCCACCCTTCGGGCGCTAAGACCCGGATAAATCGCCCCAGGGCGGCAAGCCACCCTGCGCCTCAACCGGGTGCGTGTGCGCACAGGCAACTTCAAAGACTGAAAAACGCTTATGCCGTCATGTGCCTTCAATGAAGGCATGCGTTTTGGAGTTCAAGGCCTTGGGCACGTCCAAATTTGCATGACGTTTGCGGCTGGTCATCCTTAGAATGGGTTTTGGTTAAATGAAAGGAATGCCTCATGCGCTGTGAGATTCAATTGCTGGATAGTGAAAACAAGCCCTGGTTCGAAGGCTCCCGTGAATTGCCTGGTGAATACATCCTTAAACTGGCGGCAGCACGCAAGCCAGGCGTTATGGAAAAGGGCGTTGAGTTTGCGCAGGGTGCTATCCCCTTTTTTGGTGGTGAGCTGGCCAAGGTCGTTAAAGAGGGCGGCAGCGAAGAAGCAATTGATAAAGCGGTGATTGAATTTGCGCTGGCCACCGTAGTGGTCGAAAGCTGCTTAGGCATCGAGGACGCTGTATTGCTGAATCGCAATTTCAACCTGGTCGTCTATGACAACGGCGCCGTTCGATATGACAGGCTGGACGAACAGTCTGTCTGATTTTCCGTGAACACCAGGTAGGGCCTGCTGATACCCTTGTCAGGAGGCCCCGCCCTGACTCTCTCCAGATCGAGCACGATTCCCGTGCAATCCTGACAGAGAGACCAAATGACTATCCGCCGCGCTACCTCGCTTCGCCCAGGGCAATTCAAACACCTAATCCGCGTTGCATCCGTTACTGGCCGACTACCAGAGCGAGATGTGGCTTTGTTATGGCTCACCCATACCACTGGCATTCGCGTCACTGAACTGGCCTTGCTGGAGGTTGCAGATGTGCTGTACCCGAGCGGAGCCATCAAGCCAGAGGTGTACTTGCGTGGAGAAATTACGAAAGGATGCCGTCCACGAAACGTATACCTTACGCATGCACGATGCCTTGCCGCGCTCAATGCGTGGCTTGCGGTACGTCATCGGCGCCGCTGGGGGCTTTCCGGCGCGGATGAATACCGAGGGTTTCGCCCAGGTTCCAAGCTGGTTTTGACGCACAAGGGGCAGGCTTTTGAACTTGCGTTCAAACACCGCCAGTTGGACAGCGGGCCGGAGGTGTACCGGGCTTGTGATGCGCTGCAACAGACCATCACCAGGCTCTACCGGCAGGCCGGTATCAAGCAGGGGTCGTCGCACAGCGGCAGGCGCTCCCTGGCGGCAAAGGTGTTGGCGGCAACCGGTGACGTTGAAACGGTGCAGACCATTCTTGGTCATGCATGCCTTGACCATAGCAAGCCGTATCTAAGCGTGTGCCAGGAAACGATTCGACGGGCATTTGCGGTCGCGCTATAGCAACGCGGGATATTTGAAATAAATAGGGCGTATCGCCCTGTTTTATGTTGATTATTAGGGCGTCACGCCCTATAAATCTTTGCATGGCCGGGCACTTCGCCCAGGTCGAAACAGAGAATTCCTCATGAGCATGTCCACCAGCGTTGCAATCCCCACCACCCTGACCGACCTGCTTCAAGCCCGCGAAGACGCGTTGCGCTTGATCGGTGATTCAATCTCTATCATGCGCAAGGCCAGCGAGGTGCTGGCACCGATGGGCTCGCTGCTGATGCCGTATAGCGCACGCATCAACGGTGACGCCGGGCAGATCCGCCGCGAGCTTGATGCCAGCATGTGGCGTCGTGCGCTTGATCTAACCGGGTTCAAGCAATTGATGGACGCAGAAGCCGCCAAGGAGTTTGAAAAGGGTCTGGAGCCCAATCCGCCAGAGTTTACCGAGGGCACCATTCGGGCGACGTTCATTGACCTGCGCATCAAGGCCGAGCCGATGTTTCGTCGGGGCATCTTCAACGTGTTCCGCTACCTGTCAGACGACTACCGCACCAACGAGAAAGAGCCCTTTCGAATCGGTCGCAAGATCATCATGTCGTCGATGATCTCAGAGGGATACGGCATGCGTGGCGGCCTGCGTGTCAGTCACGGTTACGCCTCTGACAAGCTCAACGACCTTGACCGTGTGTTTATTACCCTAGACGGAAAGCCGTTTCGGCCCCGGTCGTTGGAATCGGCCATGGCCGTTGCGTTTGAACAAATGGAAGTGTTCGAAAACGAGTTTTACCGGGCTAAAGCGTTCCGTAACGGCAATCTGCACCTTGAGTTCAAACGCTTGGATTTGCTCGAAAAGGTGAATGAGCAGATCGCTGAGTTCTACGCCGATGGGGCTTTGCCGGATGCACGTGCGGCCTGATTAAATAGGGCTTAATGCCCTGATTTATCTTGCATAGTAGGGCGTTATGCCCTACTATGTGTCTCAAGGCCGGGCACTTCGCTCAGGTCGCAGGAGAAAGCAATGCAAGCATTTGAACTTGAAGTAATTCAGCAGGCTTTGGCCATTCTGGATAGTCATCTGAAAACCAAAGGCGAGGCATTGCAATCGCCGGGGGCCGTCCGTTCGTATCTGCGCCTTCAGTTGGAGCAGGAGCAGTGCGAAGTTTTCGCGGTGCTGTTCCTTGACACCCAGCATCGTGTTTTGCAGTTCGTGCGCATGTTCACCGGCACCATTGATCAAGCATCTGTTTATCCGCGTGAAGTGGTTAAAACCGGCCTTGCGCTCAACGCTTCGGCGGCGATCGTTTGTCATAATCACCCGAGCGGTGATTCCACACCTTCGCACGTTGATCGTCAATTGACGGTTCGCTTGAAAGAGGCGCTGGGGTTGGTAGAGATTCGCTTGCTTGATCACTTCGTCATCGGCCACGGCGAAACAACTTCCTTTGCCGAAATGGGCTGGATCTAAATTTTACGAGCCCCGAGAGGGGCTCAACCGCAAGGTGGATGCAATGGAAACCAAGGCGAGTTACAGAGAGAAGGTGGACATTCGGCCGGAATGTTTGCTCGCGCATAAAGACTGGGTTGAACCTACGGCTGATGAGGTGCGCGCCGCGCTGGAAATGGCCGGTTGGAGTGGTGAGGCCTTTTCACGCGTTATCGGTGTGGACGGTCGCACTGTGCGCCGCTGGACGCTGGGGGAAAAGCAGATCAATTATCCCGCATGGTGCGTGCTGTGTGTTCAAGCAGAGCTTGGCCCTATCTGGAGATTTTCCCCGCTTTAATCGTGCCTTACACACACCTGAATTGTTATAGGAATTCGACGATGGCCACGTTTGAAGCATGGGCAGATTCAGTGAAGCGGCAGATGGTCGAGCTGGGCATGTCCAGCTCCGATGCCGCTTTCGCAGTGGATGAAAATGAGCAGTGGTTTTTTGACCAATACGAGGCGGGTGCCGGTACCGGCATTACCGCTGATGAGTGGTTCAACCATCACCACGCAGCTGAGTAGGAAAAATCGTTGCGCGCCTTTCTAGGGGGATTTATGGCAGGGCAAGAGTCAAGCGCGAGTCAGGTTAGAAAGGCCGACCGTGTAGCAGTGTTGGGGTTCTATTTGTTCCTCATGATGCTGGGGTCTTTGGTGGTCCCTTTGATTTACGAAATTAAAAGCGGCGTTGACCGACCGATTTTTTTAGGCCTTGTTCTGGCCTGCTGGGGAACGAAATTCATTGAGTCCCGTTTATTGCGTCGAGCGCTGGAAGTAGGTGCCAAGCCTACTGCCCAAAGTTGAGGGAAAAAAGCATGAGCAAACGCAGGGCGTTCGGTGATGTTGTCCAGGTGCAGGACGATGACGGGGAAACCCCGTATTTGGTGAAGCTGATTCCAACGGCGGACGGCGCACAACCGGACGACTGCATGTACGAATGCGGTGATCCTGACTGCCGTGAATGGCGAATTGCCGAAGTCCTCGATGACCAGGCGCAGCCGACCGGGCAGCGGATCTACCACGTCACTGAATGCAACATGAGTGACCCAACCAGTTAACGAAAAACGCCCAGGTACACCACAAGCCCGCTCATGCAGGCTTTGCCAGTAGGAACAGGGCACTTTCGGCCCTCGGAATCGAGCAGGAAAAATACGATGACTTTTACGTGGGATCGAACAGAAAGTTTGGAGCAATACGCAGCGCGCATGCTCGGCTACGGTGATCGAAATCCATTCGATGCGCCTGACGCTTGGCGCTGGAGTGATGTTGAAACACCAGCTCCCCCAGCGGCTGATTGGGCCGAGCGAGCAGCCAGGGCAATCATCAGTGAGTTCGATGATCGCGGCGCAGCTATGAACGAAGCATTGCACCCTGAAAAGGTGGATGAAGACACCCGGAAGGAAATCATCGTTGTGATGGCAGCGATTATCCGCCAAGCGGCAAAGGCCGGAAGTTAGAGGAAATCGATCATGGACTTAGTAGCCCGCAGAGCCATTGAGCAACGTATCACCATCGCAGCCGCCGAAGGCTTGGTTGCAGCCGGTTGCAGGATTTCCGTTGTCGAAGGCGAAAAGGTGTTTCTCGCCGATAGCACAGACCCAGTTGCAATTGATGCGGCTTTACATGCATCGGGTGAGCCTGGATTTCAGGTTAAGCACACTCTCGACGGCATTGTGCATGAGGGTTGGATAGATTTTGTTGGAGCGCGGGGAATCGAAGTCACCGCAGACAAAAAACTAAAGCTCAACAATGCATTGAAGATGGCCAATACCTTGGCGGTGCAGCTGGGTGCCCAGTCTGAGAACGGATGCCCATCTTGTGGTTGCCCAGTACCTGCCGATGTTGTTTTAGACGAATGGGGCTACTTCCATTGCCCGGAGCCTGAGTGCGGCGACCGGCTTCACCTAAATGAAGATGGCAGGCCGCAAGGCTATACGGACTGATGTCCCGAAGTTCAAAGAAAACGATCAGCGTCACCCCAAGCCCCGGCCTAAAAACCGGGGCCAGGTGCGTAGAAGGATGCTGTCTTGGCGTCCGCGTCGAAAAGGACTTTACCCATGTTTAAGAAAGTTTTCGTTATCGCTGCTTTGTTTGTTGCTGTATCTGGTTGTGCGCAAATTGCGAAAGTAAGCGCGCCACTCGATTACACAACTGGTGTGAACGTCAGTGCTGCTCAAATGGCTACGTTCACTGATAAAAAAACGTCGAAAAACGATGTTATTGCCGTTCTTGGGCAACCAGGTAGCAAGTCTGAGGTAGCGGGTACTGAAATCTGGAGCTACGGGTATACCTTTATCCCTGGAGTTCCATTCACCAGTAAAAAGAACGTTAGCGAAACTACGGTTTTCGAGTTCGACAAACGCGGAGTACTCGCCAAGCATTACAAAACCGCAGCCAATACTCAAAACACCAATCCTTTGTTAAACGCTGCTGGCCTGTAGGACGTTGCTCATGTTGAAGGCATTTTCTGTTGTTTTCTTTGGCTTGCTGGTCGGATCGGTGATCGCTGCTATCAAAGCTGTTCCAGGTGATATGGCGCTCACTCTGACGGTGTTCTCGGCGGCACTCGCTGGTGCGTTCATGGCAACAATGCTCGAAATTTACAAGCCGTCGAATTGAGCAGGAAAACGACCTATGACCACCAAGCTCAGTGAGCCGATGCAGGATGTATTAAGGAAGCTCGGCAAGGGTTGGGGGTGGGATGATTTCGGCGTGGATGGCCCACTGTCCTATGCAGCGCGGGTTCGCACCTGTGTAGCTCTCGCCAAACGTGGATTAGTGGCGTCCTCTCATGGCGATTTTGATCTGACAGAGGCCGGTGAGGCTCTGGCAAAACAACTGAATGACCAGGCCAAAGCTGCCCAGGTCACGCACTAGGGAAAAGTAATGGAACCCATCGTATTCGCTCTATCAGCAGCCCTTGTCTTGTCACTGGTGGCACTGGCCATTTTCGTCATGCTTTGGATGGGCGAGCGTACAGCCCACCACGCGGCAAAAGCATGGGCCGAGGCTGAGCAGAACCGTTTTACAGCCTACCAAGAGCTTGTCGAAGATGAACGACGCACACGCTCAACACAAACGGCCATGGAGCTTGTCCAGCCTCTGTGGGATCAGGTCAGTACATAGGAAAAAAGATGAAACGAAACCCAATGGATGAGGCGATTTCCGCGCTCAAGGTTGCCCCGATTCAGACGCTGGGCATGTGTGTCAGCGCAGTGGCCGCACTGTGCCTGTTTTCTACTGAATCAAAGCTGTTCGGCACCGCACTGATTATCGCGTTGATCTTCGCGGGGCTCGCCTGGATGGCTACACCGGCCATTATCCAGGAAGCGAACAAGCGCGCCAAAGCGCGTCATCGCTATCCGCACTGAATACGAGGAAAAAATTATGTTCTACGAAGCTGTAAAAGCGGCCTACCAAGCCGGGAAAGTGCGGATTGGACTGCCTGCCATCGGCGGCGGTGATCGTGTCACCATCGAGGCAGACGGCCTCATCGGTTGTAAGGCCGCGTTTCTCTCCGAAGCAGAGCGCCAGAAGCTGGCCGAGCTTTCCAAAGCCGATGCGATGGCCATAAAAGCCCGCCAGTCGAAGTAACAGGGAAATCGCACCAGGTACACTCAAGCCCCGCCGTTAAAACGTGGGGCTGAAGACGTAGAGGCACCGGGTACGCCGGTAAGCCAGGAAGGTACCCGAAGTATGAGAGCCCGTAGCTTTTGCGCCATGTCTGCACTTGTCCTGCTGTCGCTGGCAGGCTGTAAATCGTCGTCCACTTCTGAGCAGGATCTGGCGAATCTGCCCCCCGCCAAGAGTGCAACCGAGGCCGCTCAGCGAGTCGTAGCCTATGCCGCAGGTTACTGCAAAGGCATGGTAGAGAAGCTTGGGGCAGATTTCGAAACCTGCTTCAAGCAACAGACGGACTTGGCCATGGCAAAGATAGAGGGTGACGCCGTGTCGAAAGCTGCCCAGGGCGAGCAGCCGAAGTAACGAGGAAAAATCCGATGCAAAAATATCACCCTGGTCTATTACAAATCACTGGGCCAGATGGTTGGCCCATTGATCCAAAAAGCGATCCTGACTTGATTACAAAATTGCGAGAAGAGATAGATGCTCAACTGGGCTCATTCCGCGGTCTTGGCCGTGATGTTTTGGCCTCGGATCTAGCCGCCACCATCGACAATCTGAAAGTGCGTGACAAGCTGCTACAGGCCCTCGGTGCCATCGAGCAAACGACTTCGGAAGAACAAGCCGAAGTTGTCAGGATCCGGGCGGATACTTACGCGCTCAGTGCGAGGGATTGTGACTGTGATTTGTCCACTCCCGATTGGGAGGCTTTAGACAATCATATACGTGAGCGCGTTGCCGCGAAGCGCTCCAAGGCGGGTGGTGAATGAAGCCGAATATTATTTTGTTTCTCAGGGTATTCCTCTGTGCACTGATTCTGATTGGAGGCACATACGGCGTTTGGACGCTTACCGTGGCTATGCGCGACGGTAGATACGTCGGCTTCCCTGACTACTCTTTTGCAGTGTCCGGGACAGCCGTATGGGGGATAGCTTTCCTTGTCTGGTGGGCCACCAAACGAGTGTCCGAGAAGTAACCAGGTGCACGTCTGTCTTGGCGTCAAACGCGGGGCTACCCATAGCGGCGCCGACGGTAGCTGGTCCCAGGATTAAGCGCTAACTCTGATATACTGGTACCAAGAAACACCAATAGCTCCGACTCGATACAGGGGGTTTGTCATGGCTCAATCGCTATTTGAAGAAATTGGTCTCGATAAGGTTTCTGAGATCATGGCTGCTGCCACTGCGAAAGCTGCGAAGAAGGCTGATCAGCTCGGCTTGCCCCATGCCGAAGAAATCAATGGGAAATGGGTGTTCCGTTTTCCTGATGGCTCCTCGAAACCCTTCATTACAAAGAACGACGCCCGAGAAGCCGAGGCGCAGATCGTGATTCCTAAAGCGGCACCGGCCGCAAAAGCCAAGGTAGTCAAACGACACGCATGACCCAGGAAAATACCTTGATCGGACCTCGCGCTATCGTCTTCGCCGGTCCGAATGGCTCAGGGAAGAGCACTTTAATTGGCGGTTTTCAGGCCGCCCAAAGCCTTCCCGATGTTTATATCAACGCTGACGATATTGCCCGGACGGAGTTCGGCAACATTTCCGACCTCAGGCAAAGAAACCTCTTTGCCGCGCAAACCGCCGAAACTCGGCGCAGGGATGCTCTTGCCACTGGTGCATCCTTTGCCTTTGAGACAGTCATGTCCACACCTGGACGTGTCGCCCTGCTTGATGAAGCTCGGGCACGTGGATATCAGGTTGAGCTGGCGTTTGTGGCCACTCGTGACCCTCATATCAATATCGCCCGGGTGGCTGCGCGAGTGGCGCAAAACGGTCACGACGTAGACCCTCAGAAAATCATCGAGCGGTATCACCGTACCCTTGCCCTGTTGCCTTCAGCTCTGGACCTGAGTGATTACGCCTATATATTCGACAACAGCGACCACAACAGTGGCGCAAAACCGGTACCGCCCGTTCAACTGGGGTTTAAAAAGAACGGGGTGATCGAGCGTGTACCGCTGGACGGCGTTAGCTGGTTCGATGAAAAGGTTCTCCCTGTCTGCAATGATCGACTCGTGGAAAGATCGCTGATTGAGGGCGTTCAGCAGCCTGGCATTGGCAATTTTCAGTCATACGCAGGCACCGTCGAACTGAGTTCTACCAATTTCGTTTGGCTCCGTCATGACGACAGAACGTTGACCATTCATGACCGTGCGTTGATCGCGCCTCAGCCTTTCAAAGAAGGTGACCGGGTTGCAATCTCCTACCAATACGGCGCGGACGGAAAGGCTGTCCAGGTCAAGGCCGGGAATGCGCCTAAAACCTCATCGGTGCGTGAGCGTTTCAGTAATTTGGTTTTGGATACTCGTACCGCCCTTGAGTCAGCTGGTTTACAGCTGCGTGTAGAAAAGCCTGGGAACTTGACCCAAGAACCTGCCCGAGAAAAATCGCTCAAGGGGCATGAAAGTACATCTCCATTGGCTCAAGCCAACCCTGAATCTCCCCGCAATGTACCGTCGACGGAAGGCAAGAGTTCCCGACTTATCCAACCCGAGCCAGGTCATGAGCCTGACGAGCCGGGAATGGACACCTAAACACCCGCCTCCCCCAGCTGTTCAGTACTTCACTTTGTAGGTAGGGGAATCCTCCGGCCGCTGGTCACGCCGATCGTACAGGCGCGTGGTGCTGATATTCGCATGGCCCAACCACACCTGGACCTTGGCGATATCGGCGTCATGCTCCAGGGCATTGGTCGCGGCCGTGGCCCTGAGCCCGTGCACGCCGAGGCCGTCGACGTTGATCCCTGCCGCCTTAGCCCACTGCGAAACGATCGTGTAAATCCCGTTCGCGCTAACGCCGGCGCCGGTGGTGGTGCCACGGATCGAGCGGAACAGTGGGCCATTCCCGGGTTCGCGTTTAATGTCCCGTTCCAGGTACTCGTGGATCCGCTCGGCGGCCACCGGGTGCAGCGGTAAATAGCGAGTCTTGCCGCCCTTCCCTCTCACCTGCAGGTGTTTTATCCCGCGACGTTCCTGCAGGTCGGCGGTCATCAGCTGCGCGGCTTCCTCACGGCGTAGGCCGTGGTACAGCAGTACCGCAAGAATCGCCCGGTCCCGAATCCCCTTCAACGTCCAGCCGTCCGGCGCCGTCAGCAACAATTTAGCCTGGTCATCACCGAGTGCCGGCGTCTTGCCTTCGTTCGACTCAACCCGGGGCCGTTTGATCCCATGCACGGGGTTGCCGCCGGCGACGGCGTTATTCTCCAGGAGGTGATCAAACAGGCTGGCCAGCGCCGCCAGTTTGCGCCGGATGGTGGCCCCGGCCAGGCCCCGGGTTTCCAGCTGGGCGCGCCAGGCCAGAACGTGGCTACGGGTGACCGCCCGGAATTCATCGGCGCCGGTGAGCCCGACAAAACCGCAGAAGTCGGCCAGATCGCCCTGGTAAGCGCGTCGGGTGCGCGGGTTGTCGATATTGGCGAACCATTCCGCCGCTGCCGGCACGCTGGCCAGCTGCTGGAACTCCAGGGCGCTCAGGCGGCGTTCGCCGGCGCCGGTGGGAATCAGTTCCTGGCTCACGGCTGTTCGCTCGCCTTTATGTGCGCCTCGATGGCGGGCCACTCAGGCGAGGACTTCAGTTCGCGGATCTGCCGCAGGTGATCGAGCTCCGGCACCAGGTGCTGCCAACGCAGTTTCTCCACTTCCTGGTCAGCCGTGCGGATATCACGCTTAATCTCTACACCAGCAGCAGCAAACCGCTTGCGCGCCTTGCTCCAAAATCCCCCGGCGGTACCCACCTCGTGCAACGGCACCAAGGGCACCTGGTGTGTGCACCACAACCGCCAGAGCGCGGCCGTGGCCAAGCCATGACGCCGATAGTCACGAGCTATTATCAGCTCGTAGATGTACACCCGATCGTTGAGCGGATTAATCCCGTACCAGATCCTCCCCGCGAGTTGGCCATCGACCTCGATGCCGGCGACGAACTCGGTACCGGGGAACGCGAAACAGCCACGAGTGGATTGCTCGCTCTCCGTCACCAGGTGTACGCCCGTTGCACGCTCATTCAGATTTTTTGCAGCGCGTCGATGAAAAAAGTCCCACGTTTGCTCAAAAAACGACATACGGCCTCCCCTGCTTCATTGTGTCGATAACGTATTTTATCACCACTTATGAGAGACGCGAGCGCAACCGCATGTTTTGTCGCTATGTGACCGCAAAGCGAACATTGTTCACGACAAGAGCAAAAGCGGGTTAATCAGTGTTGGAGGTGTATTTCAGGCCGGCGTTAGCCAGATGCACCGGAGCGGATCAACCAGGTGGGACTGTTGCGACGGCGATTATTTCAATCGAATAATTAGGCTAAATTAGCCTAAATAGTGCTTTCTTGTTAGGCGAAATTAGCCTATTATTCGTTCTGTTGGTGGCACGCAGAGAGCCACTCGACTTCGAGGCGGCTAGTCGTGCCACCTGCGGAGAACGAGATGAGACTTTCAGATGTAGCGACGATTCAGACTAACTTTCCAGAGGCTCATTTCTGGATTGTGCGGAGGGGGTCAGCGGATCGATGCGGGGAGCCCAGCCGAGAGTTCAATCCTGAACATATCGGCATACGGATTACCCGGTTGGACCTTCTGTTACCTGACTACCTATTTTACGCCTTGGTACATGTTCACCAGAGCGGCTACTGGAAAACGGTAGTCACAGGCAGTCTGAATTTAGTCAACATCCGTGTTTCAGACGTTCGACGTATCGAGCTGTCACCACGGTGAGAGAGGGCCGAAAGGCCCTCCCCTCTCATCAAACCAACCAGGGCTTTAGCAATGAAAATTGATTTGCCGGATATAGCAACACAGCAAATGGCGATATTTGAAAGCGGGACGCTTGAGGCTATTGCGCAATTGAAAGCCAACCTTAAAGCGCCGCGTATACCTAGTCAGACGTTTGTCGATGAAAACAAGTACCCGAGGAGTCACTTGTTGCGTGAGCATGAGGGCTGGGAAGCGCCGCATAAGTACATTGTGGATGCCTATTTTCGGCAGTTTCAGCAGCACTTTCCTGAATATGGAACTGATAAGAAATTGGCTGGTTTATTGGGGCTTTCGTCAGACCGTAGAGTCAGAACGTTTAAAGAAGGGAGTGTAAAAGTACCTTATGGTGTGTGGCGTCATTTCCTGGTACTGACTGGACGTGTACCCCAAGAGGCAATCCCTGTAATGGCTTTTATGGGATGACTAGATAGAAATAGATGCCAAGGGACGGTTGCACCCATCCCCCGGCGTTGCACACAACCGACCAAAGGAAGGAAAGCTATGCACAGCAGCCAATATAGCACGCTCTTAGCAATGCCCGTAAGCCAGCTCACAAACCTACGGCATAGGCCGTATCTGCTTGAGTTTGCAAACGAATTTGCAACACCCTGCGTTGCCTCGGCGCTCATGAATAAGCTCAGCCTCGACCACATGAGCGCCCGTCAGCGCTATGAGTATGATCAGATTGAACATGTAATGGAGTGTTCACTGTGCAGCTATGTGACGGCGTATGAGTACTTGGTAGCGGATGGCTGGGACGCAAACAAAGCGCTCGCTACGATCTATCGGGATTGTGTTCTAGATGACTAGTAGTCACTTTTAGTCGCTAGAAATTCAAGTATTTAGATTTGCTGCCGAATCACTGTAATTGGTAAAAAGGAGATTCAAATGAGCGGAGCAACAAACCTTGTGGGTGTGACCTCAAGAGGCAGTATTGTTGATGTAAACATTTTCAGCCGTGGATTTTTCAAAAAACAACAGTATCTGATTAAAACCGATCATGGAATCTTTACGATATCCGGTAAGATTCATTCGGTTTTGATTGGGACACCTGTAGCGACTCACCTGGACAAAGATGCTGCCGAGTCCATCTTGGTTATTGGTACTGGTAAACATGCCCGGGCTTACAAGCTCGACGGTCCTCTAATCACCGGATAGGATTGTATGTCGCCCTATTTCTCCCTAGTACGTGAAATAGGGCATCATTGGCGGATGCAGTGGAGAGCCCTGTCAGCCTCGTTGAACCTCGGGATAGTTTCGACTTAGGCTGACAGTGTTCTACCACTGCATTTGCGGCGCATAGCATCAGACCTGTCACGTTGCCCTCCCCTCCCCTCCCCTCCCCTCCTTCGATTTCACATGCTCCCATGGGCGGACCTAACCAGCGCCGTCTGCCTGGATAACTCGCTGATAGTTTCGCCTATCTTTTTGGTACCGCACGGCTACTCTTTAGGTACTTCTTTGGTTCCGTATAGGTACCATTTAGGTATCTATCGGATACCATTTCGATACCTGTAGGGTACCAAATAGGTACCTGATGAGTATCTTTATCGTACCTC
>Ga0302155_10000180_pt1 | contig 52992 bp, 49 predicted proteins | sample I_Bog_N3_1_FD_193508 | JGI IMG/M metagenome (GOLD analysis project Ga0302155, IMG submission 193508) | Peat permafrost microbial communities from Stordalen Mire near Abisko, Sweden - I_Bog_N3_1 | ecosystem: Environmental > Terrestrial > Soil > Wetlands > Peat | place: Sweden: Abisko, Stordalen... | reverse complement strand
TAATTCTTTCTTTTTTATTATCATAATTTTACAATTAAAATTCAATATCATATGCATCTGATGAATCAGATTCAGCTGAATCTGATTCATCATATACAAATTTAATACCAAAATCTTCAGCGACTATTTCTATCTCTGAAGACATTGTTTCTTCATCTTCTTTAAAAGATGTGCCTTCAGTAAACTCTTCTAAAGTAATACACGACTCATCTTCCTTTGCAAATTTTTTCCGCATGTCCTCGTAAAGTGTAAAAATGCCAAAACTTCGCTTTGCTTTCAACTCATTTAAAATATCCTCATTTGAAAGGTTTTCTAATTCGTGTTCTTTAAGATTTGAGAAATAGTTAACAAGAAGTACTTCATCAACTAGCTTCCCGAATTCGGAAGAGTTTAAACGATTATATGTATAAGTTCCTTTTTCATTAGCATATATTTTTTTACCCCCTTCTTTAAATGCAACTAAACAACTATCTGCATGAGCCTTTGAAATTTTAAAAGGCTCGGGGTTTTCGTTATAAATCTCTTCGTTATAAATCTCTTCGTTATATATTGGTTTGTCATTCTCAATATATTCGAGTATATATCTAAAAAGATTATCAAATTTGTGAGAACTGATATCTTCTGTTTTTTTACTTATTTCTTCACTACCAGATTTAACTGATAATGAAGAAATTTCTTCTTTTGGCACTACTTTAGTTGATTTTACTTCTTCTTCTTCTTTTACTGTCTGCTTAATAGGAGCAGTTATTGTATAATTGATTGCAAGAACATCCTCCTGATCTTTGTTACAGTTACCATTAATGCTTCCCAAAAGTGCTGGGAATGCACCTTTAGTAGCTAGAAGCATTAATCCATAGGTACCAAAAGTAAAAAGCAATAATCCAATTACTCTATCATCTCACGATGATGGATCCAGATAAGATCAGTCGACTTCTTTTTTTGGAATATCTGCTTCCATTAAAGTTGGGTCAAAAGAGAAAAAAAGAAAAAATATAGTATATAAAAAAATTTGAATAATTAATTTCATATATAAATAAAAAAAGTTGTTATCTAATAGTAACATTACCAAATAGTAAAGTAAATAACTACAGATAGAGGTTTTAATACAAAGTGAGAAATTTCTTTCTCGAACAAATAAGAAATATTTGTTATTGCGGCCACGTTTCCCAATTACTTGGTATCTAGAAGCCTTATTGTATTTTTCATATTTTTTTTACTGTTTTGCTGAATATCCAAAAGTTATATATTTTTCTTTATTTATAAGTTATTCTAATGTTATATTTGCAAGAGTTTATGGATCTATTATCTTATAAAGTTCTTTGATGAATGTTTCTAAACTAGGCACTGTTTCTAGAAGTTCGCAGTTTTCAATCATTGTAGAATGAACTATACGACCCCTTAATTCAACCTCATCATCACGAACTTTTTTGTCATTTATATGAATAAGACGTACTCGTCTACTGCACTCGTTAAGAGCTTTCATCATCATCGCTTTTTCTAAATCTTTGTCAGAGTTATTGGTTATATCAAGGACTCTGTTTTTTGATGGAATATAGATATGTCCATTTTTGAACGAACACTCAGTATAATCCGGCACGAGCTCATAATCTTTATTTCTGTAAAGAGCAGGCTTTTTCACTAAAGTAAAAAGAGTTTCTTTACCATCTATAATTACAAGTTTTTTATTTTCAAAATCTTGATTATTCGATTCAGGTGTACTATTTAAATACTGTACGGCTTTACTATGTTCCTCTTTTAAAGAAGAATTATATTCGACTTCTTGAATCAAATTACCAAAAACTATGCGCAAAAGTGTATTTATTTCAAGAAGAAGAGCTTCTTCGTCATTATTAAAGGATATAAAATTATCAAAAGCCTCTTTTGATTTTGATCCGTCATACTTTGAATAAAGATAATTCGTAGCTCATTCACGGTTACTTTTTAACTCCATTAAAAGCTGCGTTTGGGCTGCCTTTGAATCTCTTCAAAGATTTCCCTTTGCTAGTTGCTCTACAGAGTTATTTAGCACCATTTCGTCCAAAATATTACCTACATCTTCAGAACTAACAAGAGTATGTATATTTGAGTTTTCTTCTTTGTAATAAACCTTGTCACCTTCAAACACCAAACCACCAAGATGTTCACGCTCAAACATGACAAAAGTCATTGGGTCATCAATAAAGATTTTATCGGTTTCACCAAGGACTTCTTCGTTTTCAAGTTTGTTTTTAAGCAATAACTCAGATAAGACCTTATTATAGGTTCTTTTAGCAATTCTGCTTTTACTCTCAAATAGTAACCCAGGTAAAACACTATCAAAAGCTGCTTTTTCTGAAAATACTACTGGTGCTTCAATAGGCGATTCTACTGGCGATTCTACTGGTGATTCTACTGAAACTTTTGTTATATTTTCTAATAGAGGTGTATCTGTAGGATCATCTTCACTTCGACCGCTAACGCTACCCAAAAATGCTGGGAATGCACCTTTGGTAGCTATGTACATTAACAAATAAGTTCCTCCAGTAAACAAAATAATACCTACAACACGGTCGTCCCATGTAGAAGGATCCAAAAAAGTTCAAGAATCTTTTGGAACATCACCTTCCATAACGCTCATTCCGGTTGAGACTAAAATACTGATTGAGACTAAAAGACTGAATATTAAGATTTTTTTATTTGATACCATATTTTTAATATAAATACCGCAAAAGAATCGTTAAGATTCGTAAGAAAAAGGCTTGCGCGCGCCCTGGAATAAATGGAAGCTCCATAAAAGTAGTAGAAAATACATATAATATTAAAAAAAGCAACTATTAACTTTTAAAATATTTTCTACTACTTTTATTTTCTTTAAAAAAATGGTTTGTTACTTTAATTAATAAATTAATTAATTACTGTTTTATTATTTTGCTGAATGTCCAAAAGTCCTATATTCTTGAGTTAATTGCACAGGCGCTAAAACAACACTTCGTTTAGTACTATCAAATTTAGTTTCTATATATCCAGAAAGTGGGAAATCTTTTCTCATAGGAAAACCTTCAAACCCATAATCAGTTAATATACGTCTTAAATCTGTATGTCCACGAAAAAAAACTCCGTATAAATCTCAAATTTCTCTTTCTCATCAATTTGCATTAATATACACTTTAATTGCAGTATCTACTGGTGTTGTCTCATTAACAAATACTTTTAGGCGTAATCTAGAATTATAAGTTAAACTTAATAAATCGTAAACAACTCCAAAACGATATGTTGATTTCATATAATCAACTCCAGAAATACATGAAAGAACATTATATTGAAAACCGATATGATTTTTTAGTAAATATAAAGTTGTTTCGCTATGATTTGAAGATACTACAATACATTTTTCATTTAAAGATGAAGATGATGCTATTAATGGCAACATATTTTCTATTTTTATTATAGCTTTATTTTTCATATTTTTTTATTTTTAAAAACCAGATAAATTTAAAATTATGTATTCACATAAAATTAATAATCCTGTTGGAAAGAAAAATGAAACCATTAATAAAAATAATAAAAATGCTACGCAAAGATAAATTTTATCTAAAGAACTGTTATGAAATATAATTTGAAATTTTTCATATGATTTATCAATTCCTTTTGGTTCAAAAAACATAATTTTAATCATTCTTATATAATAAAACATAGATATTGAACTTAAAATAATCAAAACACTTGCTATAATAATATTATTAGAATTAATAACCTCAAACAGTATTAAAATTTTTGCTAAAAATCCAGTTAATGGTGGTATTCCTCCTATAGAAAAAAAAATAATAATAAAAGAAAAACCTCAAAGTTTGTTTTTATTAAATAAATTTGTTAAACTTGAAATAAATAATGGACTTGATGTTTTATTAAAAAAAGTGTTTATCTTTTGTTGAAAACTATAAAACAATGAAAAATGTCCTCAAACCAATATAGATGTAATTAGATATATAATTAAAAAAAATATTATTGCTGAATACCCACCTAAAGTGTTTGAAGCTAATCCTATTGCAATAAAACCTATTTGTGCAATTGAACTATAAATTATCAATTTTTTAAGTCTTTTTTGATTTAATGCATAAAAAGTACCAATAAAAACAGACGAAATACCGCAAATTAAAAGCATAAAAGAGATATTACTTGAATAAATATTTAAGCAACAAAGTCATTTTATAAAGAATGTAATTAAAGATAACTTAGGAATTATAGAAAAAATTATTGTTGAGCTCAAAGGAGATCCATCATATACATCAGGAGATCAAAAATGAAATGGTGCACAAGAAATTTTAAATAATAATGTTGAAGTTATAAATATAATACCAATAAAGGTTATATACTCTAATGTAGAATTACTTTCAGAAAAAGGAAAAGATAATAGTATGGTTAAGGCATTAAAATTTAATGTACCTAAAGCGAAATACAATAAACTACTTCCTAGTAAAAAAAAACCTGAAATAAATGCTCCAGATATGAAATATTTTAAACCAGCTTCTGCTGAAAATGAAGAATCACGTTTAAAACTAGCTAACACATAAAAACAAAGTGCTTGCATTTCTATAACTAAATAAAAAGAAATTAAATCAGATGCACTAATTAATAATAGTAATGATAATAATGATATTAAAAAAATTACAAAATACTCAAAAAAATTTAATTTTTGTAATTTAAATGTTTGAAGTACAATATTAAAAGTTAAAAAGCAGGTAATTAAAACCAACATTTTAATTATTCTAGTACTGTCATCATTAATAAATAAAAAATTAGAAAAATATCCCTCAATTTTTAAATTAGTATACAAAAAAAACATACTAATTAATATAAAAAGTGTTTGGTAAAATACTTCTTGATCCACAATCGGATAATTGTATTTTAAATTATTTATTAATCTAATATTAAAGACTAATTGAAATAATAATGATAAAGATAAAAATACTTCTGGAAAAAATGATTTGATTACTGTTATATCCATTTGTTTATAAAGAATAAAAATGCTTTGTATTGGACTTGAACCAATACCGCGTGTGAGATTAGATTTTAAGTCTAACGCGTCTACCAATTTCGCCAACAAAGCAGTAAATAGTGGAATTTAAAACTACAAAAAAATTTTTTTGTTTTAAGTTTTTTAGTTGAATCAATGTAGTCCTTTGGACTACATAATGATTATCCAATAAGAGATATTTCCGAATGAAATGTCTCTAATAAATTAGAGGACGAACGTATTATGATCGCATAGTAATAAATAAATTCATCTAAAGAAATAAAACTTACATTTAATAAAATTACTCCAATAAAACAACCTAAAACTTTAGCAGCCTTTGAATTTGACGAAAAAGCTGTTAAAAAAAGGGCTATAAAATTAATTAAAAAAAAACTAACTAACTTTATATAGATTAAACTTCCAATTTCTAAGTTTCCACAAAGAGCAGTTTGTAAATACAAACTTTTATGGATAATATATCAATTATGTGCATTTGTCATAAAATAACAACAAACAGCTAAAAAATATAGTCCAGTAATATCCATAAGATCAAATGTATTTTTTATTCTAGTTCATGAAACATCTAAAATAACTATTTGAAAAATCAGGATTAAAAATGAGATCAAAAAAATCAAAGCTAAATTTGTAGCTTGCCAATATTGACGAAGATATTCAATAGCTTCATACGTTTCGCCAAATTTTTCAAAAAAGGTTTCCCGTTGTATAAGAAGAAATTGACGATCTCCTCTTAAGATTTCTGGACGATATGAATCTATTAAAACATACACTCCATTAAAATTGATTGTAATCAAAATAATACTAAAAAGTAATAATATGTATATTACAATATGTTTATCAAATGATAAAATTTTAGATTTTTTTGATTCTTGGAATTCATTAAATTCTTCCAAAGGCTTTATGTATGAAACAATATAAAATTCGTGGATATTTCATCCGAATCATTGATTTTCCAAACGGTTAAATATAATCAAACGTAATAAATAAATAACCAAAAATAGTACAAAAACAAAATAATATATTGCCATCGCCGAAATTTTGATTCCTAAAAATTTAAAGGGGAATAAATGTCCAAAAATCAATTCTAAAATACCACCACACAGTAATGTTATAGTAAAAAGAATAAAAAAACAGATCATTATATTACCCAAAACATTAATAAAAATAATAAATACCTTTTTAATGATTAATTTATTATAATTATAAAATATTAATAATAAAAATAATATAATATTTTGGGTAATAAATAATGAGATGCTATAAGAATTTTTTAAAGCAAAAAATCCCAATAAAAATAAAGAGGGAATAAAACGAAAAAGAATTCCTCATAAATTTTCTTTTAAATAACTAAATATATTTTGTATTCCTAGTTTTATATTAGTTTTTATATTTTGCATTTGTTTTATTATATACTTTTGATATTAGTGAATTTACTCAAACTATAAATTTGAAATATAGTATGAATAATTAATATACAAATTAATCCAACATTATTAATAAATAAAAAATTAAAAAAATAGACTTCTTTTTTTAAATTAGTATATAAAAAAAATATACTAATTAATATAAAAAGCGTTTGGTAAAATACTTTTTGACCCACAATTGGATAATTGTATTTTAAATTATTTATTAATCTAATATTAAATATTAACTGAAATAAAATTGATAAAGATAAAAATACTTCTGAAAGAAATGATTTTATAATAATAATATCCATTTGTTTTAAAAAAATATCATCGTATAAAAAAATATTATACTATGAAAAAGTTTGTACCTCCTACGAGAATCGAACTCGTGTTTTTGCCGTGAAAAGGCAATGTCCTACCTCTAGACGAAGAAGGTTGAAAAATATACCCTTATGAAATTAAAAAAATTAAATCCTGTTACTAATGGAAGCAGACACACAATTAAAATACAAAAAAATCTTTTATCAAAAGATAATAGAATAGTAAGATCTATTTTATCTAAAAATATAACCCATAACGGAAGAAGTTCTGTAAACGGAAGAATAACAGTTTGACACAAAGGTGGTGGAGTTAAACATTTATATCGAGATGTAGATTTTTTAAATAAAAGTCAAAACAATAATTCAGTAGTACTTACAAATTGTTATGATCCTAATAGAAATGCTTTTATAACTTTAAATTTTGAATTAAATAAAAAAAACTTCTTTTTTAATATAGCTCCACATTCAGTTTTTCCTGGTTCTTTAATTAAAAATTCAATAGAGCCAAACGAACTTAAATTAGGATATAGAACTATGATTAAAAATATACCAGCTGGTTCTATTATTCACAATTTAACAACCGATAATAAATTAAAAACAAAATATATAAGAGCTGCAGGAACTTTTGGTCAATTAGTTCAACGTGGATTAAAAACAGCCCAAATTAAATTACCTTCTAAAAAAATAATAGAAGTTTCAGTTGAAAATTTTGCAACTTTAGGAGTTATTTCAAATTTACAAAGTAATTTAACTGTATTAGGAAAAGCTGGAGTAAATAGACGTTTAGGTATTAGACCAACAACACGTGGGATTGCAATGAATCCTGTAGATCACCCTCATGGTGGAAGAACTAATGGTGGTATGTGTCCAGTGAGCCCTTGAGGAATACCAACCAAAAGTGGTTTTTATTTACGAAAAAAAAAATAATTATATGACAAGACCTATTTGAAAAGGACCTTTTATTGATCCGTACATATTAAGTTCAAAATTCTCTAATTTACAAAAAAAAATTGTATGGTCTCGAAATAGTACAATTCCTGCATCTTTAATCGGAAGTTCCGTATTTATTTATAACGGATTAGATTACACTAAAGTACATATAACAAGAGAAAAAATTGGATTTAAATTTGGTGAATTTGCTGTTACAAGAAAGTTTACTAAAAAAACTAAAACAACTCAAAAAAAGAAAAAATAATATATTATGGGACAAAAAGCTATTACCGTAACATTAAGAAAACATGATGAGCGATTAGATCGAGGATCGCTAAATCCTAAAGAATTAGTAAATTCATTACTTTTTAATGAACTTTTAAGAAGAAGTTTTGAAAAAAAAGGAGTATTTATTACTTATAATAATTTTAATCTAGTAAAAAATACATCTTTTTTAACAATGCATCTTTTTTATAGAACAAAAAAACTTTTAAAACTTAAAAAAATAAGATCACGTTTTGTCTATATTAAAAATTTAAAAGATAGAAAATTAAAAGCAAAAAACAATAATATTATTGCTACACTCTTAAAAAACACTTTTAAAACAGAAACTGCTATAGTAAAAACTTCATTAATAAATTTACACCTAAAAAAGGAACCGTTATTCCATATATATAACAAAGTTAAACAATTTAAACGATCTTTATTCGCGCGAAGATATACTTTTTTTATGGATTTTATTAAATTAACACGCCTATTTACAATAAAAAAAATAAATGTTGAAGCGTATCTTAGCTCTTTAGCTACAATTTTCAAAGGATTACATAAAAGAGCTCATGGAGCATTTTTTATATTTCTAAGAATTATGCTACATAGAATTACTAAAGATGAAAACAGCAGAGTTCTTGGTGCTAAAGTTATTGTAAGTGGAAAACTTAAAGGAAAAGATAGGGCCAAATGACAAACTACCATTGTTGGAAAAATTGCATCACAAATTATATCCGCAGATGTACATTTCTCAAAAACCCATTTATATACTTTATATGGATCTTACGGAATAAAATTTTGAGTTAATTATAAACAATAAATATGTTATTCATACCTAAAAAATCAAAATTTAAAAAAAGACAAAAAGGAAAAAGATTGAATACCATCAATAAAGTTTTTACATTAAATAAACTTCCATTTGGATCTTTAGGACTAAAAGCTACTTCTACAGGTCATATGACATCCAAACAAATAGCTACCTTAAGACAAACAATAAATAAACTTATTAAAAAAAGAGGAAAACTTAAAATAAATATTTTCCCAAATACACCGATATCTAAAAAACCTTTAGAAGTTCGTATGGGAAAAGGTAAAGGAGCTATAGATCGTTGAATTTTTAAAGTAAGATGCGGAACCGTTCTTTGCGAAATACAAACACCTTCTTTATTTATAGGAGTACAAGCCTTAAAACTTGCTCAATATAAAATGCCTTTAAAAACTAAAATAATATATAATCTATAATATGACTCAAAAAACATTTTACACACATTTAGACGATCAAAATTTTGATACAATAAAAGCATTAAATACACAATATCATTTTAAAAGTTTTATTAAAACAATTATTAATGATAAAAGTCTTTTTACTGAAAAAAGATTTCCTAATAAACAAATCATAACTCATACAGTAGATAATAATTCTGAAATTTTAGCTTCTACAAACATTTTAGATATTAATGAAAAGATAACTATTAAATCAGCAACTTCTTTAAATGCTGATTTTTCTGTTCTAAAACATAAAAATATAAACTCCTTAAAAATCAAAATTCCTTTAGTAATTCGTAATATTTCAGCAAATATTATCAGCAAATATATATTTGCTGATAAACCCAATACAAATCTAGTAGACATAAATCCAAAAATAAAAAATGAAAAAATGTTTTGCGGAGAAAGTATAGGAATTGTTGTTACTCCAAAAGCAGGAGGATTTGGTATATATTCTAATAAGTATACAACATTTGGTTTTTTATCCAAAAGCGAATATATTAATAGCCTTAACTGTTCTTACGCAAGATTAAACCTATCAAATAGTACTTTTAACAACCTAAAAACTTTGCACAGCAAAAGAGTTCCGTTCAAAGTATCAATAAAATTAGGATTTCAAAAAGTGAATTTAAAAGAAAATTCAGAAATAAAAAAAGAACCCATTTTAAATATAACCCCAATTACCGGAGTTAAAAATGTGTTACCAAAAACAAAAAGTTTCGCGGTTGAAAAAACACAAAAACAGAAAGACATTGATTATTGTGAAACAGCATATATTAAAGTTGTAGAGGATACTATAAAAAAATACAATTCAACCTCAAAAAAGCTAAAGGATCACTTTTATTTACATCCTTTAATGGTAAATGAAGGTGCTAAATCTGATTTAGCACACAATTGTCTCAATCTTAAAAACATTTCTACCAAAAGTCACAGAAATAAGATAACCTTGAAAAAAGACAAGAAAAAATAAACTATGAAAGCTAAATTACAAAAAAAAAAATTAACTAGTATGGTCAATGAAGTTTTTTTATTAAACACACAATTTATTTGTCTTATTTCAGAAATAAATCAAAATTTAATAAACAACCAAACAATTATTTCAAACAAAGTACCAAAAATTATCTTAAAAAACAGTAAAAAATTATCTAATATATTTCCAAATGGATTACAAAAACAAATAGCGCTTAAATCTTTTGACATCGAAAAAGAATTTTCTTCTTTTTTATACGAAAAAAAGCCAAATAATATCTGTTTAGCTTTTGTAAAATATAAAAACTATTTTTTAGATGTTTCACAAATAAATTTTAATAAATGATCTATTAGTATAGAGAACTCACAAAAAAGGATTTTAAAAACTTCAAAAAGTCCTACTCTTCCCATTTTAATTTCTAATATATCCAAAGATTTTGCAAATAGCAAAAATTTTAAATAGAATAAATTTACTCCGAATAAAATATTAAACGAAAAGGATTAAGAAAGCGATCATTAAAGCAAAAAGTGCAATTGCTTCAGTTAACGCGAATCCTAAAATAGCAAAACGAAACATATCGTCTTTCATTGTAGGATTTCTTGAAGTTCCTAAAATTAGTGAACCAAAAATAAATCCAATTCCAATTCCAGCTCCTGCTAGTCCTGATGTTGATAAACCAGCTCCAATTTTTTGTGCGGCTTGTAGTAACATGTATGTGTTATCGATACAACACTATTACGGCCAGCAAGTTTTTATAGAGATGGTATTATTTCAGAGTCAAGAGGATTCGAACCTCCAAAATGTCCGCGTCAAAGGCGAATGCCTTACCGTTTGGCTATGACTCTTAAATATTTTTATTTTATATAAGCCTTGTAGGATTTGAACCTACACAGTGACCGTTATGAGCGATATGTTCTACCGGATTGAACTAAAGGCTCCTTAAATTTACCGAATTCTAAAAAACGAATATTTTTATTAATATATTAAAATTATATACTATAAAACTTTCTTTATAAAATCAAAAGGTTCCCTAAAAATTACAACTACTTAAACTATCCTTATCTCATATTAAAAAGGTTGCTTTTAATCAAAAAAAGCGTAAAAAACACCCTTATATTCTCGTAATTTACGGGTTTTAAGGCGTTTTTACTTTTCTGATACACAAACTTAAATCAAAATGATAATTTTTAAATATCTCATGTAACGTCTTTTAAAAAGCTTTTTAACATAAAAACAAATTAAATTTTTTAATTATGACAACAAATCACAATAATATATATATTTATAAACAATTATTTTTTAATAATTAAAATCTTAAAAAATGTAAAAAGCTCAAAAACCACGTTTTTTTACTACGTAACTTACGGGGTCTTTAAGGGGCGTTTTTGACGTCCCTGATACACCCCCTTAGGTAAAAAGTCACTTTTTTTACCCCGTAAGTTACGGGTGTAAAAGGGGGGGTCCAAAAAGCACCCTTTTTAATACATATATATATATATAATTTTTAAATAATTTTTATTCCAACCGCACGTTCCCGTACGATTACCTTGTTACGACTTCATCCCAGTTATAAACCCTAAAATAATTACTGCTCCTTTAAAAAACACCAATTGATAAACTTCTAAAAGATAATTTACCGATGCTTAAAACCGAAGTCATTAATTTCAAACAAGACTCACTCCCAGCATGTGACGGGCGGTGTGTGCAAGGTCGAAGTACTAATTCACCGTAACGTGCTGATTTACGATTACTTGTGATTCCACCTTCATATAGACGAATTGCAGTCTATAATCCGAACAAACGATAATTTTTAAAGATTTACTCCAAATTGCTTTATTGTATAACTTTTTGTAACCATCATTGTAACACATGTGTGGCCCAGTTCATAAGGGCCATAAGGGCCTGACTTGATTCTCACTTCCATCCTGTTTGTTACAGGCAATTTTTTATAAGTTGTCTAGTAATAAAAATAAATTTTCAATACTTAGGTACCAATATAAAAGAAGAGTTTCGCCCGTTAAAGGAGTTAACCGAACACCTCACGGCACGGGCTGGAGACGGCCATGCAACACCTGTAAAACAATAGTATTAAAGTATATTAACTTTTATACCTACAATAACACAACATTATTGCTTTTGTTTCATTCAAGAACTGGTAAGATTTCGCGCGTATTATCGCATTAAACCACATGTTCCACCACTTGTATCGACCCCCGTCAATTCCTTTGAGTTCCAATCTTGCGATCGTACTCCCCAGGCGGAATGTTTAACGCGTTAGCTTTTTGATCAGAATTTCTCCTAATAATAACATTCATATTTGACAGCGTGGACTACCAGGGTATCTAATCCTGTTTGCTCCCCACGCTTTCGTTCCTCAGCGTCAGTAATAGACCAGAAAATCGCCTTCGCCCCTGGCATTCCTTCATAGATCACAAGATTCTACTCCTCCCTATAAAATTATATTAACCTCTTCTATACTCAAGTATTTGGGTACTAATCGCACTGATATGTGATGAACATATCTTTTTACAAAGAGCTTCAAATACCGCCTACGAACCCTTTACGCCCAATCATTTAGGATAACGCTTGTCCCCTTCGTATTACCGCGGCTGCTGGCACGAAGTTAGCCGGAACTTCTTCTCTAATTAATGTCATAATCTTCATTAGCGAAAGAACTTTACAGCCGAATCCCGAGAAAATTTCTTTTGCCGAAACTCTTTTTTGCCTTCCTCATTCACGCAATATTACTGGATCAGGCTTTCGCCCATTGTCCAAGATTCCTCACTGCTGGCTTAAAGCCTGGACCTTATCTCAGTTCCAGTGTGGCTGATCATCCTCTCAGACCAACTAAGGATCATAGGCTTGGTGAGCTTTTACCTCAACTACTTTTTTTCAAGTATACCAACTACCTAATCCTGCACAGGCCAATCTTAAAGCAATATATTATCTTTAGACACATCGATCTTTATCCGACATTTTTAAGTTAGATACGAATATCTAGGGTTAATTATTTCGGGCTTTAAGGCATAGTTCCTGTGTATTACTCACCCGTGCGCCATGTCTTTACAACATTTGACTAGCATGTGTTAAGTATATTGCCAGCGTTCATCCGGAGCCAGGATCAAACTCACTATAGTATACAATTTTTATATTTAAAAATTTGATTTATAATACTTAAAAATACGACAAATTTATTCTTAGTATAATTTAATTATATTTCTGAAAAGTTTCGTCGCATGTTCTCTTTATATAATCAAAATGATACCTTAATTTACTCCACTTAAACTATTGATACTTTTGAAGTTTAAAAACTTTACTTTAATAAGCATAAATAGTTTAACAAAGTATTTAATTTTTGAAAGAAGTAGGATTCGAACCTACGTAAGATTTACTAAGAGATTTACAATCTCTCACCTTTAGCCACTCGGTCATTCTTTCTGGTTAAATAAAATATTATATAATACAAGTTAAAGCAAAACTATTTTTTTTGAGTGTATACAGATCCCTTCTCAAACCTATAAGACCCTTTACCAATCTTTTCAAACTCATCCAGATTTGTACAAACTTGATTTCCATCTGCACGAGCTGTTTTAATTGCCAATTTACAAGCATAATCCATTGAAATTTCTTTATGACCAGGAGCTCCTAATGCATTTGGTATATAAAATTTTATTTTTAAAATTTTATCCTCTTTAGGACGATCTCCATTATCTATACCTATATGCGCAAGTATATTTTCTTTTAATATAATTGCATTCTTTTGATCATGATACTCATCTCAAGGACGTAAAAATTGATCCGAAACCATTCTTATGGAACCGCCCTCAGTTAAAACATATGAAATATTTTCAGCAGCATTATAGTTTGTACAAACACAACCAAACGTATAACCTGCAAGAATAGGAGATCCAGTTGTTGTTGCAACCTTTAATAATCCTTTAATCCCAGAAGTAGAAAACATTGAGCGTTTTTGTACATAAATAAAATTTTTTAATTTTTTAATATCATACTTTATACTAAATACATCCCCAACCAAGTATGTAAATAATGCTACTCCACTAAAGTCACAAGTATCTTGAAAAAAAACAACTCTGATAAATATACTTAAAATAAGTGAATACGCTAAATAGTGAAAATAATTAGTAGCTAATTCAAAACGATTTACTCCAGTCATTTGAATCAATTTTAAATCCTCAATATCTTCTAAATATTTTTCTTTTAAAAAAACAGATACTCATCGAAAAGACTTAACTTTTTCTTGAATACTAATTAAAAAATTTTTTGAAAAATTTTGAGTAGTAATATAATTTAATATATTATATAATCGTTGTTCAAAAAAAAAATATAACTTAAAATTTACTACAATTAGAACAAGAACATAAGGACCAATTAAAAATCAATGAATTTTAGAAATATATACTCATAGGTCTACCAAAAACCAAGATAAAATTTCAGGGTGTATTCAACATATAAATGTTAAATAACATATAACGAAAAGAATATATATTTTTTTTACGAAAGTCATATTTATTTTTTATTTTCTTTAATAACTACACCATTACCATCAACTTTTTCCCTTAAAACTACTCCATGAGTATCTTTATCACAATCAGGAAAAGTAACAGTAGACACATTTGAATGCTTTCCATATAAATAATGAGCTTCATATGAAGGAATTGATTTCCCGGTTATTTTATCCGTATATTTATATCCACGTATCGGATTTTCAGGTTCTTTTTTTAAAAGATCCTCTACAACTTTTTTAGTCTCAGCCATAAGCGGATCCGCATTTTTCATGCTATCTATAGCCTTAACAGGATTCGTTATAAGATCAGTTAATCTGGACCAGGATAACTTCCCTGTAAAAAACTTAGGTGCTATTTGTGCTGGATCTCCACCAAGCGCTAATATAGTTACACCACCAACTCCTGCTGCCGCGCTTGATCCAGCCGCAACGGCATTTCCAAAAGCTTTAGCTTTACCAAAACCCATATGTCGTTTATCTTGACGAGAAAATAGTCGCAGTTTATTTACAGAAATAGATAAATTTAGAGCTTTACTTGTCATAAAAACATAAAAACATAAATGAAAATCTGGTTCAACAGTGTCTGATATAAGATTTCGAATTAACGAAATAATAAACATAATTATTGCTATTTTAGTTAAATATCCTTGAAGTATAACAAGTTCTCGCCCATTAGATAAAGCGAGAGCTTGCTCTTCAATTAAACGCGAATTTTCTACCTCCAAATGTAAATCTTTTACTGCTTTAGTAGATAAAATCCAAGCTTTTGCTTTTTTCAATAAAGGTGAAGTTAGCTTTATAAATTCTAATTTTATAAAAAGAGAATTTAAACGTGTAACAAAATCTACGTATACACACCATAAAATAACACAGAATGATACTATCGATCAAATTTTTGCACCTGTAATTGGCGCAAAAAAAATAAAATTGATAAACCCTAGCATCATTTCTGGCAAAAAGAATGTAAAAATAATAAAAATATAAAAAATGAAACAGAAAAAAAACAAAGATATAATATACATATCTCCTAATTAAAAAGCCTTGTTGAAGAGAAAGCCACCACCCATAATTTGCGAAATAAACAACAAATATATTAAAAATACACGCATTCGCAAAAAATATCGAAGGTATTCAATTGATTAGAAACTAAAATTCAATGAAATTCTATTGATTAAAAGCTTCGTATAGTATTTCCTTTATAAAATCCAAATAATATCTCAATTTACTCTACTTAAACTATTTGTGCTTATTAAAGTAAAAACTTATTTTTTATTTATAAAATTATTTGTTACACTACGTAAATAATTTGTACTATTTAGCATTGTAGGTGAATTTTTTGTATAATTTGTTGAACAATAAAAATCTTCAATACTACTTTTAATTGGATATTTAGATAAACAAGCATTAAATATTATATTCTCTTTATTATTAAATAGTTGAATATTTTTTTTACTTGTTTTTTCGAATAAATTACCGTTTTCTACTATATTTTGAACAAAATTATAAAATTTTATATTATTTTCAGATTTAACCTCTATGTTATTAAATAAAGAAATTAAAAGTTGTTTAAGGTTTCTAGCATCTCCAAAAGAATCAAAAGTTTTTGAGGTTTTTTGAGCTCTATGTTCTAAATTTAAAACAATTCTTTCATCTTCAAATTCCGATAATGTAGGAACTAACATTTTAAGTTTAAAAGCTAAATCAGATCCAAACGAATTAAATCAAACAAGAGTATTCTTAAAAGGCAATAGACTTTTTCTAGTACTATAATTATCATCTAAACTTAAACAAAAAATACTATTATCTTTCTTATTATTACTTTTTACTTGATTTTTAATATTAAGAAAATCAAGTGCTTCAGAATTTGAACTTTTATTAATTTTTAAAATTTTAGCTGTATTAAAAGACTTTTTTATAAACTCTATAAACACATTATTATTTAGACCTCTTTTATTAAAAAGATCACTTATAATAACTAATGGAGATTCTGATTTTATACATTTTTTAGAAAAGTCGTTGTATTCACCTTCAAAAAGGGTTAATCCACGTAATAAGCTTAAATTTACAAACTTTGTTGGTATATTATACGAATAACTTAAACCAAAAGTTACCAAGTCTAATAAAGTGTTTCTGTACTGTGTTCGTAAGCGTGTATTAACAACACCACACTCTAGTTTTGGATTAACAGAAAAAACAAAACCAACACTTTTACATTCATTTATAGAAGATATTTTATCTGTTAATCTATAAATATAAGAATTTGCATGATTTATTGTACTATTAAAAGAAGACAAATGAATATTTTTTGATGATCTAGAAACGTTTTTTAAATATTCTAAATTTTCAAAACCAATATCTTCATTTGCTACAACATGAAGATCTAAATCTTTATTATTAAGCATATTGTCCATTTCTTTAAAATACTTTGTTCAATTAATTGTTCTTAATTTTTGAACAGACGATCTATACATAAAAACATTTTTAATCCTATTTTTTCGATTTGCATCATATGAAAAACGAGCTTTATCTGTTATAATATTTTCATTTATATTTGCATTATTTTTTGGAAGAACTCTATAAATATTTGCTTCTTTAAAATTTACATAAATATTTGATCCAGTACTATCAGTTAAATCTATTGTTTCATTTACACGAAGCTCTCAAGGTCTTCCTTTAAAACCATAAGGTTTCGCTGTTAACGCTCCAACCGGACATAAATCTATTACATTTCCAGAAATTTCAGAGTCAAAAAATTTTGATAAATAACTTCCAATTTCTGTTGAAGTACCGCGATTAAGAGTTCCTAAAAATTCAATACCTGCAACTTCTGATCCAAATCTTACACAACGAGTACAATGTATACATCTTGTCATTATTGTTTTTATTAACGGACCACAATTTTTATCTTCTACACCTCTTTTTTTAAAGAAATATCGACTATAATCACTACTAAATGTTTTTGCTTGATCTTGCAAATCACACTCACCAGCTTGATCGCAAATAGGACAGTCTAAAGGGTGGTTTACCAATAAAGTTTCAAGAACATTTTCTCTTGCTTTTTTTACAAATAAACTATCTGTATAAATTGATATTCCTTCTGACATTTCTGTAAGACATGATGCGGCAGGTTTTTCCATACCTTCAATTTCTACCAAACACATTCGGCAATTTCCCGAAACAGATAAAGTCTCGTGATAACAAAATCTTGGGATTGTAATTCCCACAATTTTACATCCTTCTATTATTGAAATATCTTTTTTTAATTCATATTTTAAGCCATTTATTTTTACTGAAACCATTTTTAGATGTTTTATATAAAATTTGGATTGTTAACTCTTTTTTCCACTAATATAAGTCACAAAGCGACTTATTCCAGCGAAGATTAACAAAAAAACAATTGTATTGAAAAAAAGAAAACCCTACTTTCCCTCTTTTAACAGAGTAGATTCTAACTTCCCAATTAAAGGAATCAAAATTAGAAGAAAAATAAAATAAAAAGCAGTTCCCAACATTCCAACTTCGATATATGGACTTTCTACTGGTTTTTGACCAATTCATCCTAATAATAAAAAGTCAGAAACTAAGAATCAATAACCTAATCCGAATAGTGGTCTAAATTGAGTACTTCTAACTTCAGAAGTGTTAATAAAAGGTATTACTAATAACACTAATATTGCACTAACCATAGCTAAAACACCACCTAATTTATCTGGAATAGAACGTAAAATAGCATAAAAAGGCAAGAAATATCATTCTGGAACAATATGAGCTGGAGTTGATAATGGATTTGCTGGAATATAATTATCAGTATGCCCTAAAGCATTTGGATAGAAAAATACAAAGAATGAAAAAAAGAATACCAATACTAAAAAAGCAAATAAATCTTTAACATAAAAATTAGGGTAAAAATTTACATTATCTACATTAGTATTAATACCTAAAGGATTATTTGAACCATCTTTATGTAATAAACTTAAATGAACTAAAACCAATCCACATATTACAAAAGGCATTAAATAATGTAAACTAAAAAATCGATTTAATGTAGCATTACTTACAGAAAAACCTCCTCATAATCACTCAACAATAGCACCACCTACAAAAGGTATAGCTGAAAATAAATTAGTAATTACAGTTGCACCTCAAAAACTCATTTGACCTCATGGAAGAACATACCCCATAAATGCTGTTGCCATCATTAACAAGAAAATTATTACTCCACTCGCTCATAATTTTTCTCTTGGATATATATAAGAACCATAATATAATCCTCTAAATATATGACAATAAACAACTATAAAAAACATAGATGCTCCATTAGCATGTAAATAACGAATTAATCAACCATTATTTACATCGCGCATAATATGTTCAACACTACTAAATGCTAAATCAATATGTGGAGTATAATGCATTGCTAAAAATATTCCAGTAATAATTTGTATTACCAAACATAATCCAGCTGTTGAACCAAAACTTCATAAGTAATTCAAATTAATTGGTGTTGGATAGCTAATAATATGTGAATCTATGAAAGCCAAGATAAAATCTTTATTTCATCTAAAACGAAGCATATTATTTAATACTAAACAACAAAACTTTTTATATAATATTATTGAGAGAAAGACGGGGATCGAACCCGCGACCACCAGCGTGACAGGCCGGTACTCTAACCACTGAGCTACTTCCTCTGTTTTAATATATTTTTATATTCTATTAAAACTTTACAATAATATATTATAAAAAAAACAAACAATTATCTTTTTATTTAAAAAAAGATACCGCAGTATTATAAATAAAACTGCTGTTTGTTTTTTTGTTTGTTTTTAATGCCAATCCTTTTAATTTTGCTCTCATTTTAGAAACTTGAGAAGAATTATTAATAGGCATTTTTAAATACATTAAATAAAAAATACAACTGAATATAGATAATCAAAAAATTTGTACAAAAAATGAAAAAAAGTCGAATTGTGGCATAATTAAAGATTAATGTTTTTATGGATGTTTTTAAAGATACAAACAAACTTTTATTACTTTACTAACATTTTTATCCCTACTTACAACACTACTTACCATTTTAATAATGCTTTTTGGTGTATATCTATATTACCACGTATACGATAATACGATATTAAAATTGCTAAACCTATAGCTGATTCAGCTGCAGCTACTGTTAATATAAATAATGCGAATATTTGACCATAAAAATCATCTAAATACATTGAAATTATTATAAAATTTATATTAACACTTAAAAACACAAACTCTATACACATTAGTACTATAAGAATATTACGTTTATTTGAAATAATTCCAAATACTCCAATAAAAAACAATAAAATATTAATAAATAATTGAATTGATAACATAAGGTATATTTAAAAAATGTATTGTAAAACAGAAAGAGGGGGAATCGAACCCACGACGATGATTTTGAAGACCAAAATTTTACCACTAAACTATCTTTCTTTTTTCATAAATATTATGAAATTACTAAAAATATTTTTGGAAATAATCGAATTCGAATCGATAGCTTTATGCTTGCAAAGCAGACACTCTACCAGTTGAGTTATATTCCCATAAATCAATAACATACAAAACATCTACAGTGCCTTGTATTTTTTAAAAATAAAAATAAAATATTTTTACTGAAGTTACGTTTCCCAATTACTTAGTATCTAGTAACAGCTCAATATGAGATAACAATTGAAGTCTGGACGATTTCATGTAAACTCTTGAGCAATATAAAAATAAAATATATTTTAGTATTTGTAAACTTAAAGTTTTGCAACTATTACATTTCAAACCTAGTTACGTGATAGTCTTTCACGAATATATAAAAAATTTGTTTTGAAGAAAGTTTCCCACTTAGATGCTTTCAGTGGTTATCCCTTACAAACATAGCTACTCGACAATGCTTTTGATAAAACAACCGATACACCAGAGGTTTGCTAAATTCGATCCTCTCGTACTAGAATTTACACTTCTCAATTTTCAACATTCACAGCAGATAGGGACCAAACTGTCTCACGACGTTCTGAACCCAGCTCATGTACCACTTTAATCGGCGAACAGCCGAACCCTTGGAACCTCCTTCAGCTCCAGGATGTGATAAGCAGACATCGCAAATATGTGTTCAAATAAAAACTAACTACTTTTTTCTTCTTTCTTTAATTTGTATGAAAAAATTGGAAGAATATACGGCTTTATTAAAGCACTAAAAGCGTCACTAGACTCTTTTCATATATATAGTTTTCAATTACCTTTATCCAAATGTGGACTTACTTTTAAATTAAATTTTTCTTTAAATATAATACAAACATTTATTAATTCTTCTTTCGTAAAACATTGTGTATGAAGATAATAACCTTCGTTACCTAATGAAAAAGAACCTGTATCCATATATCAATAAGCTAAAACCCTCGCTGTTAATTGTTTCTTCAGTGTTGATGGAATTTTTTTATTACCGTTTTCATCATAAAATTGATTATAATAAAAAAGAAATGCAGAATGAGAATATGTTCTAAATCAAATAGATTCTCGCGATGTTGGTAAATTTTCTTCAATATTTCGAATTTGTGGTGGAGTACCAACTCAGTCTTGAAATATTGAATATAAATGATCAACGTATTCAGATGAACTTTTTTTTTGCTCAAACTTAATATGCGCACCATCTGTTTTTGATTTTCTCATACTAGCATTACCTATCACAGTACCTAATACAATTTCTCTTTGTAATTCTGTTAGAACTAATGTTTTTTTATACTCTTTTAATTTATTTCTTTTTAAGTTTTGTTCCATAATTGTATTATAAGTTTTTAGATTTTATTTGTCTAATAAAATTAGACTATTTCTCGCGAAAATAGAGCAGACTATATCATCATCCTAAATAAAATTATTCTTTAACTTAGGAGTTTTTCGTGTAGTCGTTGAGGATCCTACTAGGCCAAATTAGCCATTGGTTTCCTGCTGATTGACTGCATTATACCATTGTCACTTATAATAAATAGTAATATTAATTACAATTAAATAAGTAGGTCTAAATACTACACCACTTCTCTTTATTGATATAAAGATATTGGACAGTTATCCCAGCATACAGAAAAATTCATTTTTTCGAATTACTTCGAAAATGCCCCGATGTGTTGAGGTGCCAAACGGTCTCGTCGATGTGGACTCTCAGAAACCATAAGCCTGTTATCCCCGGCGTACCTTTTATTCGTTGAGCGATGACCTTTCCACGCAGAATCACCGGATCACTATAACCGACTAAACATCCCTGTTTGATATGTCTATCTCACAGTCAAGCAAGCATATGCTATTACGCTCTACAATAAATATTTATTTGAGCTTGCCTTATGTACACCTCCGTTACTCTTTAGGAGGTGACCGCCCCAGTCAAACTACCTCTCATAAGCTGTCTTAGTTAAAATTAAGTAAAATCAGAAAAAAAGGATGGTATTTCACTGTTGCTTTCGCTCCCATCTATTCTACACAAAAAGACAAATTTTACAACTTAAGATCATAGTAAAGGTGCACGGGGTCTTCCCGTCTAACTGCAAAAAGCCCGCATCTTCACGGGCATTTCAAATTCACCAAGAATGCGTTGGAGACAGCGGAGAAATCGTTACACCATTCATGCAGGTCGGAACTTCAAATTTTTGTTATGCAAAATATTTCTATTTTGTTCAGACTATACTTTCAACTTATCAATTATTCTTAGGAGGTCACTTTTTTCATATTTTCGGTTTTTACCATTAGAATTCATTTTATAACCTATATCGATTAAAGACAAAATACCAACTTTAGTTAAATGTTGATGATTTTTGATAATATTACTTGCTTCCACAAATAATAAAAAATCCTTCTGTTTATCCGTTTCCAATGGATATTTTTGAAAAAATGGAATAATTATTCTCAATATATCCTTAAAATTTCTAACTTCAAACGTATAAGTATTATCTCTTTTTACTGATCGTATATGACCACAATTTAATGTTTTTTTAATTAGCTCTAATGATCCTTTAGATGTTGAGTGTTGTGAAACCGAAAAACTCATACCAGCCTCTATTTTCATTTTCATTTTTTGTCGCTTATGAAACGACAAATGAAAACAACCTTCTCCATCTACAAATCCTCTTATTCAATTGTATATATCCTCCATAAATAATTCATTTTTAATGTTTTGATTTTTAATCAAAGATAAGTGCCAACGTTTTAATTCTTATAATAGAATTCCTGTTTTTCAACAAAGTCGTTACGGGTCCAAAATTAAATTTTACTTTAAAAAAGGTTCCCACGGTATTTCCATAGAAATATATAAAATATTTCGTTAGGGTTCCACCGTTATGAGTTGGAATACTCGCATTCTGTCACCAAAATGCTCGGGCAAGTTTCACCCGACAAGGAATTTCGCTACCTTAGGACCGTCAGAGTTACAGCCGCCGTTTGCTGGGACTTAATTTCAATGCCACAGCATCTCCACGTACTCTTACAGCACCGGGCAGGTGTCAGTCTCTATACTTCTTCTCTCGAATTAGCAGAGACCTGTGTTTTTGTTAAACAGTCGTTACTCCCTCTTTAGTGTCAATAGTTTAAGGTTTCCCTAAAAGTATCACTCCCTCTTCCTAAGTTACAGAGCTAATTTGCCGAGTTCCTTCAACACAATTATCTTGAACGCCTTAGTATATTCTACTCATCTACCTGAGGCGGTTTAAGGTACGGTTAAATATTTTAATGCTATTTCCAGAAAACAATAGAAAACTTCAATAAATCATTAAAATTGATAATAATTTTTTTGTTTTGTCACATTAAATAATCCTATCAGCTTATACATTTGTAATTTGCCTTAAGGACCGAATATTGTTATCCGATATCATCAAATGTTGTATCGAAAACCTTAGATTTACGGCGACAATGATTAAACATTGTTTCATGCTACTAATGCCAGTATACTCACTTCGGATATCTAAAATACTTCTTACGAAATATCTTTAAGCAATGTACCGAACGTTCTGCTACCAAATATTTACTGATTCGGATTCAAGTTTTAGTCTCTATACATTTTCGAAGCAGAAAAACTAGATTAATGAGTTGTAACACTTTCTCTAGAAGATGGCTACTGTTAAGCCCACTTTATAATTGTCAAAATCTTCCTACCTTCTTATCACTTAACTTTAAATTGAAGTCCTTATCAAATAATCTGGGCTGTTTCCCTCTTGACAATAGACCTTCGCACCTATTGTCTGACTCCACAAAAAATTAAAACATATTCGGAGTTTTTCAAAGTTCAGTAAGATAAATTATCCCCCTTACTATAAAAGTGCTCTACCCTATTTTAACTTACATTTGCAGGCTATACTAAAATATATTTCGCAGAAAACCAGCTATACCCACGTTTGATTAGCCTTTCACTCCTAACCACAACTCATCCCAGTATTTTTCTACAGACACGGGTTCGGTCCTCCAAATTGTGTTACCACATATTCTTCGACCTGGTCATGGTTAGATCACGCGGCTTCGGGTCTTTTATTTATGACTTCCAGAACTCGGTTTCAAATAACACGTTGTTTACGCCTACTAGTTTTAATTAAGCTTGCCATAAATAAAAAATCACTGGCCCATTATGCAAAAGGTACGCTGTCACTTTTTATAATAAAGCTCCAACCGATTATATGCATTAAATTTTAGGTTCTTTTTACTCTAAAAAAGTTCTTTTTCACCTTTCCCTCACGGTACTTGTTCACTATCGGTTATTAAAGTTTTACTAGACTTGAGGGTAGATCCTCAATTTATCAACAAATTTAACATAATCCATTGTTTATTTATATGCATATTTTTAACTTACAGGTCTTTTCACCTTCTATGGATTTCAATTTTAAATATACATACTGTCTATTTCGTATTCGCTCGCCACTACTAACGATTTCTCGGTTGATTTTTTAATTAGTTACTAAAATGTTTTACTTCACTAAATTTTTTTATTTCAAAAAATGAATTTCTTCTTAAGTTATTAGGTTTCAACATAATTTTATACCTACTTATTGCAATACACAACTCGTTTCTTTAATACCTAGGCAGCCCTTTAATGCACTTTATTTATATCTTTATTATTTATATCTTTATTTATATTTTAAAATTCTTTTGATATTTAAACGCTACTCTGTTTATTATCTTTATAAAATTAATTTGTTACTCTATTATATCTATATTATAACAATATTATAACAATAAAAATTTTTAAACTATAAGATAAGTATATACAGACTTTAATATCTTTATAAAATTAATTCGTTACTTAAATTCACAATCAATCTTCCATCATAAAAACGCATTAAACTTTAATATCGAAAAAATATAATGTTTCAGATAATATACCATAGATCTACTAAATGTAGATTACAAACACTCTTTATTATAAATGTGGTAATTTGCGTGTTAATTGATAAAGTAACAGCAAAAATGATATTTAGGTAACACATTAATTTTATAAAGGGAGGGGGAAAAGTAAAAAAAAAAAAAAGAAAAACATGGCATTATATATATAGTTATATAGTACCGTAAATAATCGAGACGATAAATACGGATATCTTATATATTTGATATCTTATATATTTGATATAGTACCGTATTCAATCAGTATGATAATTACGGGCAGTAATGTATATACCTGTAAATATATAAAAGTTGAGATAAGATTATATTATATATAGTTATATAGTACCGTATTCAATCGAGACGATAATTACGGGTAGTATTATAAATATTCATAATAAATAGATACACTAATTACGGGTAAATTTATATATATAGCAAAAGTAAATATACAGAAATAATTTAAAAACACCTCATTAAAGCGTAGTAATTTATAAAAAAAAGAAAAACCTTTCATACTATAAAGATGGAAATAGGGTCATATATAGTAATAAATAGTAATAAATATATAATTATATATAGCTCTATATAGTAATATATATGTATATAAATAGTAATAAATAGTAAAAATAGTAATATATATATAGTTTATAGTTCTATTAAGTAATATAGTACCGTATACAATCGAAACGATAAGTACGGATAGTATAGTATATATTAGTAATTATACGTAATTATCGAAACGTTTTAATACGTATATATTAATATACTATATAGTACCATACATACAATAATACCGTATACTACCGAAACGCGAATTACGGGTAGTATTATATATATATACCGTAAATAACTAGAAAGTTTAGATACGGATATCTTATCATTAAAAAAGACTCAAATAAACGCTTTTTTTAATTATTAATAGAACATCTAATTTGTTCAAAAGAAAAATAACGAGAATTGAACTCGTTTTTAATAGTAAATATATACTATAAATAATCCGACACTTAATTTTCTTCTTCTTTTTCAATCTTTTTTCATTACTCTTTATATAATCTTCTAAATCTTCTTTTTTTTCTAATTTTTTTAGGTGGACGACATCCATTAAACACTTTTTTATCCTTTATTTCAAATAAAAAAGGAGAAGTTCTGTGTCTAAAATGATATTTAATTGAACGCAAAACTTTACGACGAAGATATCTAGGTGAAGAAAGAACAATATGTACTCCAGGTTTTATTCTTTTTCTTTCTTTTCTTTTCTTTTGAATTTCTTTCATACCTTCAGCCATTATTTTTCTTGTATTTAAGAAAAATTTATTTAAAATAAGCAAATATGTATGTTTTAACTTACGTTTTGATGTTGGTATTTTATAACTTCCAGCATTACAAGAATGTAATTCTTTATTCGTTTTTCTTTTTGTTAAAATACAAAAAACATTATTTGCTTTTATTCTTATATGAATTTTATATCTTAATTTATTAGAAATTCTATTCTTTTTAAGCTTTTTTAAACCTTTCTTTTCTAATTTACTTTTTTCGCTACGTAGTTTAAATATATTAGATTTTGGTTTATTTTCTATTTTTTTTTTTTCATTACCATTTTGAACATCTTGAAAATTGTTAGCGTTTAATTTTGATTCATTAAATTTTTCTTTAGGTTTCAATTCAGCAACTTTTTCTTTTTTAAATTTTTCGGTAGAAATTTCTTTATCATTAAGATAAGTATGTGCTATATTTTTCTTTATACCAGACTCAATCATTAAGTCTGCTACGACATGGTGATTTTTTAATTTTTTAGAGTTAGCACCATGTCTTTTTGTTAGGATATTTATAGCATTAATATACGCGGCTTCACACTCTTCAATAGAGTTATTTATTTTTTTTTTTTCTATTATCGTATTTTTTGTCATAATTAACGAAATCTTGGCACTATTTTTATTTTCCTGGTGGCGTTAGTATGTGTTCTTTGTCCTCTAACAGGATAATGTTTTAAATGTCTTAATCCTCTGTAACATTTTATATTTTTATAAAATAAAATATTATCTCTTTCGAACTCAAAAAGTTTTCTTTCAGTACGTAAAGAAGCATGTTGTCGTTGAAATAGATTTTTAAGTTTAGAATTTAAGAAGCATTTGGTTCTATTTGGATTTACTCCATTTTTTGTTTTGAAATTCTTTTCGGTAGTGATTCCTATTCCATATTTTTTGAAGTTCATAGTTTTAAATTATAAAAAGTTGGATTAATAAAAATATATTATAAAAATCTAAAAACGTGCTAGTTTGCTTGGTTTTAGACATAATAAATGATAAAAATCTATTTTATTTTCTTTATAAAATAAATACGTTACTGTTATATTTCTTTAGCTTCATTATCTTTTGTGTATTTTATATCTAAAAGTTATTTAATAATAAAGCAGCTTTTTGGGCCCTCTAAACAGAACCGTAACTTACGGGGTAAAAAAAGTGACTTTTTACCTAAGGGGGTGTATCAGGGACGTCAAAAACGCCCCTTAAAGACCCCGTAAGTTACGTAGTAAAAAAACGCGTTTTTTGAGCTTTTTACATTTTTTAGTTTTATAAAATTTTATAGATTATAAAGTGTGAAATTTCAGGTAACGTTTCCATTTTATAAAGAGAATAGTACAGAGTCATTTTTGTCGTCATAATTTGAATACTTTTATATTATAAAGATGATTATCCTTGATTAAAAAGTCGGAGTGGTGAAATTGGCATACACGTTAGGTTTAGGTTCTAATTCTAGAAAGAGTAGGGGTTCAAGTCCCCTCTTCGATACTCAAAGGTGTATAGCTTAACGGTTAAAGCACTGGACTTTTAATCCATTGATTCTGGGTTCGATTCCCAGTACACCTACTATATTACTATATTTTTTAATTCTTTTTATCTTTTTCGTTTAATTCTATGTTTTGATAATTTTAGGTAACATATTCATTTTATAAAGATATTAAACTGTGATCAAAATATAAAGATATCAGTTACGATAAAAGTGCATTCTTGGCTCAATTGGCTAGAGCAATAGCCTTCTAAGCTATAGGTTGGAGGTTCGATTCCTCTAGAGTGTAGTAATTTGTTGAGTTTGAATAGCTCAGAGGTAGAGCAATGGACTGAAAATCCATGGGTCAGTGGTTCAATTCCACTTTTGAACAAAGCAATAAAATATAAATGAATATCGGAACAATAAAATTTCTTAATCAACTTAAAAATGCATCTATAAAAAATGAACTACAAACCACAGTAGTTTCAAACGACTTAACTCAAAATTTAATAAAATTACTTTATAGAGAAGGACTTATTCAGTCTTTTAAAATACGACGCATAGAAGGATTAAATAAAACCAATAGTACAGAAGCTACAATATTACTTAGATATCGTCACGAAAAAGCTACATTTTCTAATTTAACTATTATATCTACGCCTGCAATTCAACGTTATTTGAGTTTAAATGTAATTGATCGAATTTCATCAAAAAATGTAGTATTTGTTTTTTCAACTAGTCGAGGTCTTTTAACTTTAGAAAAATGTAAAAGATATAGAATTGGTGGTGTATTATTATTTACTTGTTAAAAGGATCTATGAAAATTAAACAAATAAAAATACCTGAAAATATAAAAACATCAACCGTATTTGCTGGAGAAAGTAAATTTATAGTAATAAATGGTCCAAAAACAGTAAAGTATATGTTATTACCAACATTTCTTGAAGTTTGTAAATCTCAAAAAGTACTAGAAGTTAAACTGGATTCAGAAGATAAAAAATTATATTATAAATTTCAAGAATTTAATACTCGTTTAGATTTTTTTTTAAGAAGCTTTGAAAATACATTTAAAAAACGATTAACATTGAAGGGTTTAGGTTATAGAATAAATATCGATGCAGAAAGAACTTATTTAGAATTTAAACTAGGTTTTAGTCATCTAATTCGTTTATCAATTCCGGAAAGCATTAAAGTTAAAATACGTAAAACTATTTTAAATGTAGAAGGAACACATAAAGTGATTTTAGGAAACTTTGTTAATAAAATTATATCTTTAAAATCTCCTGATAGTTATAAAGGAAAAGGTTTTTGATTTAAATATCAAACTAAAGTTTTAAAAGATGTTAAAAAGAAAAAATAAAAATGATTAAAAATAATTATAATAAAAGAAGTTTTCCAAAGGAAACTATATATTTTGATTTTAGAAAAAAACCTAAAACTTCCGTAGGTAAAAGTACTTTATTTTTAAAACATTTAATTCAAACCGATTTTTTATTCTCAAAATCAATTACAAAAAATCATTCGAATAAATTATTAAAATCAACAGTTCATATTGAAAAAAATAACAATTTTCATACGATGGATATTTTAAGGGTGAATAAACATTTAAAAGTGTTTATACGTTTATTACAAGGTATAAGAGATAATCAATCTTTTTGTATACATATTTGATGTTGTGATGATTTTATTACGAAAGCTGTAAATATTTTTTTAGTTAAATATAATTTAACTAAATATATAAAAATTACTCGTTTATTTCCGTCTATTAATTTAGATGATGATAAAAAAGTAAACTTTTTGTTAATATTAGGTAAACCTTGAATTCAAACATCAGAATCACTAATAGAAAATTGAGTTCTTTTAAATCGTACATTTCTTGTTACCAAAATGAATTTTGCAGTTGAAAATACTTTGGGTGGTTTTTATAAAATTCAAAATGAATTAGCTGATTATAAAAAATTATTTTTTATATTGGTTTTAATTCAAAAAGTAATTTTAAAAACAACATCTAAAAAGGTTGCTGCAAAAGATATTAAAAAAAGAAGTACAGTCCAAAAAAGTACTAAATCTGTTTTAAAGGTTAAAAAATCTTTAGATAAAGGTATAAAGAAACCTTTAGTTAAAATTGTTAGTAAAAAGACTAAAAAATTTGTTAAAGAACGAATATTAGGATTGATTGAATCATTAAAAGAAAAAAGAAAAAATGCGCTTTTTAAATAAATATAAATTATATAGTCGTAGAACAGCAGTAGTAGCTAAAACACCGGTACGTGTTCTTTATTTTAAACGATCTAAATGGCAAAAACTTAAAGCGCAATTTACAAGAATAAAAAAGTCTCGTTTTACTCGTCGTATGAGTCGTATTAATAATAAATCAAAATTGAGAGTTCGTCTTCAGTTGATTAAACAATCTTTAGGATTAAAAACTCATACAATGGAGGATACATTAAAATTGGAGGCATCTAAATTAATGGTAGAAAAAAAATTAAGAAAATTTGGACCAATTCTTGTTAAATCGCGTTTTATTTATAAAAAAAAATCGTCTAAATTACGAATTGTTAGAGCTGCAAAGAAAAAACGCTTGCAAAGATGAAGACGAAGACGCTTTTTAAAAAAAAGAATCTATGATACTCATCTTATGGGTGTTGGTAAAAAGCATCCTCCAAGAATTAAAAAAAAATATGTAGATCAATTAAATCAAAAAAGACGTTTATCTAGTTTTTTTGATAATGCGATTAAATTTCAAAAATGTCCTTATAAAGCAAGAGAAAATGTACGTGGTCATGTATTAATTCAACCATTATATCGTATTGATATTTTATTATGATATTTAAAATATTATGGAAGTACTTGTGAAGCAAAACAAAATATAAATAATAAAAAAATTCTTGTGAATGATGAAAGTGTTAAACCAAATTATTTTGTTAAAGAAGGTGATATTATTTCTTTAAGTTTTACTCCAGATTTTGAACAAAAAAATACTCATCTTAATGTAAGAAGAAAGTTTCTTAAAAGTAAAAATTTTCTTTCGTTCTTAGAGTATGATAAATATACAAATACAATAATAATTTTAAAAGAAATTCGTTTTTTAACTTACGAAGATTATAATCTATTCGTAACAGAAGCATCACAATTAAAAAAAATATTATATAAATAATTTAATTATTTTATATATGGTCTCCAAAAAGCGAATATATATCAATGGTAGATTTGCTGCCTTCCAAGCAGTCGGTATGAGTTCGAATCTCATTATTCGCATGTTTTTTCCTTTATTATGATAATAAAATATTTTTTAGCAGCGTTTACAACATTTTTTGATGCCGCGGAAGCGTGGCAGTTAAGTACCCAAGATCTAGCAACTCCTATTATGGAAGGTATGATTTTTTTTCATAACTACTTAATGTTTTTTATAATATTTATAGTAACAGCAGTTTGTTGATTATTATATATAATTATAATTAGATTTAATGAAGTAGTAAATGTAATGTCTCAAAGATTTAATCATTCAAGTATATTAGAAATTATATGAACAATTATTCCAGCAGTTATAATTTATTTAAGTATAAACATTACTTTAATGGAAGCTGCTGATCCAGAAAAGAATCCATCATCGTGAGATGATAGAGTAATTGGCTTATTGCTTTTTACTTTTGGTACCTATGGATTAATGCTTCTAGCTACTAAAGGTGCATTCCCAGCATTTTTAGGGTGTTCAGGGGGTAAGGATGAAGGAACATCTTCTTCACCGCAAGAGGTGGTTATTCCTGAACACGCATTAGAAAGCATAGTAACTGAGTGTAGTAAGGATGAAGGAACATCTTCTTCACCGAAAGAGTTGGAAACGCAAGAAGTTGTTGTTCCTGAAGTAACTGATGTGCGTAAGTACATTAACGGATCTCAGGAGATAAAACTTTTTAAACATCCAAAAATTTCGAAAATGTTGTTTCATGAAGGCAAAGTTTACGGTAGGCTTGCTGACGATCCAAATTCTCACATACTACTTAGTTCTGCGGATGTTGCCACACTAGTGGATGAATATCTCATCACAACAATTGGTGATGCAACTGGTGATTCAAATCTTAGTACTATAACACCAACGAGGTTGTGACTTCAACTTAAAATTTGCCGTCCTGGGGCTGTTTCTGAAGCATATGATAATATGGAGTATGAGGAGGAGCATCCTATTAGCAAGGATTCTTTTTTAAAAAGTATAATGCCTTACTTTAAAGGCATTGAAAAAATTAAGGAGGAGATCGAGAGTCATGAGTAGCTCTCTTTTTTTATCCGCAGTTGTACTGGATTTTCTTTTGATAAATTTCTTTATCATTTGACAGTTTGGGGAGATGAAGATCTTCTTTACAGTTTACTGTAACTTTTTTTTGGAAATAAATACCGGAATACGCTGCCGTATTTTCAAAAGTAAAAACAATTAGCTTAAAAAATTAAATATATCAAAATTAAATTATGCACGATTTATCTTTAATTTTACGTTTCATTCTCGATTGTTTGATCTTTTTTTTTAAAATTATTATTGGTTTAACCAATTATTTTATTGGAATCAATAGTAGTTTTCCATTTTTCTTCATTAATTTCTTGTTACTATCATATTTATGTTGAGAAAATAAAATTTCCGAGGTAATAACATTACTTTTTGAAGTAATAAACAAAGAAATGTATTCTAGTTCTAGTAATCTTTTTTTTGATGAAAATTGAAGATTGCTTATTATTTTATGTAAATCGTATTACATGAATATTTATAGGTTTCATTTTTTATTGGAATCTAAAATAAATGGTGGACTTTATTTAGATAAAGTTTGGGATATTCCATCAGATATTTACAAACTTATACCAGGTTTGTTTAGTTTCTCTTTGGTGAAGTGTGGTAAGGGGTTTGTTATAACTTTGAGAACGCTTAAAGTAGTTCTTTCTTCTTTACCTACGTTTTACCCAGCAGCTGTCTTTTTTACGATAGTTTGCTTATTTGGTTTTTTTTTTGGAGCATCCGTAGTTGATTGAGTTTGTATAGATTCAGCAACAATAAATCCCATGGATACCTTAGAAAAAGGTTATTCGGGAAATGGATTAGATCCTGATGCTTCTTTTTTAAATGACTATAAAGAAAATACAGACAAAAAAAGTCCTTCGGCTAATGAAGAAGTAAATTTTCTTAGTGGAAGAATTTTTTTTGTTGCTGTATTTATTATAACATTTGTAGTGAAATGCTAATTCTTTTAGTTCAATTTTTTAAGATAAGCGTAATATTTATTATATATTTTTTTTGACGGTGGGGGAGAGGTACCGACTACGACTATTAAAAAAGTCCCGATCGCAACTATATTTAGCGAGATAGCTCAATGGTAGAGCAACGGAATCATAATCCGTGGGTTGTAGGTTCGAGTCCTATTTTCGCTAAATAGAGGCGGGATATGGCGTAGTTTGGTATCGCGTCTGTTTTGGGAACAGAAGACCATGTGTTCAAATCACATTGTTCCGATATTTTTTTAAAAATTAAATATGACATTTCTTCATTTATTTTTATGCAATCTTTTGCTTAGTTGCGGATATTTAATGTGTATTTCAGGTGATCCAATAGAATCTGTATTATTTTTAATTTTAGGTTTTTGTTATGCTGCAGCAATACTGTTTATTTTTCATGCAGAATTTCTTGGACTTATATTTATAATTATTTACGTAGGAGCTATTGCTGTATTATTTCTTTTCGTTATAATGATGTTGAATATAAAACATCAAAAAAGACAAGACAAACAATTTAATTATATTATTCAATTTTTAGGATTTTTTATTGCTAATATTGTTTGTGTATTTTTTTGATTTTTGACAGAAAAAGCATTTGATATAACTGATTCTTTTGTTGTTGAGCAAAATAATAGTGTTGCTATATTAATTGATGATTTAAATAATATTGATGTAATGGGTCAATATCTTTTTAATTATTTTTCGGTATGCTTTTTATTAGCCGGTATTATATTATTAATAGCATTAGTAGGTTCAATAATATTGACATTAAGATTTAATAATTCAGAAGAAAGTCAAGTTGTAAATCGTCAATTATCAAGAACAGATAATTTTCTCTCTTTTTTTAAATAAAAACGACTAGCTCAATGGTAGAGCGTCTCGCTTACAACGAGGATGTTAGTGGTTCGAATCCGCTGTTGTTTATACTATTAATATTTTATGTTTCATTATAAAATATTTATTTTTTCGGATGAATGGCTGAGTGGTTTAAGGCGCTAGTCTTGAAAACTAGTGTATTGAAAGATACCGTGGGTTCGAATCCCACTTTATCCTGTTTTTATAATACTATAAAAACTAAAAAAACTAAAAATGTTTATTAAAAATAAAAAAACAAGTAGACGTGTTTATACGAAATTAGTACGAGCAGTCTTTATGGGATGAATAGTGTTTTCTTTTATTTGATCTTATAAAGAAAGTATTCCAATATATGGTGGTATTTTATACTTTTTACTATTAGAGATATTCTTTTTATTTTCTTTGTGCATGATAATGATGTATTTTTTGTTAAGTTCTTTTAATTTAAAAATATTTAAAAATATACAAAATTATTTAAAAAATCAAAAAATAATTAAAATATTAATTACAAATGAAAAATTTAAATTATTATTATTATATGGAGAAATATATTCATTATCTTGAGTAAATTTTAGCTTCTTTTGATATATCTTTAGATTTTTTTGTTTTGCGGTAAGCTTATATTACTTTAACTTTTTTTTTAATGATTATATTCCTTTATCAGAGTATCCATTATGAGCTTATTTTGAGTTGCTTTTTTTTTCTTTTTTTAATTATGGACGTTTATTAAATATTTATATCAATTGTTACGAAATGTATAAATTATTAATTCTACATAGAAGGAATGAGGGTCTTTTATCAAATAAAATGGCAAATGTATACAAAAATGTTTTTATTTTTTTGTGTTTTCAATTTTGTTTTTATTTGTATACTTTTATTTTTTTGATTCCAATATTAATAGTTGAATATATTTGACCTTTGGGTGTTTTTTAGGGATAAAAATACTTTAGGCTTAGTTGGCGAAATTGGTAGACGCGTTAGACTCAAAATCTGATCTCACACGAGGTGTTGGTTCAAGTCCAATACTGAGTAAAAGGAAATAATACATATTAATCATTTATATTTGTTGATAAAATAAATTTAAGGCTTATTTAGATATGTATCCAAAATTTTATAATGTTTTATTTGTTATGGATTAAAATCCGGTGTTTTATTTTTTATCAAAGATAAAGCATAAGTGTCTTTGTATAAAAGGTTAACACTTTAACTTTCGATATTTTATAAAAAAAAGATGATTAAAACTCTAAAAAAATTATTAAATCCTAGTATTTTTACAACTTGATGATTTTATTTTTTAAAAAATAAAAATTTAAGTTATTTTTATATAAAAAAAATTTTACTTTTACTTGTAATTTCAAGCTTCGTATATTTTATGATAAATAATATAGCGGATGTTAAGTTATTTTGGTGTTTCAATTGAGAGACTCCTTATAATAGTGAAATAAAAGAATTAGTTCAAAATTGTATTCATATGGGTACTTATTCAGTAAGAAGATTAGAAGCAATTCGTTCATTAATAACGGTAGTTGATGTTGGTTGTATTTTAATATTTTATTGTTTAATATTTGTATTAAGATTTGGGGTTTTTGATGTTTCTATTAAGTATTTAAAAGAAAATTTTAATTCTCCAATATATTATTTTATCTTGTGACTTATTTTAGTTGTTACAAGTGGTGCTAATATTGTACAATTTATTATGGGTACCCAGGTAATTCTTTTTCCAGATTCGGATTTATTGAGTGAAAATTTTAATTTCATATCCTTTTTACAATCAAGAATCTTTTTTTGTATTTTTGTGGAGCTATTAATGCCCGTATTATTTATTTTTAGTACTAACAGTATGTTTGTTAAAATTTCTGTATATTTTATTGCGATGGGTTTTGTAATAACTGTGCAAGATTCGTTAAAAGGTTTAAATAAACTTTTTATGCTTTTTGGAGAGTTAGAAAATTTCAATCGCATCTTTTTAGACTATTTTAACCATACTTTTTGTGCTCCTCCTGGTCGATGGCGATTGGCATCAGAGGAAATGGTGTGGATGCGCCCATTAAGAACGATAGAATTTCGGGAAAATTCTGTAACTGGTCAGCAAGAATTTAGATACGTTGATAAAGAGCTTTCTGAATGAATAGGAGGATATTTAGAGGCACCAATAAAACCTTCTGCTACTCTAATAAAGCCGAAATTTGAGGTGAATCTTAGTCCAGTGATTCTTTCAGAGAAAGAGCCTTCTTGTAAAAGCTTGTTATCAGAAATAACATGAATTACTGCGAGTATTGAGCAGCGAATTGATGTTATGGGACCTGCTGTACCAGTGCGTGAGACTCCAAAGCTTTCGTACTTGATGCACAAGAGCATCATTGTTTTTGGTAAAGGTGCTAATGGAGTTTTACCAATGCCGGAATTAGCACCAGTAGACCCAAAAATAAATCAAATAGAATCTATTAAAACGCTGCAGTGGATGCGAGATGTAAATATGGAACGAGCATATACTAATTGCTCAGGAAGTAAGAAAACAGTCTCATTAAAAATAGCCGACGCGATCGACGATGGTCGAGAATGAGCTCAAAAATAGTAAAAATGATTAAAAGTTCTGAAAATATAAAAAATGTGTTACTAAAAAAAACACTCGAAATACAAAATAACTTTGTACCACGTGTAATTACTGGTACAAAACGTGAATTAGCAAAAAAAAATGTTTATCAAAAATTTTTAGGATCATTAATTAAAAAGGGTAATATAAATGCAGCTAAGCGTCATATTGATTCTGCTTTCATTAATGTTTCAGAAAAGCATAAAAGTCCATTACGTCATGTATTTACTAAAATTTTTTCTAAATTAACTTGTCGTTTAGAGATGAAAAAAGTAAAAATGAGACGAAATACACATATGATTCCATTTCCAATAAGATCTAGTCGTCAAGATTTTTTAAAAATAAAATGGATTTTAAATGTAGTAAAAAAAGATAAACGTAAAGTTTCTCAAACAGAAAAGCTTTCTACTGAATTATTAGATATTTTAATAAATAAAAGATCTAAAGTTTTAATGGAAAAAAAGCAACTTAAAAAAGAAGCTTTAACAAATCGTTCTAATACTCATTTTCGATGATAAAAATAAAAATTAAAAATGTCAAATAACAATAAAAACAAAAGATGAAATGATGATGATTATATGATTCTTTTTTTTTACATTTTTGTGACTTTAAAGGTTATCTCTTGGATATTCTTTGAAGCACATTAATGAATTTAAAACGGATTGTAATTCAAGTCAAAGAAATAATTTTTAATGAGTTTGGTCAAGTAAAAGGGTCCAAACGATTATTTACAAAAAAAATTAACCGGTTTTATAGACTTAGAAGCTAAAACGCTCTAGGCCTATAACTCAGGGGTTAGAGTGTACGCCTGATAAGCGTAAAGGCAGTAGTTCAAATCTACTTAGGCCTACAAAAAAATCTAAAAATAAAATATGTCAATTAGAAATAACCAAAAACACAGTTTTCATTTAGTAGATCCAAGTCCATGGCCAATTATTTCGGCATTTTCAGCACTAATGTTAACTATCGGAGTTGCTATGTATATGCATGGTTACGCTTGAGGAAGTACATTATTACAAATGGGTTTCTGCATGATTCTTTTTATGATGTTTTGCTGGTGGCGTGATATCATTAGAGAAGGAACTTTTGAGGGTCAGCATACTAAATCGGTACAAACTGGTTTAAGAATGGGAATGTTATTATTTATTGTTTCAGAAATAATGTTTTTCTTTGCATTTTTTTGAGCTTTTTTTCATTCTAGTTTTAATCCAAGTCTTGCTATAGGAGGAGTATGGCCACCAGCATATATTACAACATTAGATCCATGAAAAATACCATTATTAAATACATGTTTATTATTATCATCTGGAGCATCTGTTACTTGAGCTCATCATTCAATTGTTGGAGGATCTAAATTTCAAGCTTCTGTTGCATTGATAATTACTGTAACATTAGCAATAATTTTTACAGCATTACAAGGATTTGAATATGTAACCGCACCTTTTAGTATTTCTGATGGTGTATATGGTTCATGTTTTTATATGGCAACAGGGTTTCACGGGTTCCACGTAATTGTAGGAACACTATTTCTAATTGTATGTTTATCAAGATTATACTTGAACCATTTCACAAGAGAGCATCATTTTGGATTTGAAGCAGCTGCATGATATTGACATTTTGTTGATGTTGTATGGTTATTTTTATTCATTACTGTTTATTGGTGAGGTTCTTAATAATAAAAAAATAAAAAATTATGAATATCTTTACAAGTCCATTAGAACAATTTAAAGTTTTACCTATATTTTCAGCTTATTTTGGTTTTGTAGACGTAAGTCTAACAAATGAAGTAATTATTTTAGTTTTGATTGGTTTTTTTACTTTAGTGTTATTTTTTAGTTTAATGAAAATTAATGATAACAGTTACTTTATTGTACCAAATCGTTGACAATCAATAATTGAAATTATGCATAAAATGATCTTATCACTAGTAACAGAAAATATTAAAAATAAAAAAAGTCAATATTTTTTTCCTTTAGTATTTTCTGTATTTTTTTTACTTGTGTCGCTAAATTTAATTGGTTTAATCCCTTATAGTTTTACTTTAACAAGTCATTTAATTGTGACTTTAACATTAAGTACATCTATTTTTATTGGAATCAATATTATTTGCGTTAGATTACATGGATTGCAATTTTTTTCTTTATTTTTACCAGCAGGTACTTCAATAGGACTGGCATTTTTATTAGTTCCAATTGAGCTAATTTCATATATATTTAAACCAATTAGTTTATCTATACGTTTATTTGCTAATATGATGGCTGGACATACTTTATTAAAAGTAATTGCCGGATTTGCATTTACTTTAATGGGTAAAGCAGGAATTTTATTTTTGTTACATTATGTACCTTTATTGATTTTAATTCCATTATTTGGATTAGAATTAGGTGTAGCATTAATACAATCATTCGTATTTAGTATATTAATTTGTATATATTTAAACGACGCAATTAATTTACATTAATTTAAAATTAAATATTTTGTTATTAATTGAGTTTAACGTAGCCGAAATGCGCGTTTTTCATTGTAATTAATGAAAGTTACTAAATATCAATATTTGTTGAGACTCGTAACTTAAAAATCATATAAATTAAGCGAAGTAGAGCAGTGGTTAGCTTGCCGGGCTCATAATCCGGAGGTCGTAGGTTCAATTCCTGCCTTCGTTATAATAGAAATTATTTTAAAATATTCTGTTTTGTGTTTTATATTTTCAATAATTAGTAAAATATAATCTTTTTTAAAGGCGCATCTTTTTCGTAAGCATATCTTTTTTATTATATAATAAATTGGTCTATGAACATATTTAGGTGTATCGGAGATGTGGCCGAGTGGCTGAAGGCGTCAGTTTGCTAAACTGATATACATTATGTGTATCGTGGGTTCGAATCCCACCGTCTCCAAAAAAGTCTAAAATTATTCGAAAATTTGGTACAGTCTTTTTCAAAAAATAAATATGTATATATTAGATTTATTAATTAAAATATTAATAATTATTGTTCCATTATTAATATCAGTTGCTTATTTTACATTAGCAGAACGTAAAATATTAGGTGCAATACAAAGAAGACGTGGTCCAAACGTCGTTGGTGCGTATGGGTTATTACAACCATTGTCAGATGGGTTTAAACTGTTAGTAAAAGAAACAGTTTTACCTAGCAATGCTAATAAAGAGATTTTTATTATATCCCCAATGTTAACATTTGTTATTAGTTTGATGGGGTGAGCTGTAATTCCCTATGATAAATATTCAGTGTTTTCTGAATTAAATATTGGTCTTCTGTATTTATTTGCTATGTCATCATTAGGTGTTTATGGTATAATAATGTCTGGATGATCAAGTAATTCAAAATACGCGTTTTTAGGAGCATTACGTTCAACAGCGCAAATGGTGTCATATGAAGTGTCGATAGGGTTTATAATGATAACAATTGTTGTTTGCTGCGGTTCATTTAATTTGCAACAAATTGTTGAATATCAAAAAAATGCGTGATTTATTATTCCATTTTTCCCTTTATTTTTGATGTTTTTTACTTCGGGTTTAGCAGAGACAAATAGACATCCTTTTGATCTACCTGAAGCAGAGGCTGAACTAGTTTCAGGTTACAATGTTGAATATTCTGCAATGGGATTTGCGTTATTTTCTTTGGGGGAATACGCAAATATGTTAATGATGAGTTCAATAAATGTAATATTATTTTTTGGTGGGTGACTTCCTCCATTTGCTTTTTTAAGTTTTTTACCAGGTTCATTTTGATTTGGATTAAAAATAAGTTTTTTTGTTATTCTGTTTGTATGAATGCGTGCAGCATTGCCTAGATATAGATATGATCAGTTAATGGGACTTGGTTGGAAAGTTTTTTTACCTGTATCTTTAGCTTATTTAATGTTAACTTGTAGTGTTTTAATTTGTTTTAATTTATTACCATATTAAAAATGTGTAAAATATCTTTAAAATCATCTTCAAAAAAAGCTATTAATTTGTATATATTTTTTCTTAAATATATATTTAAAAAGTTAAATATAAAATCAACTGTTGCACATCTTCCATGTACATATAAAGATATTACTTTATTAAAATCGCCACACGTTAGTAAAAAAGCAAAAGAGCATTTTGGAGTTAAAACTTTTCGAACTATAATCATAGCTGAAGTTTTACCAAGTGCAAATGTGTTAGGATATCTTCTTTTAAATAAACCAAAAAGTATTTTTTTACAATATACTTTTTTTACAAAAAGTAGTGATATATCAAAAATATCTAAAACTAATATAAAATAAATATGTATTTATTAATAATATTATTTCCACTTTTAGGATTTTTTTCTGGCGGACTATTTGGGCGTTATATTACTCATGGTGTTTCTTATATAACAACATCATTCACACTAGTATCTTTTATACTGTCTTTTAGTTTGTTTTGCAAAGTATTAGGCACAGGTGAAGTATATATAGTGAATATATCACAATGAATTTATATAGATTCATTGGAATTGGATTGATCTTTTTGTTTTGATGTTTTAACTACAGTGATGCTAGTGGTTGTAACATTTATTTCAACTTTAGTACATTTATATTCTACTGAATATATGGAAAGTGATCCACATTTACAAAGATTTATGTCTTATTTATCATTATTTACGTTTTTTATGCTAATGCTTGTAACAGCGAATAATTTTCTTCAGATGTTTGTTGGTTGAGAAGGTGTTGGTATATGTTCATATTTATTGATAAATTTTTGATTTACAAGAATTCAAGCAAATAAAGCAGCTATAAAAGCAATGTTAATAAATAGAATTGGAGATTTTGCGCTACTTTTAGCTATTTTTGGGATTTATTTTATATGTAATAGTTTAAATTACGATATAATTTTTACTATGGCGCCTTTATTTGAAAATTATTATTTATCTATTGGAAATTTAAAAATTTCTGGAATCGATTTAATTTGTATACTTTTATTTGTTGGTGCAATGGGTAAATCAGCACAATTAGGATTACATACATGACTTCCTGATGCTATGGAAGGTCCAACACCTGTTTCTGCATTAATACATGCTGCTACCATGGTAACCGCTGGTGTATTTTTAATTTGTAGATGTTCATATTTATTTGAATTTTCTCCTTTTACATTAAATATTATTATTTTGATAGGATCAGCAACAGCTTTTTTTGCTGCAACTACAGGGTTATTTCAAAATGATATGAAAAGAGTAATTGCGTATTCTACATGTAGTCAATTAGGTTATATGGTATTTGCGTGTGGTCTATCTAGTTATCAAGTAGGTATGTTTCATCTTTCAAATCATGCATTTTTTAAAGCACTATTATTTCTTGGAGCAGGATCTGTAATTCATGCATTATCAGATGAACAAGATATGCGAAAAATGGGAGGTCTTAGACGAATTTTACCATTTTCTTATTCTGTTATGTTGATTGGATCTTTTGCTTTAATGGGATTTCCTTTTTTGGCCGGTTTTTATTCTAAAGATGTAATTTTAGAAATAAGTTATGCAACATATAGTATTTGTGGTCATTTTTCTTATATATTAGGAACTCTTGCTGCTTTTGCAACAGCTTTTTATTCAATTAGATTATTGTATTTAGTTTTTTTATCTTCTCCAAATGGGAATAAATTTATTATTTCTAATGCACATGAAGGAAGTTGAAGAATGACTCTTCCATTATTTGTATTATGTATGTTAAGTATTTTTATCGGATATTTATCCAAAGACTTTTTTATCGGTTTTGGTACTGATTTTTGAGGTTCGGCAATATTTATTAATCCATTTAACTATAATATTGTAGATATTGAATTTATTGATATTCGATTTAAATTATTACCTTTTATTCTTACAATATGCGGAGCTGCTTTTTCTTTTTTTTTATACAGATATTTTTTATATGAATATTTTTTAATAAAAGAAAGTTCGTTATTTAAAAAGTTCTATAATTTTTTTAGTAAAAAATGATTTTTTGATAGAATTTATAATGAAATTATAACTCAAAAATTGCTTAATTTAAGCTATACTTTTTTTTATAAAACAATAGATAGAGGTATTATAGAAAAAGTAGGTCCTTTTGGTTTGATTGGTTTAATTAATAATACAGTTAATTCTGTAAAAATATTACAAACCGGTTTTGTTATTCATTATTTAATATATTTTTTTTGTTTTATTTTATTTTTTTGTTTAGTTTTATTATTGAAATAATTGTAAAAACTAGTATTTGGTAGATATAGCTCAATGGTTAGAGTATCAAACTGTGACTTTGGTGGTTGTGGGTTCGAGTCCCACTATTTACCCCAAGCTTAGTTGGCGAAATTGGTAGACGCGTCAGACTTAAAATCTGATCTCACACGAGGTGTTGGTTCAAGTCCAATACTGAGCACTTTTTTATTATAACATGGCAGAATATTTTTTAACTTCGTCAGTAACACTTTGTGATGCCGCGGAAGCGTGGCAGTTAAGTACCCAAGATCCAGCAACTCCTATCATGGAAGGTATGATTTTTTTTCATAACTACTTAATGTTTTTTATAATATTTATAGGAACAGCAGTTTGTTGATTATTATATATAATTATAATTAGATTTAATGAAGTAGTAAATGTAATGTCTCAAAGATTTAATCATTCAAGTATATTAGAAATTATTTGAACAATTATTCCAGCCGTTATATTAGTAATTATAGCAATACCTTCTTTTACTTTATTATATTCATTGGATGAATTAATAGATGCTTCTTTAACTTTAAAAATTATAGGACATCAATGGTATTGAAGTTATGAATTAGCTGATTATGCAATTGTAAACGGTTCTTCAGCGTTGAATTTTGATGCATATATGAAAAATACTGAAGATTTAAATACAGGTGAATTTAGATTATTAGAAACAGATCAAAGAGTATTTTTACCAACAAATACTCATACACGTTTATTAATTACATCAGCAGATGTGTTACACAGCTGAGCTGTTCCATCATTTGGAATTAAAGTTGATGCGTGTCCTGGAAGATTAAGTCAAGTTACTGTATTTATTAAAAGAGCTGGTGTTTTCTACGGTCAGTGCAGTGAAATTTGCGGTATAAATCATGGATTTATGCCAATTGTTGTACAGTGTGTAAACGAAAACTTATTCACTGCGTGAGTAACTGAACAATTAGAGCAAGCTTAATACTTTTATCTAAAAATAATATTTTTTGTTTTATATATTTTTCCACGAACAAATTTTTATATATAGTAGAAAGAATTGATGGTCATATGAATATTTCTCAAAAAGTATTTTGTGGGTTCGAATCCTGCTTCTTTCAAAAAAAAATATGTCATTTTTTTATAATGAATCAATTAAAATTGGTATTTTATTAATATTTTCAATAGGCCTATCGAGTATAATAATTTTGTTATCGTATTCTTTTAGTGCTTCTAGTCCGGATGTAGAAAAAGTTTCCGCTTATGAATGTGGATTTGATCCATACGAAGATGCACGTAACGTTTTTGACGTTCGTTTTTATTTAGTAGCTATTTTATTTATTATATTTGATTTAGAAGCAGTTTATTTTTTTCCTTGGTGTGTATCTTTTAGCTATTTAAATGCTGAAGGTTTATGAGGAATGTTTGATTTCATTATTGAATTGCTAATTGGTTTTATTTATGCATGAGAAGCAGGTGCGCTAAATTGAGATTAAAAATTTCAAAAAATAAAAAGTATTCTATTATAATATAAAATTATTATAATATTAATATATTTAGTAATAAGTTATTGAATGTTTGTATGTATTTTTAAAAACAGTTAGTAAAAATAATTTAAATAAAAAATGTTGCATCTAAAAATTAAAGACGAAAAAATTAGAAAAAAGTTTAACCATATGGAAAAAAAAACTGTTATTTTAAAATTTCTTTATACGAATTTTTTAAATAACAAAAAAAATAAAAAGGAATTAAAATTAGAATCTTTTTTGAAATTAAAACAAAAAAATTATTCTAAAACCAAACTTGTACGAAGATGCGTATTAAATAATCGTGGTAGAGGTTCTATAAGACCTTTTAATATATCTAGAGTAAAGTTAAGAGAGCTTTTTCAATTTGGTATAATTCCTGGATATAAAAAATCAGTTTGATAAAAATTAATATATGATTCAAAATGGAACTTATTTAAAAGTTGTGGATAATTCAGGAGCGAAAGATGTTTGTTGCATTCAAGTATCTAAAGGGTATAAAAAACGCTATTCTCATATTGGAGACGTAATAGTGGTTTCGGTAAAAACTTTACGTAAAAAAAGAAGACTAACAGCAAAAATAAAGAAGGGTGACGTAACAAAAGGTGTTATAGTTAGAACACGTTCAATAACTAAGTCTAAATTAAATGAGCAAATAGGATTTAAGAATAATTGTATTGTTTTATTAAATAAAAAAAACACATTAATAGGAACTAGAGTTTTTGGAGCAATACCTAATACGTTTAAGTATTCTAAATATTTGAGACTTGCTTCATTGTGTGCAGGAACTGTTAAATAGTTAAAAAAATGGTAACAAATAATCAATTAATAAAGCTTTCTAGAAGACGAAAAATTAAAAAGTGAACAACTAAAGCATTGTTACATAATCCTCAAGTTAAAGGAGTTTGTACAAAAATTATAACACGCTCACCAAAAAAACCAAATTCTGCAATACGAAAAGTAGCGAAGATAAAGTTATCGAATAAGAAAAGAGTTGAAGCATATATTCCTGGTATAGGGCATAATCTTAAACAGTATTCTGTTGTTTTAATAAGAGGTGGTAGAGTACCAGATTTACCGGGAGTTAGGTATAAATGTATACGAGGTAAATATGATTTTCCTGGAGTGCTTAATCGCAAAACATCAAGATCTAGTTACGGTGTAAAACTTATTAGAAAAAAAGCTATATAAATTATAAAATTTCTTTGGTAGCTCAGTGGTAGAGCAAATGACTGTTAATCATTTGGTCGTGGGTTCGATTCCCACTCAAGGATTCTGTTTTGATAATATAACATAACGGTAATGTGTAGGTTTGCAAAACCTAAAAAAAGAGTTCGATTCTCTTTATTATCTAATTTTTTTATTTTTAAAAACTCAAAAACCACGTTTTTTGGCTACGTAAGTTACGTAGATTTTAGGCCCCGTTTTTGGCTTCCGTGATACACCCCCTTAGGTAAAAAACCTCTTTTTTTAACTACGTAAGTTACGGTTCTATTTTAGAGGGCATATTTAACCCTGTATTTAATGTCTTAAATAGTTTTAGTTCTTTAGTGTATATAAAAAATGTAATGTCTGGATGATTATGAAAGATTAGTGTTTTTTAGGTTTGCTTGTTAAAGTTAAATAAACAATTACAAGAAATAACAATACTGATAAAGTAGAAACATATGACCCAAAAGATGCAACAGAGTTTCATCCAGCAAAAGCGTCTGGGTAATCAGGAATTCTACGAGGCATTCCTGCTAATCCTAAGAAGTGCATAGGAAAGAAAGTTAAGTTAACCCCTAAAAAGAATAATCAGAAGTGTATTTGACCTAAAAACTCTGGATATTGTAATCCAGTAATTTTACCTATTCAAAAATATCATCCAGCAAAAATTGAGAATACAGCACCCATAGATAAAACATAATGGAAATGTGCAACAACATAATAAGTATCATGTAATACTGCATTTATTCCTGAATTTGAAAGAGCTATTCCTGTAAGACCACCAACAGTAAATAAAAAGATAAATCCTGTTGTAAATAACATTGGTGTATCAAATTTAATAGAACCTCCTCATAATGTTGCAATTCAACTGAAAATTTTAATACCTGTTGGTACGGCAATAATCATAGTTGCTGCGGTAAAATATGCACGAGTATCAACATCAAGTCCAACTTGATACATGTGGTGAGCTCAAACAATAAATCCTAGTACTCCAATAGAAATCATAGCATAAACCATTCCTAAATAACCAAATATAGGTTTTCTTGCTCTTGCTGCAACAATTTGACTAACGATTCCAAAACCTGGTAATATTAAAATATAAACTTCTGGGTGCAAAGTGTTCTTAAAAACCACTCCGGACTTTATCATCATTTTTCAAGTATAAAAACATTTTTTATATATTGTGAATTTTTAGCATTAATAAAATTTATTTCATTTTGATTTAAAAGAAAGCCAACTATTATATAATGGAGTATTAATTGGTTGTTGATGTGCTTTTAAGTCTCTTAATTTATAGAATCGGTATATTGATTTTAATCTTGCTAATTTATAGGATCTTACTGGGTATTTTTTAAAATATTCCAAGATATTTAAAATATCTTTTTTACTCGAAATAGATCAAATGTAGTGTCCATAACCGCTTTTATTAAAATAAGTATTACCTTTAAATATTAAAAAAGGGTCTACATCAACTTTGTATTTATTTGTAATACTAATTGTAACTACAGGCGATGATACGTGTGAGTTGGAAGAGGGGTGAAAATTAATAGAAACCGAACCATCCGCATCAAAAAATCCACTATATCAAGAAGAATTAATCGATAATTTAATGGGTGAAATATAAGAAATATTAAGAAGTGCGCACACTTTTTTTAAAGCAATAAGTCTTACACTATTTCTTATATTTCCATTTATTCTATGAATTAAATCAATCATTCCTGCTTTATTATGTAATCTGTATCTATACGCTTTAACTCCCGCGCGTAACGTGACAGAACCTCCAAGTTTATTTTTAATTAACATTAGTGTTGCAAAGTCATTAATCCCCATAGTAATTTCTAAGGATACGTATCCTTCTTTGGAAACATTTAATGAACCATCACCATCAATAAGGCCGGCAAGCCATTCATTAAATTCTTTTTCTTCTTCTTTTTTTATATTTGTATACATATTTTTTTAGTTTTATTTAATATTTTGCTACAAAGTTACAACTTGAAAAATGCCGCGCGTAAAGTCTCTGAGGTACCTACTTAGTAAAAAACTTACTGTTGGTTACCTGCTGATTGCTAGCCATTGTTAAATTTATGACTATTAAGGCTACTATAAAAGACTTTTTGATTATAGTCCAAAATAGGACTCAAAAATAATAATAGACTTATTTAATAGTAAATAACGAATGAGTACACTAGGTTCCAGCATATGGCGCGGTTCATTCCACATCTTACTAAAATGTTGAAGGGCCACTGCATTTTATTTGACCGAAAAACCAGAATAAATGTTGATATAAGATAGGGTCTCCTCCTCCAGCTGGGTCAAAGAAGGTTGTATTAAAATTTCTATCAGTTAAAAGCATTGTAATCGCTCCAGCAAATACTGGTAGAGATAACAATAATAAAAACGAAGTAATTAATACAGATCATGCATATAAAGGCATTCTATGCATTGTCATTCCTGGTGCTCTCATATTAAATATAGTTGTTATAAAATTTATAGCTCCTAAAATAGATGCTGCACCAGAAAGATGTAAACTAAAGATCGCTAAATCTACTGATGGTCCAGAATGAGCTTGAATACTACTTAATGGTGGATAAACTGTTCATCCTGTACCAGCTCCAGCTTCTACTAAAGTAGATGAAAGAAGTAATAATAATGATGGTGGTAATAACCAAAAAGAAATGTTATTCATTCTAGGAAATGCCATATCTGGCGCTCCAATCATTAAAGGTAGGAAAAAGTTTCCGAAACCACCAATTAAAATTGGCATAACCATGAAAAAGATCATTAAAAATGCATGCCCTGTAATTAATACATTATATAACTGAAAATTTCCCATTAAAATTTGATTTCCAGGTAATGCAAGTTCCATTCTGATAATAACAGACATTGTTGTACCTAAAATTCCAGATAATCCCCCAAAAAGTAAATAAAGAATTCCAATATCTTTGTGATTGGTTGAAAATAGTCAACGTGACGCAAACGCATATAAACCCTGCCAGTTTGAATATGTTGGTTTTGAAATCATGTTTCTATTTTCTAAATACTTTAATTTATAGTCTAGAGGTCTTAGAAATTAATAAAACAGAAAGAGAGGGAATCGAACCCCCATTAATGGTTTTGGAAACCAACGCTCTACCATTAAACTATCCTTCTATTTTTAAGAATAAGTATTTATAATTACATAGGGTTTAAACCTATAATTCTTATATATATAAGAATTTTTTAATTTACTGTAATATTTTTTATTTTTAAAAATAAAAAATATTCAGTTTACTAAATAATGTGCCTAAAAAGATTAGTTATATGAGAATTTAATAGAATCATAGGAAAAATGATTATCATAAAAGATATACTATAAAATATTATACAATGTTTGTTAAATCTTGGTATTGTAAAAAGTAAATACGTATGTAGGATTCCACTTATAATAAAAAAAATTTTTTGGAAGTACATATCATAAAAAACAGTTGCGTACACACCGTTTAAATTTGCTTTATTGAAAATAATATGATTATCTTCTCCAAAAATGCTAATAGATAAATAGAAGCATAATGCTATTAGCTGTGCAAATATTATACTATAAGCAAAAAAAGATCTTCGATCTTGCGTTTCTCATATTTTTTGAGTGTTTAAAATTTTTTCTTTCATAAAAAAAAAATATCCTAATAATATATTAATAACGCTAATAATTATATTTAGTATCTTCATAGTTTCAATAAAATCAAAAAGATATTCTACGAGTCCAAATAAAGTTCAAGATTTTTCATATTGTATATAATATATCTCGAAAATATATGTAGAGTCGAATATTATCATTGAATACAGTATATTTCCCCATTGTTCAAATCCTGTGCGGTGTAAATATAAAAAAATAATAGTACTTATAAAAAGACTAAAAATGAAAAGTTTTTCTATTATTTTAAAAGTTATCGCTTTTTTTATCAATCTAGATATAAATGATTCTAATTTAATAAATACCGAAATATTTTTATTTTTTAATTCGGTAAATTTTGATATAAAAAAATTAATATTTTGGTTTCTTAATAATTTATACTTTTTATCTGTTATTCATTCATAGAAAAACAGGTCCAATTTCTTGAAATAAAATAAGTCTTTTAATGCTTGTCACCCCACAAACAGAAACCCTAAAATTATTAGTGTTATTTGAAAGCGCATAAATTTAAAGTTTGCTTTACTGTAGGCGTAAGGCTTGCGTTATTTGGTAAGTTTTCAAATACAATACTGATATCTAAACTCAATCTTTTTAGATTGATATTTGGAAAATATGCATTAAAAAAATCGTTTATTTCGAAAAAAGCATTTCCAGGAATTTTTAAATTGTAACTAAATATACCATCTTTTGGTACTTGTTTTGACGTTAATATTTTAAAATTTGATTTTAAATAATTAGTATTACCTAAATATTCTAAAAGTTCATTTATTTGTTCTTGTCCAGTTATACCACAAGAAATAACGAAGTCACCATCATTCATAGTTTTAGAAGATTTTGTGGTTTTTATACTTTGAAATCGTACAGTTGGGCGTTGGTTTAAGAGTATATAAAAAAACATACTAGCTTTTAATTTTATATCATCTGACGCTTTTTTACTTGTTACAAAGTCTGTTGCTTCCACAAAATCTTTTAAAAAAGCTTGAATATATATTTTTTTTATTTTTGGTGCTTGATTTAATGATTTTAAACAATATTTATTTACTAAATCAACATTTTGTAAATATAATCCTAAGTCTAGTTTATTATTCTTTTTATTCATATTTTATAATATTATAAATGATAAACTAGAAGAAGATATATCAATGACAGATGAAAAAAATGTTGGATAAATACCCATTATAAATATTAATATAAATAATGGTATAAGTACTAAAAATTCTTTAAAATCCATATCATAAAAATTAACAATATATCCATTTTTTAAATTTCCAAAAATTGCACGATTATATAATCATAAAGAGTATGCACCACATAATATAACACCTAAAGTACTTATTATAGATGTTATAATGTTGGTTTTATAAATTCCAGATAATAATAAAAACTCTCCTACGAAACTACTAGTTCCTGGTAGTGCAATATTAGCTAATGTAAAAATTAAAAAAAAGATAGCATATATTGGCATTACTTGAACTAAACCTCCATAATATTGTAAAAAACGTGAATGATATCTGTCATATAAAATACCAATTAATAAAAACATACCTCCAGAAACGAAACCATGACTAATACTTTGTAATATCGCACCTTCAATTCCCATTACGGTAAAACTAAAAATACCAATTGTTACTAAATTCATATGTGCAATTGATGAATAAGCAATAATTCTTTTTAAATCTGTTTGTCTTATTGCTGTCATAGATGCATAAAGGATTCCAATAATTGATAATAAATATACCAAAGGTGAAAAAAATAATGATGCTTCAGGAAATAATGTAATACTAAAACGTAAAAATCCATAAACACCAAGTTTTAATAAAATTCCTGCAAGTAAGACAGATCCAACTGTAGGTGCTTCTACATGAGCTTCGGGTAACCAAATATGAAATGGATACATTGGAATTTTTGAAGCAAAAGATAAGAAAAAACATAATCATAAAATATATTGTTCTGTTTCATTAAATTTAAATGACATTAAATATTCTACATTTCAAGTACCAGTTATTGAATAAATATATAATATACCAATTAAAAACATTATTGATCCACACAAAGTGTAAAAAAAGAATAAATATCCTGCACGAATTTTTCTTTCTCTAGAACCTCATATACCAATAAGTAAATACATTGGAATAAGAATTGCCTCAAAAAATATGTAAAAAAGGAATAAATCTAAAGCAGAAAAAATAACAAGCAAAAATAATTCTATAACTAATAATGCTAATGCGTATTCTTTAAATAATTTATCTTTTCAAATAAAAAGTATACAAACAAAAATTAATAAAGAACTTAAAACGAAAAAATATATTGAAATATTATCTAAACCAAACGAATATATTAAATTTAAAAAATCAGATCCAATAGTATAAGTAACATAGTGTTGGAAAAGGTAAAAATTTGGATCAAAATCACTAAGTAACTCACAAGATAAAATAAGTACAATACTTGAAGTGATTAGCGCTATTGATTGTAAAATTTTTATATTTTTTGAGTCAACAAAAAACAGAGCGGCTATTCCGCATATCAAAACTGAAAAGATTGTTGTTAATATCATATTTTTATTTAACGATCTATTTCACCAAAAACAATATCTTGAGTTCCTATAATTGTAACAACATCTGCAATCATATGACCTTTAGACATAACATTTAGCGCTTGTAAATGCCCGAATCCTGGAGCTTTTATTTTACATCTATAAGGTTTTTCAGTATTATTTGATATTAAATAAATTCCAAATTCTCCTTTAGGTGCTTCAGTTGCTGTATAAGTTTCTCCAAAAGGTAAAATTAACCCTTCACTAAAAAATTTAAAATGATGAATAACTGCTTCCATAGAATTTTTAATTTCTGAACGTGATGGAGGACAAATTTTACAATCTGTTGTTTTTATTGGTCCTGTTTCTAATAAATTTATTGCTTGAGATAAAATAACCAATGATTGACGCATTTCTTCAACACGAATTAAATATCGATCAAAACAATCTCCGCTATTTCCTACAGGTATAGAAAAATTTAATTCAGAATAAATTTCATATGGTTGTGATTTTCGAAGATCTCAAGGTATTCCAGATCCACGCAACATTACTCCACTAAATCCTCATTCTACAGCTGTTTTAGCATCAACTATACCAATATCAACAAGACGCTCTTTTCAGATACGATTTCCTGTTAACATTTCTTCAATTTCATCTAATCTTAGATTAAATTGATTTATAAAAAGATATAAATCATCTAAATATCCTTCTGGAATATCGGTAACAACTCCTCCAGGTCTAATATAAGCAGCATGCATTCTTGCTCCTGAAACTCTTTCATAAAATTCCATTAATTTTTCACGTTCTTCAAAGGCTCACAAAAATGGAGTCATTGCACCGACGTCCATTGCATGACATCCTACAGCCAATAAATGATTTAATATACGAGTTATTTCAGCAAAAATTGTTCTAAGTATTTGTGCACGACGAGGAATTTGTATATTCCCTATTTTTTCAATTGCTAGTGAATAGGTATGTTCTTGCGCCATCATAGATACATAATCTAAACGGTCAAAATAAGGTAACGCTTGCAAATATCCCTTATATTCGATTAGCTTTTCTGTCCCTCTATGTAATAATCCAATATGTGGATCAGCACCCTTTACAATTTCTCCGTCTAATTCTAAAATTAGACGCAAAACTCCATGCGCCGCTGGATGTTGCGGTCCAAAGTTTATTGTAAAATTTTTTAGTTCTCTATTTAATTCTTTCTTTTTTATTATCATAATTTTACAATTAAAATTCAATATCATATGCATCTGATGAATCAGATTCAGCTGAATCTGATTCATCATATACAAATTTAATACCAAAATCTTCAGCGACTAATTAA
>Ga0302155_10000179_pt1 | contig 53285 bp, 42 predicted proteins | sample I_Bog_N3_1_FD_193508 | JGI IMG/M metagenome (GOLD analysis project Ga0302155, IMG submission 193508) | Peat permafrost microbial communities from Stordalen Mire near Abisko, Sweden - I_Bog_N3_1 | ecosystem: Environmental > Terrestrial > Soil > Wetlands > Peat | place: Sweden: Abisko, Stordalen... | reverse complement strand
ACTAGGTCAAAGTGCTCTTGAGTAAGGGCATCGAATGCTTGCTGCCCATTTTCGGCTACGCTGACTTGGTAACCCTTCTTGATTAGCAACATGCTCGCTAACTGTAGATTAATCTCGGTATCTTCTGCAATCAGCACGCGCAGATTTGCTGGATTAAACGTGATGTTGCTCTGTTGCTCCTCGTAGACAGCTGATGCTGCGGGTACGGCGGGCGCATTGACCGTGCTTGCTTGCGCAATAGTGCCGTCATGAATCTGGTCGGCATAGGTTTGTTGTGAATGATCGAGCGAGCTGTCGAGCAGGAGTTCGCTCATGCCGGGAATACCGTTCATGGGGGAGCGGATCTCGTGACTCATGATGGTCAGAAACCGCGATTTGGCTTGATTGGCCTGATTCGCCTGTTCTTTGAGCAGGCCGGCCTCTTTGGCATCGCTTTCACGACGCTTGAGGATGGCGGCCATGATGCCGAAGGCGATCACTAGCGACAGATTGTTGATATCGTCACGCCAGTCCTTGATGTCCCAGTTGTAGAGAATGAAACTCGATAGCACGGTTGCGCTGCCGAGCAGGCTAATTAATACCACACCGATGGCAATAGAGATGCGCCGCGTACTGCGCCCGATCCAGCGCCATGGCTGCGACAACGCATACAAACGCGGCAAAAATGCGGACATGGTCAGTGGCATTGTTGGCATTCATTCGGGCTGATTTTTACCGGTACGAGCGGCTTGAGCATTGCCACGGACAATGCTCTCGCGCACCTCAGCTTCGGTCGCCGCACATAACGCCGACAGGTCTGCCAGCATGGGCTTGATATCGTCGATAGGGGCGCTGCGCGAGAGCGCTTCAACGCGGCCGAGCAGCGCGGCGGTGGCTTTCGCTCCGACCAAGGCAACGGTACTTTTGAGCGAATGGCTTTCCAAGGTGACGGCAGCCATGTTGCCGCACAGGATTGCCGCTTGCAGGCGCATGAACATAGGTGGCGCGATTTCCAGGAAAGTGGCGGACAACTCAAGGAAGACTTCAATATTATTATCCGCAATATCGAGCAGCGTGGAGGGATCGATATGTTGGTATTGATGTTGTTCGGACGTCATCTTGCTATCCCTCGATGCAAATGTTCAGTTGCGCTGCGATCCCATGGTATGGGTGCTCTGTGCCGATGCGACGCGTATCACCGGTAAGCGGAAAGAAAAGCTACTGCCTGCTTGCGGCATTGATTGCACCGAAATTTCTCCGTCCATGAGATCGATCAGTAAGGCCGCGATGGTCAGGCCGAGACCGGCGCCACCATGCGTGCGGGTAGCAGAATCGTCACTCTGGGCGAATTTCTCAAAAATCTTGCTCTGCAACTCCGGGGCGATACCGCAACCCGTGTCGGTTATGCTAAAGAGGAAGTCCCCGCCATCCTTGCTCACGCTGATTACAATACTCCCGGTATCGGTGAAGCGCACAGCATTGTCGAGTAGTTTATCGAGCACCTGTAGCAGTTTATTGCGGTCGCACAAGATTTGCTCGGGTGTCTCGGCTGCAATCGCAACAGAGATGTGCAATCCTTTTTTGAGTGCCTTTTCTTCATGGCGGGTGACTGCGTAAGTGATGATGTCTTTCAGCACTTCTTCGTTGAACGTCAGATGGACGTTGCCGGAGCGCAAGGAACTTAGTTCCAGTACCGCATCCACCAAGCCCAGCAAACGCATTCCACTGTCGTGTATGGCGCGCGCGAACTCGCCGTGGCGAGTACCGGAAAAATCTTCCAGCAGCGTTTCCGAATAGCCCAGAATGCCGTTGAGGGGGGTGCGCAACTCATGCGACATGTTCGATAAAAAATGCAGCTTGGCCTTGCTCGCCTGTAAGGCTTCGTGCCGACTTTCCATCAGGTTGCCGATCAGAATGACCAATGCTGCCGTGCCAATCAGAATCAGCAGTGAGGACAAGCTGATCAGCACCAGTGCGGTAGTGCGATTGGATCGGAATTCAGTCAATCGCTCTCCGATATCGATGCCCACAGCGACATATAAAGGATAGGGAGAGAGTTTGTCATAGGCAAACAAGCGATCTCTGCCATCGAGTTTGCTGTAAGTGCGGATCACGCCACTACCGTTGGCGTGCATGGCTAGAAATACGGGGGCATCGGAGACATCCTGGCCCATGGCGTCGTCTTTACCCACGTGACGCACACGAATGACGCCGTCTTCACCGATGAGTGCGATTGCACCGAATTGACCGACATCGATGTCTCTGTAGAGCGCTGTGAAATATCCCGGATCTATAGAGGCGATTACCACGCCCTTGAACGAGCCGTCCGGAGCACTGATGCGGCGAGTCATCTGCAGCGACCATTTTTTCGACACACGGCCTAGTGTCGGTTTGCTGATATACAGCCCGGCGCTGTCTGACTGCATATGTACCTTGACGTGATCACGATCAGCCAGATTGACCGGGGCAAACGGTCGCGTGGACAAAATCAGATCGCCGTTGCTGTCGGCGATAGAAAAAAGATTGTAGATGTCTATCTGCTCCAAGCGCTCTTGCAGCACCTGGGTGATATTGAGTTTGTTGCCGAGTATGTTGTAGCGATAGCGCAAATAGATCATGGCTTCGTCGGTGGCCTCGATGGTCCGATCGGCATGCTCCTTGAATAGCCTGGCCAGGCTGATGGCATCGCGGCGCGCACCGTTGAGCTCGCTTTGCTCATTCTTATGCAATTGCCATAACGTGACCGCCCACAGCGCTGCGATGAGTAGCGCAGCGCAAACACATAAAATCAGCCGCACATCGACTTCCAGCGACGATTTTTTTCGGTGGGTGCGTGCGGCCGGCGGCTGCGCTAAATGGGCGAATGGTTGCATGATGTCTGTGCGGCATCCAATTTGCGTTAGCTGCGCGCCAAGCGCGCTTTTTGGGCGCAGCAGGCACGCAGATATCCCGACAGCTCATCGTAATTAACCGGTTTGCGAAAAAACACGACGCCATCAGGAATGCCGCCGCGCTCTTCAAGCTCTTCTGCTGACAGACTCGACAAAATGGCAATATTGATATCTGCCAGCGCCGGATAGCTCAATATGGTCGAAATGACTTCATAGCCGTCAATGCCGTCCATGATGATGTCGGCCAGTACGATATCGGGCTTGTTGCTGGCGATTTCTATTAATGCCTGGTAACCGTTTTCGCAAAATGTGGCGACTGCCGGAAGATTCCAGGAGGCAATTTTCTTGGCGTAAATCTCTCTCTGCAATTTGTTGTCCTCGACCACCAGAATCGATGTGGTCTTGCTGATCACCGGCCGTTCCTGTGGTTCCTGCGAGCTGCCCGGTGTCGACTTGTATGCCTGTACTGCCGCCAGCGGAATGCGCCGATGCCCGCCTTTGGTTTTCCATGCCTCGATCACGCCTGCTTCTACCAACTGCTGAACCGACGTCACAGAAATGCCCAGAATCTGAGCGGCTTCCTGTGTTGTACATACGTCGGTCGTTGTCATTGTCGCCATAGTGGTCTTTCGTGTTCTGTTGGATGAATTTCAATCAAATTAAATAAATTTGCAAATTTAATGTTTAATTCGGTAAAATCAATTTATTCGATTTAATTAATGATATTGCATTCTGTAAACGCCTATTTTGTCAATATTATGGATTGAAACGTGCAAGTCTGGAAGGGGAAAAATATGAAAAACGCCGAAATTGTTGCCCAATGGAGTTGTGTTGATTTCCCCTATCTTGCGCTGGCGGCTCGTCTGTCCTGCTTACATGTGCCGCACGCAGACTGCGATTTATTAGAACGGCGGTTGCACCGTGAGCAATTGCTGGTTGCCGGATTCGCCGAATTGCGTTGGGCAGGGCAGATGGCCGTCCAGGGGCCTGACGCTGAGATACGCTCGGCAGTGCGCAAATATTCGTCGATGGCATGGCTATCGGTGGCCGAAATTGATGTTGCACAGACAGACTTGTTGCGCATTGCATACGCATCGCGGCAGATCTGCGGCCGGATTGACCGGGCCCACTTTACTTTCGGGAGCGTGTCGTGAAAACGCGCCTGGACGTGGCGGCGCGTGCCTGGCATCGGCCCCGGGCGAGGAGTTTCTGTTTGCTGCTTGGCTTGTTGCTAGCGCTCGTGGTGCTGGTTACGACGTTTGCTCAGCTACGCTGGATGGGCTTGGCCGCAGCCCTTGCGATCTTGTTCTACAGTGTGCTGGTGTGGCATTTCATGTGCCATCAAGCATATATCGAGCGGCAGTTGCAGTGCGCGAAACAGGCCGCAGGCCAAGCCAATACGGCGCGCGTTGAGTTTTTGTCGACCGTCAGCCACGAAATTCGCACGCCCATGAATGCCATCATCGGGATGGCTGAGTTGATGCGCGCGACGCCGCTGGATGCGCAGCAGCAGGGTTTTGCCAAGAGCATCAACGATGCCGCCCAGGCGCTGATGGTGATCGTCGATGACATTCTCGATTTTTCCAAGATAGATACCGGCACGCTGGTACTGGAATCGCACGCGCTGGATTTGCTCGCCATCGTCGAAGCCAGTGTTGACGTGTGGACTAGGCGAGCACAGGAGAAGGGCTTACGGCTGGCCAGCTATGTCGACCCAGCGCTGCCCGCGATATTGCATGGCGATCCGGGGCGAGTGCGGCAGATATTGCTCAATCTGCTCAGCAATGCCGTCAAATTTACCGCCAGCGGCACCATTACAGTCAGTGCTCGCTTGATCGAGCAATTCGCGGGACAGTGCGTGATCCGTTTTGAGGTCAAGGATACCGGCGTCGGTATTGATGCGCCGATGCAGGCCAGGCTGTTTATGCCTTTTACGCAAGCCGATGGCTCGGTGACACGAAAATTCGGTGGCGCAGGTCTCGGACTGTCGATTTGTCAGCGCTTGGTTGATTTGATGGGCGGGAGCATCGGTATTGGCAGTCGTCAGAAAGTTGGGTCGGTGTTTTGGTTTGAACTGCGTTTGCCGGTCGAGCGGGCGACACCGCATGCGCCGCCCTTGGCGGGCGAGTTGTTGCTGATTGCGCCGGACGACGGTGTGACGCGCAGCTTGAGTGAGACCGCGACTGGGTTCGGTTTGACGGTGCGGCATGCCGCCAGCATGACGGCCGGGATGGACCTGATCAAGCAACTTGCGCCGCAAGCTGTGGTAGTCATCGATACGGCCGTCAACGATTTCTCTCTTGCCGACGACATGTGGCTGGCGGCTAGCATGTTGTTGGTTGCCCATGAGGATGCGCGTGTCGATTTGCCGTTGCAGCCCGGTCTGCCGATATTGCTGCAGCCGCTCAAGCAGGCTGACTGGCACCGTGCGTTGAGCGACGCTCTGCGGCAGCATGATGAAGACCTGGTTGCGATGCCGGCAGCGCTCGATGCGCTCAATGCGGCAAACGTAGCAAACGCGCCGGTGGCTGACGACAGGCAGATTCTGCTGGTCGAAGACAATCTGATGAATCAAAAAGTCGCCGTGCATCAGTTGCATCAGTTGGGTTATGCCGTCGATCTTGCTGTCAACGGTGAAGAGGCCCTGGCAGCACTGAACGCCAAGTCGTATGCGGCGATCTTGATGGATTGTCAGATGCCGCTGATGGACGGTTTTGAAGCCACCCGTCGTATCCGCCGCAACGAGCAGACCAGCGGCCGGCATATTCCCATCATCGCCATTACCGCCAACACCATGCAGGGTGACCGCGCACGGTGTCTGGAAGTGGGGATGGATGATTATCTGAGCAAACCCATCTTGCGCGAGCGGCTCGGCGCTGTCCTGTCTCGTCATATCAGCACGAAAACGACTGGCTTGCCTGCTTTGCAGGATCGTCCATCGTCACCTATGCCGTCACAACAAATTCTCGATATGAACCGCTTGTCGGAACTGTTTGACGATGATCAGGCAAGCATGTGCGCCATGCTGGACCTGTTCATTAAGCATACCGGACCGATGCTTGAACAATTGCAGCAAGCAACGACGCAGCACGATTTCACGTTTGCCTGCGGGATCCTGCACCGCCTGATTGGCGCCTGCAGCAATCTGGGCGCGGCCGAAATGACGGCACTTGCACAAGCCGCCGATACCGCCGCCAAAAAAAACGATGGCCAACGGTTGTGGCTACTTTACCGCGAGCTTGGGGATGCGTTTGTGCGCCTGTGCGAGCAAGTCAAAATAACGAAAGAAGCAAAATGAATATCTTGATAATCGATGACGATCGGACCAATCTGGCCTTATTTTCGCATTTGCTCAAAGACTTGCCGGATGTGCTGACGGTCGAAGTGTCGGATCCAGTTGAAGCCCTGGAATGGTGTCGCAGCCATGAAGCGGACTTGCTATTGCTCGACTACATGATGCCGAAGATGGATGGGTTTGAATTTCTCCAGCAATTTCGCATCTTGTCACGGCCAGATTGTGTGCCAGTCATTATGATCACCGCCGACGCCAAGACGGCCGTCAAACATGCCGCGCTGGAACTGAGTGCCAATGATTTTTTGACTAAACCAGTCAACAAGGCAGAGTTGCGCGCGCGTGTCAGCAATATGCTGAGCTTGCGCAAAGCACAATTGATGCAGCGTGAACGCGCGCGGTCGTTATCGGATGAAGTGCAAGTCATTGGCGCAAAACTCAAAGCGAACGAACACACTACCGGCGACCTGCTGGCCAAAGCCGCAAAATTACGCGACCCCGAGACTGGCGAGCATTTACTGCGCATGGCGAGCTATGCGCGCTTGCTGGCGGCTAACCTGAATTTGTCGACGCAAGAGCAGAATGACATCTTTGATGCTGCACCCTTGCATGACATCGGCAAGATCGGCATTCCCGACTCCATTTTGCTCAAGGTCGGATGTCTGAATGAGGAAGAGCTCAAGATCATGCGAACGCATCCCACGATCGGTGCGCAGATTTTGGCCAACGGCGACTCCACGCTGATGAAAAATGCCGCCGTGATCGCCTTGTCGCATCATGAAAAATTCGATGGCAACGGCTATCCGCAGCGATTGGCCGGTGAGGACATCCCTCTGTATGGCCGCATCGTTGCGATTGCTGATGTGTTTGATGCGCTCACCTCCAACCGACCTTACAAGCAAGCCTGGAGCATGCAAAGAGCAATGCAATGGCTGCTGCAAAACGCCGGCACGCATTTCGATCCGGTACTCGTCGCTGCCTTTTTGCGCGATGAGGAAAAGCTTCTTCAAATTCACGACGGATTTTGGGATGGAGTGAACTGCCATGAGCTATGAATACATTGATTTTGATGAGGTCAAGCAAGCTAGAGAATTGCCCTCACCGACAGGCATCGCGCTTAACATCATGCGCATGTGCCGTAACGAAAATGTTTCCCTGCGCGACCTGGCTCGGCAAATACAAGCCGATCCTGCGTTGGCGGGGCGACTCATCAAACTGGCCAATGCCGAGAGAAGCCCAGGCCTGCGTCCGGTCGTGGCTATTTCGACCGAGGTGTTACTGCTCCTCGGTGTGCATGTGGTGCGTCAGGTGGCATTGGGTGTGTCGCTGATCAATTCATATCAGAGCGGCGCATGTCATGCATTTGATTTCAATGGATTCTGGTCGCGCTCGTTGAGCATGGCTTGTGTGGCGCAGGCGATCGGTCAGCAGGTTATGATCGCGCCTCCTGCCGAGTTGTTTACCTGTGGCCTGTTGGCGAGTATTGGGCAACTGGGATTGGCGATCGTGCGACCGAAGGCATATGCAGAAATATTGACCGCGCAACGTGCCGCACCGTTTGCCTCCTTGCGGCGCAGCGAACGGCAGCGCTTCGGTTGTGATCAGATCGATCTATCAATAGCAATGCTGCGTGACTGGAATATTCCAGGTTTGTTTGTGGATGCCGTCAGCTTCCATCGAGAGCCTGCATTATCTGGCTGGGAAGAGGATAACCGGCGCCAGCGGTTAGCCCGCATATTGTATGTTGCGGCTCAGGCGGCGGCGATCGATCTGACCTCGGCGTACGCACAAGAGGCGCTCATACCTGCGTTGTCCGAGTCATTCGCATTGCTTGGCTTGAACGACGAACAGGCCATTAAAATCATCGAGCAGGCTTCACAAGATGTGATCGAGTGGCGTCAGTTACTGCATTTTTCAGCTTGAGGGCTTGCTCGCACTACGGCTTGCAATGCGGCCCATCGCGATCGATATGCGGAAAACAGAAACGCCGCAAGAGCGGCGTTTCTGTTTGCACTGTCAGCAACAGCTACTTTGTGTTGGCAGAGACAAGGTTCTGCTTGCGATAAGCAAAAATCAATAAAGCAGCACCTAGCACAATCATCGGTACCGATAACATCTGCCCGGCCGAAATGGTGATGCCGCCAAAACTCACGTTGTAATCGGGAACGCGGAAATACTCGGTGAAAAAGCGCGCACAGCCATACAGCAGCGAAAACATGGCTGCCACCGCCATGCGCGGGCGTGGGCGACGTGCGAAAAACCACAGGATGATAAACAGCAGCACGCCGTCCACCAGCATCTGGTAGATCGGCGAAGGATGACGCGGCAGATTGTCGACGTTGGGCCAGATCATGGCCCAAGGCAGCGAAGGGTCAGCCACACGGCCCGGCAACTCGGCATTGATGAAGTTGCCCAGGCGCCCGCAGGCATAGCCTAGCGGCACCATCGGTGCAATGAAATCCATGATGTCCATCAATTGCAGGCCGCGCTTGCGTCCCCACAGATACATCGCCAGCAGCACACCGAGGAAGCCGCCGTGGAAAGACATGCCGCCTTTCCAGACTGCGATGATGTCGGCTGGGTGCGCCATATAGTAGCTAAAGTTGTAAAACAGCACTTCGCCCAGACGGCCGCCAATGACCACGCCGAGTACCCCATAGAACAGCATGTCATCGAGATCTTCCTTTTTCCAGCCGACGGCAGCGATATGCGGCTGTTTGATGCGCACGCGACCCAGCGCGATAAATTGTGCAAATGCCAGCAGGTACATCAATCCGTACCAGTGCACGGCGAGTGGGCCGATGTGGAAGGCGATCGGATCGGGCATGGGGTGTATCAGCATGAATAAACTCTTTCACAACGGAAATGGTTAGAACTGTATCTGCGTGGGCGAACCTGGCGTGCTTCAGGAATCAGCAACTATCGGCAGTTCTGGCCATGGCCAGAAACGCACCTAATACCGCCGAAGGATTGTCGCGCCGCCAGGCCAGTCCGGTTTCGATCAGTGGTGTTTTACCGCTGAGCGAGCGGTAATCGACACCGGGGCGCTGCAGATTAGACACGGATTGTGGCACAAGTGCCATGCCCATGCCAGCCGATACCAAGCCGACGATGGTTTGCATCTGGATCGCCTCCTGGCCGATATGCGGCGTCACGCCGGCGTCGCGAAAGCAACTGAGGATGGTGTCATGGAAGGCTGGAGCGATGCGCCGCGGGAAAATGATCAGCGGCAGTTCGCGCACGGCTTTGAGTGCAATGGCTTGCTTGCCGCGCACGGCGCCGACCGGCAATGCCGCCACTAGCGGTTCTGACAGCACCGGCAGGTAGTCCAGGACCGCGCCGGCCTTGTCGGTCAACGGTGGCAACAGTAGACCGGCATCGATCTTGCCTTGCATCAAGTCCTCCAGTTGCACATCGGTGGTGGCTTCACGCAGGTCAATCTGTACTTGCGGATAACGTGCACGAAAGCGCTGCAGCAGCGGCGGCAAGATGCTGTAGTCGGCAGTCGAAATGAATGCCAGTGAGAGCAAGCCAGAAGCGCCGCTGGCGGCTCGCCGCGCGAGGTCGGGCAGGGCTGCGGCTTGTTGTAACAGACGTTGTGCTTCTGGTAATAAAGCCAGGCCGGCTGGGGTCAAGCTGACACTGCGCTTGGTGCGGGCAAATAACGGTGTGCCCAGCATTTCTTCGAGTGCCTGTATGGTCTGTGACAGCGGGGGCTGGGTCATGTGCAGCCGCTCGGCGGCGCGGCCGAAATGTTTTTCTTCGGCAACGGCAACAAAATAACGTAGTTGGCGCAGTTCCAGACGTGATTGATTCATATGGATCTCATATTACTTGATGGTGAATCATATATTTTAGGCAGGGTATTGTGCAAGGCACCTAACGCCAGTTGCAGAGCATGATGTGTATATCGGCCAACGCATACAGGCAAAGACATAAACGGTTGTAGAATGTGCCACGCGCGTTTCATCACTTGGTAGGCATGGCTGAAATGGCGTTTTAATTTCTCGGAGGATAATAATGAAACCGATGCTCATAATTGCATCAGCTCTGCTGGCGCTAGGTGTGTCAACCCAGGCCTGGGCGCAGTTGGATTTGGCCAAGTCAAAAAATTGCATGGCCTGTCATGCCATCGACAAGAAGATTGTCGGTCCGGCCTATAAAGACGTTGCCAAGAAATATGCAGGACAAAAAGATGCCGAAGATAAACTGACGCAAAAAGTGCTCAAGGGTGGTTCCGGTGTCTGGGGGCCAGTGCCGATGCCAGCCAATTCACAAGTGACGGAAGCTGAAGCACGCACATTGGTGAAGTGGGTGCTGAGTCAGAAGTAAGCAGATTTCGCAAAACAAAAAAGCGCTCTTCGGAGCGCTTTTTTGTTGCAGAGTAGGGCGGCACCGATTGCTACGCAATGCCACCCCGATCGTCAGAGAGATCAGCGCTTGAGCTGCGACAGATCACGCACTGCGCCGCGATCGGCCGATGTGGTCAGCGCAGCGTAGGCTTGCAATGCTTGCGAAACGAAGCGCTCGCGGTTTACTGGCTGCCAGGCGTCGTGGCCGCGTGCTTCCATTGCGTTGCGGCGCTGCGCCAGTTGTTCGACCGGGACGCGCAGGTTGATGCTGCGGGCAGGGATATCGATGTCGATCATATCGCCTTCTTCCACCAGACCGATCGCGCCGCCTTCGGCCGCTTCCGGTGAGGCGTGACCGATCACCAGGCCGGAGGAGCCGCCGGAGAAGCGGCCGTCTGTAAACAGCGCGCAGGCTTTACCGAGCCCCTTCGATTTGATGTACGAAGTGGGGTACAGCATTTCCTGCATGCCTGGGCCGCCTTTCGGACCTTCGTAGCGGATGATGACGACATCACCGGCGTGCACGGTGTCGCCGAGAATGGCTTCGACCGCCGCGTCCTGACTCTCGAACACGCGCGCCTTGCCAGAGAATTTCAAGATGCTCTCATCGACGCCAGCCGTCTTAACGATACAGCCTTTCTCCGCGATGTTGCCGTACAGGACCGCTAAGCCGCCATCCTGCGAATAGGCATGCGCGCGGTCGCGGATACAGCCGGTGCTGCGATCGAGATCGTTTTGCTCGTAACGGCGTTCCTGCGAGAAGGCTACTTGCGTTGGTACGCCACCGGGCGCCGCACGGAACAGATGATGAACGGCAGGATCGTCGCTGCAGCGGATGTCGTACTTTTCGATCGCTGCGCCCAGGGATTTGCTGTGCACGGTCGGCAGCGAGGTGTCGAGCAAGCCGGCGCGTGCGAGTTCGCCCAGGATGGCAACGATGCCGCCGGCGCGGTGGACGTCTTCGATGTGGTACTTGTCCGTCATCGGCGCTACCTTGCACAGGCAGGGCACCTTGCGCGAGATGCGGTCGATGTCAGCCATCGTGAATTCAACCTGCGCTTCGTGCGCTGCAGCCAGCAGATGCAGCACGGTGTTGGTGGAGCCTCCCATGGAGACATCCAGCACCATGGCGTTTTCGAACGCGGCCTTGGTAGCGATGCTGCGCGGCAGGACCGAATAGTCGTCTTGCTCGTAATGGCGCTTGGCCAGTTCGACGATCAGCCTGCCGGCGCGCAGGAACAGCTCCTTGCGATCAGTATGGGTGGCGACGATCGTGCCGTTGCCCGGCAATGCCAGACCCAGAGCTTCGGTCAGACAGTTCATTGAGTTGGCCGTGAACATGCCGGAGCAGGAGCCGCAGGTAGGGCAGGCGGCACGCTCCACTTCAGCCACGTCGGCATCCGATATGCTGCTGTCGCCGGCCTTGATCATGGCATCGATCAAGTCCAGTTTAATGATCTTGACATCGTTGTTGACTACCTTGGTCACCTTGCCGGCCTCCATCGGTCCGCCAGACACGAACACTACCGGGATGTTGAGTCGCATCGCTGCCATCAGCATGCCTGGCGTGATCTTGTCGCAGTTCGAGATGCACACCATGGCGTCGGCACAGTGTGCGTTGACCATGTATTCGACCGAGTCGGCGATCAGATCGCGTGACGGCAGCGAGTACAGCATGCCGCCATGGCCCATGGCGATGCCGTCATCGACGGCGATGGTATTGAATTCCTTGGCCACGCCGCCGGCCGCCTCGATCTCGCGCGCCACCAACTGTCCCAGATCCTTCAGGTGCACGTGGCCTGGCACGAACTGGGTAAACGAGTTGACCACCGCGATGATCGGTTTGTCGAAATCGCCGTCCTTCATGCCGGTGGCGCGCCAGAGTGCGCGGGCGCCAGCCATGTTGCGGCCTTGCGTGGTGGTGTGGGAACGGTAGGTGGGCATGTTAGGGTCTCCTCAGAGCTGCGAATGAAGTAAGAACACAAGGGTGCCGTGGGCGCTGCGAGTTGTCCAATATATGATTCAGTGCTCTGTAATTCGTATTGCATATGAGAGATTGTGTCCGTGCATAGCGCCGGCGCCGGTTGCGCTGCTGGGTTGACATCTTACGGCAGCAAGCGCCGGATATGCCGCAGGCGCTTGCTGGTCCGGATGGCTTACTGGACGACTGTCAGCTCGGTACGCACACCTTTTTTATAGGTGTACAGCGTCAGCGAACCATTCTTGATGTCACCCCTGTCATCAAAGGCGATGGTGCCGGTCACACCTTGATAGCTGATTTTGGCCAACTCAGGCAGGTACTTTGCAGGATCAGCCGAGTTGGCTTTTTGCATCGCTGTCGCCACGATCATGGTGGCGTCATAGGCGTACGCGGCGTTATAGACCACAGCGATACCGAATTTTTTCTTGTAGGCTGCGCGGAAGTTATCGATCCCTTTCTTGCCTGCCTCCTCGACGCCGCCGGCTTCGGCGCACACGACCTGATCATCGACCAAGCCATCTCCGGCCAGATGGGGCAGCGAGCCGGTGCACATGCCGTCGCCGCCCATGAACTTGACGTTCAAGGCCAACTGCTTCATCTGCCGCAGCATCGGACCGGCGACGGCATCCATGCCGCCGAAGAACACCATGTCAGGTTTCTTGGATTTGATCGAAGTTAAAATGGCATTGAAGTCGGCCGCCTTGTCGTTGGTAAATTGCTGGGCAACGATGATGCCGCCGGCAGCTTGCGCAGCCTTGACGAACTCTTGCGCTAGGCCTTGGCCGTAAGCGGTACGGTCATCGATCACGGCGATGTTGCGGGTCTTGAGCGTGAGGACGGCATAGCTGCCCAATACTGCCCCCAGTTGTGCATCATTGGCGACTACGCGAAAGGCAGTTTTGAAGCCTTGTCGGGTATATTTTGGATTGGTGGCCGAGGGAGAAATTTGCACAATGCCGGCATCGGCATAAATCTTGGCGGTTGGAATGCTGGTGCCGGAATTGAGGTGTCCGATCACGGCGGCCACTTTGGCATCTACCAGCTTGGTGGCGACAGCGGTGGCTTGTTTAGGATCGGAACCGTCGTCTTCTCCCATCAATACGAATTTCACCGTCTTGCCTGCGATAATGAAACCCTGGGCGTTGAGCTCATCGAGCGCCATGCGGGCGCCGTTTTCATTGTCTTTGCCCATGTGGGCACTGGGACCAGAGAGTGGGCCGACGTGAGCGATCTTGATCACTTCCTGGGCATGGGCCGCAGCGGAAAAAGCGAATATAACGACGTTGGCGAATGGAATAATTATCTTGTTGAGTTTCATGGATTGTCTCGGTAAATTGAAATGGAGCTCGCTATCATGAGATCGGATCGGTCTCAGAAACGGGCAAGCAAGCCTTGCAAACAACGATGGATCGCCTCTGCCGATACGTGCTTGACGATGTCGCCGTTTATTTTTATATGCGTAACAGTCGGGCTGTCGGCAGGTTCAAAAAAGTATCGAAGACAGGGGACAAACGTTAGAACTCATTTCATCAATACCCGTTCGCACTCGCGGGTATTGATGAAATGAGTTCTAATATGCAGGCTCGATTTCTGAACAGTGCAGAGGGGACAACATCAGAAACGGCCTGCAAAGATTTTTTACTATCTCCCCTCCCAAAAATTGAAGACCGGTTTTATGCCCAAATACCATACGCTTGACAAGGTTGATCGCAAGTTATTGAACCTGCTACAAAAAGACAACCAAATACCGACACGTATCCTGGCGGAGAAATTGCACATCTCTCAACCTACTTGTCTGCGCCGTATTCGCGAGTTGCGCGAAGTCGGGGTCATTGAGGCAGAGGCGGCCATGGTTGATCCGTTCGCATTGGGCTACGGCATGCTGGCCTTCCTGGAAATTTCGCTCACCGACCAATCCGACGAACAGATGCAAGAGTTTGAGAAACGCATGACCAAGGAAGTCGAAGTGATGCAGTGTTATTTCGTCTCAGGCGAGTACGATTATTTTCTGGCGGTGCACGTCATCGATATGGATGCCTACTATCAGTTTGTGCGTCGCGTCATTTCCGGCTCTGGCAATGTGCGTCATTTTCAGTCGCGATTTCCGATGAAGCGGGCCAAGTTCGTCACGCGCATTGCGTTTGACGAAAAGACCGCTGAAATACAAGTGCGCGTGCCCGACTAGCGGCCGGCACAGCAACTTTATCTGTAGCAGTAACTCCAATCGTCGTTTTCCATCGTTGATCTGACGGCCGCAGCAACAATCGGCAGCATCAATCCGCACGCAATCCAATGGAACGACAGCCTTGATTGGGGATATAGCATATGCATGAAGTTGAGCCATTTATTCAAGACCTCGCCATCATCATGCTCATTGCGGGCATCGTCACGGTGGTGTTTTATCGTTGCAAACAACCAGTAGTGCTGGGCTATATCGTCGCCGGCGTCATCATCGGGCCATATACCCCGCCCTTTTGTCTGATCCAAGACGAAAAGACGGTGCACATCCTGTCCGAGCTTGGGGTGATCTTTCTGCTGTTTTCCCTGGGTTTGGAATTCAGTCTCAAGAAGCTCGTCAAGGTTGGCATCACCGCCGTGATCGTCGCGATCGTAGAGATCGCGTTGATGATCTGGATCGGCTATCGGATCGGACTCTATTTCGGCTGGCCGACCATGGATGCCGTGTTTCTGGGCGCCATGCTGGCGGTGTCGTCGACCACCATCATCGTCAAGGCCCTCAATGAACTGGGCATGAAACAGGAGCAGTTCGCGCAGATCATCTTTGGCATCCTCATCATCGAGGACATCCTCGCCATTGGCATGATCGCATTGTTATCGGGGCTGGCCACCAGCGGCTCGGTCAATTCCGGCGACATCGCCAACACTGTCGGTAAATTACTGTTATTCATGACGGTGGCGCTGGTGCTCGGCATTCTGATCGTGCCACGGTTGCTCAACTATGTGGGGCGCTTCAAGAGCAATGAAATGTTGCTGGTGACGGTGCTGGGGATCCTGTTTGGGTTTTGCCTGCTGGTCATGAAGCTGCAGTACAGCGTGGCCCTGGGTGCTTTTTTGGTCGGCGCCGTCATGGCCGAATCGCGTCAGATTCATCGTGTCGAGCGCCTCATCGAACCGCTGCGCGACATGTTCAGCGCAATCTTTTTCGTGGCCATCGGTTTGCTGCTGGACCCCAGGGTGTTGGCGCAATACTGGTTGCCGATTTTGGTGATCACGCTGGCGGTAGTGCTGGGCAAATTGTTGAGCTGCGGCATCGGGACTTTTCTGGCGGGTCATGGCGGTCGTACGCCCATGCAGGTCGGCATGGGCCTGGCGCAGATCGGCGAATTCTCGTTCATCATCGCCGGGCTGGGAGTGAGCCTGCAGGTCACCAGTGATTTCCTGTATCCCATCGTGGTGGCGGTGTCGGCCGTGACGGCGCTGCTCACGCCCTACTTGATTCGTGCCGCCGATCCGCTATCGGCGCGCGCTGTTGCGCTGGTGCCGTACAAGGTGGCCGGCATGCTTGGCCTGTACGCACGCTGGCTGGAAAGCCTGCATCCCAGCGGCGATAAGGCTGAGTTGAGCAAAATCATCCGCCACATCGTGTTGCAGGTGCTAGTGAACCTGGCCTTGGTGGTGGCGATTTTCCTGACGGGAGCCTATTTCGAAGAGCGCATTGGCGGCTGGCTGAGCGCTTGGATTGCTGATCCGGCGATGCATAATGCGCTGGTCTGGGGCGCTGCTCTGGTATTATCGCTGCCGTTCCTGATTGCGACCTATCGCAAACTGCAGGCCCTAGCCATATTGTTGGCCGAAGTCGGCGTCAGGTCGGAACTGGCTGGTTCCTATACGGCGGGCGTGAGGCGTATCATTTCCGAATTGATCCCGGTGATGGCGATTGCGACGATCATGATGCTCATTTTTGTATTAAGCGCGAGTATCTTGCCGCCGCTCAAGTTGCTTACGCTGGTGTTGCTAGGAGCGGCAGGCTTACTATGGTTGCTGTGGAGTAAATTTATCACCTTGCATGCGCGCTTGCAGATTGCGCTGTTCGAGACGCTGGCAGAGCCGCCGGAAGACTCGCATTAACGTGCCAGGACTACGGTTTTCATTCCTCTTTTCTTTTTATTTGTCATGACACAAGACGAACTCAAACAAGCGGTTGCCCGCGCTGCTATCGACTACGTGGTCGATGGTGAAATCATTGGCGTGGGCACTGGCTCTACCGCCAATTTCTTCATTGATGAACTGGCGAAGATCAAGCACCGCATCAAAGGTGCAGTAGCGTCCTCGGAAGTGACTGCGGAACGCCTGCGCGGGCATGGGATTGCCGTGTTCGATCTCAATGAGGTCAACAGCATGCCGGTGTATATCGATGGCGCCGATGAAATCAACGGCACTGGCGCCATGATCAAGGGCGGCGGCGCAGCGCTCACGCGTGAGAAGATCGTCGCCTCGGTGGCGCAGAAATTTGTCTGTATCGCCGACGGCTCCAAGTTGGTTGATTTGCTGGGTGCGTTCCCGCTGCCGGTGGAAGTGATTCCGATGGCAACTGGCGTGGTCGCCCGCAAGCTCGCCGCACTGGGTTGCGAAGCACGTCTGCGCCTGAAAGACGGCCAAGCGCTAGTAACCGACAACGGTTGTCATATTCTTGATGTGGTCGGTTTGTCGATTACAGCGCCGGCGGAAATGGAAGCGGCGATTAACAACATCGTTGGCGTCGTCACCGTCGGTTTGTTTGCGCGTCAGGGGGCCAATGTCTGTCTGCTGGGTACGGCCGAGGGCGTCAAGAAGCTGGAATTCTAAGCAGAGCTTCTGCGCAATAAAAATGCCCGCTGCAAGCGGGCATTTTTATTGCGGGCGCAGCGATGCGGTTAATCGCTGGGCGGCGGCACATAACCTTGAGCAGCATCGGCGCCGTCACCAAAGAAATGCTTCTCCATTTGCACCGCCAGATATTTGCGAGCGCGGGCATCGGCCAGCATCAGGCGGTTTTCATTGACCAGCATGGTCTGGTGCTTAAGCCAGGCGGCCCAGGCCTCTTTGGAGACGCTCTCATAAATGCGTTTGCCCAGTTCGCCCGGGTAAGGCGGGAAGTCCAATCCTTCGGCTTCCTTGTTCAGTTTGATGCAGTGGATGGTGCGTGCCATGTCAATTCCTTGTTGCGTTGTTGGGAGAACATGCGCGCCGTTGCGGCGCTATGGTGCGCGGCAAGTCCAGCGGTTGAGCGGCGCTCACGTCCTGACTTCATCATTATAGATTCTTGATTACAGATTTTTGATCAGTACCAGCGACTTACGTTGCCAGTTATACATATGTTGGCGGTCCGGCGGCAGGTCATCAACTGACGCCAGCACAAAGCCGCGCCGCAGGAACCAGTGCGAGGTACGGGTGGTCAGCACGAACAGTCGGGTCAGGCCAGCTTCGCGCGCGCGCGCCTCGATATGCTTGAGAATGCGTTCGCCGTCGCCTTGCGTCTGGACTTCTGGATTGACCGTCAGACAAGCCATTTCGCCCATTTTTTCCTGCGGGAAGGGATACAGCGCCGCGCAGCCGAAGATCACATTGTCATGCTCGATGACCGAGAAATAGTGAATTTCACGTTCGATCAACTCGCGACCGCGCTTGACCAGTGTGCCGTCGGCCTCCAGCGGTTCGATCAGCTTGAGAATGCCGCCGACATCTTCAATCGTAGCGCCGCGCAGGCTTTCCAGATTTTCATAGGTGATCATGGTGCCGATACCGTCATGGGTAAACAGCTCCAGCAACACCGAACCATCGGTGGCGAACGGTACCATATGCGCGCGTGAGACGCCGGCATTACAAGCCTTGATGGCGCTTTGCAGGTAGAAGGTTGATTCTGGCGGCAAGAAATTGGCCATCAGCACTGCTTCGGCCTGGTGCGACGACAGTTCACGAATATTGGCACCGCCAGCGTCGGCCATCAGTCCGGTTTCGGTCAGGAAAATCAATTTTTCGGCGCGCAGCGAGATTGCTGCTGCTACGGCGACGTCTTCCATGGCCAGATTGAAGGCCTCGCCAGTGGGCGAAAAGCCCAGCGGCGACAGCAGTACGATGCCGCCGGCATGCAGAATCGGATGAATGGTATCGGCCGCAATCTTACGCACGATGCCGGTCAGTTGCAGATCGGCGCCATCGATTACACCCATCGGGCGCGCGGTCACGAAATTGCCGGAAATGACACGGATCGCCGCATGCGCCATGGGAGTATTGGGCAAGCCTTGGCTAAACGCCGCTTCGATGTCCAGACGCAACTCGCCGGCGGCTTCCTTGGCACATTCCAGCGCGGCCGGATCCGTAATGCGCAAACCATTGTGAAAACGCGCCTCGACGTTGCGCAAGGCCAATTGTTCTTCGACTTGCGGACGGGAGCCGTGCACCACCACGACGCGGATGCCCATCGCATGCAGCAGCGACAGATCCTGGGCTAGCACCGGCAGCCCACCAGCGGCCACCAGCTCGCCAGGGAAGGCAATCACAAAGGTCTTGCCGCGAAAAGCGTGGACATAGGGTGCAACCGAGCGCAACCAGGCCACAAAATTGCTGAATTCGTTGTCATTTTCCATGTTGCGCATTATAACCAAGCGCACGCTAAAACGTGTGACAGATCCATGTCCAGCACTGCTTGGCAACGCCCCGCACGGGTATAATGCCGCCTGCCATGTCTGTTACCACTCCCCCCTCTTCGCGTCCGCCGCGTCCGCCGTCTCGTCCCGATCGTGCCCAAGCTGCGCCTGTTCCGCGCAAGCCCGAGCGCAATCCCTTGCCGCCTATCGTTTTCCCTGAAGAGTTACCGGTCTCGGGTCGGCGTGAGGAGATTGCCGCGGCCTTGCAAGCCAATCAGGTCATCATCGTTTGTGGCGAGACGGGTTCCGGCAAGACCACCCAGTTGCCCAAGATCTGTCTGCAACTGGGACGCGGCGAGCTCGGCCTGATCGGCCATACCCAGCCGCGCCGCATTGCTGCTTCGTCAACTGCCAAGCGCATCGCCCAGGAGCTGGGTTCGGCACCGGGCGAGCATGTCGGCTTCAAGGTGCGCTTCAACGACACCCTGAGCAAGGGTGCCTGGGTCAAGCTGATGACCGACGGTATCCTGCTGGCTGAAACCCAGACCGATCCGCTGCTGCGTCAATACGACACCATCATCATCGATGAAGCGCACGAACGCAGCCTGAACATTGATTTTCTCCTCGGCTACCTCAAGCAGTTGCTGCCCAAGCGGCCCGACCTGAAAGTGATCATCACCTCGGCCACCATCGATGCCGAGCGTTTCGCCCGCCATTTCGGCAAGCTGGTTCAAGGCGAGCTAAAACCGGCGCCGGTGATTGAAGTCTCGGGGCGCCTGTATCCGGTCGAGATCCGTTACCGACCGGTCGACAATGCCGATCGCAGCGGTGTCAACGTGCCGCCCAAACCAGCCACAGGCGCACCCACGCAGGCGCAAAAAGAAAAAGATCAACGCGATCTCATGGATGCCGTGGTCGATGCGGTCGACGAACTGGCACGCATCGGCTCCGGCGACGTGCTGGTGTTTTTGCCGGGCGAACGCGAAATCCGCGATGCCGCCGAAGCGCTGCGCAAGCACCATCCGCCGCATGTGGAAATCCTGCCGCTCTTTGCGCGGCTGTCCGCGCAAGAGCAGGAGCGGGTTTTTAAGACCAGCAATGCGCGTCGCATCGTGCTGGCCACCAACGTTGCCGAAACCTCGCTCACGGTGCCCGGCATCCGTTACGTGGTCGATGCCGGCCTGGCGCGGGTCAAGCGCTACAGCTATCGCAACAAGGTCGAGCAGTTGCAGATCGAAGCCGTTGCCCAATCGGCCGCCAACCAGCGTGCTGGCCGTTGCGGCCGGGTTGCCGCCGGGGTTTGCATCCGCCTGTACGAAGAGCAGGATTACCTGCAACGTCCCAAATTCACCGAACCGGAAATTCTGCGCTCCTCGCTGGCGGCAGTGATTTTGCGCATGAAGTCGCTGCACCTGGCCGACGTCGAAACCTTCCCCTTCATCGAGCCGCCGCCGGGCCGCGCGATTGCCGACGGTTATCAGTTGCTGCAAGAGCTGGGTGCCGTCGACGACAGCAATCTGCTGACAGCGCTGGGCAAGCAACTGGCCAAATTGCCGCTGGACCCGCGTGTGGGCCGCATGATTCTGGCCGGACTCGACAATGCCTGCCTCAGTGAATTGCTCATCATTGCCTCAGCCTTGTCGGTACAAGACCCGCGCGACCGGCCGATGGAAGCGCAAGGTGCGGCCGATCAGGCGCACAAGAAATTCGCCGACGAAAAATCGGAATTCCAAAGTTATCTGAAAATCTGGAAATGGTTTGAAGAAGCAATCGAACACAAAAAATCCAATCGTCAGTTGCAAGACTACTGCCGTGCCAATTTTCTCTCGCAACTGCGCCTGCGCGAATGGCGCGATGTCCATTCGCAATTGCTGACCATCGTGCGCGAACAGGGCTGGCGGCTCAATGAAGCCGCCGCCACCTATGAACAATTGCATACCGCCTTGCTCACCGGCCTGCTGGGTAACGTCGGCTTCAAGTCCGATGAAGACGCACATTACCTTGGCGCGCGCGCTATCAAGTTCCATATCTGGCCGGGTTCGCACCTGCTCAAGAAGGCCGGAAAATGGATCGTCGCCGCTGAGCTGGTTGACACCTCGCGCCTGTATGCGCGCTGTGTGGCGCAGATTCAGCCGGAATGGCTGGAACGGGTGGGGGGCCATTTGCTCAAGAAGTCCTGGGGCGAACCGCGTTGGGAAAAACGCAGCGCCCAGGTCACCGCCTCTGAACGGGCTACGCTCTATGGCTTGGTGGTGTACAGCCAGCGCCGTATCAATTTTGGCCTGATCAATCTGCCTGAAGCGCGTGAGATTTTCATCCGCGACGCCTTGGTCGGTGGCGACTTCGACACCCGTGCGCCATTCTTTGCGCACAATCAAAAACTGGTGCGCGAGATCGAAAATCTCGAACACAAATCGCGTCGCCTCGATGTGCTGGTCGATGACGAGCTGATTGCCGCCTTCTACGACAAGCTGATTCCGGCCGATGTCTGCAACGGCATCGCCTTCGAGAAATGGATCAAGCACGCCGCCGATCCCAAGCTCTTGTTCCTCAATCGTGACGACCTGATGCGGCATGAAGCCGCTGGCGTGACCACCGAGCTGTTCCCCAAGAGCATGAACGTGGCCGGCCTGTCCATGGCCTTGTCGTATCACTTTGAACCGGGCACGCCGCGTGACGGCGTCACGCTCACGGTGCCCTTGTTTGCCTTGAATCAGGTCGGCGCGGCGCGCTGCGAATGGCTGGTGCCCGGCATGCTCAAGGAAAAAGTGCATCTGCTGCTCAAGTCACTGCCGCAAAAGCTGCGCCGTCATTGCGTGCCGTTGCCGGAGTATGCCGCCGGTTTTTGTGCACGCATGGAAGAGCGTCATTTGTTTGGCAAGGGCGATCTGATCGATGCGCTGATTGCCGACATTCGTGAACAGATCACGATCATGGTCAAGAGCAGCGACTTCAAGCAAGAGACACTGCCGGCACACCATGCGATGAATTTCAAGATCGTCGATGAACACGGTCGGCAACTGGAAATGGGACGTAACCTGGGCGGGCTGCAAGCCGAATTCGGCGGCCAGGCGCGCGAACAATTCCAGAAGCTGGCCGAGCAGACCGCCATTACCGGTGTTGCTACAACAGCAGCAAGCCCGGTCAAGACCGTCACGCCGTCGCCAGCCAAGGCGGGCGTGGTACAGCCGCCTGCCGCGACGGTATCGGAATATGGCAATCTGACCGGCTGGAGCTTCGGCGAATTACCCGAGTTGCTGGAAATCCAACGCGGTGTGGGCACCAAGGGACAGACCTTGATCGGCTTTCCGGCGCTGGTGGACAGGCAGACGCATTGTGATCTGGAAGTGTTCGATGACCCGGCCGATGCTGCACGTCAGCACTTTGCCGGCTTGCGGCGGCTGTTCGCCTTGCAGCTCAAGGAACAGTTGAAATACCAGGAAAAGAACATCCCCGGCCTGCAGCAAATGGGCATGCAGTTCATGGCGCTCGGTTCGCAGGAAGAGCTGCGTGACCAGATTCTGGCGGCCGGGCTGGAGCGGGCTTTCATGCAAGAGCCCTTGCCGCGCAATGCCGACGAATTCAACCGGCGCAAGGATGAAGGCAAAGCCCGCTTCGGTTTGTTGGTCAATGAAATGGCGCGGCTGGCAGCACTGATTTTGGCGGAGTACTACACGTTGCCGAAAAAGCTGCAAACCATCAAGGCCCATGCACAAGCTTCATCTGACATCCAGGCGCAGTTGCAGAACCTGGTCGGCAAGCGCTTCATCGCCGACAACGACTACGGCAATCTGATGCATTTCCCGCGTTATCTGAAGGCGATCAATGTGCGTCTGGAAAAGCTGCGTGCCGATCCGAGTCGCGATACGCGACTGGTGGCGGAGTGGTTGCAGGTGGCTGCGCCCTGGCAGCGGGCGCAAAAAGAGCGCGGTGCCAACGATCCCAAGATGATTGAGTTTCGCTGGTTGCTGGAAGAGCTGCGGGTATCGCTCTATGCGCAAGAGCTGCGCACGCCCATGCCGGTATCGGTCAAACGTTTGCAAAAAGTGTGGGAAACCATGCAGCGTTAAATCCTGAGTGGCTTTGCCAGAAATTCGTCAGTAAACTTATTAAACTGGCAATATTTTGCGAAATGCTCACGGCGTTTCGCGTAAAATTGCTCAACTTCACAACATCGCTAGCCAATCATGTCTATCAAGTCAGATAAATGGATCCGTCACATGGCCGAAAGTACGGGCATGATCGAGCCGTTTGAGCCCGGTCAGGTGCGCGAGGTCAATGGCAACAAAATCGTCTCCTACGGTACTTCGTCCTATGGCTACGATATTCGTTGCGCCAACGAATTCAAGATTTTCACCAACATCAATTCGACCATTGTCGATCCCAAGAACTTCGACGAAAAATCCTTCGTCGATTTTCATGGCGACGTCTGCATCATTCCGCCCAATTCATTTGCGCTGGCACGCACGGTGGAGTATTTCCGTATTCCGCGCAGCGTGTTGACCATCTGTCTAGGTAAATCGACCTATGCGCGTTGCGGCATCATCGTCAATGTCACGCCGTTCGAACCGGAGTGGGAAGGTTATGTGACGCTGGAGTTTTCCAACACCACACCTTTGCCGGCCAAGATTTATGCCGGTGAAGGTTGCGCCCAGGTGTTGTTCTTCGAGAGCGATGAAATCTGCGAAACCTCCTACAAGGATCGCGGTGGCAAGTATCAGGGGCAGCAAGGCGTGACCTTGCCAAAAACCTAAGTCTGCGTTCGTATTTCCCGGCTGCATTTCCTGGCTTCCTCGATCATGCGTTGCGCTGCGCCCGACAGTGGTGCATCGAGATAAGCCAGGTACAGCGGCGCCCGCAGTTCGGGCGCCTCGCTGATATCGAGATAGACCACTTCGGCTAGCGCCACGTGCCGCATGGATGCCGGAATAATCGAAATACCCAGCCCGGCGGCAACCAGGCTTAAGGTCGACAGGTTCTTGCGGGCTTCCTGCTCGATCTGCGGGCTGAAGCCGGCGACACGGCAGGCGGCGATGATCGTATCGTAGAGCCCCGGTCCGCTGGGGCGACGATTCAAAATAAACTTCTCTTCGGCCAGTGCATGCAAGGCTACGCTCTTGCGTTTCTTGCGCGCCAGCGCATGCGTGGCAGGCAGTGCCAGAATCATTTTTTCGACCAGCATGGTTTCGGTTTTGAGCCCTTCCGCGTTGCCGACGGGCGAGCGGATAAAGGCAACCTCTAGCCTTTTCTGGCGTAAGGCTTCGACCAATTCGGTGGTGTTGCTTTCTTCCACTGTCAAGGCAACGTCAGGCGCGACTAGACGAAATGCGCGGATCACGGCGGGGATGAAGGGCTGCAAGGCAGCCGACTCGGTAAAGCCAAGCGCCAGCCGGCCACGCTCGCCGTGGGCGATGCGTCGTACACCGGCAATGGTCGCTTCCATCTGCGCCAGAATGGCTTGCGCATCCGCCAGCAGGGCATGGCCGCTGGCGGTCAGTTCCATGCCGCGCGGTAGCCGATTGAACAAGCTCACCCCGAGCTCCTTTTCCAGTGCGCGGATTTGCTGGCTGAGCGGCGGCTGTTGAATGCCAATGCGCTGCGCCGCTCTGGTCAGATGACCTTCTTCGGCAACAGCAATGAAATAGCGCAGCAGGCGCAAATCGATCGATGGCATATTTTATATATATGATTAGTGTGCTTGCCATATATTAGACAAAATAGCGACGCAAGAGTAGCCTGCTGGTTTGTAGCGGCATTGCGGCCGTACTGACGGTAAATCATCATGCAAACTCCAGACTCTCTTTCGCCCCCGGCTGCCGCGACGGCAAGCACGGTTCAGGCCGCACTGGCACCGACTTCCAAAGAACTGTTTCTCGGCTTTCTCGGCCTTGGCATGACCGCCTTCGGTGGTGCCTTGCCGCTAGCGCAGCGCATGGTGGTGGAGCGCCACCGCTGGCTCACGCAAGCCGAATTCGTTGAGCTGCTGGGGCTGTGTCAGTTCCTGCCAGGCGGCAACATCATCAATCTTTCGGTCGCGCTAGGCATGCGTTTTCGCGGCGTGCGCGGGGCCTTGGCATCGATTCTCGGTCTCATTGCCGTACCCTCCGTAGTGGTGGTACTGCTTGGGATGCTGTATCAACATTTTCAGCACGATCCACACATCAAACATTTGTTTGCAGGATTGGCTGCGGCGGCGGCCGGTTTGCTGATTCAGATGGCCTACAAGATCATTTTGCCTTTACGCAAAAATCTGGTGCTGGCGACACTGGCGGTGGTGTGTTTTATTGCCATCGCCTTGCTGCGCATTCCACTGTTGTGGACCATGCTGGTGATGACGCCGGTGAGCATCGTGATCACGGCCAAATTTGCGGCCAAGAAGGGGGCGTCATGAACGATACCTTGCTTGCGCTAGCGTCCATTTTTTCGCAACTGTCGTTGCTGGCCTTCGGTGGCGGCAACACCATCTTACCGGAGATGCAGCGCCAGGTGGTGGAGGTGCATCACTGGATGACGGCAGAAGACTTCAGCGCGCTGTTTGCGCTTGGCCAGGCCGCGCCCGGTCCCAATCTGATGATCGTCACTTTGGTCGGTTGGCATGTGGCGGGGTTCTACGGTATGTTGGTGACGTCGCTGGCCAAGTTCGGCCCGTCCTCGCTGGTGACCATTGCGATGCTGCATGTGTGGGACCGGTTCAAGGATAAGCCTTGGCGGCGCCATGTGCAGGCTGGTTTGCTGCCGGTCACCGGCGGCTTGGTGGCGGCCAGTGCGGCGCTGATTGCCCACGCTTCGATCAGCAATGGCTTGCTGGCGGTGATCACGGCAGTCACGGCGGTGGTGGCGATCAAGACCAAGCTGCATCCATTGTGGCTGTTGTTTGGCGGGGCGATGGCGGGCTTGCTGTTATTGGGGTGAATGGCTAGCGTCGTCGGTATTGATAAAAAACAAAGGAATAGGCGAATTTCGCGTCAATGGGAACTGGGTCCGCAAACGGATGGTCATGGAAACATGAATTGACTCTGTTGATAAGCGAAAATGGACCTTGTGCATTGCATTTACTGTAGCGCCTCAACCTCTGCTGAACTTAGTCGCCGCGAGCTTGCTGTACTTCTGGACAAATGCCGTCGCAATAACGCGAAGTATGGTGTCACCGGTATGTTGCTCTATCAGCACGGATCGTTCTTCCAGGTGCTGGAGGGGCGGCGGCGTACGGTAGACATGCTGTTCGAAAAGATCTTGGCGGATCCGCTTCACACTCGCGTGACTAAAATCATTCTTGAGCCTATCGCTGAACGCGCGTTCGGCGAGTGGAGCATGGCCTATCCCCGCATCACATTCAGAGAGCTTGCGGAAATTCCGGGGCTCAATGATTTCTTTGGCCGCGCGACTTCTTATCTGGAGCTTGGGGAGGGGACGGCCAAAACTCTGTTGGAGGCATTCAAGGAAGGTCAATGGCGGGTGTCTTTGGTGTGAGTCACCACGACGTGGGCGCATTTATCTTTGTGCTCCCTTTTTGCAAAGGGTGGCAAGGCAATTAGCTTGACGCCCAGGCTTCACACAGTTGATACTTCACCTGTCCCTGAATACAGAGGGGACCGAGTATGAGAGCTCGATTTGCACAAGGCGGATATCCGCCTCCCTGGCGGTTTAATCATCGCACAAGGAGGTTCACATGCCTGGTTTTAACACGTCAGATCGAAACACTATTCCTCCAACCCACGAAGATTTTCACTGGATTTTCGGTCCCGGCCGCAATGAGCGATTCGCCGATTTCATTGAGCTCGTGCGTGATGGCTCTGCGGGCATTTCTACCTGTCTGCATATCATCCAAACCAGTGACTCGGTGCGCGAGATGAATCAGGATGCAGAGCCGGAACATCTTTCTGCGCCTTCCATCAGCAAGACCGATGCAGCTAATTTGTTTCGACTTTCCTTGCTGACCGCCACTGTGCTGCTGAAAGCTTCTCAGGATAATATTGATTTGCTGAATCGAATGTAGCGCGTATTTGCGTCGTTGCGGCGGGGGCTTGATTTTTGTTTTCTTCGGACTACGGTGCGTTGCCGGGGGTAGCCCGGCAGCTACTCACTCTCTTTGTCTCGCCAAAGAAAGTAAGCAAAGAAAGGCGACCGCGATTCGTCGCCCCCTATGGGGGTACCCGGTGCTGTGTCGCATCAATCGGGAGAGCCGCAAACTCGCTGCGCTCAGACATGCGTCTCTCTTTTTCCGATTGCTGCAACACATCACCGGCGACGCATAAGCGGAAACGGCCAAACGGCTCGCTGCGCATCGCGCTGCTTGCGCAGCATGGTGGCTTTGCGAACTCTGTTGGATATTCAAATTAGGTTGAAATCTTTGAAGCAGCCGCGCTCGTCAACGCGATGCGTAGCGAGCGGTTGGGGTTGTTCAGGTCCGCATTGAAGCCTGGCCAGTGATGTGCAGTGAAAAATGGAAAAAGAGTGACGCATGTTTGAGCGCAGCGAGTTTGCGTCGCTCCCATTTTTCACTGTGCATCACTGGGAACCCCGTAGGGGCCGGGCTTTTGCGGTCGCCTTCTTTTGCTTACTTTTCTTGGCGAAGCAAGAAAAGTGAGTAGCTGCCGGGCTACCCCCGGCTAGCTCGTCCGAAGAAAACACAGCATCAGCAACTACAACAACACCAAGAAAAAAGCTGCTGTCAGATAAGTAACCGGCAGCAGCTTTGCATACAGCGATACTAAAACTCAGGGCCTGACGCAATCAACAAAATAATCACGTCGACCATTCACCTCGCGTTTAACCAGACCATGCACATCGGTTTCAAAGCCTGGGAATTTTTCATTGAAATCACGTGCAAACTTCAGATAGTCGACGATGGTTTTGTTGAAAATTTCGCCAGGGATCAACAGCGGGATGCCCGGCGGGTAAGGCGTCAACAGAATTGAAGTGACGCGGCCTTCAAGTTCGTCCAGCGGCACCCGGTCAATATCGCGATGCGCCATCTTGGCGAAGGCGTCCGACGGTTTCATCGCCGGTTGCATGTCCGACAGATACATCTCGGTGGTCAGTCGGGCGACGTCGTAGGAACGATAGGTTTCGTGAATCTGTTGGCACAGATCGCGCAAACCGAGACGCTCGTAGCGTGCGTTGCGGCCCTGATTGGCAGCAGCGAACTCCGGCAGGATGCGCCAGATCGGCTGGTTCTTGTCGTAGTCGTCCTTGAACTGTTGCAGTGCCGTCACCAACGTATTCCAGCGGCCCTTGGTGATGCCGATGGTGAACATGATGAAGAAGGAATACAGACCGCATTTCTCGACGATAACGCCATGTTCGGCCAGGTATTTGGTGACGATCGACGCTGGAATGCCGGTCTCGCCGAACTTGCCGTCCAGCGACAGGCCGGGGGTGACGATGGTGGCCTTGATCGGGTCAAGCATGTTGAAGCCCGGTGCCAGATTGCCGAAACCATGCCAGTCGTCTTCGGCCTTGATGACCCAGTCTTCGCGTTCACCGATGCCGTCGGTGGAGAAACTGTTCGGTCCCCACACCTGGAACCACCAGTCCAGGCCGAATTCCTGGTCGATTTTCTTCATGGCGCGACGGAAGTCCAGCGCCTCCAAAATGCTCTCTTCCACCAGCGCGGTGCCGCCGGGTGCTTCCATCATGGCGGCCGCGACGTCGCAGGAGGCGATGATGGAGTATTGCGGCGAGGTCGAGGTGTGCATCAGGAAGGCTTCGTTGAAGGCGTCCTGGTCGAGTTGCACGGTTTCCGATTCGCGCACCAGAATTTGCGAGGCTTGCGACAAACCAGCCAGCAGCTTGTGGGTCGACTGGGTCGAGAAGATCATCGACTTCTTGGCGCGCGGACGGTCCTTGCCGATGGCGTGCATGTCTTTGTAGAAGTCATGGAAGGTGGCGTGCGGCAGCCAGGCTTCGTCGAAGTGCAGAGTGTCGATTTCGCCGTCGAGCATTTGCTTCAAGGTCTCGACGTTGTAGACCACGCCGTCGTAGGTCGATTGCGTGATGGTCAGGATGCGCGGCTTCTTGTTCTTGGCTTCGCGGGCGAATGGATTGGCTTCGATCTTCTTGCGAATGCTCTCCATGGTGAACTCTTCGAGCGGAATCGGACCGATGATGCCCAGGTGATTGCGGGTCGGCATCAGGAACACGGGAATGGCGCCGGTCATGATGATCGAGTGCAGAATCGACTTGTGGCAGTTACGGTCGACCACCACGATGTCGCCCGGGGCAACCGTGGAGTGCCACACCATCTTGTTGGAGGTGGAGGTGCCGTTGGTGACGAAATAGCAATGGTCGGCATTGAAGATGCGCGCTGCATTGCGTTCTGAATTGGCTACCGGGCCGGTGTGGTCGAGCAACTGGCCGAGTTCTTCGACGGCGTTGCAGACGTCGGCACGCAGCATGTTCTCACCGAAAAATTGATGGAACATCTGGCCAATCGGCGACTTCAGGAAGGCTACGCCGCCCGAGTGACCAGGGCAGTGCCAGGAATAGGAGCCGTCCTGGGCATAGTGCACCAGGGCGCGGAAGAACGGTGGCGCCAGGCCATCCAGGTAAGCTTTGGCTTCACGGATGATATGCCGCGCCACGAATTCTGGCGTGTCTTCAAACATGTGAATGAAGCCGTGCAGCTCGCGCAGGATGTCGTTGGGAATATCACGCGAGGTGCGGGTTTCGCCGTACAGATAAATCGGGATGTCGGCGTTTTTGTGACGGATTTCGCCGACGAAGGCACGCAAGGATTTGAGCGCGAAGTCGGTTTCTTCAGAGGAACCGGCACCGAACTCTTCGTCGTCGATCGACAAGATGAAGGCAGAGGCGCGCGATTGCTGTTGCGCAAACTGCGACAGATCGCCGTAACTGGTCACGCCCAGCACTTCCATGCCTTCTTCCTGAATGGCGTCGGCCAGGGCGCGAATGCCTAGGCCAGAAGTGTTTTCTGAGCGGAAATCTTCATCGATGATGACGATGGGGAAACGGAATTTCATAGGTTCTCCAGGTAGAACGCACCGTCGCAGGTGTGATGCGTTCAGTTGACACTGCGCCTGGGCGAAAAGCTTACGCGCTCGGACGGTCGGATTTGCTTAAATCCAGGCCGATAAGGCTGGGCGGAATGGTTGCCCATTCTGTCCTAAAAAAAGAAAGCGAATTTTCGCAGATATCAAGAACGCCGGGGGTGAAAAATCCACTCCATTTACCTGAAATCTTGGAAAAACAACAAAAACAGGAAGAAGCCTTTCAGCGTCTTTCGTATGTCACAAAAGCGTAGTCAAATTCGTCGCCAGCGTCACGCTGGTTCTGGCGCGCAGTTTCACGCCATAGTTGCGGGTCGATGGCAGGAAAAAAAGCATCGCAGTCAAAACGTTTGCCGATTTCAGTGACAATCAGGCGCGTTGCCAGCGGCAGCGCTTGGGCGTAAATCTCGGCACCGCCGATGATGAAGGCATCGCAGTCTGCTACCAGACTTGCCGCCGCCTGCAAGGATGATACGCTTTCCACGCCAGCGTGCGACCAGTCAGGGTTGCGCGTGATGACAATATTGCGGCGCTTCGGCAAGGGGCGGCCGATCGAGTCAAAGGTCTTGCGGCCCATGATGATGGGATGGCCAGAGGTGGTGCGCTTGAAATGGGCCAGATCTTGCGGCAAATGCCAGGGCAGGGTGTTATTGATGCCGATGCCGCCGGCACTGTCGATGGCGACGATGACGCAGAGCGCGCCGCGCTCAAGGGAAGATGGTGACATGCGCGTAAGTGGGTAGGATTGCCTGAGGCGGCAGTAAGGTATGCCGCTGTTGAGCGCGCTATGTTACAGGATTACAGTACACTGCGGCAGTCATGGAACTTTCGCTCTGCCTGGTCACCTTACACAGGCTGTTGCTTGGCCCGTGCGATAGCGTTGGGAGTGCTTGGCAAGCACTGAATCTTGCCGGCAAGACATGAAACCATGAAAGTAATGAAAGTATTCCCCTAGGGTCGTCGAACTCTTGGACCAAATTGCCCAACATTAGGTAAACTATGGCCGTTTTCGACGCGTTGGAAATGTGCTGTCGAATAAGAAAAATTGCATGTCAGACGGAAATCTAATGTCTTTAACTTTATATGGGCGCGGCGAGCAGTATGCCGTTGCCGGCGGGTCTCATTTATCCCGATTGTTGCGTTTGCCCCGTTTGTCCCATTTGTCCCGTCTATGCCATGCGGCTGGCCCGGCGTTGACCCTTGCGGCGGCATTGTTGGCCTTGTTGAGCGCGCCGTCGGCTGCTGCGTTTGATTTCAACGATGTCGCCATTCGAGCCAGGATGCTGGCGACCAAGTCCTATAAGAAGCCTGGCGACAAACTGCCGCGCGAGATCAGGGAGCTCAATGACGAGCAGCTCAACGCCTTGCATTTCAAAATGGAACGCGCGTATTGGCGTACGGAAAAGCTGCCGTTTGAATTGACTTTTGTGCATCCGGGCGGCGCTTATGTCGAACCGGTGCGCATCAATGAAATCAACGGCGGTACCGCGCATGAAATCCCATTCAATGCCGCCTGGTTCGATTACAGCCGCAGCCGCATTGATCCGCGGCGCTTGCGCAACATCGGCTTTGCCGGTTTTCGTATTCGCTTTCCGGTCAATTCGGCCAAGGACAAGGACGACGTGCTGACCTTTCAGGGCGCCAGTTATTTTCGCGCCATGGGCCGGGGGCAGGGCTATGGCATGTCAGCGCGCGGACTGGCGATCGATACGGCGCTGTATTCGGGCGAGGAATTTCCGCGCTTTACCGAATTCTGGCTGGAACGGCCCAAGGCTGGCGACAAGGAGTTGACTGTGTATGCGCTGCTGGATTCGCCGCGTGCCACCGGCGCTTATCGCTTCGTGCTGCGCCCCGGTGCCGATACGGTGATCGATGTCAAGGCGCAAGTGTATCTGCGCGCCAATGTGAGCAAGCTCGGTCTGGCGCCGTTGACCAGCATGTTTTTCTTTGGCGAAAATCAAAAAGGCCCGGCCGATGATTTCCGGCCGGAAGTGCATGACTCCGACGGCTTGTCGATCCAGTCCGGCACCGGCGAATGGATCTGGCGTCCCTTGGTCAATCCCAAGCGTTTGCTGGTGACGGCCTTTGCCTTGGATAATCCACTCGGATTCGGTCTGATGCAACGCGACCGCCAGTTCTCCAGTTATGAAGATCTGGATTATCACTATGAAGCGCGCCCAAGTGCCTGGGTCGAGCCGCGTGGCAAGTGGGGCAGCGGTCACGTCGAACTGGTACAGATTCCGACGCCTGACGAGACCAACGACAACATTGTCGCCTACTGGATGCCGAACGCCATGCCCAAGCCAGGCCAGCCGCTTGACATCGAGTACCGCATGTATTGGCAAAAAGACAATGATAAAAAGCCGCCACTGGCCTGGGTGACGCAGACGCGCATCGGTCATGCTTTCCGTGACAAGGCTGACGATACCATCGACATGGTGATTGATTTTGACGGCGCGGCGCTGAAAAAGCTGCCGGCCAATGCCAGCATCGGTGCCAATGTCGAAAGTGATGCCAACGGCAAGATCGTGGGTGTCGTCACGCGCCGCAATGATGTCACCGGTGGCTGGCGAGTCGAGTTGAAATTGCGCCGCAATGAAGAAAACAAGCCGGTCGAATTGCGCGGGTTCCTCAAGAACACTGCGCCGGGCGCTGGCACAACCTTGTCTGAAACGTGGAGCTACATATTACCCCCGAACTGAGGCAGGTCCGCGACACATCGCAGCAACGAGAGCGCTACCTGGCACATCTGCCCTTGACCCCGGCGCAACGCCAGGATCTGCTGACGCGCGCGAACGCGCAACAGGAGGGCGACGCCATGAGTCACCTGCACAATGCACTGGCCGGGCAGTCGTCGTCTGCAGCAAACCTTGATCTTGCGAGTGCATCCGTGGCGGCACGGCTGGCGCTGTGCTTCCCGCAGGCCGCCGCACAGGTGTTGTCGGGTCCGGCCCAGGCCGCTCTCGGTCCCGCTCCCGGTCCAGCCCAGGGTGACCATCTGCAGGTGGCACCGCCGCTGCGACGTCGTTCGATGGTGCCGCGTCCCTGGGGTACGCTCAATCCCTTGTCGCGCTGGGTCGAGGAAGCTGGCCGTCGCTTTGAACAGCGCGCCGCACGCCGTCAAGGTTTGCTGGCGCAGGAGCCGCAATATGTCGAAGACAGCTTGCAGGCCGATGCGCCTGATCCACGCGGTTATTGGCAGCATAACGGCAACGTGCGGCGTCTGGTGCTGCTCACGCTGATGTTGCTGCAGACTGTACTGGCAACTTATTTCATGAGTGAGGTGTTGCCCTATCATGGTACTCAGCCGCTAGAAATGTTGGTGCTGGGTTTGTTTGCGCTGCTATTTTGCTGGGTGTCGGCCGGTTTCTGGACTGCCATGGCAGGTTTCCTGGTGCTCATGCGGGGCGATGATCCTTATCTGATTTCACACGAAGAAGCCGGTCCCAAGTGGATTGAGCCAGAGGCCCGCACCGCTATTGTCATGCCCATCTGCAATGAAGATGTGGCGCGCGTATTTGCCGGTTTGCGCGCCACCTATGAGTCGGTGCAGCGCCATGGCGACCTCGATCGGTTCGATTTTTTTATTCTCAGCGATAGCGGCGATGCCGATATCTGCACTGCCGAAGCCCAGGCTTGGGCTAGCTTGTGCCAGGCGGTCGACGGCTTTGGTCGAATTTTCTATCGTCATCGCCGGCGTCGCGTCAAACGCAAGAGCGGCAATATTGATGATTTCTGCCGCCGCTGGGGCGCCGACTATCGATACATGCTGGTGCTGGATGCGGACAGCGTCATGAGCGGCCAGTGCCTGTCGACTTTGGTGCGATTGATGGAGGCGCATCCCGGTGCCGGCATCATCCAGACGGCGCCGCGCGCGGCGGGTCGTGACACCTTGTATGCGCGTATCCAGCAGTTTTCGACGCGGGTCTACGGGCCCTTGTTTACGGCGGGCCTGCATTACTGGCAACTGGGCGAGTCGCATTATTGGGGGCACAATGCCATCATCCGTTTGGCGCCCTTCATGCAGCATTGCGCGCTGGCGCCCTTGCCGGGTGACGGTAATTTGTCCGGACCTATTCTGTCGCACGATTTCGTCGAAGCATCGCTGATGCGGCGCGCCGGCTGGTCAGTATGGATTGCCTATGATCTGGACGGCAGTTACGAAGAAATGCCGCCTAATCTACTCGATGAGCTTAGCCGCGACCGCCGCTGGTGCCAGGGCAATCTGATGAATTTCCGCCTGTTTTTGGCGCGCGGCATGCATGTGGTGCATCGGGCGGTGTTCGTCACTGGCGTCATGGCCTATCTCTCGGCGCCGCTGTGGGCTTTGTTCCTGGTGCTGTCGACCTTGCTGCTGGCAAGCCATACCCTGATCGATCCGCAGTATTTCTTGACGCCGCGGCAACTCTTTCCGATTTGGCCGGAATGGCATCCCGAAAAAGCGCTGGCGTTGGTATCGGCGACGGCCTCCATTCTGTTTTTGCCGAAAATTCTCAGCGTACTGCTGATCGTCGTCAAAGGTGCCAGTGGCTTTGGCGGCGCCTTGCGCTTGAGTGTCAGCATGCTCATCGAATTGCTGTTTTCGATGATGCTGGCGCCGGTGCGGATGCTGTTTCACAGTCGTTTTGTGCTGGGCGCTTTTTTGGGTTGGGCGGTTGGTTGGAAGTCGCCGCCGCGCGCCGACAATGAAACCAGTTGGGGCGAGGCATTGCGCCGTCACGGTGGGCATTCTGTGCTGGGGCTGGTGTGGGGGGGACTGGTGTATTGGCTCAATCCCTCCTTCATCTGGTGGCTGCTGCCGATTGCCGGTTCGCTGACGGTGTCGGTGCCGCTGTCGGTGCTGTCGAGTCGGGTATCGCTGGGGCGCCGCTGGCGTCGGGGTGGTCTCTTTACGATTCCGGAGGAAGCGGATGCGCCGCGCGAACTGCGTGATACCGTTACCTATCTGCAAGCATCCTCTGCAGCAGCGGACTTTGTCGATGCGGTCGTTGATCCGGCCGTCAACGCACTGATTTGCGCTATCGGACATGCCCATCCGCGACAACCCGAATTGAGCCGTCAAAGAGGTGATGCATTGGTGGTACAGGCCTTGCGGCGCGGCCCCGAGGTGCTTACCGAGAAGCAGAAGCACAGCTTGCTAGACGATCCGCGGCTGTTATCGGCGCTGCATCTGGCAGTATGGTCGCAGCCGGTACGGCACTCGCTGTGGATGGCAAAATGCAAGGCATGAGGAGTTCAAGATGACGAAGCCGGATGAGTTGGTCACCGAATCGATCACTGCGCCACCACTACATCTGGACGAGCATCGTCGGGCCTTGTGGCGGCGCGCGCGCAGGGCGCTGGGCAGCTTGTTGCTGCTGTTGGCGCTAGTGCTGGCGGTAGGCTGGTACCTTTATCACCAACGCCATGCTGTGGCGCCGCCGCTCAAAGTACCAACCGTCACGGCCGAGCGCGCTGATATCGAACAGGTGGTCAACGCCGTTGGCAACGTGGTGATACAGAATTACGTGGATGTCGGCACCAAGGTCTCGGGACAGATTTCAGACGTCTTTGTGGGCATTGGCGAAATCGTCAAGGAAGGTAAATTGCTAGTAGAGATTTCGCCGGTCGTGCAGACTGGGCGAATCGAAAACAATCGGGCCCAGTTGGCGCGGCTTAAGGCAGAGCTGGCGGGGCAGAACGCGCAGCTCGATTTTGCACAGTTGCAGTTTCAGCGGCAGAGTCAGTTGAAAGCCGAAAACGCAACCCGTGAAGAGACCTATGAATCCACCCGCATGGGCATGTACTCGGCCTCGGCCAAGGTGGACGCCATCAATGCCCAGATCCAGCAGCTCGAAGCGAGCATGAAGGAAGATGAGGAGGTACAGAAGCAGACCAAGGTTGTGGCCCCGGTCAGCGGTACCGTGGTGGCCTTATCGGCGCGCGTCGGTCAGACCCTGGCAGCTAATCAGGATGTGCTCATGCGCATTGCCGATCTGACCAAAATGAGCGTGCAGGCGCGCGTGGCCGAGGAAGACGTAACCCGTCTGCGCAAGGGCATGCTGGCCTACTTCACCACGCCTGGTTATCCGGGCAAGCAATGGCTGGGCAAGTTGCGCCAGATCATGTTGCTGCCCACCGACGACAGTGGCAAGCAAGGCAAGAAGGCGTATTACTCGGTCTTATTCGATGTCTCCAATCCTAGTCGGGAGCTGATGAGCGGCATGACTGCCGATGTCTATTTTGTGTTGGACAAGGCTGAGCATGCAGTGACGATACCGGCGGCGCTGGTGGTCAAGCCTGATAGCAAAGGTCTGCAGCCGCTCCAGGTGCTGACGCCTGACGGCAAGCTACAGACCCGTGCGGTCAGGATCGGGATTCATAACGCCGAGCGCGCCCAGGTCATATCCGGCCTGAACGCTGGCGAGCAGGTGCTCTTGTCGGGGACGGCAGTGCGGTGACTTTGATGGTTCCGGCTTTTTTACGGATTTTTTGACAGGATTTCGATGATGTTCGGCAGCCTTACTAATGCATTCACTGGCGCGCGCAGGCCTGTGGTGCTGGCGCTCGCCGCATGCGTGCTGGCCGGATGCAGTTTGGCGCCGGTGGTGGTCGAGTCGGTGCAAAAGCCTGAGGTCCCGGGCCAGTGGAGTGATCCCGCTGCGGCCGCCGACAATGGCAAGCCGCTGGCACTTGACGTCGACTGGTGGCGCCAGTTCGGTAGCAGTGAATTGAGTGCACTGGTCAACGAAGGCCAAAAGAATAATTTTGAAATTGCCGCCGCCATATCGCGCGTGCACCAGGCCGAGGCCAGCGCCCGCATCGCCGGCGCACCACTGTTGCCTGAGCTTGATCTGGGCGCTGGCGCCAACCGTGCCCTGCTGGTGAGCGGTGGACCCGCGGTCACGACTACCAGCGCCGTGCTGGGGATTAATTATGAGGTCGATTTCTGGGGCAAGAACAAGGCCGGGCTGGTTGCCGCCGAGGCGTCGCTGCGCGCTAATTTGTACGATCGCGAGACGGTGGCACTGACGGTGACCAGCGGGATAGTCTCGACTTTCCTGCAAGTCTTGTCGCTGCGTGATCGTCTGGAAATCGCGCAGCAAAACGTTGCCAATGCGCAGCGTGTGCTCAAGCTGGTGGAGGCGCAAAGCCGTGCCGGTGCAGCTTCGCCGCTGGATCTGGCGCGTCAGCGCTCAAGCGTTGCGGGGCTGCAGGCGGTGATCCCGGATCTGACGCAGCAGGAGCGCGATGCACAGACGGCGCTGGCGATCTTGCTAGGGCGTCCGCCGCAGCAATTTAGCGTCAATGAAAAAGGTCTGGCTACGATTAACATGCCGCAGATCCTGCCTGGCCTGCCTTCTGAATTGCTGACCCGGCGTCCTGACATTCGCCGTGCCGAAGCACGCCTGGCGGCCGCCAATGCCAATGTGGCTGCAGCGCGAGCCGCACTGTTTCCGAGTATTCGTCTGACCGGTGCCGCTGGTGGCCAGAGCAGCGCCTTGCTGTCATTGTTTAACGGTAACAATCTGTTGCTCAACCTGGGCGCTTCGCTGACGGCACCGATCTTTGATGCTGGACTGCTCAATAATCAGCGTGATCTGGCGATTGCCCAGAAGCAGGAGCTATTGCAGGTGTATCGATCGACGGTCATCGGTGCGCTGTCGGAAGTAGAGAAGTCGCTGGGCGCCATTCGCAGTCTGGAAGAACGTTATCGCCTCAAAAAGCAGGAAGTTGATGAGGCTCGCTTTGCGTTTGAATTATCCGAAATTCGCTATCGCGTCGGCGCCGAGGATTTGATGACGGTGCTGGATACGCAGCGCAGTCTATCGGAAGGACAAAATCAGCTCGGCCAAATCAAGTTACTGCGCCTGCAAGCGACAGTGTCGCTGTACAAGGCGCTGGGTGGCGGCTGGAAAGATGATCTGCTGCAGATGCAGTACGGCCCGCGCTGAGCAGCATCACACGGCAACCGGCGCCTTGATGTGGGCCTGTGCCTGGTAGCCGCTGATCTCGAAATCTTCAAAGCGATAATCAAAGATGCTGTCCGGCTGGCGATGAATCAGCAACTGCGGCAGTGCGCCCGGTTGGCGCGCCAGTTGCTGCTCCACTTGTTCCATATGGTTGGAATACAGGTGGCAGTCGCCGCCGGTCCAAATGAAATCGCCGACCGCCAAGCCGGTTTGCTGCGCCACCATGTGCGTGAGCAGGGCATAGGAGGCGATGTTGAAGGGCACGCCCAGGAAAATATCGGCGCTGCGTTGATACAGTTGGCAAGACAACTTGCCGTCGGCCACATAAAACTGGAAGAAGGCATGACAAGGCGGCAATTTCATCTGGGGAATGTCAGCGACGTTCCAGGCCGAGACGATCAGGCGACGTGAGTCAGGATTGTTCTTGATCTGGTTGATCAGCTGTGCGATCTGGTCGATGTGCTCGCCATTCGGGGCCGGCCAGGAGCGCCACTGGTAGCCGTAGATCGGACCCAGATTGCCGGCGGCATCAGCCCATTCGTCCCAGATCTTGACGCCATTTTCTTGTAAATAGGCAATATTGGTCGAGCCGGCCAGGAACCAGATCAGTTCGTGCACGATGGACTTGATGTGCAGCTTCTTGGTAGTGAGCAGCGGAAAGCCATCTTGCAGGTTGAAGCGCATCTGGTAACCGAACACCGAACGGGTGCCGGTGCCGGTACGGTCAGTTTTTTCGCTGCCATGTTCATAGACATGGCGCATGAAATCGAGGTATTGGCGCATGAGTTCTAATGCTTTTGGAATGAGAGGATTGTAACGTATTTGGCTGCCGGCCGACTCCGGCATGCCGCCTCTGTTCATTCCAAATATCGACGCATGCGCTGCCCGAGCGAATGGCTTAGCGGTGTGCTGATGCGCCGCTGCGCCGTTGCAACTGCGATGACTTATTCTTCTTGCGTTTGCCCGGAGGCGTACTGAAGGCCGCGGCCAGCAATAGACTCAGCAAGGGCAGCGTGGCCGCCATCAACTCCAGCACGCCGGTATGCTCTTCTAGTTGCTCCAGCTCAATCTGGTAATGGCTGGCAAACACAATCAGCAGAAACAGGAGGGCAGTTGAAAGCCCAGCAATGAGGCGCAAGCTAAGATTGAGTTTCATGATAGTCCTCACAGAAAGGCTGATACATGAAATATCGACAGCTGCGGCAAGACGTTGATAGTCCAAGATGTAAAGAAGAGTAAGTTCTTGCGCCGACTTGTCGATGTGGCATCGCCGCTGGGAAAGGCAGCGTGCTGGCTTGCTACAATGCAAGCTTGCTTGTTCTCATTCACCTTTTTTATCGCGCCCACGTCATGGACTTCATCTTGTTTTTGGTCGACTTCATTGTGCATATCGACCGCCATCTGACGCAACTTGCTGTGGCTTACGGCCCCTGGTTGTTCCTGATCCTGTTTTTGATTGTCTTTGCCGAAACCGGGCTGGTGGTGACACCGGTTCTGCCTGGTGACTCGTTGCTGTTTGTCACCGGAACCATTGCTGCGACCGGCGCCTTCGATGTGCATCTGATGGTATTGGTGTTGATGGTCGCTGCCATTTCCGGTGACAGTGTCAATTACCAGATCGGCAAGTTCCTTGGCGTGAAGGTGTTTGAGCGGCCGGGGTCGCGCATCTTCAAGCGCGAATACCTGGAGCGCACCCATGCTTTCTATGCGCGACACGGTGGCAAGACCATCATCATTGCGCGCTTCGTGCCTATCGTGCGCACGTTTGCACCGTTCATTGCCGGCGTTGGTGCGATGAGCTATGCACGGTTTTTTGCTTACAACATCATTGGTGGCGTGCTGTGGGTGGCCAGTTTTTCGTATGCAGGTTATTTTTTCGGTAACTTGCCAATGGTCAAGCAAAACCTCAGCTTGCTCATTGCCGCCATCGTGGTGATTTCCTTCGTGCCTGGTGTGCTTGAATTCCTACGTCAGCGCAAGGCTGGCAAATAATGGCGATAGGTTGCTGCTGCGCGCCATCGGCGAGCAGCAGCAACCCATCAGGCCTGGAATCGCATCAGAAGAATTCGACGGTGTCGTTGGTGGAGATTTCAGAGCTGAGCACGCCCGAGGTGACCAGGTCGTCGTAGAAGCAGACTCGGTTGCGGCCGTTTTTCTTGGCATGGTAGAGCGCCTGGTCGGCATGACCCAGAATCACCACGGGAGTTTCGTGCGAGATGCCGACGAAGCCCAGGCTGACCGTCACCTTGCCGACCTGCGGGAAATCATATTCTTCCACATGCTGGCGGAAACGATCAAAAATCTTGCAGGCATCGACGTACGTGGTTGAGCGCAGCAGGATAACGAATTCTTCGCCGCCAAAGCGGAAGACACGATCATGCGAACGGAAAGACGCGCGCAGAATATTGGCCATCAGGATGAGCACTTCATCGCCGTACAAGTGACCGTACTGGTCATTGACCTGTTTGAAGTGATCGATATCGACCACGGCTAGCCAGTGCGCTTTGATATCTTCGCGATGACGGCGTTCGTTGCAGTCCAGTGAGTGCGACTCATTGGGCGCGATGGCGAAGGCATGGCGCGAGAACTGGTCGTCAAAGGTCTTGCGGTTGAACAAACCGGTCAAGGCATCGCGTTCGCTGTAGTCCAGCAGATTCTTATAATTGCAATAGACCTGAAAGATGCCATTGACGACTTCCATGGTGGCCTCGTCATAGGCTTGCGCGTTGCTGATTTCCAGGCAGGTATTGATTTTGCCGTGCAGCCATACGGGCAACCACAACATATGGCTGCCGTCGGAACTGATTTCGGCGTGCACCATCTTGTGGTCGCGAATGCAGGCGGCGAGTGCCGGGTAATGGCTTAAGGGTTCTTTGGGATCATCGTGCTCGCTGATGGTGCTCGGTTGTCCTTCTTTGAGCAAAATCTTTTCCTGCACGAAGAGCTCGTCGCGGATGCTGAAAATTTCGAGCACCCGAACATGGCTGACCTGAGTTAAGTCGTGCAGGGCGGAGATGACCGAACGTTCAAGGCGCGCATGCTCACGATGGGCTGTGATTTCCGCCAAGTTATTCAGAAGCTGTTTCATCATCGGGACGTTGACTCCTGCATGAGTACATTGTTCTATGTATGGTTTGCTACTCGAGGGGGCGCTTGACCATTCACACAATGCATCAGTAAGTTAATGCAGGAATCACACCATTGATCAGGCACGGAATCACGAAGATTCTACACGCTCGGTCAGGGAAGAGTCATTTAGTTTATACAAAATCAAAAGGAATAATGGAATTCCATTGCCGTGGTGAAATTTTATCGGCGTTTGTCTCTGTTTTGCCTCTGTTTTGCGGCTGCTGTAGCGGAAAAGCAGCGCGATATTGTCGGTGCAGAGCTCGGCTGAATAAGACAAAGGGCCTCAATCGAGGCCCTTGGACAGCTACACCGACGCGTACTTTTCGTCAGTTTGTTACAGGTAGATGATGGCTGCTGCGACGGCGATGATCAAGCCATACTTAGTGACCCGATAGACGCTACGATTCCAGTTTTTGAAGCGCCGACGATATTGGCCGCTCAGCCAGACGAAGCGAAACAGCTTGTTGATGCGGCCGGTCTGGTCGCCCGTTTCATTGGGCGAACTGGCGGCAGTCATTATGGTACGGCCGAACCATTGGTTGAATGTCTCGGCCCAGCGATAGCGCAACGGCCGTTCGACGTCGCAGAACAGGATGATGCGATTGCTGTCGGTGCCGTTTTGCGCCCAGTGAATGAAGGTTTCGTCAAAGATCACACTCTTGCCGTCGCGCCAGCTGTAGCGTTGACCATCGACGTCGATGAAGCAGCGGTCGTCGTTAGGTGTCACCAGTCCCAAGTGGTAACGCAAGGAGCCGGCATAGGGATCGCGATGGCGATTGAGCGTGCCGCCCGGAGCCAACTCGGCGAACATGGCGGCCTTGACGCAAGGAATCTGGCGCAACAGTGCCACCGTCTGCGGGCAGAACTGCTCTGCCGAAGGGTGGCTGGCGTTGTACCACTTGAGGTAAAAACGTTTCCAGCCGGCCTTGAAAAAGGAATTGAAGCCGGCATCGTCGTTCTTTTCTGCCGCCTTGATCTTGGAAATATTCTGCAGATTGATGGCCTCGGCCTTGATGGTTTCCCAGTTGTCGTCCAGCAGATGCAGATTGTGGAACTGATTGGCGGCAGGATAAGGCACCGCCGCTACGCGTGAAAACGCATAGATGAACAAGTTCACCGGTGCCATGATCGACGAGTGGTCAAAGAACTGCCGCATGAAAGGCAGCCGCACTTTGCCACGGAAATGGATGAATAAAATAGAAAAAATATAAATAGCTACAACAGCCCATTTCATTGCAATGTCCTCATAAGAATGGCCCCGAATGTCGTCATGGTGACCATCTGTGTAGATAGAGATCGCGCATGTTGAACGCAAAATCAATGTTCTTAAGGCAATGTGATTGCCGATTCGACAGCTTGTCCGAATCCAATAGGGACGATTCTACACCAAGCGCGTAGATTCTTATCTTGAGGAGTTGACAATGAAATGTAAAAGCGGCCCGGCAGAAACCTGCGGGACCGCTTTGGCAGTGGGGGGCGCTTAGATTCAGGCCGGTTGCGCTGCCAGTACGCGTGAGCTCTTGCGTGGCAAGCCGGTAAAGCCGAAGTCGATATCCGGTTGTCGACCGGCAATGATTTCAGCGATCGCGCGTCCGGAACCGCAACCCATGGTCCAGCCTAGGGTGCCGTGGCCGGTATTGAGGAACAGGTTGCTGAACTTGGTCTTGCCGACATAGGGAATATTCGACGGCGTCAGCGGGCGCAGTCCAGCCCAATACGTTGGGTTGTCATAATCACAGCCATCGGGGAACAGTTCGCGGGTACGACGCGTGATGGCTTCACAGCGGGTATTGTTGAGTTCGCGGGTGTAGCCGTTCAATTCGCAAGTACCAGCCACACGCAAGCGATCGCCCAGACGCGAGACCACCAGTTTGTAGCCGTCGTCGGTCAGCGATACCGTCGGCGCGGCATCCGGATTGGTGACCTTGTACGTGGCCGAATAACCCTTGCCTGGATAGAGCAGAAGCTTGATGCCCAGCGGGCGCAGCAGTGCTTCGGAGAAGCTGCCCATGGCAACCACGAAGGCATCTGCGCGCAGAGTCTTGTGGCGGCCGGCGCCGTCAATGACTTCAACGCCGGTGATTTTGGCGGCGGCACCGGTGCCTTCGGTCAGCAAACGGGTGATGGTGGTATTGAATTGGAAGTCGACACCGGCTTCTTCGGCTTTCTTGGCCAGACCGGTAGTGAGCTTGTAGATGTCGCCCGATTCGTCGCTGGCCGTGAAATCACCACCGACGATCTTGTCGCGCATGCCAGCCAGCGCCGGCTCAATCTTGATCACTTCCTCGGCGCTGATGGAGTCGCGCGGGCAGCCCAGGTCACGCATGAGCTTGGCGGCCGGCAAAGACAGCTCGAATTCTTTCTCTTCGGTATAAAAATGCAGGATGCCGCGAGTCAAATGATCGTATTCGATGCCGGTTTCGGCGCGCAGGTCTACCAGGGTTTGGCGGCTGTATTCGCACAAGGCCACGATCTGGCGGATGTTGGCATCGGTACGTGCGGGTGTGCATTCACGCAGAAAGTTGACCGCCCATTTCCATTGCAGCCATTCCGGACGGAAGCGATAGAGCAGCGGCGCATCTTCTTTGCCCAGCCACTTCAGCACTTTCATGGGGGCGGCGGGATTGGCCCATGGTTCGGCATGCGATACCGAAATCTGACAGCCGTTGGCAAAGCTGGTTTCCTGGGCGGCGCCAGGCTGGCGATCGATGACTGTGACGTCGTAACCCTGGCGTTTTAAAAACCACGCCGAGGCGGTACCGATAATGCCTGCTCCCAATACGATCACTTTCATCACATCCTCCTTAGTCAATGAGTGGCATTGTAAGAATTATCTGATTTTTTGGGTAGGCAATTAACGGGGTTTAATTTCTATTTTTAAACGAAATTCCAATTTTTATGTTTATAAATAAAAAAAATTCTATAGATGGTTTATTTTTTTGAGGTCTCGAATTTTGACATCTCTTCTGCCAGCGCCTGCTCCACGGTAGTGGTCAGGGCTTGCTCCAGACTGGCGCGTACATGGGTTTTGAGGATGTCGGCCATGTTGTCGAGAATCACAGCGAGATGATCTTGCAGATGCTGATGCAAGACGCTATCGATCTGTTGAAGCATGTTTTGCATGACGTTCTCATAGACGTCCTGGCGGATCTGCTGCAATTGTTGTTGGCTCGGTAGCCCAGCTGCGGGCGCTGCCGGGGCGGCGATGACTTCGGTCAGCAGCGGGATGCTATGGTCGGAGGAGGGATCCATGATCCTTGCCTTCAGTCGGCGACAAAGTGGCTGAGCGGGTAGCCGCGTTCCTTGTAGAAACGATAGCGATCGCGCCCGGCGGCCTTGTCGCTGTCGTCGACGGAAATGATCTCGAACATGCGCTCAAAACGGGCGAAATGTTCGGGCTGCTGGCCGGACAGGTTAATCAGTACGTGGTGGTGCGGCAGTTCGGCATTTTCGTCAGCAGTCAGGATGATGTCGGTTTGTGCTGCCAGCGGGTCGCCAGCACGGACGTGCGGCAAAAAATCTTGTTCCGAAAAGGTCCAGAGCAATTGATCCAGCTGACTCAGTTCGATGTTGTTGCCAAGCAATACAATCTTGCATTGCGCGGCACGCGCCTTGCGTACCAGACGGCAAGCATAAGCTAGTTTATTGGGGACGTTGCTGTGGAAGTCGATACGGGTCATGGCGCAAGTATAGCCAAATAGTGACAGATCACCGCGTCGCGAAAGCCGGCGCGGTCAAAGAATCACGCCATCGCCCCGGCAGGAGCGATGGCGTCCGATACTAAGCGGCCATGCCGCTGTGACGAAGCAGGGCATCGATGCTCGGTTCGCGGCCGCGGAAGGCGCGGAATGAGTCGATGGCTGGCCGTGAACCGCCGACGGCGAGGATTTCCTTCTGGAAGCGTAGGCCGGTTTCAATGGACACCACATTGTCGCCGCGTGCGGCAGCCTCTTCAAAGGCGCTGTAAGCATCCGCTGACAGCACTTCAGCCCACTTGTAGCTGTAATAGCCGGCGGCATAGCCACCCGCAAAAATGTGACTGAAGGAATGCTGGAAACGGTTGAATTCAGGCGGACGGATCACCGCAATCTGCTCGCGCACGCGATTGATCACGGTTTGCACGCTGTCACTGCCGGCGGCGTCGTAATCGTAGTGAATGTGCATGTCGAACAGGGAGAACTCGACCTGACGCAGCATCTGTAAGCCCGACTGGAAGTTCTTGGCGGCCGTCATCTTGTCAAATAGTTCATGTGGCAGCGGCGCACCGGTATCGGCATGCGCAGTCATATGCTGCAGCACATCCCATTCCCAGCAGAAGTTTTCCATGAACTGCGAAGGCAGTTCAACCGCATCCCATTCGACGCCGGAGATGCCGGAGACGCCGACTTCATCTACCTGGGTGAGCATGTGGTGCAGACCGTGGCCGGATTCATGGAACAGGGTGATGACTTCGTCGTGAGTAAACAAGGCGGGCTTGCGCACGCCGTCAACCGTCGCTGGTTCGGTGAAGTTGCATACCAGATAGGCAATCGGTGTTTGCACGCCGCTGGCGGTCATGCGGCGCGAACGGGCATCGTCCATCCAGGCGCCGCCGCGTTTGCCGGTGCGGGCATACAGATCAAGGTAGAACTGACCGATCAGCTTGCCGTCGCGCTCGATGCGGAAGAATTTGACGTCGGGGTGCCATACCGGTGCGCTATCGACCTGGATACTGACATTAAACAGACGCTGGATGACCTGGAACAGGCCTTCGACTACTTTGGGTTCGGGGAAGTATTGTTTGACTTCCTGCTCCGAAAACGCATAGCGTTGTTCACGCAGTTTTTCGGAGGCATAGGTCATGTCCCAGGCTTCCAGTGTGTCCAGCTGCAATTGTGCCTTGGCAAATGCGCGCAATTCGTCCCAGTCGCTGTTGCCGTAGGATTTGGCGCGACGGCCCAGGTCTTCCAGGAACTGAATCACTTCTTGCGGCGACTGCGCCATTTTTGGCACCAGCGACAGCTCGGCGTAATTGGCAAAGCCCAGCATGGCCGCTTCTTCATGACGCAATTGCAGGATTTCCCGCATGTTGGCGCTGTTATCCCACTCTGGTTTGGCGCCCAGCTCGGAGGCCTTGGTGGCGTTGGCACGATAGATTTGTTCGCGCAGTGCGCGATTGTCGGCGTATTGCAGAATCGGGAAATAAGAAGGGAAATGCAGGGTGAACTTGTAGCCTGGCTTGCCGTCTTTCTCGGCCGCTGCACGAGCCGCTTGACGCACGTCCTCGGGCAATCCGGACAATTGCGCCTCGTCGCTGACAAACAGGCCGTAGTCATTGGTGGCGTCAAGGATGTTTTCCGAGAAGCGGGTGGTCAGGGCGGCCAGTTTTTCCTGAATGTCGGCAAAGCGTTCTTTTTTGTCATCCGGCAACTCGGCGCCGGACAGGCGGAAGTCGCGTACCGCATTGGCGATCACCTTTTGGCGCGCTGCTGACAGTTGTGCAAATTCAGGGCTGCTTTGCACGGCTTTGTATTTTTCGAACAGCGCCAGGTTTTGACCCAGGGCAGTCCAGAATTCCACCAGCTTGGGCTGGTTTTCATTGTAGGTGGCGCGCAGTTCCGGGGTGTCGACGACTGAATTGAGATGGCCGACGATGCTCCAGGCCCGTCCCAGTTGCTCGGTGGCATTTTCCAGCGGCTCGACGAAATTGGTCCAGCTCACCTGTGCCATGGGCGCTTCCAGTTCCTGCACCAGCGCGCTGGCCTTGGCCAGCAGGTGCGCCACGGCAGGCGTGACGTGCTCGGGTTTGATCGCATCGAATTGCGCCAGGCCGGAAAAATCCAGCAAAGGGTTGGTGGCCGCAGTGATCGTGGTGTCTACAGTAGTCGTCATAAATGAGTCTCAGGCTTTCAGGTTCGTTCGGCAGCTTCAATTGTATTGACCAGCAACATCGTGATGGTCATTGGCCCCACGCCACCCGGCACGGGGGTGATATAACCGGCGACTTCCTTGGTATTGGCAAAATCGACATCGCCGCACAATTTGCCGTTATCGTCACGATTCATACCGACATCGATGACAACCGCACCTGGTTTGACCATGTCGGCAGTGACGATGTTGCGTTTGCCGGTAGCTACCACCAGGATATCGGCCTGGCGGGTATGGTGGCCGAGATCGCGGGTCTTGGAGTTACAGATAGTGACAGTGGCGCCTGCTTGCAAGAGCAACATCGCCTGCGGTTTGCCAACAATATTGGACGCACCGACGACGACGGCGTTGGCGCCACGCACCGGATAGGCGATCGATTCCAGCATTTTCATCACGCCATAGGGGGTGCAAGGGCGGAACAGCGGCTGTCCGGTCATCAGTAGACCGGCATTGCTGACGTGAAAACCATCGACATCTTTCTCGGCGGCAATGGCTTCGATCACCTTGTGTGCGTCGATGTGTGCCGGCAGCGGTAATTGCACCAGGATGCCGTTGATCTTAGGATCCTGGTTGAGGGCTTCAATGCGCGCCAACAGTTCTGCTTCGGTGAGGCTGGCTTCATATTTCTCCAGCACCGAATACAGGCCGTTGTCTTCACAAGCCTTGACCTTGTTACGCACGTAGACCTGCGAGGCTGGGCTGTCGCCGACCAGGATCACGGCCAGGCCGGGCTGCTTGCCCGCGGCGGTGAGGGCGGCGGCGCGTTTGGCGATATCCGCGCGCAGTTGTTGGGAGAGCAGATTTCCGTCGATAAGTTGTGCTGGCATGGTGGCAGAGGCTGGAAAGAAGAGGAGGGAGGAGCAAATAAAGTGACATTATAAGGGGAGGCGTCATCGCTGGCGCGGTAGGTAAATCGGATTCAATGGCGCGACGACGCAGATTTTCATTTTCGGTTATGCTCCGCGAACTATTGCTAACAAGGATGCTGCATGATCGATATGCTGAACCGCCGTTTGGCCCTGTTTGACAGCCCGCAACAGCGGGCGCTGCTTGCTCGCGGGCTGCGCGGCGTGGAACGGGAAACCCTGCGCGTGACGGCGACCGGCCAGTTGGCCACGACGCCCCATCCGTTGGCGTTGGGCGCGGCCTTGACCAATGAACAGATCACCACCGACTACTCAGAGTCTTTGCTGGAATTCATTACGCCGGCCGAGCATGACATCGCCATAGCCCTGCAGCGGCTTGATGAGATCCATCGTTTCGCACATGTCCAGTTGCGTGCCCAGGGCGAGTTGTTGTGGAATGAGTCCATGCCCTGTGTATTGCCGGATGAGCAAGATATTCCCATTGCCTGGTATGGCAATTCGCATATTGGCATGCTCAAACATGTCTACCGGCGCGGTCTGGCGTTGCGCTACGGCAAGACGATGCAATGCATCGCCGGCATTCATTACAATTTCTCGCTCAATGAAGAAGTCTGGAGCCTGCTGCGCGGGCTCGATGATCGCGAACAAAGTGTGGAGCCATCGGTGTCGGCACGCGACTATCAGTCCGAAAGCTATATTGCGCTGATTCGCAATTTCCGTCGCTATAGCTGGCTGCTGATGTATTTATTCGGTGCCTCGCCGGCCTTGGCGAGCAATTTTCTGCGTGGCCGCCCGCATCAACTGGACGTGCTGAGCGGCGACACACTCTATCTGCCTTACGCCACCAGTCTGCGCATGAGCGATCTGGGCTATCAAAGCAATGCCCAGGCCAACATCACACCGCATTACAACAATCTGCACAGCTATATCAGAAGTCTGTCGCAGGCGGTCAGCCAGCCGTATCCGGCGTATGAAGCCATGGGTACCAAGCACGACGGTGAATGGATACAGATCAATACCAATATCTTGCAAATCGAAAATGAGTATTACTCTTCGATTCGTCCCAAGCGTGTCATCTATAGCGGCGAACGGCCGGTACAGGCGCTGGCTGCGCGCGGTGTGCAGTATGTCGAAGTGCGTTGCATGGACATCGATCCGTTCGAGCCCTTGGGACTGAGCCTGACAACATCACGCTTTCTGGATGTGTTCCTGCATTTCATCGCCTTTGAAGAGAGCGCCCTGACGTCGGACGAAGAAGGTGCTGAAAATCGTGCCAATTTCGCCAGTGTGGTCAAGCAAGGACGCCGTCCCGGTCTGCAGTTGCAGCATGGCGGCCAAAATGTGAGCTTGCAGGATTGGGGGCTGACGTTGCTTGAGCGCATGCAGCCAGTGGCCGCTTTGCTCGATGCCCAGGCCGGCAGCGATGAACATCAAAACGCATTGGAGACGCAGCGTGAAAAACTGCGCGATGCCGAATTGACCCCTTCGGCGCGGGTGTTGCGCGAAGTGCGCCAGAACGGCAATTCGTTTGCCGCTTTCGCGCTGCATCAAAGCCGTGCTCAAGCCGAGCAATTTCTGGCGCGTCCGCTCAGTGCCGAATTGACTGCCGGCTTCACTGCGGCGGCTGCATTGTCGATTCAACAGCAACAAGGTTTGGAAAATACCCAAACAGGCGACTTCGACACCTTCGTTGCAGCCTATCGTGCCAGTACCCTGGGAAATATCAGCATATAAACCTGCCTGGCAGGATGTGTCCCCGCCAAAACGGTTGGCCCGCTCTCCATCATGGACAGCGGGCTTTTTTGTTTACCTGCACAAGTGCCTTGAGAGGGTGTTTCGATGCACTGCAACCAAGCCTCAGAAGCGGCTTTTCTCCCAGATGGCAGAAAAGCAACGCGTTGTAAAGCCCGTGTTTATGCCGCTTTGCAGCAAAATCCCATAATATGAAATCGAATATCGCTATTTGAAAATCAAAAAAGCCCTGTTAAAATGCCTCGTCCACGCGGCACAAAGACCGTAAAGTATTGGCTAAAAAAGCATACGGTTTATCGATCCGGCAGTATCCGGCCGGTTTCCCCCATAATTCAGGAGACATCACATGTCAGCCCAAATCGACCAAGTCCTGGCGCAAGCCGCAAACGATCCCGACGTCATCGAAACGCAGGAGTGGCTTGATGCCCTCGAAGCCGTGATCGAGGCAGAGGGCCCGGAGCGTGCACACTATCTAATGGAGCGTATGGTCGACCTGGCTCGCCGTCGTGGCGCGCACATCCCGTTTTCCAGCAATACTGCTTACGTCAACACGATTCCTGCCGACCAGGGCGAGCATTGCCCAGGTAATCTCGAATATGAAGAGCGTCTGCGCTCGTGGATGCGTTGGAACGCTATGGCCATGGTGGTCAAGGCCAATCGCGTTGACGGTGATCTGGGCGGCCATTTATCCAGCTTCGCCTCGCTGGCCAACATGTTGGGTATTGGTTTCAATCACTTCTGGCACGCACCGACCGAAGACCATGGTGGCGACCTGTTGTATATCCAAGGGCACTCTTCGCCAGGCATCTATGCGCGCGCCTTCCTGGAAGGCCGTCTGACTGAGGACCAACTGATCCATTTCCGTCGCGAAGCCGACGGCAAGGGTCTGTCTTCCTATCCGCACCCTAAGCTGATGCCTGAGTTCTGGCAGTTCCCAACGGTGTCGATGGGCCTGGGACCCTTGATGGCGATCTATCAAGCGCGCTTCCTCAAGTATTTGCACGCACGCGGCATTGCCGACACCGCTAACCGCAAGGTCTGGGCCTTCTGTGGCGATGGCGAAATGGATGAGCCGGAATCGATGGGCGCCATTGGTATGGCCGGTCGTGAAAAGCTCAATAACCTGATCATCGTGGTCAATTGCAACCTGCAGCGTCTGGACGGTCCGGTGCGCGGCAATGGCAAGATCATCCAGGAGTTGGAGTCCGATTTCCGTGGTGCCGGCTGGAACGTCATCAAAGTGATCTGGGGCAGCGGCTGGGACGAGCTGCTGGCCAAGGACAAGGAAGGCATCCTGCAAAAAGTGATGATGGAAACCGTCGACGGCGAATATCAGAACTACAAGGCCAAGGACGGCGCTTTCGTGCGCAAGCATTTCTTTGGCAAGCATCCTAAGCTCTTGGAGATGGTCAGCAAGATGTCGGACGACGATATCTGGCGTCTGACCCGCGGCGGTCATGATCCGCACAAGATCTATGCCGCCTTCAAGCAGGCGCAGGACAGCAAGACGCAACCAACCGTGATTCTGGCCAAGAGCATCAAGGGTTATGGTTTTGGCAAGTCGGGTGAGGCGCGCAATACGGCACACAACACCAAGAAGCTCGATGACGAAGCCATCAAGGCCATGCGCGATCGCTTCCAGTTGCCGATCTCGGATGCGGAACTGCCGAATATCCCGTTCTTCAAGCCGGCCGACGACACCCCGGAAATGCAATACCTGCACGAACGCCGCAAAGCACTCGGCGGATATTTGCCGCAACGTCGTCCGCATGCCGATGAAAAGCTGACCGTGCCTGAATTGTCGGCCTTCCAGGCGATGCTGGAGCCGACTGCCGAAGGTCGTGAAATTTCCACCACCGCCGCTTACTCGCGCGTGCTGACAGCATTGCTGCGTGATGAAAGTCTGGGACAGCGCGTGGTGCCTATCATGGTCGACGAATCGCGTACCTTCGGTATGGAAGGTCTGTTCCGCCAGATCGGTATCTTCAGCCAGGTGGGGCAGTTGTATGATCCGGTCGACAAAGACCAGGTTATGTATTACCGCGAAGACAAGGCTGGCCAGATTCTGCAGGAAGGCATCAATGAAGCCGGTGGCATGAGTTCATGGATCGCTGCGGCGACCTCGTACTCGACCAATAACCGCATCATGATTCCGTTCTATACCTACTACTCGATGTTCGGTCTGCAGCGTATCGGCGATCTGGCATGGGCTGCCGGTGACATGCGTGCACGCGGCTTCCTGATCGGCGGCACTGCCGGTCGTACCACGCTCAATGGCGAAGGTCTGCAGCATGAAGATGGTCATAGCCACGTGTTTGCGTCGGCTATTCCGAACTGCGTGCCTTACGACCCAACTTTTGCGCACGAAGTCGCCGTGATCATTCACGACGGTCTGCGTCGCATGGTGGGCAACCAGGAAGATGTGTACTACTACATCACGGTGATGAACGAGAACTACGCCCATCCAGGCATCAAGCCAGGCCAGGAAGAAGGCATTCTCAAGGGCTTGTACCTGCTCAACGAAGGTGGCAAGAGCAACAAGCTGCGCGTGCAATTGCTGGGTTCCGGCACCATTTTGCGCGAAGTCATTGCCGCCGCCGATCTGCTGCGCGACGACTGGAAGGTTGATGCTGATGTGTGGTCAGCACCGTCGTTCACCTTGCTGGCACGCGATGGTCAAGATGTCGAGCGCTGGAACATGCTGCATCCGGCCGACGCACAGCACAAGGGACACTTCGAGCAATCGATGGAAGGCACCGATGGTCCTATCGTGGTCTCGACCGACTATATGCGTACCTATGCTGAGCAAGTGCGCGCCTTTGTTCCTAAGGGCCGTTCTTACAAGGTGCTGGGTACCGACGGTTACGGCCGTTCCGATACCCGTGCCAAGTTGCGCGAGTTCTTTGAAGTGGATCGTCATTACGTTACCGTGGCAGCGCTCAAATCGCTGGCCGATGAAGGCAAGATCCAGCCTTCCGTGGTTGCCGAAGCGATTGCCAAATATGGCATCAATCCGGAAAAACCTAATCCAGTGACACAATAATTACGGGTTACGCTGGATTTGCATCATCAATAAGGCGGCTTGGCGTGACATACTTTGTCGGCAAGCCGCCTTCAATATGAGTGGACACGTGCTCCGGACGCTGCAAACCCCTGCCGCGGACCGGATCCTGAACAAACGGAGCGCAAGAGATGAGTCAAATCGAAGTAAAAGTACCGGACATTGGCGATTTCAAGGAAGTTGAAGTCATTGAGATTCTGGTCAAGGTGGGCGATACCATCAAAGTCGAACAATCCCTGCTGACGGTCGAATCCGACAAGGCCAGCATGGAAATTCCTTCCAGTCATGCTGGTGTGGTCAAAGAAATCAAGGTCAAGCTGGGCGACAAGGTCGCCGAAGGCTCGATCGTCGTGGTCGTCGATGCCGCAGGTGCGGCAGCAGCGCCGGCAGCGGCGGCTCCTGCCCCGGCAGCCGCCGCGCCTGTCGCCGTAGCGGCTGGCGTGCAAGATATTTTGGTGCCGGACATCGGCGACTTTGCCGAAGTGGAAGTGATCGAATTGCTGGTCAAGGTGGGCGATACCGTCAAG